>Ga0079995_1063577_pt1 | contig 98377 bp, 86 predicted proteins | sample FaiFalFF_MnMetaG_2_FD_69198 | JGI IMG/M metagenome (GOLD analysis project Ga0079995, IMG submission 69198) | Freshwater microbial communities from Yellowstone National Park, Wyoming, USA - Fairy Falls C (FF_Mn_C) (SPADES assembly) (version 4) | ecosystem: Environmental > Aquatic > Freshwater >... | reverse complement strand
ATCCCAACTCCTCCAGCCGGTCCCGGAGCATCCGCCGCACCGCCTGGCCGGAGATGTACGGGATGGTGCTTCCATCCGGCAGAGTGACCTTCTTGGCGACCACCACGTTGCCCTCGGTGTGGGAGGCATTCACATTCGCTGCCGAGACCTTTGCCAGATAGCCGATAACGATGGCTTTGCTCATGTCAGCCCTCCTGTGTTGCTTCGAATCCTTTCCAGAATTGCCCAGGTTTCACCACTCCGTTCGATGTGGAGAAGATTCCGATCGCATCATTTTTGCTTAAAGATTCGAGTACGCCCTTTTACAAAAATCATTCCGGGCAAGACGAACACAGGCGGTGGATCGCAATAATGCTTCTCCTTTCTGACCCCTGGGAACAGGTCTTTCAAACCCACACTAGCAGAACGCTCAAAATCCGCGCCTAGAATCACAGCACCGGAGACATTCTCTTTCAAGGGCTGGACCGCTAAAGCTATGACAGCACTGGCATCTTCTTGGGGAATTTCCTGGACTGATAAGCAGGTCACGAGGGAGTCCTTGCACCCTAAATAATGAATACGCCAGAGTGCATTCTTCACGGTATCCAAAATCGCCTTATCTGGTAAACCCAACAATATGGTGAGTGCGTTGCTGAAAATGGCATACTCACGCGTGTGGGGACGAGATGGGTAGTAACTACCGCTTTCATCCAGACCCCCAGCAGATTCAACAGCTGGCACGCTCCGATAGCGCAAAAAGGCTTTGAAAGAAAAGGCAGACGAAGGCGGGACGATACGAACCTCTATCTTCGGAAGATAAGGAGCTAATGCTTGTGCCAAGTGATCGTCGCCACTTTGCAAGAGAGCGGCCACGAGCGCCATCTTCACGGTTAGCGGCGAAGGGACAAAGGGAGTAACCGAGGCAATGGCTACTGTCCCGGGCATCCGGTAGTGGAAGACATAAAAATGGTATTCTGCCCTGAGCCATTGCATCGGTGCAGGAGCAGTACTTTCCACCTGCTCAACTTTCTTTTTGGCTTTCCTTGGCATCTGGAATATCCTCCCGGCCTGAAGATTGTTTGCTTGCAGAGCCCTATTGCTTCGTCTTCGCTTCTTCCTGTAGTTTTTTCAGGTCTGCTATAACTTGTCCGATTTTCTCCTTAAACTCGCTGGGCTGATTAAATTCTTCGACCCTCAGCGTATCCCCACACTTTTCCTTCAGTTGCTTGATAATCTTACGATACTGAGGGTTGGATTTGATGACCGGGCGATTGGGGTCTCCGCCTTCCAGTTCAAACTTGATGGGCGAGTAGAATGGTGCAGGACCATCGGTTGAAAGCACGATAACGCCTTCAAAGGTGCCGTCAGGGTGATGGAGCCATCCGGCTTGTTTTGCGAAGGACGGGGAGAGCGTCCATTGCTTGATGGCTTCCAGAAGCACCCACATTCGTTTATACCGCTCGGCATCGGAAATTGCATACCTGTCTGCACCACCGCCCAGCCACCACCAGTCGTTGGAACCAATGCGATCCAGGTCAATCCGGAGGACTCCACCATAGATTCCGTTGCGCATGTTCTGGACAAAAAGGTTGTGCTTTTCTGGGTCCGGGTCATAAGCACTGTGCTGGGTGTAGTTGACCACCGCGGGGTGTTCCGTGATAAGCCAGCCGACCTCAAAACAGGAATCCCGCTTGAGCGTTCCTTCAACTCCATCCTGTTTTCCCTGCAAAGCCACAAGGTATCCCCCAATATCACAAAGTGCACATTCGCTGAGAATCTTAGCTGTAAGTGTCGCATAATGCTGCTCAGGATTGAGCTTAGAGATTGGCGGGCTCTGACTATTCATCCAGTTCTTGACTTCACTTTTACAGCGATCAGGCACAAGACCCTGACAGCGCTGGTGGAGGGGGAGTCCATGTTGCTGGCAGAGCCTTACGAAATTCTCCAGGATGTTGTGCCGGATGATTTCCCCGCTGATTCCGTCATATTCTTTATCGCCTACGGTAATGCGACGGGGTTCCATGACATTCGTTCCACCCGCCCCCTCATTGTTGGCGGCGTGAAAGCCCAGTTGAATTCGGAACGACATGGCAAGGCTTTTGCAAGTCATGGCGATCCCTCCTTTTATTGGTTCTCACTTATTGGCTCTGAAGTTCCGGCGGTCTCAGCCGAAGCGCTTGCCTCAGTAGAGGCTTCTCTCTGGATTCGCGCTCGGCTGAGCACATCCAAAAGGAAAATCGCTTTCCATGCCCGGAAGGCCTTCTCGTCGCGTAACTGTGCCTCAATTCCACGCAAAATGTTTGCCAGATCCTGGGCCCGGGTCAGCGCCTCACGAATGTTAGGAACTTGACCCTGTTCCTGCTGTTCCCGATAAAATCCGCGCGACACAATGTGCTCCACCTGTTGGATGAACTGGGAAAAGTTCCCCGCATTCTCCAGCCGCGTGAACTGGTTCATCCAGCCTTTTTCATCAAAACTGAGCGCTCGGGCAAGGGCTTCTGCTACCTGCCAGGGTATGTCGGGTAACTGCATGGACATCATATTTTTCACCTCCTGTAAAAGTTGGGAATACCCTAAAAGTTGACGTGCTTTAAAAACGTCGCGCAAGCTCTGACTTTGAGGCGCTGCCAGGATGCGTGCTTTCAACTGCTCAATCTTTACAAGAGCATCCGCCGATGGATTCGCCACAAACTCAGCCACCCACCGTGCCAGATGCTGCACCTGCTCGTGAACATTTTGTCCCCTTGTTTCGTAGAGGAACTGACGAAAGTTCCTGAGAAGTTGCAGGGCTTGTTGACTTTCTTTCTCGACGATTTCGTTCCACCAGTAGGCGCACAGCCGTTCCAATCCTAAGTATCCGCTGGAGGAGAAAATGGGTTGACGAGTTGGACCCTTTACTTCGCGAGTATAGGCGAAATCCTCAACCGGTAATCGCCTCGCAGCGAGGTCTAATAGAATAGAAAGAGCCGCCATAATCGCCGCAACCCAACCTCCACCCGAATGCTGAAAGGTGCGCTCGTAGGTGAGGAACCCGCTGATCACAAATCGTTCACGGAAGACGGGCAAAATGTAGATCTCATCAGTTTGACGCTTAGAACGGCTCACCACATAAGCGGCAAAGGCTCGTCCAAGTGTGGCTGCTGCCACTTCTTGGAAATGATCCTTGAACTTTTTCTTCGTCTCTCCCGTAGACCGGGGAGCCAGGATTTCGTATTTGCTCAGAGGATCTATGCCCCTTGTCCCAATCTGCAATGCCACATCATACTCTGCTTTCAGTTCTTCCCGCCTTCCACTGCGAGAGTCTGGTGGGGAGGAGAAGAAACTTTGCAATTCATCCCAGCGAAATCTTGCATCATCTTTTTCAAAAAGCTGTCTTTCCTTGCTGGTAGGTGACAACCTCTCAACTGCCCAGAGGATTTGGTATTTATCCCGCTCAATGGATACGCCGCTCACCTTCCAGTAAGCGCCTTTATCCTCCACCTCGGCAGAAGCAGTTCCAAAGAAAAGATGAGCCACGCCGATAAGACGGGCTGCATCGTAAAAGGGCAAGCCCGTTTTATAAACTAAATAGCGATCCTTTTGAAGTGTTATCGGACTTGGCAGTCCCATAATGACTCACCTCAACTCAATGTTTGTGTCTCCGGCATCTTCCCAATCGCAAATCTTGACGAGACGATTGGCAATACAGTAAAGGAAGTAGAAGTCATCGGTGGGTCCAGGCGGCTCATCAGCCTTGGATGCTTCAGTAATCCTTTTTGCAGCCTCGCTGATGGCTTCTTGCATCTTCTGAACCTCATCTCCCGATAGGTCCAGTAATTGGCAAATTTGGTCCTGCAGCCACTCGTTAGCCTTCTGACCATTCCACTCATCCCATTCAAACTTGCCCTCTTCAACGGCTCCCGTAACCTCCAGACTGTGATGCCGTGCCGCTGCAAGGGCAATCGTATCCAGGAATCTGTAGTCTCCAAGGACTTTGTTCAGCAAGGCTTGCAGGAAAGGATACGCAAAGGGTGCATGGGGTGGCGGGCTTGCGAGCACCTTTTTCTGCTCGGCATTACTTAGAGGACTTGTTCGGGCTATATAACCATCCCTTGTCTTTCCGCTGACTTTTTGCTCATTTTGCCAGATAATTTCCTGCCATTGTTTGTTAAGTTTTCCCACATCGTGGAGATAGACACCAATCTGCATCGCCCATATCAGAGAATCTACGAACGATTGAAGCTGTGCGTCATCCAACCCAAGCGCTTCCTTCGTCCACCTTTCAATAAATGGTCGGTAAGACTTCGTAATCCGTTCAGAACGCTCCCACACACCCTTCGCGTGCTCTTCCCATTTCTGAAAGCGCCCCGTCGTTGTCTTCTCTCGCATCTCAGCATCCGGCTGAGACTCAAAACCTGTCTCGTCTCCTTCACCTTCAAAAGTCAACCCCTTTTCTGGGCTATAACCCACCTCTTTAGCCAGCAACACGTAAGTAAAGTTCGGGCAGATATCCTCGCTTACAACCTTAACAAGAAAATCCTGATTTACTTTCTGAGCAGATGGCTCTAGTCGGTAGACAGTCTTATCCTTAATCTTGCCCAGAAATACGCCATAAGGGACCGAAACCGTCTTCAACCGTTTCCCTTGCCGGAGTTCCTCCTCAGCTTGGTTTTTGTCTTTTACCACTGCCACCTGCACATTCAACATTTCCCGAAGCAGTTCTTCCACTTCGCGAGAACTGCGTGCCCGAAACGCCCGCTCGTAAGCAGCGAATGCATCTGAAGGTGTGATCACTTTCCTCATGGTCATTCCTCCTCTGTTTCGCTTTCGGGTACTTCCCCTTCTTCTTCCGCCTCTTTCTTCTTGGACTTGTGCTTTGCAAAAAGCGAACTAAATGGCTCTTCACCTTTGGCAAATTCTACATCGGTCGTCCCTGCGAGATACGCCTTATACAAATGATCAAGCGCCTTCTCAATAAGTTCCTGTTCTTTCCGCCAATTTAGAAGTAGTTCCTGATTTCCTGTTTCCACTCCCAACACTTCCCTTTCCAACACTATCTGAGTGAATTCAATCGCAGGTAACCATCCACTCGTCTTGCCTTTCTCTTTGCCCCTCTTATCACGACTGACTTCCACAAGGCGCACCTGATCGCTGTAAGGGATATACCACTTATCCCCTACCGGCTTTACGACGATCACCTTCCCCTTGCGTTCTGGACTTCCGTCGGGATTGAATCGCTGACAGCGTCCGGCCCGCTGGATGAGAGAATCCATGGGGCACAACTCCGTAATGACCAAAGGAGCCGATATGTTCAACCCCGCTTCCGCAACTTGCGTGGTCACAAGGATCGCCGGGTCAGGGTTTGCGCTCTTGCCGAAAAACTGGGAGAGTCTATCTTCCACATTCCTCCGATCGTCCCTTGTAAATCGGGAATGAGCCAGAATCACTTCCGGTCCACCTTGATTCTGGAAGAGCCTTGTGAGTTCATCATACACCCGGATTGCGCGTTCCACAGTGTTGAGGAAAACAATCACTTTCTGAGGTCCGTGAACGTTCAAATTGCCCCACGCATCCCATTGCTCCTTTACAACCTCCACCAGGCTTTTCTCATCTTTCTCGTTCCAAACAAACCTGTCGTCATCCCTTACACCATTCAGTTGCAAATATACCTTTCGCCAGCTGTCCCGCTGTTCAATGTCCTCTTCGGATGCTTCTATTTTCACCAGACCACAGAACTTCAAGAAGAACTCCATAACCGAAAGGGGCAGCGTCGCTGTCATAACGCATGAGAGTAATCCCCATCGCTTCCGCAAATAGAGCAGGGCAAATAAAAGCTGCAGCCCTTTCTGAGGTGATAGAAGGTGAACCTCATCAAAAACCGAGTAACTGGTCAGCACAGCTCCCGCTGCCGCATGACTCAGATGAGATGCCCACGACAGAGGCGCTCCGGCAAAGGCAGTCAAATATTGATCAATTGTCGTGACCACCAATCGCTCCGAGAAAAATTCGCTCTCCGGCTCGTCACCATGATGAATCACTGGACAGAGGCCAAGGCTCCTGCATTCGTCTTCCACACCGCGAGCAAGCGCTCGAAGAGGCAAAGTGTAGATTAGCCTTGTGCCCAGCAGACCGTTGTTCCGTTGCGACTGGGTAAAAGGTTGCAGCGCAGCCCTGGTCTTACCCAAGCCTGTTGGGGCAACGACGAGAACAGATTGGCCACTACCAAGGATGTTTAGGGTGCACTTCTGGAAATCCCGCTCGCTCATGTTCGCTTTATCTCCATAGAAGAAATGTGGAGTGCTTGATTAGGCACGGTCTGTCCCTCCCCTCCACCCCTCCGCAAATACGCATTCATCGCGTAGATGGAAAGGAGCGTCTTGACCCGGACCCAGGGGACGCCGGCGATGCGCTCGCCCCTCTCAATGCGCAAGATTGCCTCTGGGATCGTGACGCCGAGCCGAAACTGCGCGTCGTTCAGCACCCGGTAGAAGTCCTCCGGATTTTTGGCGTTGCGCAGGGCATAGAGTAGTCCCATCTCGTTGTGCTCCTGGGCTGCCGCGCCCAGCGAATGCCCAAAGCCTGCCAGCGTGCGTTGGAATTGCTCTTCCATCTTGAAGACCTCCTGCAGGTATTGGTTCAACACGTCAATAGTGCCTCGGACCAGAGGACGGCGGTTCCGCTCCTCCTCTCGGGCACGGACGTCAAAGAGGAACTGCTCGATAAACGGCGTAGGGTCGCCGAACTCCAAGATCGCCCAGGCGATGCGGTCCCGCCAGATACTCTCTCGGTTCTGCCCCTGCTGCGCCCAGAATTGACCGAAGATCTGCCCTAATTGGCGATGCGGGTTGTCCACCTTGAGCTTCTTAGCAAGTAGCTCCACCCAGCCCTCGTACATCCGGAAGAGCCGCTGCAGCTTGGAGAACTCCCGCAGGGCTTTCATCTGGAAGGCTTGTCCGGGCGTGCCGGTGATGGCGTAGAGCGTGATGGGAGATGGCGGACGCTCCGTTGCTCCCAGGAGAGTCAATAGAAGCTGGCGCGCCTCCTCTGAGAGCACATCCGACTGCCGCACGTGCTGAAAGAGCGCCAGAAGCAACCCCAAGGTGGTCTCGTTGACATACGGACCCGAAAACACCACGGGCGCGGTGCCGCCTCTCTCACCTACCACGCGCAACGGCTCCAGGACCTCCCGGTGCAGCCGCTCCATCTCCCGAAGGTCGGAGTGGAAGATGAAGAAGTGCAGGGCGTCGCGCCCCTGCGCCTTCCACAGCCAGCCGAGATAGCCCGCCAGCCCCGCGAGCGCGCATCGGGCGCACAGCCGCAAGCCACGCTTCGTGCCGGGATAGAACGTCCCGAACTTCTGCGGGTCCACCACGAAGGGGTACATCCACATCGTGGCGTCCGTCAGAGGCGCCCTCTCCCCACACAGGTCGCACACATCCGGTTTTCTGCTGAGCTTGAGGCTCAGCTCAAACGTTGGTGGCTCCAGGAAGATAGCCGACTTCTTCTCGTCCGACTTCTTCGCCAGGCGATCCTCCAAATAGGCAAGGTCTGCCCGCAGCTTCTGAAGCACAGTTTCTCTTCCCCCACTGCGCTCCAGTTCCTCCAGCTTCCGTCGGAGCTGGTCGCGCGCTTGTGCAACTTTGATCTTACGAGCTACGCCCGAGACCTTGATGAAGAGGTTCGTCGGGTAGACCCAGTTGACCTTGTCGTACGGTCGAATCTCTCCTGCCTGGTCATCATAGTACTCGCCCTTATTGCCACTCGGTTGGAGGAGGCGACTCTGAAGCCAATGCAAAACGACCGCAACAGCGTGCTCCCCCTCTCCGAACTGCCCGAGGAGCACGACGAGCCCCGTGTCTACCCAGAAGTTGCCGGTGGGGCGATTCCAGAAGAGCCTGACTGTGGATGAGGATGACGCCATAATCCGTTCCAACCTCGGCGGTATTTTTGCAGAACCGTATCTCACTGTCAATGACCTTCTTGAACGCCGCATCGCCGCATCTGAAGGCGAAGGATGCGCTCGGCATCGTGAGTTCGTTCAGCGGTTCCTAAGGGATCTGCCTCACATCGTTCCAAACGACAGAGATCGGCATGCTGAGAGTATCCTATCAAGTCCTCGGAGACCTTTCATCACGCGGGGAGGACATACGACACCTTCGCACTCATGGCTCTGCCCGGTCCTGCAACGATCCTCACGGCGTCATTCGAAACCCTATGCGCACGGAGTACCGGTCATCGGGCGGGCGGTGCATCCCCTCAGGTGCACGTGCCTCACGCTTACTCCCGCCCTGCTATGGGATGCTCCTCGGCCGCGCACACCATTCCGAAGCCCTGAGCATTGCGCTCGCCGAAACCGGCATCATATCCGAGTCGGATCAGGTCGAGCGATCCGCTCACGCGGAAGCGCAACATCCATCCTCGCACGCTGGTCTTATTCACGCGGAACAATTTCGATCTCGGCGCATTCAGCCACTCGAACCGAAGCTCGCCATCGGATGCCTCACCGTAGACAGCGGTGAACTTTCGCCTCAGATTTTCGATAAGCACACGCGTGAACTCAGGCTCCTCGGGCGAGAGGAACCGTTTGCGGAATCTCCCCTCGGCGTCGCGATAACCCGTGGAGACAACGATCGGCGAGAGCGTCGCGAATGTCATCGTCTCGGCGAACGTCGGCGGGAGCAAGACGCCGATCTGCTGAAGCAGGAGCATGTGGGTGCCGAATCGAACTTCCGGTTGGGTGAGCAGGCCAAGCGCGAGCGCCTCAAGGAGCGATTCCAGCGGCGAAGAGATCCACCACCGGAGATGGCCGCGCACGCGCAACCCCTGCGGCGTCTTCTCATAATTCTCCGGGTACAGGAGCGAGAAAGTCACGAGCTTATATCGCTTGCCGCCATCGGAGAAGCCGGATTCATGAACCTCGCGCGCTAATTTCGGCTGGCCTCGTTCCAACGCGCGATAGAAGAGTCCGCGCAGCCAATCGAGATAATCCCAGGGCATCAAAAATTCCTCCGGTGCGAAGAATTCGATGCCAATCCGCATCGTGCCCCTTCTCTCCGAAGATCTTCCTCGGTCGAGCGATCGAACGCCGCATCCCTCTCGTGTTTTTCCACCTCCACTGCGCGAGCCACGGAGGACCCGGCCCTCCCTCCGGATCCCATCGGAGGACACCGAACCTTTCCGCTCGACTCGGGGTCAGCATATCATAGCCGACCTGTCATCTCAACACTGGTCTTTGGCCACTTCTTCTCTGCTGAAAGCCGTTCTCCTTTCCGTGAAGGAGGGAGGATCCCTGCCGATCCGCGGCGCGGCTATCTCGGCGGGCCGCACATCAAAAGACGAGTCCCAATCCCGTCGTGAACGTCACCTCGTTTCGCTGCACGCCCGGCTGCGGGCGATGGTCATACGCATCGCTGATCCCGAATCGGATGGTGAGCAGCTCACTCACGCGAACGCGGATAGCGCTCTCGATGCGGAGCTTGAAACGGGGAGCATCGCGCAGATCCTGCAAGAAGTGGAACTGCTGCTCCCAGTGACTTCGTGAGGAGAGCCTACGGCGGAACTCCTGGCGGAAAACGCCCGAGAGGAACTCACGGCGCCTCCCCTCGCGAAAGTCCTCGCGAGTGTAACCGGTCCCACCGCTAATCGAGAGGGTGTGCGCCTCCGAGACGAGGAGGTCGCTACCGAAGCCCACCGCATAGACGCTTCGCAAATCCACCTTCTCGATCTCATCGAACTCAAAATCTCCGGAAGCGAAGATGAAGAGGCGAGGCGAGAAGAACCGATCCAAACGTCCGCCCCACAGCCATTCATTTCCGGCGAGCGCGCGATTCTTGAGGGCGCGAAAATATCGCGAGCGGAGCCGAAGGCGCCACGGCTCGCGATGGCGCTCAGCTCGCAGATCCAGGACGAGGCTATCCGAATCAGCCGTGCCGCGATGTCCGGCGTAGCTCACATCAAAGGCTCCGCGCCACACCTCCCGGTGCGAGGTGCTCGTCGCGGGAGGAACGTCAGCAGGTCGAGTGCGTTCGTCAGGGGCGGACAGTCGAGCGGTCACGGCTTCGATGCTCTTCGACCCCATACTCAGTCGGACGATCTCGCGCGGCACGAGGGTGCGCACCGCCCCGTCCGTCGCGCGAAAGACGATCCCCTCGCGAGTCCATGAAAGGAGTGTCCCGGCAAGGCGCGTGCCACCGGAGAGCACGATCTCATCCGCTGCGGCGACCTCTTGTGATGCGAAAAGCAGCACGACGCACACGATGTAGATGCTCATGGGTCATCGCCTCCCTATGCCGAGAATGCGCTTTCTCCTGAATCATAGAGATCCGCGAAGCCAACAGGGACTCCACATGATCTCATGATCACGCGGACGCCCCCATGGCGATACGGCAAGAGCTTGCGCTGCTCGGTCGCTCACGTCTTTCTGGCGGCGACACGCATCACATCGTCGAGGCGGAGCGCGAGCGTCTTCTCCTCCCACCCCAAGCGGGCGATCCCCCACCTCAAGATGCGTCCCACCGGAGCACACACGCGCCTGGCGCGATCGGCCAGGAGCCGCATGCTCACGACCCGTCTTGGATGCGTGAGCGCGAGCACGCGAAATCCGTTCTCCTCAAGGAGCCGGGTCAGCGTAGCGGGCGAGAAGAAATAGTAATGGTCGGGGATGAACTGACGCCATCGCCGGCCCAGAAGGTGAAACCAAAAGGACGCGATATTCGGCGTCTCGATGACGATGAGGCCGTTGGGTCTCAAGAGGCGGTGGATCTCCTGAAGCGTTCGCCGAGGTGAATCCAGGTGCTCCAGAACATGGAAGAGGACGACAACGTCGAACGAGGCTGCCGGATACCGAGCGTCGGCGAGCGTGCCGGAGAAGACGCGGACGCCGGTGCGCTTCTGCGCCTCTGCGCTTGTCGTCGGATCGGGCTCGACGCCGTGCGCCTGGAAACCGGCGCGAGCTGCCAGCTCCAGAAACGCGCCATCCGCGCATCCGACGTCCAGTAATTGCCCCGATGCGATGAAGCGTTGCACCCAGTGGAGGCGTTCGGCCATCACCCGTTCCCGAACGGGGGCTTCGCCCGCTTCGACGGCTTCATCCACGAGCCCGAGTGCTCTCACCCGCTCAGCCAGACGGCGCGAACGCTCGGGATCGAAGTGCGCCAATGTGAAATCCTCGCGGCGCTCCCCCACGTAGATGAGGCCGCACCGCCGGCACTGCACGAGCGGCCCGTCCAAACGCTCGCACGTCATCACGAGCCGCGCCTCAGTGGCGCCACAGAGATCGCAGAGCACAGGTGCCATAGGGGACGATGCATGCCGAGCCGACGTCACCTCGGCGCTTTTATGACGCTGGTCTCCGACGTCGCGAGTCTTCTCTGCGCGACACCGATGCTGTCCGTCGGTCAGACGAGGCATGAGCTGCACCCCAGACGGTCTCGGCCGCTTCATCGAGCGCGCGAGCGTCGAGCGTCGGGATGCGGGCCTCTGTGGTCCGAACGCTGACTGTGATGACGCCCGGTCGCGCCACGTCTCCTTCTCGCTCAGGCGAGGGCGCGCTCGGAGATCGGCAGAGCGCTTCCCACGAATCCGACGAGCTGCCGCTTCCGAAGGAAGAGATCGAGGCGTCCGAGGACGATACCGCCGAATCCGACTTGAAAGATAAGCGTCGCGCCACCACTCGGACGGCGCACCAGCTCCGGAGCCTCCATGAACGTATGCGTATGTCCTCCGATGATCACGTCAATGCCTTCGACCGCGTGGGCGACCTCGCGGTCTCCGATCGGCGGCGGCGTCCTCCTCGCCCGTTCGGACTCCGCATAGAGCCCCAAGTGCGAGAGGCATACGACGAGCTGCGCATCCTCGCGCTCCCGGAGCGTTCGGACCATCGCGCGCGCTGTCGCGATGGGATCGCGATACCGCACTCCCGCGCGATGTCGCTCCGGTACCAACTCCTCCAGGGCGATCCCGAGCCCGAAGATGCCGATGCGAATGCCGCTCAGTTCTCGCACGACATAGGGCTTGATCCGATCCCGAAGCACGGTCTCCTGGAAATCATAGTTCGCCGAGACGACGTCGAACTTCGCGAAATTCAGAGCGCGCGCCAGCGCTTCCACCCCGCTGTCGAACTCGTGATTTCCCAGGGTCACAACGTCGTAGCCGATGGCCGACATCACGCGATAATCCGCCTCGCCGCGATAGACGGTGTAATAGGGCGTTCCCTGAAGTGCATCACCCGCATCCAGGAGCAGGGTGTTCGGATTCTCCCGGCGGATGCGCCGGACGAGTGCGGCGCGACGGGCGGCCCCTCCCAACCCGGCATAGTGGGGATCATCGTCCGGGAAAGGTTCCAGCCGCGAATGCACGTCGTTCGTGTGCAGGAGCGTGATCTGCGTCTCCGCATCGCGGACGAAGGAGCCGCGCGCCATCTCCGAAGCGCGAGTCCCACAGAGCGCCGCGACTCCGGCTCGAAGGCTGTCGGCGAGAAACTCTCGACGTGAAACTCTCATGTCTCCGCTCCCTCCTCGCTCTCCAAAAGGGCTCGAACGGCTTCGCTCACGGCTTCGGGGAAGCAGAGCCGATCAATGTGAAACCGGCGCAATCGGCGGATCGCTGGGGAGATCTCGGTGATCTCGCGCAGAGCCCGATGCCCTCCTTCCACCTCGACGTAGATGCGATTCTCCGGCCCCGATGTCTCTGGGGAGTACGGGCCGAGATACGGGATATCGCTCGCTCGATCCTCGATCACGTAATATCGGGGATCGAATCCTGCCGCCTCAACGATATGGCGCGCGTGCTCGACAAACCGCCGCCGACGTTCGGCGTTGATCCGCAGGTCCACGGACTTGAAGAGGCGCCGATGCAAGAACCCGGCCGCCAGATCGCTGAGAATCGGATCGGACGCTTTCGTCCACCACTTGATGTGAAACATGACGTCGTGATCGTCGAGGGCCAGATATTCCGCCGTCGAGAGCGGCTCCCGGCGCAAGACCTTCGGCATCACCGAATCGGCGACGACAGGCGGCATCTCCCCGCTCGCGGCGAGATCACTCGCACGGCGGAAGATGGAACGGAGCATTGCCTCCGCGGCGCGCAGATTGCGATGGAAATAGACCTGACGGAACATGTAGTAGCGCGCCTGCAGGTATTCCTCGACGGCATACATCCCTTTGGCCGCGACGTAGAGGCATTCCTGCTCGGGAGCGATCTCCAGCGTATGGAGGATCCACTCCAGATCGTAGAAGCCGTATTTGGCGCCGGTCATCAGGCTATCGCGCAAGAGGTAATCGAACCGATCCACATCCATCTGGCTGGAGATGAGCTGCGAGATGAAGCGCGGCCGATAGGTGTGCTGCCACACGGCGACGATGCGCATCGGCAGATCGCGATCCCGTTCCGCGAGAATGCGATGGATCGTCGTCTCCTCATCGAGGACAATGCGCGCTCCCCAGTCCTCGTGTCGGTACCCGAACACGGCCTCCACGACGTGAGAGAACGGACCATGCCCGATATCATGAAGCAGCGCCGCGCACATGGCCACCAAGCGCGTCTCGCGATCCATCGGGTATCGCTGCCCGAGATGGGCGAGGGCGCGCCGCATCAGATGCATCACGCCCAGCGAATGCGAGAAGCGGCTGTGCTCAGCTCCTTGATAGGTGAAGAGCGCCAGCCCCAATTGCTTGATCCGGCGCAGACGTTGGAACTCGGGCGTATCAATGAGCCGGATGAGGAGCTGATCGTCCGGATCGGTCTCGTCCAGAGAGATGATGTTGTGCACGGGATCGCGATAGATGCGTTCGGCCATGACCTCAACTCGTCCTGCGAAGGGCGCGGTCGGTTGTGCGCCGCGCGTCCACGGTGGACAAGCGGAGATTGGGTTCGGCCGTCAAATCCCATCCCGAGCGTTCGCCGCGCTTCAGCTTGGGATACGCCGCGGCGGCGATCATCGCGGCATTGTCGGTGGTGAGCGGCGGGCTCGGGACATAAACGGGAATGCCGAACTCCTGCCCCATGCGACACACTTCCTCTCGCAGCCGGCGGTTGCACGCCACGCCACCGGTCAGAATGAGCGTGCGCGCGTCGTAGCGCTCCAGAGCGCGCCGGAGGCGATCCAGGAGCGTCCGCACGACCGTGTCCTGAAAGCTCGCGACGAGATCGAGGATGATGCCGGGCACCTCTTCTCCCTCGCGCACCGGACGAATCCCGCGTTCCCGCACGTAGCGAACGACGGCCGTCTTGAGCCCGCTGAAGCTGAAATCGAAATCGTTCCCCTCCATCCTCGGGATAGTGAACCGAACCGCGCGAGGATTCCCCTTCTCGGCCAAGCGATCAATGATCGGCCCCCCCGGATAGCCGAGTCCCAAGAGCTTCGCCACCTTGTCGAAGGCTTCGCCCGCCGCATCATCGCGCGTGTGTCCGAGCCGATGGTACTGCTCCGGCTCCGGCATCCAAAAGAGACTCGTATCCCCTCCGGAGACGAGGAGCGCCAGCGCGGGATAGCGGAGAGGTGGATTGTCGAAGACGACCGAGAAAATGTGCCCCTCATGATGGTTCACGCCCAGCAGCGGTCGCGAAAGAGCGTATGCGACCGACTTTGCATAGCAGATGCCGACAAGCAGCGAGCCGATCAATCCCGGCCCTCGCGTCACGGCGAGGGCGTCAATCTCCCGAAAGGTCACGCGCGCCCGGTCGAGCGCTTCCCGAACGATGGGGACGATGTTCCGCAAATGCTCGCGCGAGGCCAATTCGGGCACGACCCCCCCATAAGGCCGATGGATCGCATATTGCGTGGCCACGATGTTCGAGCGAACGATCCGCCCCTCCTCGACGACGGCGGCCGCTGTCTCGTCGCACGACGTTTCGATCCCGAGGATCAGCATCGTCGTTTCGCCCTCACGGATGCTCCGAGGAGCGCGCGCGCTCTTCCGCCGGAGCCTGTGCGACATCCGGTTGCGCGGCGAGCGCGCTCAAGCTCTCCTGATACGGCGGGCGCGCGATTCCCCGCTCGGTCACGATCGCCGTCACGTAGCGATGGGGGGTGATGTCGAATGCCGGATTAGCGACGGCGATCCCCTCGGGCGCGATAGGCTGCCCGTGAATGTGCGTCACCTCGCGCGCCGGTCGCTCCTCGATAGGGATGGCCTCGCCGGACTCGATCGAGAGGTCGAGTGTCGAGATCGGCGCGACGACGTAGAAGGGGATTCCATGCTCCTTCGCCAAGACGGCGAGCGTGTAGGTGCCAATCTTGTTGGCGACGTCGCCGTTGGCGGCGATGCGGTCAGCGCCCACGAGCACGCAGTCCACGAGCCCCCGATACATCACGTAGCCGGCCATCGCGTCGGTGATGAGCGTGGCCGGGATCTGCTCCTTGAGCAGCTCCCACGCCGTCAAGCGTGCGCCTTGAAGGACAGGGCGCGTCTCATCCACGTACACGTGCACGCGCTTGCCCATGAACACCGCCGCGCGGACGACGCCGAGAGCCGTTCCCACACCGCCGGCCGTCGCCAGAGCACCCGTGTTGCAGTGGGTGAGAACGCGCGCGGGATCCGGAAGCAGCGTCGCCCCGTTCCGCGCCATACGCCAATTCGTCTCGATATCTTCCCGATAGATGGCGTGCGCCTCTTGAATGATCCACTCGCGGACAAGCGGAAGCGGCAGATGGTGCTCTCGCGCGCGGACAAACGCGCGCCGCATGCGCGCGATCGCCCAGAAGAGATTCACCGCCGTCGGACGCGCACTCGCCATGCGGCGACATAACTCCTCGAATTCGGCGTCCAACTCCTCCACCGTGCGCGCGCACGAGCGCCGGACGCCGAGCGCGAGACCAAAAGCCGCTGTCACGCCAATAGCCGGAGCGCCGCGCACGACCATCTGACGAATGGCCTCCACCACATCCTCGGGCGTGCGCAAGAGCCGATAGACCTCTTCATGCGGCAACTTCCGCTGATCAATCACGCGAATACCCTCTTCCGTCCACTCGACCGTCTTGATCATCCGCACGACCTCCCTCGGCAACGTGACATCTTAGCGGAAGGCCAAAGGCGGCGCAACCGCGTCCTTCCCCCGCGGCGATTTCGGGATTCCCTCCTCTCGCTGCGTCGTCGAACGCCTCACTCTCGATCACAAATCTCCCCACAGGAATTGGACCATGCTGAGCACGACAAGCCCCGCGGTCTCCGTGCGGAGAATACGGGGACCAAGGGAGAGCAAGAGAGCTCCCGCGCGCCGCGCGGCGGCGATCTCCTCATCGGTCCATCCTCCCTCCGGACCGATGAAGATGAGGAGCCGGCGGGGGGGCGCCCCGGCCCACTGCGTCGCGATCTCGCGCAAGGGCGCTCCCTCTCGCTCCGCACAAAAGAGCGCCGGCTCGTGAAGCGGCTCCAGCAGAGACCGCACCGGCTGTGGCTCCTCGATCTGAACGAGCCGTGTGCGGCGAGATTGCTTCGCCGCTTCGAGCGCGATGCGCCGCCAGCGCTCCAGACGCTGCGGCGAATACGCTCCGACGATCGTTCGATGCGTCACCAGAGGGACGATCCGTGCGACCCCGAGCTCCGTGGCCTTCTGGACGACAAGATCGAACTTCTCGCCCTTCACCAGAGCTTGTGCGAGCGTGAGTCGAAGCGGGGATTCCACAGCGGGCACAGTCCGCGCACGAACGCGCACGGTCACACATCGCCCGTGCGTCTCCGCCACAATGCCTTCGTATTCGACGCCCGTGCCGTCGAAGACAGCGACGAGCGCCCCCGGCTTCAAGCGCAGCACGTGTCGCAGATGATGCGACTCTCGCTCATCGAGCCGAATGACGTCTCCGCGGATGGCTTCCGGAGGAGCATAAAACCGAGGTGGGCTCATAGCGCGCGATGATCGTCCGCCATTCGCCTCCGTGCCGGACTTCCAGCGGGCGAAGGGCCGACGTTCGGAGGGCCTCCAGAAACACCTCCTCGTCCCCTTCGAGGAGGCCAGAGAGAACGAGAACGCCGCCCGGTTCGAGCCGCGGCGGGAACAGCGGAAGAAGAGCGGCCAAAACATCGGACGTGAGATTGGCGATCACCATCTCGAAGCGCTCCGCGGGCGCCTCCTCGAGCGTTCCACAGAGTATGGCAATGCTCTCGGCCACGCCGTTTCGCTCCACGTTCTCGCGCGCCACGGCGCACGCCTCCGGATCAATATCGAGCGCCACAATGCGCGCCCGCGGATTCAATCGAGCAGCGGCGATGGCGAGAATGCCGGTCCCCGTCCCCACATCGAGCAACGAGCGCCCTCGCCAATAGTCCTCCAGCGCCCTCAGACACTGTTGCGTCGTCTCGTGCGTGCCCGTGCCGAACGCCATCCCCGGATCGATGATCAGAAGGAGGCGTCCTCCCGTCTCCGGCGGGCAGTCCCACGAAGGCGCAATGAGAAACCGCCGTCCGACGGGGAAGGGCTTATACCCCTCTTTCCACCGACTCGCCCAATCCTGGATCGGGATGGGCCGAACGCGCACGTCGACCACGTGATCGTCGGAGAATCCGGCCTCGCGCACAGCGCGGCTCACCTCGCGCGCCCACTGCCCAGCGTCTTGGGGCGCGTCGAAATACGCGAGCACCTCGACGCCATCGGCGCGCTCCGAGAAGGTGAGCCCACGCGTTCCAGCGCGCGAGAGCGCAGGGACGAGCACCTCGCTCAGATCCTCTCGAAGCCGTATGCCGACTTCCCAGAACTCCGACATCGCCCCACATCGCGCGCCGCTCATCCCATCAGGAGGCGGCGCAATTCGGGCTCGCGCTCCCGGGTGACCAGCGCGACCACCATATCGCCGACCTCCAGCCGCGTCTCGCCGCGCGGGATCAGCGTCGTCCCTCCACGTTCAATGGCCACGATGTTGCACTCGGGGGGGAAAGCGATATCCCGCAAGGCCTTCCCGGCCACCGGACAGGTCTCGCCAAGTACATACTCGATGATCTGCGCGCGCTCCCCATGGAGATTGAGGAGTGTGCGAATGGAGATCGTCGGTAACTCGCGCTCAATGACCTGCTCGATGATGGCCGTCGAGCTGACGGTGGCATCCACACCGAGCCGACGCATCACGGGCTCATTCTTCGGATTGCTCACGCGCGCGATCGTCTTGGGCACATGGAACATCCGCTTGGCGAGCTGACAGGCGATGAGATTGTTCTCGTCGTTGCCGGTGACGGCGACGAAGACGCGCGCGCGACGAGCTCCCGCTTCGTCGAGGACCGGTCCCAAGGTCCCGTCACCGATGATGACCGGGCATTCCAGCTCCGTCCGCAGGCGTGTGGCATAGGCGACGTCGCGCTCGATGAGAGCGACCTCATGCCCGCTGCTGAGCAGCGAGCGGACGAGATTGATCCCGACTTTCCCCGCGCCCACGACGAGGATGAACTTCGATTCATCGGTGCGCGGACGCATCGGACGCGACTCGCGCGCCAGCACCACCTCCGGGCGAGGCAGCGGATGCGCCGCCGCTTCATCCACACGCTGCATGATGGCGTCGACGGTGTACAGCGTGGGGCACACGGTCATCAACTGTTCGTCATCGGTGACCTCTCGATGACTCGGCTCATAGACGCGAGCGATCGCGCGCGGCACGTGAAAGATCGCGCGCGCGACCTGCGCCGCCATCAGGTTCACATTATCCTCCCGCGTGAGCGCGAGAAAGAGATCGGCGTGAGCGACGCCCGCCTGTCGCTGCACGTCCACATCGGTTCCATCTCCCTGCACCAGCCTCACATTGGGAAAGTCCACGGCCCCCCGCAACCGGACGGCTTCTTTATCAATCAACGTCACCTCGTGGCCGCGCTCCAACAGGTGCGCGACCGCGCGACGACCGACACGTCCGTATCCCACGACGACGACTCGCATCGCTTCCCCTCCCGTACGCCTCTCAGCCTTCAGCTTTCAGGCACCATGTCAATGATCACCTCGACGCCCGCCCGACGCAAGATCGTCTCGATTCCTCGGCCGATGGAGTCTCCGGCCGCGATGCGCCGAGGATTCAATCCGATCACAACGAGATCCACGTCGTAGTCGGTGACGACGCTCACAATCCCGCGACCGACATCGCGATCGCGCCGGATGACCGGGATCGGCGTGAGCGCGTGAAGGCGCACCAATTCGACGGCGCGCTCCAAGGCCTCGCGCGCCCGGTGCTCCTCTTGATCGAGCGGCGTATTGAGCGGCAATGAGAGAGGAACCTCGATCACATACGTCAGGATCACTTCGGCTTGCTGCTCCTGGCCCAATCGACACGCCAACTCGACCGCGCGATCGCTATAGCCCGTCCCCTTCACAGGGACGAGGATGCGCTTGAGCGCGCTCACCCCCCGATAGGCGCGCGCCACCGCCGGTCCGATCGGCGCCGGCGGATGGAGCATCCACCAGAGCATTCCCCCCAAAGAGACCGCGAAGATCCCGGCCAGGATCACTCCCAGGAGAGAAATGTGCACCTCACCGCCCGACATCTGAGCGCCCCTCCTTCCTCCGAAGGAGAAGATACCGGAGAACGAAGCGCAATCGGAAGATGCCCACGACAACGAATCCCCCGCCCACACCGAACCCCAGAGGACTTCCCCCCAGGCGGAATACACGAAAGAGGATGATCAGTCCGAGGATCAGAAAGAGAAGAGCGTACACGATCTGCACGATGTCCCACAGCGAAAGAGAACGCCGCCTGAGATCGCGCGGCTCAGTCCAGGGTGACGCCCGTTTCATGCTCGAGCCGCTTCCTCCCTCGGTCGCGCTCCGCGAGCGCGATCCGGTACTGCTCGAGAAGATCGTACTCCTCGGCCGCCTCCAGGACCTCCATCTGCTCGCGTTCCCACGCCCGAGGCACGCTCCGAAAGATCGGAAGCCCCCGTCGCCGACGATACCCCGCATAGTAGAGGAAGCAGAGGAGGACCCAGGATGGCCCTGCCACGGCGGCGATCTCATGCGTGAAGAGCACGATCACCAGAACGACGGCGATCCCCACAAGCCCGAGGATCCCCAAAAGAGGAACAGAGACCGTCCTCCCCCGCCATCGAATCGCGATGTTCACAGGCATGCGATACGGACGCGGCGTATAGGGATCGATGAAACGCAGTCGGATGAGCGAGACCATGACGAGCGTGTATCCCAACGTCGCGCCGAAAGCGTACATGTTGGCCAACGTATCTATAGCACTCTCGGTCAGGGACGCCAAGGCGACTTGCAGCGCTGCGATCCCCGAGAAGACCACGACGGTGCGCGCCGGCGTGCGATAGCGCGGATGGACGTGCTCGAACCACGAGGAGATGGAATCGTATCGGCTCATCGAGAACGCCACGCGCGAGACGCTCATCACCCCAGAATTCGACGAGAGCATGAGAACGAGGACGGCCAGCGCCGCCGTCACGTCTTCAGCCACGCGCCCGATCCAGGGCAGATGCCCCGCCACAATCGCGACGGAGCGTCCGACGTTGCGTTCGTCGAGGAAGACCTCCCACCGCACTGTGCCGAGCGTGAGCACCGAGAGGGAAACGGCAAAGAGAAAGACCGTGAAGACCAGGGCGATCGAAGTCCGCGGGACGATCGTCGCCGGACGACGCGTCTCCTGTGCCGCTTGCGAGATGGATTCCAATCCCACGAAGGAAATGATCGCCAGGGACGCCCCGTAGAGGAACTGACGGAGGTGGAAGTTCGCAAACGTCTCCCGCCACTGGGTCAGAAGCAGCTCCGGCCGCCAGGCGAAGACCAACCCCATGGCGATGATGAGCGTCTCCACCAGAATGATCAAGACGCCAATCACCTCGTTGAGCAAACTGGCCTGACGCATCCCCCGCACATTCAGCCACGCGAGGAAAGCGATGAGCGCCAGCGTCGCCACAGCCAGTCCGATCCGCACGTGTCGGAACGGGCCGAGAGCCACCGTGGCTTCGGCCAGCTCGGGCACGAAGTGCGAGAAATAGGTCGTGGCGAAATACGCGAAGAGCGCCGTGCAGAGCGTGTAGTCGAGCACAAGCGCGCTGCCCGCGACCAGGCTCCAGAAATCCCCCAGACCCCGCAGGGCGAAATATTGTCCCCCTCCGGCCACCGGATATGCCGACGCCAGCTCCGTGTATGCCAAACCGACCAAGATATAGACCGTTCCGGCGAGCAAGAACGCCAACGGAGCCGCCCCTTCCGAGAACGCGAAGACCAATCCGAGCGCGACAAACGTATCGGCGCCGACATCGGCAAATCCCCACATGTACGATCCCCAAACGGTCACATCCCGCCGAAGCTCCGCAACTGTCGCTCGCCCCTCCGCCATAGCTCTTCTCTCACCTCAGGATCGAAGCCTCCCCCTCCTCGCTCGGGAGGAGAAGCTCGGCAGAGCGTGAATCGGCCGATGCCTCCATTACGGTTTGCGGGGAGGCCCCTCCAACGAGCGCGCCAGTTCGCGCGCCTCCGCATTGTTCGGATCGAGGGCCAACGCGCGTTCCACACTCATACGCGCGCGCTCGCGCTCGCCGACAGCCAGATAAATGCGCGCGAGCATCAGATGAGCGGGCGCCCATCGAGGATTCCAAAACGCGGCCGCATGCGCGGCATCCGCGGCCTCCTGCCACTTCCCTCGCTGGAGATAGAGGCGCGCCCTCAGCAGATGCGCTTCGGCCATATCCGGAGCCATCTTGACCACATCTTCTAAGAGCGCGAGCGCCTCTTGCTCTCGACCGGCCGCCACGAGCGCTTCCGCTTCGCGCACCGCCTCCAGAGGCGATGCCACACGAGCACGCGTGGCCCCCTCCTTGCGGCCTTCGATCCGGAACGCAATGCGCCGCTTGAGCCGAGGAACAATGGGCGGATCCGCCAGCTTCTCCCATTCCGCGAACGCAGGGAGATAGCGGCGAGCGATCGTTAAGACACTCCGGGCCTCCTCTTCTCGACCCAACCTCTGTATGCTCTTCCCTAAGAGATAATGCGCCTCCCCATCCGTCACCCGCCGCCGCACCACATGTCGGAATTGCTCCGCCGCCTTCTCGAAGTCCCCGAGCTTCCACAGAGCATAGCCGTAGTTGAACCGCAGATCCGAATCCGCATCGGCCCGCTCCAGAGCCTGCGAGAAGTCGCTCGCCGCTTGGGCCACGTGCCCAAGCCGTAGCTCAACGACGGCCAGATTGTTGAAGACCTCCGCCAGAGGCCAGGCCCGCACCAGCGCGCGATAGATCTCCCACGCTCGTTCCCACTCCCCTTGGTGAACGGCACATATCCCCACGTAAAACTGCGCCTCCAAATACCCCGACGATTCTGGCCCCAGACGACGCAAGTAGGGGAGAGCCTCGACGCACTGTCCCTGTTGCGCATGCGCGCGCCCCAGCTCCAGCAGAAGCGGCGCATACTCCACGGCTCTCTGCCGCGCCGCATGCTCCGCACGACGGAGCAATGGGATCGCCACCTGCGGATCGGTCGCCATCCGCGCCTTCACATAGTACTCCACCGCGCTTATCGGAAGCGAGATCGCCGCACGCGCGGATGCCGAGGGAGACACTCTGGCAACTTCTCCAGCGAGCGTCACGATCAGCGACACCAGGTCTCCGAGCGGTGCTCCCGCCGTCAGCTCATTGCTCAACATCCGCGCTTCCGAGACATGAATCACGCGCGCCGTCAGGGTGACGCGCTCCTGCCCCTTCGGACCGCTCACGTGATACGTCCCCACAAGCAATCGTTCGGCCCCCAAGCGCTCGGCAACAAGCAACGCCGAAGCGCGCGTCACGACCAAGCCCTCAGGCAGCCGAAGCTGCTCATAGAGCGCCCTCCGATCGTCCGGAGAGATGACCGGCTCCCCCATGCGCGCCAGCAGCTCCGAGAGAAGAAGCGCGCACGCCTCCCCGATCCAATGGTACTCCGTCTCGCGGGTCTTGTTCTCGAAGGGCAAGACTAAAATAGGCATCGCGCGCTGTCGGCCTGCCGGTCCCTCTATGCGCTCGCGCGCGATGGCCGCCGTTCCTATGACCAGGAGTACAACAGCGATCCCGAAACCGCGCCGCTTCCGCCTCGCGCTTCGCGCTTTGATGCTCGGTTTTGTTTTCTCGCTCATAAAAGACAAATGGTGAGCCGTGCAGGAATCGAACCTGCGACCCTCGGGTTAAAAGCCCGATGCTCTACCAACTGAGCTAACGGCCCACGCCGCTCTCTTCAAGACGTTGTGAAGATACCACGCGCTCCCCTCTATTGTCTAGCTCATCGAGAGCGAGCCTTTCTCTGCACGTGATCCGGGTGTCCCCATCCCGAGCGAGCGCGAGCGAGTCCTCGCGAATCTCGTTCCGATCCGCTCACGATGAGTTCCCCGCGTTCGATATCACGAGGTCAAGGACCCGGTCCTAAGGCTCGCTTCCGCTCGCCTTCGGCTAACGTCGAGCCGTCCGCTCCTGGGGCTCGACTCGCAGAACGGGGGTGGATCTCCTCACGAGGGCTTGCTGCCGCTTGCCCTCAATAGGGGGAGACTTCCATTACAGCCCTAGCGCGCGACTAATCCACGATGAAACTGCACAGCCGAACGATTCTACCGAGGTCGCATATCGAACCGAAGAGTCGCAGCGGGCGCTGACGACCGGCTTCATCCATCACGATGATGCGCACCTTTTCGTAGACGCGTACTGGGCCGGAGGAAACGATCCGTCGCGGCTCGATGCGGAGGAGCGTGTAATCGCGCCCGCCGTGCTCTCGGAGAATTCGACGAAGCCCCTCACTGTTTTGAGGAGCATAAGCCGCCCATACCCATTCGCACGTCAGATTGGGCGTAGGGGGCAAATGCGGCCAGAGCGCGGCGCAAAATTCCTCCCGGCTGAGGACGAGCCGTTCAAGCGCCGCGCGGTCGCTCGCCCGAAGCGCGCGCAGCACCTCTTCGACGAGAGCGCGAACGGCTGCGGGTACTTTCGGAGACGCCGGAGACAGAACTTCAGCAGGAGCGCGCGGCAAGGTGTCCGCTCGGTCGCTGATCGAAGATCGGAGACGCGAACCGATGAACACGAGCAATCCACTCAAAACAAGTCCCATGACCCATGCCGTTCTGCCGCCGAAGATGTGCGTGCGCGCCACAGAGCGAACCCGGTTGGAGCGCACGGCCTTCTCTGGCGCGTGCGCTCCTCGGTATGCTCGAATCAGTCCCGAGCGATCCGCACCCACTTGGCCTTCGTCCAATCGTTTTGAGGATTGACGCCCCCCAGGAAAGTCACGGGCTCGAAGAAGCCATCCACCGGAGGCGATGCCACGCGTCCAGCTTCGACCGCGGGAGAATCATCCGCGGGCCGGAAATCGGGATCGTCAAGGTTATACGGATCGCGGAGGCGAGGATCAACAGTCGCTATCTGTGCGAAGCGCTGCACGAGGTTGCTCGTCACCCCAGAAGCGAAATTCGGACCGTTGTCGAAAAAGATCGAATGAGAGACGACGAGCTCTCCCGTCTGAGCGAGCGTTTGGCTAATGGCCCCCTGAATGTCGAGTCCCGCGCGCTTGAACCCAATGACGATGAAGTTCCGAAGCGTCCCCGCCGTTCCCCGCCGAAGCACGATGCCCGCGCCGCCACCTGTCCCGGGTCGAGGATCCCCCACCAGGGTAAAGTTGTAGAGCACAGGATTCGAGCGAGGAAGCAGATTGTTATCGTTCTCGTTGTTGTCGGCCTCGATACCGCGATCGGCCGATGGGTCTACCTCTCCGTCTTGTTGGACGACGACAAACTGGGCCTTTCCCGTCCACCCCGTTTGCCAATCGAACCCATCATCGCCCGGTCCGGTGACGAGGATGTACTTGACGTTCACCGTACCACCAAAAAACTCGATCCCGTCATCGGCCCCTCGATTGACGTGAATGTGATCCACGATGGTACCGGCTCCGACTCCGGCGAGCGTGAAGTTATTCAGTTCACGATCGGGGGCGACCGGGAAACCCGCGAACTCGATACGAACGTATCGAATCACGCCGCTGCTGTCATTGGGATCGTTGCCGCCGTAAATACCCGTCAATCCCGCTTCTCCCTGCTCCTCGCCGCCAGGCGCGTTAATGGGAGCCCGGCCGTTGATCCACACGCCGCCCCAATCCCGAGGGCTGCGCTGCCCTGCCGGCTGCGCGCTCGTGAAGACGATCGGATTCGAGGGCGTTCCCTCGGCCATGATCCGCGCTCCCCGATCAATGACGAGGAAGCTACGCTCTAACCCCTTGATGGTCGTGCCCGGAAGGATCGTCAACGTCGCTCCGGCTCGCACGAACACGGCTCCGCTGAGAATGTACTCCTTATCCGGTGTCCACGTGCGATCGGACGTGATGTCCCCTTGCACGATCACCTGTTCTTTCGATTGAGCGGAGACAAAAGAGGCGGAGCTCACACAAAGAGCGGCGAGAGCTCCCGCAACCACTCCTTTCCAGAGAAACGTTCGGTGTTTCATACGCAACCTCCTTGGAGAGTTTCAACGGATTTGATAGGAGAGGCCGATGGAAACCGTTCGGCCTCGGCGGTAGGACCAATAGGGATCCGGTCCTTGAAAGAACCGAATCGGACGATCGATCAGATTCTCCATCGAGAGTTTCACTTCCATCCGTTTGGCTTCGGTGAGAAACTGCTTCGAGAAGACGAGATCCACAGTGGGAATGCCCTCTTGAGCGATGTCAGCCAGGCCATAAGCGCCCACCTCCATGAGGCGCCGCCCGACATACTGGGCGAGCACGCGCACGGAAGCGCTCCAACGAGAGATCTCGTAGTCGAGCGCTGTGTTGATGAGATGCTTCGACTGTCCGATCAACGGTCGTTCGAGCGATGTGAGGACATTCAAGGACTGAGGTCCGATGGTCACGCGGGAGCGGACATACGCGTAATTGCCCGAGATCTGCAGTCTCTTCCCCGCCGGTCCCAAGAATCCGAAGTCTTGACGAAGCTCCACTTCCATGCCCGCATTGCGGGCTCCCTGCGTATTGCGGAATGAGACGATGGTCGTCTCGTTCGAAGGCTCGACGACCGACTCGATCGGATCGCGCATCTGCTTGAGAAAGACGCTCACAGCGAGCAGATGGGGAGGACGAATCCACTCCCATCGCACGTCGACATTTCGAATGCGCGTTCGGCGAAGATCAGGGTTCCCACGAGCGGAAGGCCCGCCCGTCACGTCCGTATACTCGTAGGGGCTCAGCTCACGAAAGTGGGGACGAGCCACCGTCTCACTCCACCCAAGACGCAGATTCATTGCGGGAGTGAGCGCGAGCACGAGACCCACGCTGGGAAAGAGATCTCGCACTCTTTGTCCAGCGTCCACCGGGTTCAACGCGCGATTGAAGGGGTTGAAAGTGCGCACCTGCTGATCAGAATCCTCCACGCGCATACCCGCGATGATGCGCCATCTCTTTCCCATCACATCGGCCATTCCGTATCCGGCCAGGATGTCGTGAGTCGCTCGATAGGCATCCGTCGGCCGCGTCTCCTCGAAAAGCTCGAAGCCATCGGGGCGAATGTTCTCGGGCGCGAACAGTTGCTCCGGAGACAGGAAGAAGTTGATCCCCCGCGAGCGCCGCGCGATGAACCGAAACCGACGGGAGAGGAATCCTCGATCACGGTTGCTGTAAGAGACTCCGGCTTTGAGCGAGAGCGTCACCGCCGGCCGGAAAACGTAGGCGCTCCAGTCGAGCGCGGGTTCGCGCAGGTTCTCCCGCATGACATTGAACAGGCGCAGTCCGCTCTGCAGTTGGCTGAAGAACCGGAACTGCTGCCGCACGGGATCGAATTCGTAAAGGGTCTCGCGCGTGTCGGGCTCGTCCAAGCGAGCGCGCGAGTATGTCCATCGCCATGTCACCACGCTCTGGGCGAGACCAGGGAACAGATGCTCTCCCCCGATCTGTCCGGAGGCGATCTCCTCGTCGGTGAAACGGAGCCGCGCGTTGCGAATGACGGTGAATCGGCTTTCATACCATCCCTGGTACGTGCGCGTCTGATGCGTTCCATCGTGAGCGTAGAACGACCTCGCAGTGAGTTTGTGCTGAGAAGAGAGTTGGTACGAAACGGATGCGAGCCCTCCCAGACGCGCTGTTTGAGTGCCGGACGTGTAGCCCTTGAGCAGATTCAGGTCGGTTCCTTCGGGAATTACCTCGCGCGCGCGGGAGAGAATCCCTTGTTGCTGCAGGAATTCGGGGGTCGCGAAGATGCTCCGCGGGACCGCACGCCCGCCGGCGCCGAGAATGTAAAAGAGACGATCTTCGCGCTGAGTATGAGCCGTTCGGGAGAACTGGACCGCGCCGACGATCCCCCACCGTCCCTTGCTCCCACCTCCCGACAGGCCAAAGCCCTGATTAGGGCCGGCCCGAGGACGGCGCGGTTCCCAGACATTCCGAAACGCCCGACCGAAAGTTTGCAACTCCAGCGGGGAGAACGGCCCCGGAACAACCACCTGATCGGGAATCATCGCCGGCAATCTATGAGCGCCCCGATCGAAGCCAAGCCACCGAAAGCGCCCTCCGGGATAGCTCAAAAACGGCCTCGCCGTCGTTTGAGAGTTGAATCCGACCGAGGCCGTGACCTTGAGCGTCCATGACGAGGGGAAATCCATGGTCCTGAGCTTTACGATGCCTCCAGAGAACTCGCCCGGTTGATCCGGAGCGTACGACTTCACCACACGAACGTCCTGCAGCAGATTGGCCGGGATCAGATCCAGGGGGACGACCCGACGATCCGGCTCCGTCGTGGGCAAGAGGGCATCCCCGAGCATCGTTTGACTATAGCGTTCCCCCAATCCTCGCACATAGACGTACTTGTTCTGAACGACCGAGAGCCCGACGACTCGCGAAAGTACGGAAGCCGCATCCGATCGCACGTCGCGCTTCATCTCCTGAGCCGGGAGAATTTCACCTATGACGTTCGCCGCCTTCCGTTCTTCCAGAAACGCCACGCGACCATCAGCGGCCTCGGCGCGCACCTCGACCTCGCCCAGCTTGAGGTCCTGAGGGCTCAGCGCGATGTCAACCGGCGTCACCGCTTGGTCCCTCACCTCAATGCCGGAGACGATCTCCTCCCGATACCCGACCTGTGTGATGCGCAGAGTGTACCTTCCCGGGGGAACCGAGAGGTGAAAGTTCCCTTCGGCATCCGTCACGGTCGCGACGGGCGTGCCCTCGACGACGACGGTCGCCCCCGGAATCGGCCGGTTCGTCGCGAGATCGAGAACGACGCCTGAGATCGTCCCGGCGGGCCGTTGTCCGAAATAGCCCGAGGACGCGAGCACACGAGGCGTCGTCCAGATGACAAGCATCATTACGCTCACCCAAGGCGCGAGCAGCCGATGTTTCATCGTTCCGTTCCTCCTCGCTTGAGTCCGAGATCTCATTCAAGGGGGAAGTGTAGCCGATGGGGATCAACGTCGTGTTGTGTGTAGGTTAAATCTCTGTAAAATCTCTGCCAAATCTCGACAGGCGGTGGCAGGACGGCGGGCCGCATTCCGGCATCACTGAATGCTGAACGTTCTTTCGGAAGCGAGTGTCGCTGACAACCGGGCCGTCGCAGTCGCCGGACAGAGGACGATGGCTCGTGAAAATCTCTCTTGAAAATCTCACCCCGCGTCTCGACTCCGACACGGTACATGTCCCGAGCACGGAATAGTGTTCGAGCATCCCACCGGGGCCATCCCGATCGGGAAATCGGTCGCCGTTTCATTGACAGGCGAAGGGGTGGGCTTTAGCATTAAGTGTTTTTGTTCCGGTATTCCGGGCATGTTGTCCGACGAGAGATGGAATCACCGCTGATGGTGAGATCGAGAAAGGGGGGACAATGGCAAAACAGATCATTCACGGGGAACACTCGCGGCAGGCGCTCCTGCGCGGGATCACCGCGCTGGCCGAAGCGGTGAGGATGACGCTCGGCCCACGCGGTCGAAATGTCATTCTGGAGAAGCGGTATGGTTCGCCGATAATCACCAAAGACGGCGTGACTGTCGCCAAGGAGATCGAGCTCGGAGATCCCTTGGAGAACGTAGGGGCCCAGATGGTGCGCGAAGTGGCGGCGAAGACGTCGGAGGTCGCCGGAGATGGAACGACGACGGCGACGATCCTGGCCCACGCGATCTTTCGCGAAGGTGTCAAGAACATAGCGGCCGGCGCGAACCCCATGGCCGTGAAGCGCGGGATCGAAAAAGCCGTCGCACGTGCCGTCGAAGAGATTCAACGCCTAGCCCGCCCCGTCAAAGGCGAAGCGATCGCCGCTGTGGGAACGATCTCGGCCAATGGAGATGAGACGATCGGCCGCCTCATCGCTCAGGCGATGGAGCGCGTGGGCAGAGATGGTGTCATCACCGTGGAAGAATCGCGGACGATCGAGACGACGCTCGACGTCGTCGAAGGCCTGCAGTTCGATCGCGGCTTCCTCTCCCCCTATTTCATCACGGACCCGGAGCGCATGGAGTGCGTCCTGACGGACGTCGCGATCCTCATTCACGAGAAGCGGATCAGCTCGGTGAAGGATGTGCTGCCTCTTCTGGAACAGATCGCGCGAGCGGGGCGCCCGCTGCTCATCATCGCCGAGGATGTGGATGCGGAAGTGCTGGCGACGCTCGTCGTCAATCGGTTGCGGGGCACGCTGCAGGTGTGCGCGGTGCGCGCTCCGGGGTTCGGCGAGCGACGAAAAGCGATGCTCGAAGATATCGCCATCGTGACCGGCGGACGCGTCATCGCTGAAGAATTGGGAGTGCGACTGGAGAACGTGACGCTCACAGACCTTGGCCGCGCCAAGAAAGTGGTCGTGGACAAAGATGCGACGACGATCGTCGAGGGGCTCGGGAAGAAAGGCGACATTGAGGCGCGCGTCCGTCAGATTCGGGCTCAGATCGAGGAGACGACTTCCGATTACGATCGGGAGAAGCTGCAGGAGCGCTTGGCGAAGCTCGTGGGCGGTGTTGCGGTGATTAAGGTTGGCGCGGCGACGGAGACGGAGCTGAAGGAGAAGAAGGCGCGCGTCGAGGATGCTGTGCATGCGACGCGCGCGGCAATCGAAGAGGGGATCGTTCCCGGCGGTGGCGTCGCGTTCATTCGCGCTCTCAAGGCCGTGGAGGCGCTGCAGCTCGATGACCCGGATGAACAAACGGGCGTCACAATCATCAAGCGCGCTCTCGAGGAGCCGCTGCGTCAGATCGCCTCCAATGCTGGCGTCGAAGGCGCCCTCGTCGTCGAACGGGTGAAGGCCGAGCGTAATGACCGGATCGGCTTCAATGCGGAGACGGAGCAGTTCGAGGATCTCATCGCAGCCGGCATCATTGACCCCGCCAAAGTCAGCCGCGTCGCCTTGCAAAACGCCTCTTCCATCGCCTCGCTCCTCATCACGACGGAAGCACTCGTGGCGGAGATCGGAGAGGAAGCGGAAGAGTCACCGATATCCCCTCGGGGATTTTAGAGCGCACGTCACAGCACGCTCACCGGTGAAAGAGCCGCTCGATCTCCCGAAGCGTGAACCGCACAACGACAGGCCGCCCGTGAGGGCAACTCGAGAGGAAGGATGCGCGGAACAGTTCCTCGACGAGCCAGTGCATCATCGCCTCGGTCAGCGGAGTATGGATCTTCACGGCGGCGCGACAGGCGAGGCTAGCCGCCAGGCGGTCGCGCAAGCGCTCCAGAGACGAGGACGCCCGCTTCTCCTGTCCCGCAATCTCCAAAAGCTCCAGAAGGAGCGCGCGGGCTTCAGCGACAGGTACGTCGGCGGGCAGTGTCGTCAGCGCGAGCGCGCGGCCGGAAAACACTTCGACATCCATCCCCATGCGCATCAGCTCGTCCCGCACGCTCTCGAACACAGCGTGTTGCGCGGGGGTCACCTCGACGATCTCCGGCACCAACAGCGGCTGTCCGGGCAGCGCTTCGCGGGCGAGGCGCTCGCGGAAGCGCTCGAAGAGGATGCGCTCGTGCGCGGCATGCTGATCGATGAGAAGCAGCTCGTGATCAGTCGCCGCAATGATAAAGCTCTGGCGAAACTGACCGATGACGCGAATACGCTCGACCGCTTCCTCTCCGGCCACCGCCTCGAGCGAAGGGCGCGCCAGACACTGCGGGCTGATCACCGGAGCTTCCGGCTCGATCGGGATCCCCACCCGATCTGCGGATGGAGTCCCTCCGCGTGGGGACTCCGGTGGGGTAGAGCGCCCAAGCGACGCGCCCGATGCCGATGCCGGCGAGAACGTCAGCTTGAGCGAGGGCTGACGCGATGCCAGAGGAGCAAGAGGCGCCTGCAGACGAAAGGCTTCACGTCGGAGCGCCGGCTCAGCCCCCTGGCGCCGCAGGCCCTCTCCCGCACGTCTCGCCGCAGGCCTCACCTCTACAATTGGTCGCGCCCGCTCCAGCGCTCGCCGCACCGCTTCAACAATTGCCGCGTGAACAGAAGCGGGCCGTCGGAACCGGACCTCGATCTTCGTCGGATGCACATTCACATCCACGTCCGAGGGGGACAGTTCGACAAAGAGAATCGCCGCCGGATGCGTGCTCGAGGACACCAGCGTGCGATAGCTCTCGCTGAGCGCTTGCGAGAGGACACGATCCCGCACGTACCGACCGTTCACGAAGAAGTATTGCGCCTCGCGCGTCGTCCGCCCCCAATTCGGCTTGGAGGCGAAACCGAAGACCCGAATCCCCTCGTGCGCATGGTCGAGCTCGACCACGCCGGAGAGAAACTCCTCGCCGAAGACCTGATAGGCGCGCTCCCGCGCCGTCTGAACGGGAGTGACCTCCAGAAGCGTCCGCCCTCCATGCTGCAGGCGAAAGGCCACCGAGGGATAGCACAGCGCGTAATGCGTGACGAGATTCGTGATGTGAAACAACTCGGTCGCATCGCTCCTCAGGAATTTGCGCCGCGCCGGGACGTTGTAGAAGAGATCGCGCACGCACACTTCGGTTCCCCCGGCCCAGGCACAGTCGCGCACGTCCTTGATCTTCCCTCCTTCGATCTCCACCTCCGTCCCGATCAGATCGTCTGCTGCCTTCGTCCGCAAAAGGATGCGAGCGACGGAGGCGATCGAGGGGAGCGCCTCGCCGCGAAAGCCGAGCGTCGTGATCCTCTCCAGGTCCTCGACCGATGCGATCTTGCTCGTCGCGTGACGCTCGAAGGCCAAGAGCGCATCGTCGCGCGTCATCCCTTCGCCGTCATCGGTGACGCGCACGAGCTTCTTCCCCCCGAGCTCCACCTCGACATGAATCCGTCGGCCCCCGGCATCGAGGGCGTTCTCGACGAGTTCCTTGACGACCGAAGCCGGACGTTCGACGACCTCGCCCGCGGCGATCTTGCTGGCCAGCAGATCCGGGAGAATGCGAATCTTTCCCATAGCGCCCGTATCTCCTCACGCGCTCTCCTTCGACCGAACGATGAGGCCTAACTCGGCCAACTGTTCGGGAGAGACATCGCTCGGGGAATCGAGCATGAGATCTGTGGCGCTGGCCGTCTTCGGGAACGCGATCACTTCGCGGATGGATGTCTCCCCGGCCAGGAGCATGATCAAGCGGTCGAAGCCCAAGGCGATGCCGCCGTGCGGCGGGGCTCCGTACTCGAAGGCGTCCAGGAGGAAGCCGAACTTTCGCCGGGCTTCCTCCGCGTCAAGCCCGATGACGCGAAAGACGCGCTCCTGAATGTCCCGCCGGTGAATGCGGATAGACCCCCCGCCGATCTCCACCCCGTTCAGGACGAGATCGTACGCCTTGGCGCGCACCGAAGCCGGATCCGTCTCCAGACGTTCCAGGTCCTCATCCCGGGGCGAGGTGAAGGGATGATGCACAGCGCTCCAACGGTGCGCCTCCGCATCCCATTCGAACATTGGGAAATCGGTGATCCAGACGAACTGGAAGCGCGTCCCATCCGCCCAGCCCTCGCGCCGCGCGATCTCCACGCGCAGCAGGCCCAGCGCTTCGTTCACCGCGACGCGCGGTCCCGCCGCGAGAAGCACAAGATCGCCTCGCGCCGCTCCGGCTGCGCGCGCCAGCACTTCCATCCGATCCGCTCCCAGCGCGGTCGCGAGCGGAGACGCCGTTCCTTCTTCCCCCAACTTGATCCACGCCAGGCCGGAGAGGCCCGACCGCCGAACGATATCCGCCCATTCCTCCAAGCGCTTTCGCGAATACTTCACCCCTCCGCGGATGGTGATCCCTTTGATCACCCCCCCATCCTCAAGAGCCCGCCGATAGGGCGCGACCGCAACGTCCTGAAACCAGGGGCTCACATCCACAAGCTCCATCCCGAAGCGCAGGTCGGGCTTGTCCGTCCCATAGCGCTCGACCGCCTCGGCGAAAGAGAGACGAGGGAAGGGCCGGACGATCTCCTTCCCCACGAGCCGACACAGCTCCTCCATGAGCGGCTCGATGAGGGCGAAGATCGCCTCCGGCGTGGCGAACGCCATCTCCACGTCAATCTGCGTGAACTCCGGCTGACGATCCGCCCGCAAGTCTTCATCGCGAAAGCAGCGCACGATCTGAAAATACCGATCGAATCCCGCGACCATCAGAAGCTGCTTGAAGAGCTGCGGCGACTGGGGCAGAGCATAGAACTTCCCCGGATGCAGGCGGCTCGGAACGATGAAGTCGCGCGCCCCTTCGGGCGTGGATTTGATCAACATCGGCGTCTCGATCTCCAGAAATCCGTGCCGATCGAAGTACTGGCGCACCGCGAGCGCGGCGCGATGGCGCAAGATGAGATTCCGCTGCAGGCGCGGGCGCCGCAGGTCGAGATAGCGATACTTCAGGCGCACCTCTTCCGAAGGAAGACGACCCCGCTCCTCCTCGATGGGAAAAGGCGGCGTCTTCGCCGGATTGAGGACGATCACCTGCTCAGCGACGACTTCGACCTCCCCCGTGGCGATTTTCGGATTGACCGTCTCCGGCGCTCGGCGCACGACCGTCCCCACGACCGCGAGGACGTATTCGTTGCGCACGTGCTTGGCCACGGCGTGCGCCTGCGGAGACCGATGCTCGTCACACACGATCTGCGTGATCCCGTAGCGGTCGCGCAGATCGAGGAACGTCAGGGGACCGAGATCGCGTCGCCGATGCACCCACCCCATCAGGACGACGCGCGCCCCAGCATGCTCCGGACGCAATTCGCCGCAGGTGTGCGTCCGCTCCAATGGGCCTTCCCACTCGCCGCTCATCGCTTCTGTCTCCCCTGAACGCGCCATAGGGTGAGCTCGCCTCTCGAGAGAGCGCCATCGAGACGCGCGCAGACGCCCCGCGCTTCACCGCCGCGCGTTCGCCGATACGGCCCGCGCGGCCACGAGCTTGTGCACAAGGGCCTCTTCCGAGAGTGCCTCCTGTTCACCGGTTCGCATGTCGCGAAGCGTATATCGTCCGGCCGCCAGCTCCTCCTCCCCGATCAGCACCGCGTAGGAAGCCTTCACCCGGTCGGCCTGTGCCATGAGCCGCCGCAGTTTCCGCTCCTCGAAATCGTAGAGCACGACTAAGCCCTCTCGTCTCAGCCGCCGCGCTAAGCGAAAAGCCTCCCGGCGCGCCGCATCTCCCAGATAGGCGATGTAGAGATCCGGTGTCTCATCGGCAATGGCCACATCGTCCGGCAACGCCAGAAGCAATCGCTCCATCCCCAGAGCGAAGCCGATCCCCTTGGCCGGCGGCCCACCGAGTATCTCCGAGAGACCATCGTAGCGTCCCCCACCGACGAGGGCATTCTGCGCTCCCAAACGCGCGCCGGTGATCTCGAAAGCCGTGCGCGTGTAATAGTCGAGCCCACGCACGAGCCGAGGCGCGATCCGATAGGCGATCCCCCGCGCCTCCAGATGCCGACGCACCGCCTCGAAATGCGCCGCGCACGCAGGGCAGAGATGATCCACAAGTGCCGGCGCCCGCTCGATGATCGGCTGGTCCGCTTCCACCTTGCAGTCCAAAATCCGCAGCGGATTGGTCTCGTATCGCCGCCGACAGTTCTCACACATGTGGGCGATCGCATCGGCAAGCGCCTCCTTCAATCGCCGCACATACGCCGGACGACACTGCGAACATCCGACAGAATTAATGAAGAGCACCCGCTCCGACACGCCCACTCGCTCCAGATACTCCTCGATCATCTCGATGAGCTCCGCGTCTATGGCCGGATCATCACTCTGACCAATGGCCTCCGCACCGATCTGATGGAATTGTCGAAAGCGCCCCTTCTGCGGCCGCTCATACCGGAAGTGCGGTCCGAGATAGAAGAGCTTCACCAGGCTCCCCCACGTCCACATCTTGTGCTGAATGTAGGCCCGAACGACCGAAGCCGTGCTCTCCGGACGCAGGCTCAAACTCTCGCCGCTCCGATCCATGAAGGTGTACATCTCCTTGGCGACGATGTCCGTCTCCTCGCCCACGCTGCGGGCAAAGAGCTCCGTGCGCTCGAAGATCGGTGTCCGGATCTCGCGATACCCATAGCATCGGAAGACGGCGCGCGCCGTCTCTTCCAGGAATCGCCAGCGCGGCACTTCATTGGGCAAGATATCGAAAGTCCCCCGGACCGTTTGAATCATCGCCTCGATCCCACGCGCTCGGCCAGATACTGATCTTTCAACTCTCTGTAGCTCCGCCAGCCCTCTTCAATTCGACGCCACTCTTCCTCGGTCAGCGCCCGCACAATCCGCGCCGGAACGCCCGCCACGAGCGATCCCGGCGGCACCTGTGTCCCCTCGCGGACAACCGCACCCGCCGCGATGAGGGAGCGCTCACCGACGACCACTCCATCCAGGAGAATGGCCCCCATTCCGATCAAGCAGTCGTTCCCCACTGTGCACCCGTGAACGATCGCCCGATGCCCAATGGTCACGCGATCGCCGATGAGAGCCGGAAACCGACCGCCTGTCACATGCACCACCACCCCGTCCTGAATGTTCGTGTAGCTTCCGATGCGGATGACATGCACGTCCCCGCGAACCACCGCATGGAACCAGATCGAAGAGTGCTCTCCGATCTCGACATCCCCGATGACCGCCGCGCTCTCCTCCACAAAAGCCGTCTCGGCGATTCGAGGCCATACTCCGCGAAACGGTCGGATCATCACGCACCCCCTGCGCGTAGCTTTCCCCTCATCTCGGAACTCACAAAACTACCACACGAATTCTCCGCCTGGCAAGAAATGGGGAAAGCAGGGGTTCACCGCGAGAGAGCACGTCACGCTTTCGTCACAGGGGTTCTCATCGTCCGAAAGTGAGCACAGCACCGACCGAGAACCGCGCGTTATTCTGAGTCTCGCCGCCGAAGCGGGTGAAGAGATAGTCCGCTTGCACCAACCGGAGCGCGAAGCGTTCGCCCACGGGAATGTCCACGCCCCCCCCGAAGATCATGCTGAAAGCGGACACCGTCCCTCCATTTCCTAACCGCGCTCCTCCAAAGAGGATGTGAGTGAAGGCCGTGACCGTATTCCGCAAAGCGAATCGTGGACCAACGGTGTAGGAGTGAAGCGAAAGCCCCGACCGATAATGTCCGCTCACATCAGCCGCGACTCCAAGCCAGGAGTTCACATTTCCCGCGATCGAGGCGTTCCATCCATGGGCGTTGATGGCTTCCGCCACCCGAACATACGAATAACCGCCGAAGACTTCAACTCGCGGAACCTCTTGAGCCCACCCCTGTTCCGCTCCACAGAGCACAAGACCGAGAAGGATAAGTCTCCATCTTCCCGGCATCTCTTCCTCACCCTTTCACAAGACAGGTTTTCTCGACGGGGCGACGCGCATAGAAGCTCAAGACGTTCTCCCCTTGCCGAAGCTGCCGCACACATTCGAGTTCTCCGTAGCGCGGCCTCAAGGTCCGTTTGAGATGATGCATGACGATGAGCACCCCTTCGGGCGCGAGCACCTGGGACGCACGCGCAAGCCGCTCCAGGACAGCTTCATAGAGCGCCGAGGCATACGGGGGATCAAAGAAGATCACATCGAATGTCTCCGATCGCCCCTCGAAGCGCTCGAGCGCGCGTACAGCATCCTGTTGGAGAACCTCAACGCCCTCGCGAATGCCACAGACCGCCAGGTTCTCTCGAAGCTTCTCGACAACCGTGCGCGAACGCTCGACGAAGGTAACCCATCCCGCTCCCCGACTGAGCGCTTCAATTCCTACCGATCCCGTCCCCGCACACAAATCCAGAAAGCGCGCGCCCACGAGCCGCGGCTGCAGGATGCTGAACAAAGACTCCTTCAAACGGTCGGGAGTCGGGCGAACGTCCCATCCGGAAAGCCCCTTCAGTCGCCGCCCCTTATATACCCCTGCGATCACGCGCACGAAATCATCTTATCGCGCTCCAGGCGAAGAGGCAATGCGAGAAGAAAAAGCCCCCCGTCTCCCTTCACGGGAAATTCCCAGGGGGCTCTCCAGGGAAACTCCGGAGCTTACGCTATACCTAACAGTAGGAGCAGAAGCAGGAACACAAGCACAAACACTATGATCAGGACGAGCGCCGTCTGATCGAGTTGTCCTCTCTCGCGCATAATTCTCACCTCCCAGCAAATTCTGGTAGGACTTATGCCGTTGGCTGCGTATCCAGGCTTTCGCCCGGAGTCGGAAAGCAGGCCACTCTACCCATCCCCACTCCAGCAACCCAAGGCTGCTGAATAATAATGAATAAGGCCAAAACCCCCTGTGTTCCGCCAAGGCGATGCCACAGGGGATTCTCACGAGGAGACGTTTACGCGCCTCCTCCCAGGAGCAAGAACAGGAACAGGAACAGGATCACGAACGCTATGATCAGAATGAGCGTCGCTGTGTCGAGTTGCCCTCTCTCACGCATGTCACTTCTCCTTTGCAAGATTGAGTTTCAACATCGGCTTAGAGTATACAGATAGTCTTTGGCACTGTCAAGAAAAAATTCACGCTCTCCTGTTCTCCCGGCGAGCGATGCCCTCCGGGAGGCCGAGGATGCCCCCGCGGGTGTGGTTGCCCTTGGGGAGTCCCTGCAGCAACCGTTATAATACCGAAGCGATGAAGGCGGTGCTCCTTGGGCGAACGCGAGGCGAGTTGCGAGAGCTTTTGAGAGAGCGTGATCCGAGACCGTATCGAGCGCACCAACTCTTCGATGCGCTCTATCGGCGGCGCATCCCCGACGTGGACGCGGCGACCGATCTCCCGGCCTCGCTTCGAAAGACGCTCGATCGGGAGTTTGTCATCACCGATGTCGAGATCGCTGACGTTTTTCAGGCGAGCGATGGAACGCGGCGTTATCTGCTGCATCTGCGAGATGATGTGGCGGTCGAATCGGTCTGGATCCCAGAGCCCTACGCCGATACGATCTGCCTCTCCACGCAAGCCGGATGTCCCTTGGCATGCGCCTTCTGCATGACGGCGCGGTTGGGAGTGAAGCGAAATCTGGATGTCGGAGAGATCGTCGCTCAGGTGTGGCTCATCCTCAATGACATCTACGGTCCGGGAGTGAAGCCGGAGCGAGGCATCAATCTCGTCCTCATGGGGATGGGCGAGCCGCTTCTCAACTACGAGAATGTCCTGAGAGCAATCCGCCTCTTCTGCGACCCCAGGGGAATGAACATTTCTCAACGGCGCATCACTCTCTCGACGGCGGGCGTCGTCCCCGGAATTCGACGGCTCGCGCAGGAGCCCGTCCGTCCGGAGTTGGCCGTCTCTCTCGCCGCGACGACGAATGCTCTGCGCGATCAGCTGATGCCGATCAATCGGCGATGGCCGCTCGAGGAGTTGCGCGCCGCATGTCGCGAATACCCTCTCCGAAGGAACGAATGGCTGACGTTCGAGTACGTGATGCTGGACGGTCTCAACGATAGCGACGCCGATGCGCGACGCCTCGTCCGCTGGGTGCGCGGGATCCGCGCGAAGGTGAACCTGATCCCACACAATCCTGCTCCCGAGCTCCCCTTCACCTCATCGCCGGAGGCGCGTATCGTGCGCTTTCAGCAGATCCTGCGCGCGGCCGGAATTCCGACCTTCATTCGCCATCCCCGTGGCCGCGAGATCGCTGCCGCCTGCGGACAGCTCGCTGCTCGTCGCCGAGAAGACCCCACGGTCTCTCTCACCCGCGACGGCGCAACTCCTGCATGAGCTTCTCGTGAATGCCGCCGAAGTCCCCGTTGGAGAGGATGACGACGACGTCCCCGGGCGCGAGCATGCGTCCAAGATGATCCACGATCTCCTCTGCAGAGGAGAAAGCGAGGGCCAGGCGCCCGCGCTCCCGAAGCGCGCGGGCCAGTTCCGGCGGGGAGAGCCGCGCGTCCTCCGGAACGACCTCGGGTCGAAACACCGGACCGATGAGGGCGACATCGGCCAAAAGGAGCGCCTCCGCAAAAGCCGACTGCATGATTCGAAGGCGCGACGTCCGCGATCTCGGCTCGAAGAGGGCGATGAGCCTCCGGCCGGGATACTTTTGCCGGAGGGCGTGCAGCGTGACGCGCACCGCCGTCGGATGATGCGCGAAATCGTCCACGAGGGTGATGCCGGCGATCTCCGCTTTCACCTCCATGCGACGCCGAACGCTCCGGAAACTGGCCAGCGCGCGCACGAGCGCCTCCTGCCCGATGCCCAACGCGGTAGCCGCCGCGATGACGCCCAGGCAATTGCGCACGTTGAACTCGCCGATCAGCGGCGTGAAGAACTCTCCCACGATATTCCCCCGGTGCCACACTTCGAAGCTCGTCCCACGCTCATCCAAACGGATGTTTCGCGCCCGCCACTCGGCTTCCGCCGTCACGCCGAACGAGGAGACTGGACACCACGCCCCGGTCACCACCTCGCGCACGACGGGTGAATCGAAATCGGCGATCACGCGCCCGCGCCGCGGGATGATGTTCACCAAACGCCGAAAGGCCGTCTTCACGGCTTCGAGATCCGCATAAATATCCGCGTGATCGAACTCGATGGCATTGAGGATCACGGTGTCGGGCAGATAGTGCATGAACTTCGGCCCCTTATCGAAGAAGGCGCTGTCGTACTCATCCCCTTCGATGACGAAGTAGATGCTCTCGGTCCAACGAAAGTTCGTCCCGAAATTCTCCGCGATGCCGCCGATCAGAAAGCTCGGGCGCTGCCCGCCCTGCTCGAGCGCCCACGCCATGAGCGAAGTCGTCGTCGTCTTGCCGTGCGTTCCAGCAACCACGATCGAATGCCGACCGCGAATGAACTCTTCCTTGAGGACTTCCGGCAAGGAGACGTAGTGCAGCTTGGCATCGAGCGCATATTCGACCTCCGGATTCCCCCGCGAGAGAGCATTCCCGATGACAACGTGATCCGGATGCGGCTGCAGATTCTCAGCGCGATATTCTCGGAAGATCGGAATCCCCAAGCGTTCGAGCACCTCCGACATTGGAGGATACACGTTCTGATCCGATCCCGTGACCCGGTAGCCCTTGGCGAGCAGGAGTCCCGCCAAGCCGGCCATCGCTGTCCCACCGATCCCAATCAGATGATAGTGTCGCGCCGGCATAGGGCCTCCATGCTATTGTCCGTGCGCCGTTCCGTCAATCCCTCCGCTGCTCGGAGCACCTGTGGGGTCAAGACAGAGAGAGGCCGAGAAGGCCTTCAGTTTTCGCAGGCCTACCCCGCGCAGGATCAACATCTCCTCCATGCGGAGGAAGGGGCCATGCCGCTGGCGATACTGCACGATCTCCCGCGCCAAAGCGGGACCGATGCCCGAGATGGATTCCAGCTCTTCTCTGGTCGCCCGATTCAGGTCCACTGTCTCAGACCGACACGATCGTTCGACCGCCACAGGAGGTGCGTACGCTCGAATTTCCCGCTCGGTCCGCCACGCACGAACGTGTGAAAAAGCGCGCCCGAGAACGGCAAGAAGAACGAGCGCACTGATGCCTTTGAGCCCTCGCTCGAGGAGCTCGCGCCGATCGGCCTCACCCTCGTGCTTTCGGAGCGCGCAACGCCGTGTGAAGACGACGAGGGCATCCCGCCACACGCCCCACCTTCTCACGAACCGATGAACGATCACCGCGATCTTCATCGCTGCGTCCCTATCTTAGCACAGGGGGCAGCGTCTCCCATCCCGAGGGGATCTCTCCTTACGAAGCCGGCGCTTTGACGGGGACCCGAACCGTGGTTAAACTGAGTGTTTTTCGCGCAGGCGCTCGCACAGAGGAGCGTGAAGATGGCGAGGCCACTGATTGCGATCTCGGCGCAGGATCATCCGAAGAGGTCGCACTTTTGCTTGGAGCGTTCGTATGCGGAGGCTGTGCGCGCAGCCGGTGGCGCTCCGATCCTCGTCCCCCCGCTGCCGGATCGCGACGTCCTCTTCGAGGTGATGGAGCGCTGCGATGGCCTGCTGCTCGGTGGGAGCCGAAGCGATGTGGATCCCCGCCGGTATGGGCAGGCTCCGCACGCGCGATGCGGGCCGGTGATGCGAGAGCGCGATGAGACGGATTGGCTGCTTCTGGAAGCTGCCGAAGCGCGTCGTGTGCCCGTTCTCGCCATCTGCTACGGAATGCAACTGCTCAACGTCTTTCGCGGCGGCACGCTCTATCAGGACATCGCCTCGGAGCGGGAGAACGCTCTTCGACATGACCAGGAGGAGCCGGAGGATCGTCCAACACATCGCATCCGTATCGCGGAAGGGACGATCCTCGCTCACCTGGCGAGGGGCACCACCGCCGAGGTCAATAGCTTCCATCACCAGGCCGTGAGGTTCGTGGGACGCGACTTGCAGCCCATCGCGTGGAGCGAGGATGGGATCATCGAAGCGCTCCTCAACGTGCGACCGGAGCCGTTCATTCTCGGCGTCCAATGGCATCCGGAGCTCATGTTCGCCGCGGACGCCTTTTCCCGAGCGATCTTCGAGCACTTCCTGCAGCAGGCTGCCGGGCGCCGATCGCGTGCGTGAATAGGGAGGCGACGATGTCGCGAGATGGGAAGCGCGCGCTGTTGGTCCTCGGGTTCGGCCATTTCGTCAATGATCTGCACACGAGCACGCTCTATCCGTTACTGCCGCTGATCGCACGAAGGCTGAACCTGAGCGAAGCCGAGATCTTCTGGCTCGCGCCGATCTTGAACGTCACGTCTTCGCTCATGCAACCCGTGTATGGATTTCTCGCTGATCGGTATACGCGCCGCGCTTTTGCCATCGCCGGTCCGGCCATCGCGGGATCGTTCATCTCGCTGATCGGCGTGGCCACATCATACAAGATGCTCCTGCTCTTTCTGATCCTAGGGGGAATCGGCAACGGCGCCTTTCACCCGCAGGGCGCAGCCCTGGTCTCCCGCGTCACCGAGCATCGGCGTCGGCTCGCTCTCTCGCTGTTCTCGTCGTCGGGGACGCTCGGCTTCGCCCTCGGCCCCTTGATCATCACAGCGATCGTGGCGGCGACGGACCTGACCCGAACATATCTGCTGATGCCCCTCGGGTGGACGGCGGCTCTTCTCCTCTTTCGATACAGCCCGAAGGAAAATCCGCAGGATCCCTCCCCGAGCGAGCGAGGGGCGCTCACGAATCTGCTAGCGACGCTGCGAGAGGTCTGGCGCCCGATGCTCTCCCTCTACGTGATCACCGTCTCGCGCTCGGCCCTGTATGTGACGATCAACAGCTACATGCCCTTCATCCTGACGCAGCGAGGCTACAGCTTGCGCGAAACCGGTGGAGCGCTGACGGCGTATCTGCTGGCCGGTGCCTGTGGGAGTTTTTTCGGAGGCGCCTTCGCCGAGCGGTTCGGCGGCCGATGGCTCACGCTCGGAACGGGGATACTCGTTCCCGTCTTTCTGACTGTGGCTGTGCTCACGCAGGGTTCGGTGAGCGTCGCGGCCCTTATCGCCGGCGGCTTCGCCCTTATGTCCGTTTTCCCGGTGAACGTCGCGACAGCTCAAGAGCTGGCTCCCGGAGAGACCTCCACCGTCTCCGCTCTGATGATGGGCTTCGCCTGGGGGATCGGTTCGATGTCTCCGGCGCTTTTAGAACCGCTCACCCGAACGCTCGGTTTCGAGAGCGTTCTCGCTCTGATGACAGTCCTTCCTTTCGCGACGTCTCTGCTGGCGCTGGGGATCCCCGAGGAGCGCGCTTCTCTCCTTCACTCCCGGGCAGCGTCTCCGCGTCCGGCCCAATGAGCCTCACATCCAATACGCGCGATCGAGACTCCGGTACTGAATCGCCTCGGAGACGTGGTGCGACCGGATGATCTCGCTCTCTTCGAGATCGGCGATCGTGCGGCTCACCTTCAGGATGCGATCGTACGCGCGCGCCGATAGCCCCAGGCGCGCGACGGCCTGCTCCAGGAGTCGGTGCGCCGCTTCGTCGAGATGACAATGGGCGCGAATCAGCCGGGGCGTCATCTGCGCATTACAATAGATTCTCTCACCGGCATACCGCTGTAGCTGGAGAGCGCGAGCGCGAATCACCCGTTCCCGAATCGTCCGAGAGCTCTCGGCCGGCGCTTCCTCGATCAGCTCGCGGAATCGCACCGAGGGGACCTCGATGTGGATGTCTATGCGATCCAGGAGTGGCCCGGAGATCTTCGAGACATAGCGTTGGATCATGGCGGGCGTGCACGTGCAGTGTCGAAGGCTCGATCCCCAATAGCCGCAGGGACACGGATTCATCGCCGCCGCCAACATGAATCGCGCCGGGAAGGTCAGCGACATCGCCGCGCGGGAGATCGTCACGCGTCCGTCTTCAAGGGGTTGGCGCAGGACCTCGAGCACATTTCGATCAAATTCCGGCAGTTCGTCCAAGAAAAGGACACCATTATGGGCGAGGCTGACCTCTCCGGGACGGGGTACAGCTCCCCCACCGATCAGTCCCGCGTCGCTGATCGTATGGTGCGGAGCGCGAAAGGGGCGCGTCACCACAAGGCCGCGTTCTGACGTTAATCCCGCGACACTGTGAATCTTGGTGACTTCGATAGCCTCGTCGAAGGTGAGCGGAGGGAGGATCGTCGGGATGCGCTTGGCGAGCATCGTCTTGCCGCTTCCAGGAGGACCGATCATCAAGATGTTATGTCCGCCGGCACACGCGACCTCAATAGCGCGCTTGGCCGCCAATTGCCCCTTCACCTCGCTGAAATCGATCGGATACCGGTTGATGTCCTCCGAGAACTCCTCCGGAGAGACGCGCACGGGAACGGCCGCCCGCTGCCCCGTAAGGAGCTGCACGACATCGGGGAGCGTGCTCACCGAATAGACGTCAATCCCTTCAACAAGAGCCGCCTCGCGAGCATTCTCCTCCGGCACAAACATCCGCCGCAGCCCGTGCGCTCGCGCAGCCACAGCGATCGGCAACGCGCCGCGAACCGGTCGAATCCTCCCATCCAAGGATAACTCTCCGACAAAGAGGGCATCCTCGAGGGTCATCCCTCCCAAATACCCGCTCGCGCCCAGAATGCCTACAGCGATCGGCAGATCGAAACTTGAGCCCTCCTTCTTGATATCCGCCGGCGCGAGGTTCACCGTGACCCGATGAGCGGGGAAGAAGAATCCGCAATTCTGAATCGCCGCGCGAATGCGCTCCCGGCTCTCCCGCACGGCGGCGTCGGGCAATCCCACCATGATGAAGGCTGCCCCCGCCTGATCTCCTGCTCGGGGGGAGAGGTCCACTTCGACATCCACCAGATACGCGTCAATACCGAGCGTCGCTGCGCTGACGACTTTAAAGAGCATGAGGGCGTGTCCTCAGCGGATGCTGATCACCGAGATCGCTGATGCTGAGAAAGAAAATTCAGGACGGTTCTCACCACGCGCTCTTTTCCGAGCCGGTGAGAACAGCCCTGCGAGAGTCTCAGGACGTCCGAGCCGCCGCTCGCGCGACCTGAACGCGAACGGATTTGAGCAGGCACTTGCCGCCGGATTCGTCACAGCGCGTGGTCACTCGATCGCCCGGCTTCACATCACCCAGGGTGATCGCCTGACGCGCCTTCGTGATTCGGGCATCAGAAGCGACGTCACACGTCATCTCCTTGCCCGTCCGTTGCTTGATCACGATCCGATTGTTTGTCGTATCCACGGAAACGACCTCCCCCGAGTGCGTCCTCAATGCCGGACGTGCGGCGGCTTTCGGAGCTTGAGCTTGCCCCGTCTTTTGCTCTTGTGCGAGGAGATCAGAAAGGGACAGGGCGAGAGAGATCACAACAGCCCACGTGGTCGCTCGCCTCATGGCTCCATCCCTCCTCATTCCAACGATTTCAGAAACGGCGGTTTTTCATTATACCGCAAAAGGGTTGCGTGTCAAGGATGCCCGCCGCGGGAAAAGGAACACGCCTTCACGTGACGGCGGGGATCACGCGCTCTCAGAAACGTGGAGCCGATTCTCGGAAAAGGCGCTCGGCGTCAGCGCCGCGACGAGGCTGCTCGCTCCGATTCGACTTGAAGCGAATTCAGAAACTCCGCGTTCGTCCTCGTCTTCGCCAAACGTTCCAGCATCAGCTGCATGGCCTCGACCGGTGAGAGCGTGGCCAGGACGCGGCGCAGGACGATGATGCGATTCAGATCCTGGGGCGGGATGAGTAATTCCTCTCGCCGCGTCCCCGAGCGATGAATGTCAATGGCCGGGAAGACGCGCTTGTCCGCCAGCGCGCGGTCCAGGTGGATCTCCATGTTGCCCGTCCCCTTGAACTCCTCGAAGATGACCTGGTCCATCCGCGATCCCGTATCAATGAGCGCGGTGGCGATGATGGTGAGGCTGCCGGCGTCCTCGAGGTTGCGCGCCGCGCCGAAGAAGCGCTTGGGCTTCTCCATGGCGCTGGCATCAATCCCACCGGTGAGCGTCCGACCGCTCCTCTCCACAATGGAGTTGTGCGCGCGCGCCAGGCGGGTGATCGAATCCAGCAGAATCACCACATCGTTGCCGTACTCGACGAGCCGCTTGGCCTTCTCCAGAACGATCTCCGCCACGCGGGCGTGCCGTTCGGCCGGTTGGTCGAAGGTGGAGGCGACGATCTCGCCGTGCACCTTTCGCTCCCAATCGGTGACTTCCTCGGGACGCTCATCAATCAAGAGGACGATCAACTTCACCTCCGGATGGTTGCGCGTGATCGAATTGGCGATCGTCTGAAGGAGCATCGTCTTCCCCGTCCGCGGCGGAGCGACGATCAAGCCGCGCTGTCCCTTCCCGATCGGGGTCAGCAGATCCATCACCCGCGCCGAGAGGTTGTCCGGCATCGTCTCCAGGCGGAAGCGCTCCTCCGGAAAGAGCGGGACCAGCGTCTCAAAGGGAGGCGTCTCGCGCCGCTTATCCGGAGGCTCCCCGTTGATCGTCTCCACGCGCACGAGCGCGAAGTACCGCTCGTCATCGTGCGGAGGGCGACAGAGCCCACAGACGACATCGCCCGTGCGCATCTTGAACCGACGAATCTGCGACTGCGCGACGTAGATGTCATCCGGGCTCGGAATGTAGCCGTTTTCGGGCGACAGCAAAAAGCCATGCCCCTCGGGCAAGACCTCCAGCACGCCCTCGATCAGAATGAGATCATTTTTCGTCATAGTCGAATGGGACGAAGCCTCCTGTGCGGTGTGGAACTCCTCCATCCTCTCTCCCATAGCCGTCAACCCAGGAAGGACTTGAGCTTGGAACTGATCGCCGGATGTCGAAGTTTCGCCAACGCTCGGGCCTCAATCTGACGAACGCGCTCGCGCGTAACTCCCAGGTGCTTGCCGATCTCCTCCAGCGTATATTCCTCCCCTTGGGGATTGAGGCCAAACCGCATGCGAATAATCGTCTGCTCGCGCGGCGTGAGGACCTGCAACGACTCCTCCGTCACGCGCTTGAGGTTGTTCTGAATCGCCAGCTCAATCGGGTTGTTGGAACTCTTGTCCGGAATGAGATGACCAAGCCGAACCTCTTCATTCTCGAACATCGGCGTCTCCAACGACACCGGACCCTGCGCCGCCTCCATCAGTTGGCGGAGCTTCTCGGTGGTGATCCCCACTTTCCGCGCGATCTCGGCCGGCGTCGGCTCGCGCCCCAGCTTCTCGCTCAGCTCCCGCGTCACCTGACGAATGCGCTCCAATGTGTCCGTCACGTGCACCGGGAGTCGGATCGTCCGCGCTTTGTCTGAGATCGCCCGCCGAATCGCCTGCCGAATCCACCAGACAGCATAAGTCGAGAACTTGTACCCTCGACGATAGTCGAACTTCTCGACCGCCTTCATGAGCCCAATGTTCCCTTCCTGGATGAGGTCAAGAAGCGGCAATCCCAGATGGGCATACCTCTTGGCGAAGGCGATCACCAGGCGCAAGTTGGCCTCCGTCAGCTCCCGCTTCGCCTGCTCCGATTGTTGCTCGCCGCGCATAATCCGCTCCAACGTGCGAGCCGGATCCTGGAGCTCCACGCCATACCGCTCCTCCAGCTCACGCACGCGCCGCCGAGCGGCACGTACACGGGAGAGCAGCTCGCCCGACTTCCGCCGACTCCGCCGATAGGCGGCTTCGGCTTGCTCCAGCTCCGCGCGCGCCTGCCGCAGTTCCTCGACCGCCTGACGGATCTTCGCAATCAGTCTCTCGCGGACCGAAGGTACCACATCCAACTCCCGAATCTTGCGCGAGAGCTGAACCCGCGTCTCCCGGAACTGACGGAGAAGCCGACGCCGACGCGCATCATCCTTGCGCAGCGTCCGAAGACGCTCAGCCTGCGCGCGACACCGCCGATAGAGCTTCTTCACCTCATCCACCAGATGCAAGACCTGCGCCTGCAACTGGCGCAGTCGCTCCTCCGACGAGGCTTCAGCCTCTACATCCACGAACTCCCCGAGCTCAAGCTCCCCCTTCCGAAGCCGCTCGCCCAGCGCCACAAGCTCCGCGACGGCAATCGGCGACCGAGAAAGCGCCTTTCGCACCAAGCGCTGGCCACGTTCGATACGCTTGGCCAGCATGACCTCTCCCTCTTGCGTCAACAAAGGCGTCGAGGCGATCTCTCGGAAGTACGTCCGAATCGCATCAACCGCTTCAACTTCCTCGACTTCGCCTTCCCCCGCGATCTCCTCCTCTAACGTCTCCCCCTCGGAGAAGCCCTCCAACCCTTCTTCGAACTCCTCCTCAGGATAGGCGAAGTCCAAAAGGTCCTCACGGACCAGTCCCTCCTCTAGCGATGAGGGCTCTTCGTCCATGAGGAGGTCATCATCAATGGATTCCAGCAAGGTCTCCATACGCGTTGTCACCTTCTCCGGAAGCCTTTCGGTCTTTCCCACGCTTACTGGATGTCAGGTCGTCTCCGTACGTTGCTCCCTTGACGAAGCGACCGAAGCTCTGTTCCGTTCCGGAGGGCCTTCAGCACCCCGGTGACGACACGCGTCGGCCCTCACACATTGCTTTGCGACAATCCGACGGGTGCCGTAATTTCCCACCCCCTCCCTCACAGAACCCTTAAAGTATACAGCGAATAAGTCTCTCAGTCAAGTACCTGTATGAGTCCAGTACCTCGCGCTCGGTTCGAATAGGGCATCAGGTCAGCAAGAGGGACCTTGCGACGGGATACAGCAGACCCATGGGGAAACCTCCCCAGAGACCACTGTCGGGACCCTCGTCTTCCACCCCAGCGTCCCACCCCCCGAACTTCCGCATCAGATGGTCGCGTAGGGACATCATCGCACCGTCCTCTCAAAAAGCCTGCATGGGACCAGCTTCCACTTCAGAGTTCCCGCTCCTGCTCGGGAGGTGAGCAAAGGCTAGAAAACGCCCCTCTCCCCTTCATCGGAGAGGGGCGCAATTCTCTGGATCACTTGGCCGTAGCCTCAGCTGCCTTGGGAGCTTCCAAGACCTTCACCGGGACCTTCTTCACTTCCAACATCGCCGGAGCCGGCATGACCAGCTCCAGGATCCCATTGCGATAGGTCGCCTCGATCTGATCCGTCTGAGCACCCTCTGGCAGTCGAATCACCCGCTCAAAGCTGCCATAGGCGATCTCACGACGGATGAAGTTGGCTTCCTCGACCTTCCGATCAAAGGTCTTACGACCGCGAATCACAAGCTGATCCCCTGTGACGCTGATGTCCAGATCCTTTGGATCAACGCCCGGCACCTCCACCCGAAGATGCAGCTTCCCTTGATCCACAAAGGCCTCAACCGGAACCCATGCGTTGGACAATCGAGGAAGCCGCTCCTCCTCAGACCGAGGCGCAAACCACTCTTCCAAGTCCCGGGTCAGGTCATAGAAGACCCGGCGGAACATATTGTCAATGTCCCGATAGAGATTGAAGAACTCATCGAAAGGTCGCCATCTCGCTAACATCGCTCCACCTCCTCCAAAGTTTAGTCATTTATGCTAAGCTTCCATGATAATGGTATAGTCAAGTTTTCTTACTTTGTCAAGAGCACATTGGTGAGATCGCCACGAAGGCTGCCGATCAAATCTTAAGTTACACTAATTCAAATGCTTAACTCTTAAAAGGACAAACCCGCCTTTAGACCCAATGAGCTCCACCTCACACCATCGAGAATTGCGGAGTTCATTGAGATGGCGGTGCTTGGCTACAACGAGCACAGAGCCACGATCGCGCACGATTTTCCTCAACTCCTCTTGTGAGAAGAGGATGCGGACTCTGCCGTGCTCATCATAGAGGGAGCGTGCGTTCGTGTAGAAGGTCAGAGTATGATGAAACCAGCCATACCCAATCAGCTTCTCTCCTGGTCGAAGTTCCTTAAGCGCGATCTCGGCCAGATCTCGGAAAGATTCCTTCTTCTCGATCAGAGGTTGGAAAGTCGTGAGCACAGTGGGCACGAGGGCTACACATGTTAAGAGTGCCAGGACGATGAGTGTCCGATACCGAGCGGCGACTGCGAGTCCGATTCCGAGAGTGGCGCTTCCAAAGGTTACCCAGAACAAGGGGGATGTCCAAGGGTTGAACGTCTCGAACTCCTCTCCTGCGTACACGAGAGCCGACACGGCGATCGCCAGGAAGAAAAGGGGAAGTACGCGCAAGGCGAACCTCGCCGGACCGTTCCCGTCTGCTTTCCACGCACGAAGCCCTTCAGAAGCTGCCAAGAACGCTGCAGCGGGGAGGACAGGCAACAAATAGCCCGGAAGCTTCGAGTGAGAGAAGGAGAAGAAGAGAAAGGGCCAAGCGATCCAAAGAGCGGCGAACACCAAGAGGCGATCAAGTGGGCGTTCGGAGAACGATCCGCCTTCTCTCGAATCACGACGTCGTCGGAGGAGCCGCGCTACGGCAGCCAGAAGGAGCGGTGTCCACGGGAATGTGCCGACGAGGAGAACAGGAAGATAATAGAAGAAAGGGCCGGGATGCTGGAATCGTCCGGTCGTGTAGCGGAGGAAGTGATGCTCGACAAAGAACTCTTGCACAAACCGCCATCCGTGCTGGGCCATCATCGGCCCGTACCAACTGGCGCACACGAGCAGACACACGAGTCCTCCTCGGGCGAATTCGGATCCCCACTGGCGCGTCATCGAGCGACGCACACAGAGATAGCTCCCCATAATCAGCAGAGGGAGGAAGAGGCCGATCAGCCCCTTGGCCAAGACGGCGAGTCCGAGGCACAAGCCAGCAGCCGCGGAAAGTTGAGACCGTCTTCGGGACCTGTCTTCTTCCGAGGCGAGGAACAAGAAACAGAGACCGGCGGTCAGGGTGGCCGAGAGTGGCATATCCGTTGTCGCCCCGCGCGCGAAGCCGAAGGCCATGGGGTTGGCGATGAAGCTACAGGCGGCGAAAAACCCGTAGAGAGGAGAGTGTATCCGCTTCCCCACACCGTAGAGGAGGAAGGCCACGCCCGTTGCGAGAAGCGCCGAGGGGAATCGAGCGGCGAATTCGTTCACACCGAAGGCGCGCATGCTGAGGGCCATCAGCCAATAAGTGAGAACAGGCTTCTCCAGCCAAGGGTAACCTCCGATGGTGGGGGTGATGGGGTCTTGGCGCGCGAGCATCTCTCGAGCGACTTGGGCATAGCGCGGTTCGTCGGGGCCGATGAGGGCCATCGCTCCCAAGCGATAAAAGAAGAAGAGCCCACACAGCCCAGCGAGCAGAGGCACGAACATCTGCTCCCCCTTCGGTCGGCGCGTAAGCACCGGGGAGATTATGACAGGGACGGCGACGAGCGAGCAAGATCGCATCCCCGATGGATCAGATGCGCCTGGGCACCCCATGCGACCGACATCCCGAGCAGAGCCCTCCGCTTGCCCGCTCCACTGGGCTTCAGTACACTTGAGCACGCCATGGTGCGGGTCGCCGTCGTCGGCGTGGGGCGCATTGGGAAGGAGCATGCGCGGATTTACGCCTCGCTTCCTGAGACCGTACTCGTCGGCGTGTGCGATACCGATCGCGCGCGAGGCGAGCAGATTGCGGCTCAATATGGTGTCCGCTATTATTCCGATTACCGCGAGCTTCTGGATCGGGTGGATGCCGTGAGTATTGCTGTCCCGACGGAGAGTCACTGTGAGATTGCGTGTGAATTCCTGAGTCGGGGGGTGGCGGTGCTGGTGGAGAAGCCGATGGCGCGCACGCTGGAGGAGGCCGAGCGCATGATCCGGTGGGCGCGACAGACGGGAGCGCTCTTGCAAGTCGGGCACTTGGAACGCTTCAATCCGGCGGTCCGCGCACTGATGAAGCTCGTCTCCGAGCCGAAGTTCTTCGAGGTCCATCGCCTCGGTGAGTTCACCGAGCGCAGTCTCGACATTGATGTTGTCCTTGACCTGATGATTCACGACCTGGACATCGTGCTCTCTCTCGTTCCCTCCGAGATCCGAGCGATTCATGCTGTCGGTGTCCCTATCCTGACCGATCGCGTAGACATTGCCAACGCGCGATTGGAATTCGCAAACGGCTGCATCGCCAATGTGACGGCGAGCCGCATCTCGCGGGAGAAGGTCCGGAAACTTCGCGTCTTTCAACCGAATGCGTATATTTCTCTGGACTACACGCGCCAAGAGCTGGACGTTTATCGTCTGGTGGGTTCCCTCGCTCCCGGCGAGCGCCCCCGCATCGTGAGCGAGCGCATCCCGGTGGTGAGAGACGAACCCCTGCGCGCGCAACTGGAATCCTTCCTGAGCTGCGCGCGCGAAGGGAGCCCCCCTCTGGTGAGTGGCGAGGACGGGAGAAGGGCGCTGGCCCTCGCGCTTCGAATCCTCTCCGCACTGGGAGAGCATGAGCCTCCGGTGGAAATGGATTGATCTCGCGATACGTCTCGGGCTATCATTGTGTGGGTCTCGCCAACGAGATGAAGCGTTCGATGGGGAAGAGCCGGAAGCGACGCATCGCCGCGGGCATTAGGCGATCGGGCCTCATCCGAGGTCGAAGGAACTGAGGGAGGGCAACGATGGAACGTTTCTCCTTCCAAACGACCCTCGCTCTCGAACAGGCCTCTCGCCTAACGCGGGAAGCGCGTCTGGGGGCAGCGGCATCGTTGGCGCTCCATCTCGGTCTGCTCCTGGGGATCTCCCTCCTTGTGGCGGCTCCGGCACCCTCGGTTTCGGACGGAGAGGCTGTGGCAGTGGTCGGTGCGGGACATTCTCGCGCGGAGATCATCGAGCTGGACCGGCCTTTTTATGCTCCTCCTCCCGAGGTCATTCGGCAGCTCGCTGGCCTGGAGGCCGCGCGTCCTCCCCGACGTCCCGAATTCCTCTCCGAGCGCACGACGGTCGCGCGCGGAGAGCCGAACCCCAACCCCGCGAGCTCTTCTTCTTTGCCGAAGGTGAGCGGTCGAGGACGAGCATTGCCTGATCTGATCGAGGACCGCCCTTCCGCCCTTCGCCCCGCGGCGGGCTCATCCGCCAGAGACGCGGTGACGGATTCTCGTCTGGCTCCGACCCTTCCGGACCCGGGGCCTCGTGGAGAGACTCCCGATCGTCGTCGCGAGTCCATTCCGGAATCTGTTCTCGCAGCGATTCGCAGTGGCAGTGCTCCCGCTTCTTCGGAAGCATTCAGCAATCCGCAATCGGGTGTGACGCTTGAAGGCCCCCCCTCGGTGGACGCTCACGCTGTTGCGGCGATGGAGGAATATCGCGCGTATCTGGAGCGCGCGATCCAGCAGCGATGGTTCATTCCCCCGGAGGCGAATCTCCTGCAGGCTCCGGCGACGGTGATCGTGGTCTTCGAGGTCGCGCGAGATGGGCGGCTTCTGCAACTGCGACTTCGACAATCCTCCGGCATTCCGGCGCTTGACCGAGCGGCCGTCAATGCTGTGCGCCTTGCTGCTCCGTTTCGCCCGTTGCCGAGTGTGTACACGTTCCAGAGTCAGTGGTTCACGGACAGGTTCATCTACTATCCGCCGCGATAGGGCAGTGGTCGCTGATCCCACTGCCGCTTCTTCGGCTGCGTTGCCGAATCGCACCTGTGAGGTGTCCCCGTGCGGGCATTGAGATTCCAAGGAGACGGGCACCCCAGGTGGGGATCCCGAGGACACGACTCATGACGCACCGACAGCGATGGGGGGCGTGGTTGCTCCTGACGGCGCTTCTGCTTCTCGGTCTCCTGAGGCTGTGACGATGATGCCCGAGCGCCCGATCTTGGCCGTCGTGGGGCCGACGGCTTCAGGCAAGAGCGAGCTGGGCATCGTCCTCGCCGAAGCGTTCGACGGGGAGATCGTCAATTGCGACTCCGTGCAGCTCTATCGCCGCCTCTTCGTGGGCACGGCGAAGGTCCCCGTGGAGCAGCGGCGCGGTATCCCGCATCATCTCATCGACGTGTTAGATCCGACGGAGCACTTCACGGCAGGCGAATACGCGCGTCGCGCGCTCTCGGTCATCGCGGAGATCGAAGCGCGGGGCAAGCTCGCCCTCCTCGTTGGGGGGACGGGTTTCTACATCCGCGCTCTGCGCCAACCGCTTTTCCCTTCTCCGCCGACGGACCTCACGCTGCGGGAGCGGCTCAAGCGCATCTTGCAGCGGCATGGACCACAGCATCTGCATCGGATGCTCATGCGCATAGATCCGGAGGCTGCCGCGCGCCTTCCGCCTCGCGATTGGGCTCGCACCACGCGGGCACTGGAGTACTTCTTTCAGACGGGGCGACGCATCTCCGATGCCCAGCGCGAACGCCCTGATCCCCCGCCGCTCGCGCACCGGTTGTATCTGATCGCCTTGAACCCTCCGCGAGAGGAACTGTATCGTCGGATCAATCGGCGCACAGAAGAGATGTTCGCCCGTGGCTGGGTCGAGGAGGTGGAGGCGCTCCTTCGCTCGGGCGTCCCGGAGACGGCCAAGGCGCTCCACGCCCACGGGTATCGGCGAATCGTGCAGTACCTGCGCGGAGAGATCTCGCTCGCACAGGCCCTCGAATTGACGCAGCGCGACGTGCGCCATTACGCGAAACGACAACTCACGTGGTTCCGCCGTGAACCCCACGCCATCTGGTTCCAGGGGTTTGGCGATGATCCTCGCGTGCAGCGGGATGTGATTCGCGCGGTGCACGCCCGATGGTCCCTTCCGGTGAGGGAGGGTGTGTGGGCGGAGATTGAAAATCGGGTGACACGGTGATAGGGTTATGGCGTGGGGTCGCGAAGAGCCCATGAGGAGATTTCATGCGCGGAAAGCTGATCACCTTCGAGGGCATTGACGGAAGCGGCAAGACGACGATGGTCGCGCACGTCGCCCGCAGGTTGCAGCTTCTCGGCGTCCCGCATCTTGTGACGCGAGAGCCCGGAGGAACGGAACTCGGCGCTGAGATTCGCGCGATTGTGCTTCGCCGAGAGATGGAGCCGCTCGCGGAGCTCTTCCTTTATGTGGCGGACCGTGCGGAGCATGTGGCGCGGGTCATTCGACCGGCCCTGGAGAAAGGGCTTGTCGTCCTCTGCGATCGGTATGCGGATGCGACGCTCGCCTATCAAGGATATGGGCGTGGGTTGCCGCTCACAGTAGTGCGCGACGTGAGCACGTGGGCGATGGCCGGTGTGACACCCGATCTGACGATCGTGTTGGATTGCGAGATCGCCGAAGCCCGACGACGGCGCGCTCGACGTGGGGATCGGTTTGAGGACGAGGCGTTTTTGGCGCGTGTGCGCGAAGGGTATCTGAAGATCGCGCGCGAGGAACCCGAGCGCGTTCGCGTCATCTCTTCCTCAGGACCGGAGGACGACACGGCGCGTCGCGTGTGGGCCGCGGTCTGCTCGGTGCTCGAAGGTGACAGCACTCCACGGGGAAAACGGCGATAGCGTATGGCCTTTCGTGATCTCGTGGGGAACGAGCCGGTGAAGCGAGCGCTTCAGATGGCCGTGCGCGAGGGACGCCTCGGCCACGCGCTTCTGTTCTCCGGGCCGGAGGGTGTGGGCAAGCGCCAGTTCGCGCTGACGGTGGCGAAGACACTCAACTGCCCGGAGGCGGCGACGATGCCCCTCCCCGATAGCTGCGACGCCTGTCCGAGCTGTCGGAAATTCGATCGCGGCGAGCACATGGACTTTTATCTCGTTCGTCCGGAGACGAGCTTTCTCAAGGTCGAGCAGATTCGCTCGCTCTGCGAACAGGTGCATCGAAAACCGTTCCAGGCGCACCGGCGCGTCTTCCTCATCGACGGGGCTGAAGCGATGACCGAGTCCGCGGCCAATGCCCTGCTGAGGACACTCGAAGAGCCTCCGCCCGAATCCGTGCTCATTCTTGTGACCTCTCATCTTGAACGGCTCCTGCCGACGATCCGGTCGCGGTGTCAGATCTATCACTTCGTTCCCCTTCGGACAGCCGAGATCGAGCGCTTCTTGCGCGAGCGCTTCACGCGTCCGGAGGAAGAGATCCGCCTGTTGGCTCGTCTGGCGTCGGGTCGGATTGGGAAAGCGCTGGCCATTGACCTCTCGGTCTATCGGGAGATGCGCCGCGAGGCCCTGGAACTTCTGGCTGTACTGGCCGCCGGAGATCGCGTGCGGCTCGTCAAGGCGGCGGAATATTGGGGGCGGCGCTTGGATCGGGAAGACTGTGAGCGTCGGCTGGATGTTCTTGAGCACCTGCTCGCCGACCTGCTGCGCGTGCATCTGGGAATCGAAGAGACGGTGAACGCGGACATCGTCCCGCGTCTGATGGCGCTCGCAACGGCTTTCCCGCCGCCGCGCATTGCGCGCCTCATGGAAAGGCTTGCGGTCGTGAGACGAGATCTCTGGCGAAACCTCAATCGGCAATTGGCGCTTGATGTGCTCTTGCTCACGGAGGCGTGAAGGCTCGCTTTGCTCTGGGCAAAGGACCGCGCTTCGCGTAAAATATTTCGACTCATTGTGGAAGGCGAAAAGGGGGATTCTATGCGGTGGTCGAAATCGTTCATTCCGACCCTGCGGGAGACTCCGGCGGACGCCGAAGTCGTCAGCCATCAGCTCCTGCTTCGTGCCGGGATGATCCGGCCACTCGCCTCGGGCATCTACAGCTTCCTGCCCCTGGCTTGGCGCGTCATGCAGAAGATCATGGTGATCATCCGCGAGGAGATGAACCGCATCGGAGGGCAAGAGTTCCACCTGCCGGCGTTGCATCCGGCGGAGATCTGGCGGGAATCGGGGCGGTGGGAGATCATGGGAGAGAACATGTTCCGTTTGCGCGATCGGCGGGGAAGCGACCTCTGCTTAGGGATGACGCACGAAGAGGTCTTCACAGCGATCGCGCGGAGCGAGATCCGCTCCTATAAGCAACTGCCCCAGGTGTGGTATCAGATTCAGACGAAGTTTCGCGATGAGCCGCGCCCGCGCTCCGGCATCTTGCGCGTCCGCGAGTTCATCATGAAGGACGCCTATACGTTCGATCTCGACGAGCAGGGGCTCGACCGCGCTTATCGGGATCAATATCAGGCGTACTGTCGCATCTTCGATCGCTGCGGGCTGAAATATCTCGTCGTTCAAGCTTCTTCCGGCGCGATGGGAGGGCAAGAATCGGCCGAATTCATGGTCCTCACCGAAGCCGGGGAAGATCGCATCGCCCTCTGTTCGGCGTGCGGCTATGCGGCTAACACTGAGAAGGCGACCTCTCGTGTGCCGGAGATCATGGATGCCGATGGGCTCCCGGCTCCGGAGATGTTTCCAACCCCGGGCGTTCGCACGATTCGAGACCTCGAACTGTTCCCGGGCGGAGCTCCGGCGGATCGGCAGATCAAAACGCTCGCCTATTTTGTGGACGATCAGTTTACGCTTCTGCTGTTGCGTGGCGACCATGAGTTGAACGAAGCGAAGCTGAGTGATGCGACGGGAGCGGCGCGCATTCGTCCGGCTCAGCCGGAGGAGATTCGGGCGGCGCTCGGAGCCTATCCGGGGAGCATCGGCGCGGTGGGCGTCACAGCGTATCCGATCCTCGCCGATGTCGCCCTGCGAGGGCGCCGCAATATGGTCACTGGTGCCAATCGCGATGATTTTCACCTGCGAGGTGTGGACGTCGAACGGGACATCCGCGTGACGAAGTGGGCGGACCTGCGCCTGGTACGGACCGGCGATGGATGCCCGCAGTGCGAAGGTACGCTCGTCATTCAGAAGGGGTTGGAGATTGGTCACATCTTCAAGCTCGGCACGCGGTACAGCGAGTCCATGGGCGCCTATGTCCTCACCCCCGAAGGGAAAGCCGTGCCGCTGGTCATGGGCAGCTACGGCATCGGCGTCGAGAGGATCATGGCCGCTGCCGTCGAGCTCTACCACGACGAGGAGGGGATCATTTGGCCGATCACCATCGCGCCCTTTCAGGTCATTCTCGTCCCGGTGAACATGGCCGACGAAGCGCAACGCGCGGCCGCCGAGCGACTGTACGCGGAGTTGACCGCGGCGAACATCGAAGTCCTCTATGATGACCGCGATGAGCGCGCAGGGGTGAAGTTCAAAGATGCGGATCTCATCGGCATCCCCCTGCGTGTGACCATCGGCCCACAAAAGCTCGCTCGCGGCCAGGTCGAGATTCGCCGCCGTCGAACGCGGGCTATCGAGGACGTCGCTCTCGAGGAGGCCGTCTCGCGCCTCCGCGAGATCATCGAAGAAGAGACCCGTGAGGTGCTCCGACGATGAACCTGATCCTCACTCATGCGGGAAGCTATCCGCGCATCGGCGATTCCCCCGACCTTCAGATCCTTCGGCAGACGCTCGCGCGCTTCGACCGCGGGGAAGCGACCGACGCCGACATTCGGCGCGCCGAGGACGAGATGGTGCGTCGAGCTATCGCCGAACAGATCGAAGCCGGATTGGACCTGGTCACCGATGGACAGATCCGATGGTACGATCCCATCTCCCACGTGGCTGGGAAGCTTCGGGGGACGAAGATCAACGGTCTGCTCCGGTACTTCGACACGAACTTTTACTTCCGCCAACCGGTCCTTGTGGATCGCCTCGAGCGCGAGCGCCCGATCCTGCGCGAGGAGTATCTCTATGCGCGCTCGGTCTCCGCGCGGCCGGTGAAGCCCGTTCTCACAGGTCCCTACACGCTAGCGGTCTTCTCGCTGGTCGAGCGGCAGGAGTATCGCGACCTGGGGCGGCGCGTTGAGGATTACGCTGCCGTCTTGGCCGAAGAGATCGCCGATCTGGCAGCGGCCGGAGCCGAGCTCATCCAGGTGGACGAACCGGCGATTGTTCTGGAGGATGCTGTGTTTGATCTCTTCGCGGCCGGAGTTCAGAGACTCGCTCACGCCAAGGGCGCGGCTCGCTTGGCTCTTTACGTCTCCTTCGGGGATGTCACGCCCCTGTACGCACGGCTTCAGGAACTCCCCGTGGACGTGGTGGGGGTGGATTTCACCTACAGCCCGCACCTTGTGGAGCGCATCGCCGTCGAAGGGTCGGCGAAGGCTCTCGGCCTCGGCCTCATTGACGGACGCAACACGAAGCTGGAGCCCGAGGCTGAGGTCGCCGCGGCACTGGAACGGCTGCTGCCGGCTATTCGCAGCGACGTGGCGTATCTGAATCCCTCGACCGGACTCGAGTTCCTGCCGCGGGATCGCGCGTTTCGGAAACTCCGACATCTGGTCGCCATTGGCATGAGGTTCAAGTCATGAGTCGAGAGAAACTGCGTGCTTTGGGCATCGACCTGCCGCTGCTGCCGACGACTTCCGTCGGCAGCTTTCCCAAGCCTGAGGAGGTGCAACGGGCGCGCACTCAGTGGGCGCGCGGCCTCATCTCGCGAGAGGAGCTGGAGCGCCTCGAACGCCACGCCACCGAATTCTGGATCCGCACGCAAGAGGAGCTGGGCATGGATGTCCTCGTCGATGGAGAGCAGTATCGCGGGGACATGGTCACCTACTTCGCGGAGAATATGCGCGGGTTCGAAATCGGCGGCCTCGTGCGCTCCTACGGGAACCGATACTACCGGAAGCCGATCATCACATCTGAGGTGCGGTGGGAGCGCCCGATCACCGTCTCCTGGTGGCGCTTTGCGCAAAGCCTCACCGCGCGACCGGTCAAGGGCATGCTCACCGGTCCCTACACGGTGATGGATTGGTCCTTCAACGAATACTATCCGGACCGCCGCGCCACCTGTCTGGCCCTTGCGCGCGAGATTCGGAAGGAGGTCGAAGCCCTGATCGAGGCCGGCGCCCGGATCATTCAAATTGACGAACCGGCGCTCTCGGTCCGCCCCACGGAATTCCCTCTGGCCCGCGAAGCGATGCAGATCGTGACCGAAGGACTTCCGGCCTACTTCATCACCCATGCCTGCTATGGCGCGTTTGAAAAGATCTACCCGGAGATGCTCACACTCCCGGTGGACAACTTCGATCTGGAGATGTCCAACAGCAATCTCGATCTCCTGGAGCACTTCCTGCGCTTCCCCTTCACGAAGGATCTCAGCTTCGGCGTCGTGGATGTGCACTCCCACGTGATTGAAGACGTAGAGACGGTCACGGCGCGCATCCGGCAGGGATTGAGCGTGGTTCCGGCTGAGGCCCTCTGGATTGATCCGGACTGCGGACTGAAGACGCGCACGGTCGAAGAGGCGATCGCGAAGCTACGGGTCATCGTGGAGGCCGTCGCGCAGGTTCGCGCGACGCTCTCCTGAAGCCCTCACGCGTTCCCTTCCGCCTTCGGGAGCAGGCCGCGAATCTCTTGGGCTGCTCGCTGCACGACTTCTGCCTCCGCGAACGCGATCAGGAAGAATCGCACACCAGTGTGCACACAGATGAGCCCGTTGGAGAAGAGCCAGAGGCTGTTCAAGATCGGATTCCCACCCAGGATCAGCTCAATGGGAGCACCGACAAGGCGTGTGGGGGAGAGGCTCTCGGCGATGAGCGTTCCGCCTACGGTGACGCTGAAGACGCCCAATACCGGCGCTCCCACATAGCGCGCGAGAGTCCGCTGAAATTCGAGCCGGGCGCGCTCGGCATCGCTCATTCGCCCTTCGGCCAGCAGGCGTTCTTGCTCCCGCAGATAGACCATGTACCGTTCGGTCAACCGACGCAGTCCGTAAGGAACGAGGGCGCTGTGAAAGAACCAATGCTCCGCGTTGCCGACGCCCAGCAGCGTCGCTCCCCAGTGAGGGAAAGCGCTCCCGGCGCGCACGCCTGCGATGACAGAGAAGGTGAGGGCTGCTGTCTTCCCCGGATTCCGCATGATCCACGCGCGCACGCGCTCCCATTCCGAACGCACATGCTCCTCGGCGCGGGCCACACGATCGAAGGAATGCGTCACTGTCTCGACGCGGCGATATTCGGCCTCGATGCGACGCGCGAATGCCTCTGCTTTCTCCCGCGCCGCCTGCGCCGCCGATTCGACGCCCTCTCGGATCTCGTCCACGGTTCGCTTCACTTCCTCTCGAACGCCCGCTCCCGTCTCCGACGCCTCGATACGCTCGCGGGCCGCCTCAAGCCCCTCGGCGAGAAGATCCACCCCTTTTTGTGCGGCTGCAGTCACCTCCGCCGCCGCCTCTGCGATCCGCTCTCGAAGGCGGTAGCGCTCATCCCATTCGCGCATCTTCCGCGAGAGAGCTCGCTTCACAGCTTCGATCCCATGCGCGTCTCTCATCACGTCAGCCTCCTCAACCGCGAATACGTCCTCACGGCGCGTCGCGTTCCGAGAGTTTACCACACCCATGAGGACGACCCGAAGACCTTCTCGGAAGCCCACCTGGGTTGACAGGCCAATCCGGCCCATGCTATAAGGGAAGCTTCTGCAGGGCGAGAACACGGGGTGGTGAGGTCACACGATGGCATTTGCCTTGGCGCTGATGATTTGGGTGATCACCCTCGGTACGGTTATTCTCTTTGTCGGCCGGTTCTGGTGGTTCCCCGAAGCGATCTCCGAACACGGTCCGAGCATTGACCGGCAGTTCCTGCTGACGCTCACGATCATTGGGATCGCCTTCGTTCTGGCTCAGACGACTCTCGGTGTCTTCATCGTCCGGTATCGGCAACGCAGGGAGGGACGAGCCAGTTACTGGCATGACAGTCCCCGATTGGAAGCGCTCTGGACGACGGTCACAGCCGTCGTATTCCTCTCGCTCGCTGTTCTCGGGCAGCGCGTTTGGGCGAAATTGCATCTGAATGCTCCGCCTCCGGGAGCGCTCCAAGTCGAAGTCACGGCTCAACAGTTCGTGTGGAACATCCGGTATCCCGGCCCCGATGGGAAATTCGGTCGGACGCGAACGGAGCTCATCAACGACGTCGACAATCCTGTGGGTTTGGACTTCACCGACCCGGCGGCTCGGGACGATATCGTGACGGTGAATCAGATGGCCATCCCCGTCAACCGGGACATCCATGTCATCTTGCGCTCCAAGGATGTGATTCACAGCTTCTGGGTCCCTCCGCTGCGGATGAAGCAGGATGCCGTTCCCGGATTGGCCATCAACGTCCACTTCAAGGCGGTGAAGACTGGCCAATTTGAGATCGCCTGTGCGGAGCTGTGCGGACTCAGTCATCACCGGATGCGAGGATTTTTGTCGGTCCTCTCCGAGCCGGAGTTTGAAGCCTGGCTGCAACAGCGGGCGAGTCAATAATGCGCACACGCCTGCGAGGGACGGAGAGGAAATCTTCTGAGGAGGACAGGCGATGACACACGCCGTGGTGACCCATGAAGCTCCGAAGAGCTTCCTCCGACGCTACATCTTCAGCACCGATCACAAAGTGATTGGCCTGCAATACCTCTTCCTGGCCATGGTGGCTGTCACCGTCGGGATCGTCCTCTCCCTCTACATGCGCCTGCGATTGGCATGGCCGACCGAGAAATGGCCGCTTCTGGCGAAGCTCTTCCCGCAGGCCATGGCGGGAGGGACCATCAGTCCCGAGTTCTATCTCTCGCTCGTGACCATGCACGGGACCATCATGGTCTTCTTCGTGTTGACGACGGCGCCCCTTGGAGGCTTCGGCAACTATTTCCTCCCCATTCAAGTCGGAGCGCGCGACATGGCCTTTCCCGTTCTGAACATGCTCTCGTTTTGGGTCACGCTGGCGGGATTTCTGGTCTTGATGGCCGCCTTCTTCGTCTCGGGCGGAGCACCGATCTCCGGGTGGACAGCCTATGCGCCGCTGAGTGCTATTGGGGAAATCGCCGGACCCGGACTCGGGATGGGACAGAACCTGTGGATCCTGAGCATCGCGCTGTTCTGCATCGCCTCGTTGCTGGGAGCGCTGAACTTCATCACGACCACGCTCAACCTGCGCACGAAAGGCATGGCGATGACGCGGCTTCCCCTGACGGTGTGGGCGTGGTTCACCACGGCCGTTCTGGCGCTTCTGGCCTTCCCCGTGCTGTTAGCCGGTGGCATCCTGCTCCTTCTGGATCGCGTAGCGGGAACGAGCTTCTTCGTCCCCGGGGGACTCATCGTCAGCGATCAGATCCTTCCGCATAAAGGGGGCTCGCCCCTGCTGTGGCAACATCTCTTCTGGTTCTTCGGACATCCCGAGGTGTACATCGCCATCCTCCCGGGCATGGGGATCACGTCGCATGTGCTCTCAACCTTCGCCCGCAAGCCGATCTTCGGCTATCGCGCGATGGTGGCGGCGATCTTCGCCATCGGCCTGCTCGGCTTCCTGGTCTGGGGACATCACATGTTCGTCAGTGGGATGAGTCCCTATTCGGCCATCGCCTTCTCGCTGTTGACCCTTTCGATCGGTGTTCCCTCGGCGATCAAGACGTTCAACTGGTTGGCGACGCTCTACAAGGCGCAGATCCGCTTCACCGTCCCTATGCTCTTCGCCCTCGGCTTTGTCTCGATCTTCGTCAGCGGTGGCCTCTCGGGCATCATCCTGGGTCAGACATCGCTCGACATCCCGATGCATGATACCTATTTCGTCGTCGCTCACTTCCACCTGATCATGGGTGTGGCGGCCATTTTCGGCATCTTCGCGGGGACGTACTACTGGTTCCCCAAGATGTTCGGCCGCATGATGAACGAGACGTTGGGGAAGCTCCACTTCTGGCTCACGTTCATCGGCATCTATGCCATCTTCATCCCGATGCACATTCTGGGGATCGCCGGGCATCCGCGGCGATATGCGGAGACGGCCGGTTTTGACTTCCTGGCGCCGCTTCAACCCATTCATGTCTTCATCACGGTCGCGGCTGTGATCACGGCCGGAGCGCAACTGCTCTTCTTCTTCAACTTCTTCTGGTCCATCTGGAAGGGTCGGCGGGCGGAGGTGAACCCCTGGCGAGCGACGACGTTGGAATGGACGATTCCCTCGCCACCGCCCCACGAGAATTTCGGGCCACAGACTCCGGTCGTTCATCACGGCCCATACGAATACAGCGTGCCGGGAGCGGCTGAGGACTACATTCTGCAGACGGCTCCGCCGACGCCCGCGAAGTCATAGTCACGATGGCAAAGACCGTCACTTCTCTCAGAGATATCGAGACGATCGCCCTCGGATCGCAACCGCCGGGTCGTCCCGACGATGGGGGACGAGGCGGAGGGAGGGAGCCACAGCCGAGCGTGCCCGAGGGAAGCTACCGCCTGGCCGTACTCTTCGCCCTCGCTTCGATCAGTATGCTCTTTCTCGGGTTCACGAGCGCGTATATTGTGCGTCAGGGGCTTGGGGGGGATTGGCGCCCGCTGGATCCTCCCGCGATCCTGTGGGCGAACACAGCCGTGTTGCTCATCAGCAGTGCGACCTTCACTCGCGCACGCGCGCTTCTTCGGCGCGAAGCGATTCGAGAGTCCCTGCGGTGGCTCGCGATCACGGGGCTCCTGGGTCTGCTCTTCCTGCTCGGCCAATATAGCGCGTGGCGAGAGTTGGCAGCTCGCGGCATATATCTGCACACGAATCCGCACAGCTCGTTCTTCTACCTCCTGACGGCGGCGCACGGCATCCATGTGCTCGGCGGCTTGCTGGCACTCGGATATCTCGCGCTGCTCGGATGGCGTCGGCGATTGATCTTGATGGGGACACCCGATCGCATGCGCCGTTACGGCGCCTTGATGGGAGCGACGGCGCTCTACTGGCATTTCATGGATGGACTCTGGGTGTACCTCTTCATCCTGCTCTTCCTCTGGAGGTGATGTCCCATGGTGGAAAACGTCGAACGCGCCCGATTCGCCGAATGGGGAGGAGGCGTCTCTCCCTTCGCCGTGGGATCGAAGAAACTCGGCATGTGGCTGTTCATCGTCTCGGACTCCTTGACCTTCTCCGGACTGTTGGTCGGCTACAGCTACGTGCGGATCGCCAGCGAGCGCTGGCCCATGCCCTTCGAGTTCTGGCCCACGATTGTCATGGCGACGTTGATGACGTTCTGCCTGCTCTCGAGCAGTCTGACGATGGCGCTGGCCGTGCGGGCCTCAAGCCTCGGCGATCGTCCTCGCGTCGTGCGGTTCATTCTCTTGACGATGCTCGGTGGCCTTCTCTTTGTGCTCCTGCACGCGAAAGAATGGGCGGGGCTTCTTGCCGAGGGCGTTCGCATGTGGGAGAACCCGTGGGGTGTTCCGCTCTTTGGAGCCTCATTCTTTACGCTCACGGGGCTGCACATGCTCCACGTCATCAGCGGTGTGATCTATCTGGGCGTCATCGCTCTCGGGGTCTCGCGCGGGCGTTTCACGCATGAGGACGTCGAGATCAGCGGCCTCTACTGGCACTTCGTTGATCTCGTCTGGATGTTCATCTTCCCCCTGGTGTATCTGCTCTCGGTGAAAATGCCGTGAGAGGAGGACGCGCCATGGAGACGACACATGTCGGACATGTGGAGACGGGATCGAAACTCTACTACCTGACGTGGGTATGGCTGCTCGTGCTCACGGCTCTCGAAGTCACGCTCGCGTATTTCCACATGCCGGTGGAAGTGATGCTCTTCCTCTTGATGGGTCTCTCGATCGTCAAAGCGGCGCTCATTATGGCTCACTTCATGCATCTGCGGTTTGAGCGGTTGAATCTCGTCGTCACACTGATCCCAGCCCTTGTGCTCTGTATTGCTCTGCTCGCCGTCTTCTTCCCGGATGGCGTGCGCGCCCTTCGTCTGGCGGTTCGATAAGATGCTGAGACGGCTGTACAGAAGTCTGCTCGTGGGATGCGGGCTTGGGCTCGCGGTGGAAGTCGTTCCTGTCCTCGCTCAATGCGCCATGTGCCGAACGGCTGTTGCCGGATCCTCTCAAGCGGATGAGATCGCAAAGATCCTGAACACGGCGATTCTCGCCTTGCTCATTCCTCCGCTTGCCGTTCTCGGCCTCGTCTTCTGGCTCGCCCTCACGATCTGGAATCGTCGAAACGACGAGCAGGAGAATCCCGAGAGTGCTGAGCCTTCGCGCGAGCTGAGACTCACGGGAGAGTCGGGATATCAGCGCACATGAGCCCCAAGAGCAGGGGCAGATAGACGATAGAAGCCTTCAGGACATGACGGGCATGCCCCCGGGCGCGGGTGAGCGCAGCGCGAACGCTGTGCCAGAGGAAGTATCCACCGAGAAGAACCGCTCCTACAAGATACAGCGCTCCGGAGAGACCGAAGAACGGAGGAAGAAAACTCACCCCCACGAGCAGGAGCGTATAGAGAACGATCTGCCTCCCCGTACGCCGCCCCTCTGGGTCCACAACCGGGAGCATGAGAATCCCCGCGCGCGCATAATCCTCGCGATACATCCACGCAATGGCGAAGAAGTGAGGAAACTGCCAGAGGAAGAGGATCGCAAACAACACCCATCCGCCCGGTGAGATCTCTCCGCGTGCGGCCGTCCATCCCATCAAAGCCGGCAGTGCTCCCGGGACAGCACCAATCGCCGTGCAGAGTGTTGTCCGCGTCTTCAGGGGAGTATACACGAAGAGATAGCTCCCGAAAGCCACCGCTCCCAGAAGGGCCGTCACCGAGTTGAGGAAGAAGAAGAGATAGGCCTCGGCGAAGATCGAGAGGCTGAGACCGAAGATCAGCGCATGCCGCGGTCGCAGCCGACCGCTCGGCAGAGGCCGCCGACTCGTCCGACGCATCCGTCCGTCTATCTCCCGCTCCAGATAGTGATTCATCGCCGCAATCCCCGCCGAGAGAGCTGTGATCCCAATGAGCACGTGCCGCAGCCCCGCGCGATCCACAGGAGAACCTGATCCGAGCCAGAAGGCGGCAGCCGCCGTGATGACGACAAGGACCGTGATATCCGGCTTGGTCAGCTCCAGATAGGCCCCTGCCGTAGCCAGAGCGCGCTGTTGCCTCAACCGTGCGAGAACCGTCCGAAGCTCTCGTCCGCTCATGGGAACGCCCGCTCTCCCGTCGGATAGGGTGCACGCGGTACACGGGCCGCGCTCCATCCATACACCCGCCATGTGAGCACAAGCATCGCCGCAAGGAGTAACGCCCCACAAGCGACGTGCGCCACCGTGAGTGAGATCATCGGTTCTAGCGGCTGAGGATCGAACCGTGCGGCCCGGCGCGCGATATAGGCTGCGATTCCCAAAGCGAGCTGCGCCAGAAGAAGTCCTAGGGCCCAGATCGCCGGTCGCATGAGCGCGCGCTGTTCAAAGCCGCGCTCCTGCGCTCGCACCATGCGCCGCACGCTCACGAAGATTCCGATGATCATCCCGCTCACCGCGAGAGCTCCCAGGATATGCGGAAGAATCCCCATCCCGCGGTGCCGAAATCCCGCCCCGAGCAGAAGCTGAATGAAGAGTCCGATGAGAGCCGCACCGCACAGTTGAGGCAGATATCCCGGCATGTGGAGAGGACGCTCAGAGGGTGCATTCTCCCGCCATCCCGGCGATGTGACCACGGCCAGGCTCACCAGGAGGCTGAAGAACAACTGCGCCATGAACGCATGCGTCACAGCCAGAGCAAACCGGTGCTCCAGAAAGAGCACGCGCGCGCCGCCGAGCGCGGCCTGTCCCAAGACGGCGAGCATGGCCACAAGCCCCAATCGTCGAACCCACGTTCGCTCTTCCCACCGCCACAGCGCTGCGTTCAACAGGAGCGTCAGAAGGGCGACCGTCGCCGCGACGACGCGATGCGTGTATTCGTAGGTGACATTCCCGACGATCTGCTCCAAGGGGAGCCAGCGTCCGAAGGCCGTCGGCCAATCCGGGACGGAATCCCCCGCCTCGTTACTCGTCACCAGAGCGCCGAGGAGGATGAGAAGAAAGGTCGCTCCCACCGTCGCCAGAGCGAGCCTGTGCACCTTCCCTCGCATACCACAGCTCCTTGAAGAAAAAAACAAAAAACAATGCATGGGGAGATCAGCGATCTCCTTCTTCGCCGATCTCCCCCGACGTCACCGCTTCGAAATATCCGTGCGCGCGCTCTCCCCTCCGCAGCAAGGCAGGGTCAACGCGGGCATCAGGCGCAGTGATCCCGGACGATAGGCCTGTCCGGCTGCGTATGTGAATTCCACCGACTTCGTCTCCTTCGCGCCCACCGTCACTTTCGCCACCTGTGCGCCGTAGCGCTCATGCCACGCCTCGATCTCATACTCACCCGGCGGCAGACCTTTGATCTCGAAGCTCCCGTCTTCCTTACTCACGGCATGGAAGGGGTGACGGAGAACGCCAATATAAGCGCGCATCCACGGATGCTGATTGCACTTGACCGGGATCATGACCTCCGGACGCGGGAAGGAGCGGATGATCGGGTCCGATCCCGGCGGCTGATTGACGTTCCACTCCGGATTGTTCTTCGGCGTCGGATGAACGTTGTGATTCGTCGGATCGCTCGTGATGATCTTCACATTCTGCCCGGCCATGACGCCCAGCACGCGCGGACGATACATACATCCGTTCTGATCGAGCACGACCTCCTCCGAAGGCACGGAGAACGCATACTTCTCCAGCCCGCTCTTGACGTACACGAACACGTTCTGGAGCTTCCCATTATTGACGATGACCTCTTCGGACAAGGCGTTCGGGTTCCTTTGAGCGCAGACCGGATCGGCATCCATTTGGATGCGGCGCCGTTGTGGCGGCTGACCCGTGAAGTTCACAACGCCGACGATGGTGCCCTCGTCACCCGTCGGCTGATAGGTGGCCGTCGGCGCTGCTTCCTCTTTCGGGGCTTCACTGACTTCTTCTTTCTTCCCGCACTGAAGACTCAGTGCGGCGAGAATGAGAATCATCGCAAGCGATGAGTATCTCCCGATATTCATGTGACCTCCTCTAGAGAGTGATGTACGGGGATCACGTCCCCGCTCGCCATTCCCGCGGGCGCTCGGATGCCATGCGCGCTCCGGGCGAACGAGCTCGCGCCGTCAACCGCGTGCCGGCCAACAAGCGGCGTTGCTCTTCCGCCGTCAGTTGGAACATGTACCGCACCAACAGATCCACATGATCTCCCGGGTAGGCCTGGAACGCCTGGGGCAAAGGTCCGGCGAAGATCCACCGATTCCCCTCTCGACGGAAGAGTCCTGACGGCATGGCCGTACCCGGACTGATGGCCTGAGGATCAATCATCCACCGCGCCGTCCATCCGGGTTTCAACCGCTCCCGCGCGATCAGGAAGTTCGGCGCTGTCGCCTTTTGATCGTGCGCAGGGTCTCCGGTCATATGGCAGCGCAGGCAAGGAGCCGCAGGCGAGGTGAAGAGCTGTCGCGCCAGCATCCGCTCGGTCTCCGTCAGCGGCTCCAGCTTCGGCTCGATGTAGGGCTGCGCCTGTGCCGACAGAGCTTCGAAGAAGCGCACGAGGATGCGAATCTCATTCGGCGAGAGGAAGAACGTGGGCATGCGCACCTTCAAGTACTCGCGCACGCCATTGCGCTCCAGGTTCGTTGCGCTGAGGGCCGGATTCTCCAAGAAGCGCGCCAACCAATCGGGGCGCACGCGCGCGCCCTCCCCGATCAAACTCGGGGGCAACTGATCCTTCCAGTCCGGATCCTGGTATCGAGGGAGTGTGCTGAGGACCGAGCGCTGTCCCGGCAGGATCGTATGGCACCCCATGCAGTTGTACTTCTTGATGATCCACCACCCCTCTTGAATGTCCCGTCGCTGATCCTCGGGCGTGTAGTAATAACGGGGCGGCAACGTGGCGTTCACGCTCCCGATCAGGAACGTCGTCAGCGCCCGGATCTCCTCCTCGGTGAGGTTGGGATTCGGCATGCGCAACCGATCCTCAGGCGCCTTCAGCCGCCCGCGATCATAGATGTCGGGCTGTCGCAGCTTGTTCTCGATGAATCCCTTGTGCGTGTACCACCCTTGCCGCTTCGCCTCGCGAGCCAGAAGCCCGAAGTCAAGCTGTTCGAGCGGTTTGCTCCCCTCTCGCGTCAGCTCCGTCCCGATCTTCGGCTCCTCCTCGAACCCGCTGATCTCATGACAGCCGGCGCAGCCATAGCGGCGGATGAGCTGCGCCCCCCGCGCCTTCAACTTCGGATCATCCATGAAGGGAGCCGGCGGATAGGAGACGCCCGGACGCCGCTGCGTCATCAGGAAGCTGGCAATATCCCGCGCTTCCTGCCAGGAAAGGCGAAGGCTCGGCATGACCGTCATCTGCTGAACTTGCATCTCGGAGCCGCAGCTCGGGCATTTCGAATGCTCGAGATCGAAGCGGAAAGGCAGTCCCTTCTTCGCGTACTCTTCGGGCCCGATATCCCGACGCTCATTGGGACAATACGGACGCGCGCGCTCGCGCGGATTGTGGATCCACCGCACGAGATAGTCATAGTGGACCTTCTCGCCGACGCGCGAGAGATTCGCGGCGAACGTTCCGCCCACCGCCTGCGCCCCCTCGCCGATAGCATGACAGGCCAGGCAGCCCCGCGTCTCAAAGAGCTCGCGCCCTCGGAGAGGGTCCCCAGGCGGCTGCGCGGGCACAGGATCCCGCAACGCCGTCTGCCAGAGATACGCCGAGATCGCCTGCACCTCCTCCTTCGTCAATCGAAAGCGCGGCATCTTCGTCGTCGGCCGGAAAGCATGCGGATTCTCGATCCAGACGGGGATCCACTCTTTGCGCAGCTTCATCCGAATCTCCTTCAGATTCGGCCCCACCTTCTTCTGGTCCTGCATGAGGAACTTGGCCTGCATCTCCAATTGCTCCAACCGATCGGCGATCTGGCTGTTTTTGACCCGCAAGCTCTCGGCCAGGGCGTACAATCGCCGCGCCTCGCGATCATCGGTCGCTTGATCGGCGGCGCGCAGCGTGCGCCGAATCTCCCGCTCGTTCTCCGCGCGCTCCAGGTTCAATTGCCGGATCGTCTTTCGGACTTCGGCCAACGCGTCCGTCTCTCGATCGTACCCCTCGTAGCGATGACAGCCCACGCATCCTTTCAGCTCATAGAGATCGCGGCCGAGATTGAAGACCTCGGCTCCCTCGAGGACCCGATCTCGGAAATGGCATTGCACGCAACCGGCCTCATAGTTCTCCGGCTTGTAGAGCGGCCAGAGCCAGTGCTTGTTCAATCCGTGCGCCTTGACGACGCTCGTCGTCGCGCGTCCATTTCCGCCGTGGCACGGAGAACAACCAAAACGCTCGGGGCTGTGAATCCGCAGCAGCCGAGGATTGGGATGGCTGACAAACGCCTTCCGCCCCATGATCTGCTCCGTGAGGGGCAACGGCTCCAAGATTCCCACATGGCAGGAGATGCAGCGGTCCACAAGATCCCCATCCGGGATGTGGATCTGCTTGAGCTCGATTTTGAACGTCTCCATCTTGCGCAAGAGGCCATCAATCTGCTTCTGGTCGAGTCCCACCAGGTTGTCCTGCATGTACTGAGCCATCTTCTTCTCGAGCTCCACGACGGGCTCCAGCAATCGCGCGCGTTCGGAGACGAGCCGCGCCTTGCGGTCTTGGAGCTCGAGGAACCGGCGCTGCAATTCCTCGAAATTCAGACGCCACTCCGTGCGATCCCCATTGGCCGCGATCACGCGCACGCGGAAGGGCCCGCGCTTGGCCTCCTCAATCTCGCGCATCTTGCGGGCTTTGGCACGCTCGCTTGTGGCCACCTCCCATTCGTAGGTCAGGGCGCCGACCTTCGCCCGCGCATCTTGAAAGACCGGGCGAATGGCCTCGAGCTGCCGTTCGATCTCCACCAGCTCCTGATCGATCTCTCGCACGCGCGGAGCGACAGCCTGTCGAGCAGCCGTCCATTCCCTCTCGAGCTTCTGGTACTCGGGCGATTGCTTGAGCGCGGCCTCGGTCTCCGCCTGTCGCGGCTTAATCCGCTTCAGATAAGCCGTATACCGCTCGACGAATTCCCGCTGCATGGCCTTCCACGGACGCCGCCCATACACCTCATCATAAAGCGCCCAAATGAGCGTCCCCATCAGAACGAGCGAAGCGATGAGGAGCGGACCGCTCATGGAGCGGCTCGTAATCGGATCAGGCTCCTCAACATGCGCGTAAGGCTCCCGCTCGACAACCTCCCGTTCCATGCCGCACCCCCTCCCTCAAATGTTAAACCAGGGCGTGATCCAGACATACTTGATGCGGAACAAAAGCCGCAACAGGATCTTCGCCGGTAGGCCGACCAGGATCGTGATGGCGAAAAACTGAAAGACGAGATATTGAATGAGGCTCGTCCGCTCATAGATCTTGCGATTGAGCGGCGATCGCGTCACGAGCTTGTGAATGCCGAATCCCGAGATCAGGTAGAAGAGCAGGACAGCGAAGAATCCGAAGATTCCCTTCCCCCATTCGCTGGTGATCCCGAAGATGTCCGGCAGATCGCGATTCACCTCGTAGACCAGTCGCGTGTGATCCCACGTCTGTCCCGGCCAAAAGAGCATCCATCCCGGCCCTCGCATCAACGCGCCCACGATGATCAGGGCGATCCAGAGATAAAAGCCGATCAGGAACGAGCCGATGGCCACGGTCCGCTGGCGCCACGTGTAATAGCCGTTCCCCAAGGGATTCGCATCTACGTAGGGGAAGGCCATGAGCCCGAGGATGATGAGCGTCGGGAGGACAACCCCCGCAAACCAAGGATCGAAGTACACGAGCATCTCCTGCAAGCCGACGAAATACCACGGCGCCTTCGAAGGATTCGGCGTCAGATTTGGATTGGCCGGCTCCTCAAGCGGGGCATCCAGCGTGAGCGACCAGACCATCAAGAGCGCCGTCACGATGATCGCCGCCAGGAACTCGATGCGCAGAAGATAGGGCCACACATGGACCTCTGTCGGCCATCCGGGCCGATAGGGGAAGGTCTTGCGATGATGCGTCCGAGCAAGCTCCGGGTTCGCCTCCAGCTCGTGAATGAGCCGATCGTTCGCCCGAGCCTGCCGCAATCCGTACCAGGTGTAGAACGGGACGATGACCAGCAACCCAACAATCGGAACATTATCCGGCGCCGAAATGATCTCCCACACTTGGTACCAATCCATAAGCTCCCCTCTCTCTCGGTCGGCATCAGATCTTCCGCACCGGCCGCATCTCCGACTCGAGCATCACGGGGGCGGGGCCAGAGATCCCTCCATCCTTCCGAACGCGCCAGAAGTGCACCCCCATGAAGATAGCGGCCAAAAGCGGGAGCGCGATGCAATGCCAAATGTACGCCCGCAGCAGCGCATTCGAATCCACGATGGAGCCTCCGAGCAACGCAAACCGCACATCGTTGTAGGGCGTCATCCCGAGTTGCGGTCCAAACGGCCCTTCATGGCCGAGCAGCGGCGTCGCGCGCGCCATATTCGTCCCGACCGTCACCGCCCAGAATCCCAGTTGATCGTCGGGCAGGAGATACCCCGTGAAGCTCAAAAGCAGGGTCAGGACGAGCAGGATCACCCCCACGCACCAATTGAACTCCCGCGGCCGCTTATAGGATCCCGTGAGCACGACGCGAAACATGTGCAGCCACACCGTGATGACCATCAGATGGGCTGCCCATCGGTGCATGTTGCGCAACAGCCGCCCAAAGGGGACATCGTGCTCCAGATAGAGGATATCGCGAAACGCCTGCACCTTGGTCGGATGGTAGTAGAACATGAGCAGGACCCCGGTGAAGGTGAGCACGATGAAGAGGTAGAAAGAGATCCCTCCCATGCCCCACGTGTAGCTGTAGCGGACGGCATCCCGATTGATGCGCGCCGGATGCAGGTGCAAAAAGACATTGGCTAAAACAGCAATGGCGCGAGTGCGCGGCGTTGTCCTCTCATGCGGGACGCGAAAGATAGACTTCCAAATCTGCGTGCGCTGCGGCTCCCGGAGGTCTTGCTTCAAATCCTCCCACTCCTCCCGAAGCCGCACCTTCAAATGCTCGGTCTCCTCCCGAACCCGCTCCAGAACTCCGACGCCTCCTCGAGCCTCCTTCTCCCGCTCCATAGCCCCCCTCCTCACAGAGATCACGCGCTCATACGGGGATATATGCGCCGGGCTCGTTGAACTCCTTGTAGGTGTAGAGCCGGCTGACATCCACGACGATCTGCCCCTCGGCATCCAACTCGACCTTCGCCCGATCCATGGGGCGGGGCGCCGGTCCTTCGAAGTTGATCCCTTCCATGTCGAATCCGCTACCGTGACACGGGCACTTGAACTTGTTCTCGCTCGGGCTCCAGAGGGGCGTGCATCCCAAATGCGTACAGCGGGCATAGATCACAAAGAGCCGGTCCGTTGTGCGCACCACCCAGATGCGATACTGGTCCTGAAACCGAGTATCCACACCTAGACTGAAGTCCAACGGATACCCAATCCGAAAGACGGGACTCGGCTCAAAGAGCGCCCGGGGGAAGAAGAAGCGCAGGAACATGAGGAAGTTGGTAGCCAGAAACCCCCAGACGGAGGTCCACACCAAGCGGCGCCGCATCTTATTGACCGTCTCCACGAGCGACTGACCCTCGGCCGCCTTCTCAGCGACCGGCGTCTCTTGTTCGACAGCCGAAGGTGGCGGTGTCTTCATACCCCCTCCCTCTGAACGCCAAATTCGGTGATCCTCATCGCGGGGAAGCCATCGCCGGAGAACCCGCGACCGAACATCGCCTCGGAACCCACAGGGGACACAGAGGATGTCGCTTGTGAAACATCTCTCGGCTCGACTCCCCGCGCGTTGAGCTCAGCACATGTGTTCATTGGTTCGGTACAGGATCGAACGAGTGCGCGACGGCGACTCCCACGATCCGAGTGCAGCTCTTCTGCTGAAGCCGGCACACTGACCCTCTTCCCGCCACGCCTTGCTCTCCGGACATCACGCCGTGCCATCCGAATAGGCAATTTAGACTAATATGCCTGCCCCAGGATGTCAATCCCCACGCCGCTTCGACGTCCGTCGCACCCACGCTGTCCGCGTGAGCTTGTCCCTCCCCTCGATGCTGTGGTAATTCTTCGGCGTGTGCTCAGAGAACAAGGAGGCGAATATGGGACGAACGATGCTCTCGATCCTGCTTCTGCTTCTCCTCGCTTCGGCCGCTGCCAGCGGGCGGGCGCAATCCGCGACGGGCTCCGGCCCGGCATCCTTCATCATCACAGCGGGTGCCGTGCTCGACGTTCGACGCGGACTTATGCTCACGGATCATGCGCTTCTCATCGAGGGAGATCGCATCAAGGACGTGGGTCCGACTGCTCGTGTGCTCGCGCGCGTTCCCAAGGAGACGCCTGTGCTCGATCTCCGCCGCCTGACGGTCCTTCCGGGACTCATTGATGTGCACGTGCACCTGACGGCGAACCCTGAGCATGCCGGCTATCGCGCTCTGAGCGTCTCCGTGCCGAGAGAAGCGCTTCACGGGGCCGCCAATGCATGGCGGACGCTTCAAGCGGGATTCACGACCGTGCGAAATCTCGGCGCTTCCGGCTATGCGGACGTCGCGCTGCGCGAGGCTATTGCCGACGGCGATGTGCCGGGACCCCGCATGCTCGTTTCCGGCCCGGCCCTGGGCATCACCGGTGGCCATTGCGATAACAATCTGCTCGCTCCGGAATTCCGGCATAAAGCGGAGGCTGTCGCCGATGGCCCCTGGGCCGCTCGCGCGAAGGTGCGTGAGGTCATCAAATACGGAGCGGATCTCATCAAAATCTGCGCCACCGGAGGTGTTCTCTCCAAAGGAGATCAGCCGGGGACGCAGCAGTATACGTTCGAGGAGATTCACGCCATCGTAGAGGAAGCTCACAAGCTGGGTCGGAAGGTCGCGGCCCACGCTCATGGAGCTGAGGGGATCAAAGCGGCCATTCGTGCCGGCGCGGATTCGATCGAGCATGCGAGTCTCATAGACGACGAGGGCTTGCGATTGGCGAAGGAGCGAGGGACGTTTCTCGTCATGGACATCTACAACGACGACTTCATCCTTCAGCACGGAGAGCGCGTGGGCATGTTGCCCGAGGCGTTAGAGAAGGAGCGACAGATCGGACAGATCCAGCGGGAGAATTTCGCGCGCGCCGTGCGCGCGGGCGTCCGAATTGCTTTCGGCACGGATGCCGGAGTCTATCCGCATGGTGAGAATGCGAAGCAGTTCGCCTATATGGTCAAGTACGGCATGACGCCCCTCGATGCCATCCGTGCGGCGACGATCTGGGCGGCGGAATTGCTCGGATGGTCGGATCGCGTCGGGGCCCTCGAGCCCGGGATGTTCGCCGACCTCATTGCCGTGGAGGGGAATCCGCTGGAGGATATCACCCGCTTGGAGCGGGTCGCCTTTGTCATGAAGGGAGGAGTCGTTGTGAAGCCTCTGGGACGATGAGGGCTCCCCGCGCGCTGACGATCACCACGGCTCCAGGCCGGTCAGCTCGCGGAGCAGATCGCTCCGACGAGCTCGAGCTTCGATGGCAAGGGCGTCAAACCGCTCCGGCCCCAAACGCTCGCGCAGCGCGTGCAGGCGATGCTCGATCGCTCGGGCGAGGGGAGAATCTGCCTCGCTCAGCATGCGCTGCGCCTGAAAATAACAGGCCAGGGCATGGCGATATCTCTCCTGCGCTTCCTGAACATGACCGATTCCGACCAACGATTCGGCGAGCAAGAAATGATCGCCCTCCGTACGAGCCGCCCGCATCCCCTCGCTATAGGCCTCCATAGCCTCACCGTACCTCCCGGCCAGCACATAGGCGGATCCGAGACTCACCAGGACCAGACGTCGTTCCCGGCGCAGTTCCTCATGTCCTCGAAGACGTTCGAGCGCCTGCCGCAAGAGCGCAATGGCCTCTGCCGAGCGCTCGCGGTTCAGCTCGATCACCCCCGCTCCGTACAACGCCATCACTTCCAGGCGCGGCCGCCGCACTCTCCGGGCCAAGTGCGCCGCTTCCCGGAAATGGTGGACGGCGTCATCGAAGCGCTTCACCTGCGCCGAAGCGCGCGCCAAATCGAAGTGCGTCTCCGCTTCCGCCCGTATATCGAGCATCTGGCGACGCAGCGCGAGGGCGCGGGTGAAGTATTCGATCGCTCGCTCCACCTGCCCCAGGACCAGGTGCGCCCGCCCGAGATTATAGGTCGTATTGGCGACGCCGCGCTCGTCCTTTGCCTTCTTCCGCACCGAGAGGGCCTGCTCGTACAAAGCGAGCGCGTCCTGCGGCCGCCCCTGCGCCAGCCGACAATTCCCTAGGCCGTTCAGGGCATTGCCCTCAGCTCTCCGATTCTTCACCTTCCGGGAGAGATCGAGGACCTGCTCGTAGAGGCGCTCGGCTTCTTCTATGCGTCCCTGCACATACCGGGCGTAGGCCATCTGATGGAGCACTTCGGGCTCTCCCTTCCGATCTCGGACCTCGCGCTTGAGCGCCAGCGCCTGCGCGTATGCGTCAAGAGCCGGCTCGGGCCTTCCCATGCGAAAGAGATATGTATCGCCCATGGCCATCAGAGTGATGCTCATTCCCCGGCGATCCCGATGCCGGCGCTGGAGCTGCAGCGCTTCGTCATAATAGCGGAGCGCTTCCTCGAAATCCCCGAGCTCGGCCAGGCTCTCCGCCGTCCGATAGAGCGTGCGCAACCGCCGCTCATAGTCCTCGACCCTCGGCTCCACCTGCACTTCGCGCGAGAGGGGATCCGACGGCCACGCCGGCTGCTGAACGGCCCATCCCACGCCGGCTCCGAAGAGGAGACCTACAAGCCCACCCAGCAGTCGTGCCGCTCGCCGCATCGGGAGTATTGTACCATCTCGGGCGCCGATGGTTCACTGCGGGATCGCCGCGATCCCCACTTCCGGACCTGAGAGTGTGACGAAGTCGTCCGGATCGCGCACGCGGGACGATGCGAAGACGCGGACGCTCCCGATGCGACGCGCAATCCTCACCGCGGCGCGCAGCGTCTCCCCCTGCCTTATTCCATCCGCGTAGAGCGTGAGGTGAACCGATGAGGATGCGCCCTTTCCGGAGGGCTCGCGAACGACTTCGACGAAATCTCCCGGATCAACACCGTGTATCCGGGCGCCCTGCACGCGCAGGCGAACTTCGACCGCGCGCGGCTGAAGCGCGCTCTCCTGCATCCCCACGTTTTCCACGCGCACCAGAAGGGACGAACCCGTGATCTCCCCCTTCACGGTGATTCTCGGCTCTAAGCTCCCGCCCCGCACCAGCAAGGCGATCTGCGTCACCGGGAGATCCTGCCCCTCCCTGATGCCGGAGAGCCAGAGACTATACCCCCGCCGCCAGGGACTCGCCGCGACCTCAATGGCCTCAATCTGACGGCGCAATACCCGCGCTGTCGGAAGGCGACACGCAATCCGCTCTCCCGGCTGCACGATGTACCCCCCCACGCGAGATGTCCGTCGAGCGGCGAGCACAACGACATACTCCCCTGAGAAATCCGTCGGGACGCGCATACGCGCTTCGGCGATCCCCAACGGATAGCTCTCGACACAGCGAAAGCCCAACCCGCGAATGAGCTGCCACGGAGTGATATCGCCAAGCGCGGAGACGACTCGGGAACTCGCATCGAGAAGGACGCACCGCCCCTCGGCTCGCCCTTCGATGTAGAACGGTATGCCGAAGCGCTCAAAGCGACGGATGCACGGCCCGATTTCTCGAACATCCACACTCGCGCGAATCGCGGTGAGATCCTGGGGCTCCTCTTCCGAAACCATGCGCACGAGGGAGAAATCGAGCTGTCGGACGAGATCCAACACAGAGGGATCCCGCTCCCAGGCCGCGGGAATCGTCGCCGAGAGCGTCACCGGACCCGGCATTCGCGCGCGAAGGCGACTGAGCACACGCCCGTAGTGCCGGAGCGATCCCCTGGGGAGAATATCCAGATGAACGCCCGAGCACGAAAGCCCTCGTCGCTTCGCTCGATCTAAGGCGTCCCGCACAAAGGTCGCCATCTGCTCGGCGAGCGAGACGTCCGCGAACCGCTCGAAACTCTCGACCAAACGCTCCGTCCCTCCGATTACAAGTACGCACTTGCTCGGCGGAGGCGAGACGGGAAACGCCGGTTCTGACGCCCACGTGAGGCGGTCGCCAGCGACATCGAGGTCCCCGATTTTCAAGAAGACATATTGGGGGCCGATCCTGCGCAGTGCGTGCTCCTGATCGTGGTCTACCGCTTCGCCGATTCGCTCGATCCACACCGCGCGCTCCACAGGACGCGAGCGCTCGGGCTCCGGGGGAACACACCCACTCACCGCACCGACGGCGAGTCCCCATATCAGGAGCCGTCCGACACCTGAACGCGCGCCCATCTCCACCGGCTCGGAATTATACCGCACACCGGCCGATCACCTCGGAACTCTCGCGACGGGGAACGGAAGTCCTCGAGCTACTCAACTCGCATCTTGAAGCGAGCTGCGTTTGAGCAGACGTCCGTTGAGGCCCCACTGTCGAAGGCGATGTGCGCTCCAGGCGACGACGAGCCACCCGGCGCAGACGAGCACGATCCCGAATGAGAACCACTGCCCATAGAGGCCTGTCGGGGAATACGGCTCGGTGATCTCATGGAGGTATTCGCTGTTCGGCCACAGCCCAGCCTCGGCCAGCTCGTGGAAGGCATAGATGAGAATTTGCCCGACGAAGAGAAGGAGGAAGACGCTGGTGACCTGGAAGAAGAGCTTCAGATTGATGAGATGTCCAAATCGCGCCCAGAGCACCGCCATGAGGATCGCCGCTCCTAACCCGAGGATGGCCCCCCAGAAATACTCCCCTCGGACCTGCATGAGCATGAGCGCCGTCTCCATCCCTTCACGGGTGATCATCACCGTGGTGAACGCGAATATCCCCAGCCAGGCCGCCCGTGGCGTCCGCCCCGCGGCAATCTCCTCAATCCGGTGATGCATGATCTGTTTCAACCGCGGCGCCGTCCGCCACATGTGCACGACGAGCGTCGTCACGAGCACAGCCGCGACTATGCCGAAGAGACCTTCCCAGAGCGCCTGGTTCACTCCTTGCAAGAGCTGATATCCGAGAATCCCGCTCGTCAAGACAGAGAACGCCACCCCCGCGTACACCGCCGGGACCAATCGCGCTCGCCCCGTCTTCTGCAAATAGGCGAGCGTAATGGCGACGATCAGAAACGCTTCGAACCCCTCGCGCAAGACGATGACAAAGGCCTGCGTCATCTCTCCTTCCTCCTTCCCTCGCCCTCTGCTCCCATGACGGGAACTGAGGAAGGACTATAGCACAATCGAAAAGGGTTTTCAATTTCAACCTCGGAGCCGACAGAGGGAACCCCCGCGGCTGAAGCCGACGGTCACAAGGAGGAAGCAGGACGTGCCGCGATCTCCGCCTCCGTCACGGAGAAGATTTCCATGCGGTCGAGCGCGCCCTCGACCAATCGGGGGATATCCAAGCGCGCTTCGAGAGCCTCTATGCGATCGAGGCGGGCGTGCGTCTCCGGATGGCGCGGGGCGAAGAGCACGCAGCAATCTTCGTAGGGGAGGATGGAGGTCTCATACGTTCCGATCTCGCGGGCCAGTCGCACGATCTCCGCTTTATCCAGGCCGATGAGGGGTCTCAGGATGAGCCGTCGAGTCACAGCATTCACGCAGGCGAGATTTTCCATCGTCTGGCTGGCGACCTGGCCGAGACTCTCGCCGGTGACCAGAGCGCCATAGCCGCGCGCTTCGGCGATGCGCTCGGCCACGCGATGCATGAAGCGACGAAAGAGGATCGTCCACAGCGGAGGAGGCGCACAGCGGGAGACCTCGCTCTGAATCTCCGTGAAGTACGGCACGTAGACGGTGAGCGCTTCACCGCGCCAATGGGAGAGCACGCGTCCGAGCTCGAGCACTTTCTCCTTGGCCTTCTCGCCGATGTAGGGCGGACTGTGGAAGTACACGGCATCCACAGCGACGCCGCGCTTCATCATCATCCATCCGGCGACAGGGCTATCAATCCCCCCGGAGAGCAACAGAAGCGCGCGTCCGGTGACACCGACGGGAAGCCCTCCCGGCCCGGCGATGCGTTCGGAGAAGAGGAAGACGCCTTCCTGACGCACTTCGACTTCCAGCGTGAGATCCGGAGAATGGACGTTCACGCGCAATTCGGGGAGCGCCCGCAGGACAGCATGTCCCAGCTCGCGATTGATCTCCATCGAATTCCAGGGGAACGCCTTGAAGCTCCGGCGCGCTTCGATCTTGAACGTTTGAATGCCCCGAGCCACAGCCTGACGGGCCATCGCGACGGCCGCCTCCCGCATCTGCTCGAGATCATGCGGGAGAGCCTGCGCGACGCTGACGCTCTTCACCCCGAAGACTTTCGAGAGGCGTTGACACACACGGTCCGGATCGCCCGAGGGATAGAGGTAGATCCGCCCCCATTCGATCCGCACCTGATCCGGGGAGAGATCGGTCGCCCGCCGGATGTTCTCGACCAAGCGGCGCACGAACTCCGGACGATTCTTTCCCTTGAGGCCGATCTCATCGTATCGAACGAGGATCGTGTGCGCCATCGTCATCGGACGCGTCCCGACCGAGCGGGAGATCGTGCGGCGAGCCGTTCCCGAGCACGATGAAGGGCCTCAATCGCCCAGTCAATATCCTCCACGGTCGTATAGCGAGAGAAGCTGAAGCGCAGGCTCGACGCAATGATGTCGGGCGGCAGGCGCATGGCCTCCAAGACATGGCTGCGCCGGTTCTTTCGACTCGAGCAGGCCGCTCCGGTGGAGACGAACACCCCCTCTTCTTCCAACGCATGCAATAAGACTTCGGCCGGGATGCCCGGGAACGACACGTTCACCGTCGTCGGCACACTCGGCTCCGGAGAATTGATGCGCGCTCCGGGAATGTGCCGCACGCCCGCGAGAAAGCGCTCGCGCAAGCGGTGAAAGTGCGCGAGCTTCTCCTCCAGATTCTCGACCATCAGCTCCAGAGCGCGCGCCAAGCCGACGATTCCCGCCACATTCTCGGTTCCTGAGCGCAGCCCGCGCTCCTGCCCGCCCCCCGAGAGCAGAGGCTGAAGTTTCACCCCCTCGCGCACGATGAGCGCTCCCGTTCCTTTGGGCGCATGGATCTTGTGCCCGCTGATCGTGTAGAGATCCACGCCCCGCAGGTTCACAGGCACCTTCCCGACTGCTTGCACACCATCAGAATGGACGACGATCTCCGGATTGCGGCGTTTCACCCGCTCGGCGATTTCGGCGATGGGGAGGATCGTCCCGAGCTCATTATTGACGTGCATGATCGAGACCAGAATCGTCTCCGGGGTGAGCGCTGCTTCCACCATCTCGGGCGTCACAAGACCGCGCGCGTCCACGTCCAGATACGTGACGCGAAAGCCTTCCGCTTCCAAATCGCGGCAACTCTCCAGAACAGCCGGATGCTCGATAGCCGTCGTGAGGATGTGGGTGCCGCGACGGCGCAAGGCGCGCGCCACACCTTTGAGGGCCAAGTTATCCCCCTCCGTCCCTCCGGAGGTGAACACGACCTCGCTCTCCTTCACCCCGAGCACGCGCGCGATCGTCGCTCGAGCGGCGCGCACGGCGCGTTCAGCCTCCACGCCCTTTCGATGCACGCTCGAGGGATTGCCGAAACGCTCGCTCCAGTAAGGAGCCATCGCCTCCACGACTTCCGGAGCCACCGGCGTCGTCGCGTTGTTGTCCAGGTAGACCTCTCGCCGCATAGAGAGAGATAGTTTAGCCCATTCGAGGAAGGGGGGAAAGCGAGGTGACGGAGCCGCGGCCACCGCCGTGTGCCTTCGATGCCGGATGCGCGCTCACGCTCCGAAGGATTCGGCCGCGTCCTCCGGCGACAGGCACGCCGCGAGCACATCCGGCACAGCCTCCCATCGCTCCGAGGGCGGGATCAGGTGAAGGCCGGCAACATGCGGACGGAGCTGCGCGATCAGCTCCCGAGCGATGCGCACCCCTTCGGCGGCTTCGTCCTCCTGAGCGCGACGCAAGCGCTGGCGAAGGGCGTCCGGGATCGTGATCCCGGGAACCTCGTGATGCAGGAACTCCGCATGCCGCGCGCTCTTCAAGGGCAAGATGCCGACGAGGATCGGCAGGCGGAACTCGGCGCTGCGCTTCCAAAAGGCCTCGAACCGCTCCAGATCAAAGACCGGCGTCGTGACAATGAAATGGGCGCCGGCGTGCACGCGCTCTTCGAGCCGTCGCACTTCAGCCTCAAGATCATCCGCCCCGATGTGGACGAGCACGCCGATGCAGAAATCTGTCGGCGCTCCGATGTCGTTCCCCGTCAGCGTGCGTCCGCGATTCAAGCCCTCGATGATCTTCACCAACCCCGTTGCGCTCACATCCTGTGCCGAGGGAGGGCGCGGCAGCTCCCCGACGCTCGCCGCCTCACCCGGGAGGACTAAGACCGTGCGGATGCCGAGCACAGCCGCTCCCAACAACTCCGAGTAGACCATCGCCAGCGTGCGCCCTCGGCACGGGAGATGCCAAATCGGCTCCACGCCGGCCTGCGCGCGCACAAGGTGAGCGAAGACCAGGCTCGAGAGACTCACGCGCGCGCCCGGCGGATCGTGAATGCTCACAGCATCCACGCCATACCGGGCGAGGTGACGGATCGTCTCGATCTCTGCGCGATACTCCACGCCTCGAGGGGGATGCATCTCCACGGCGACGACAAACGCGCGTCCGAGCCGCTCGCGGAACCGCGTCGGGGTCTCGACAGTCGAAGGCTCAGCCGCAACAGGTGCCTCCCCATGAATCGAAACGCGAGCGCGCTCCCGCACGCGGCGAGGAACATGGCCGCGAACCACGGTGCTCATCGCGCGAATATGCTCGGGCGTCGTCCCGCAACATCCGCCGAGAATATTGGCGCCCGCCTCGACAAAGCGGCGCGCGTACTCCCGCAGATATTCGGGCGAAGAGAGATAGATCGTCCGTCCCCCGAGGAACTGCGGCAACCCGGCGTTCGGCATGATGGAGATGGGCAACTCGGTCGTCGTCAGGAACTCATAGATGATGTCATAGGTCATCTGCGGTCCGCTGCAATTAACGCCCACGACATCGGCATCGGCGGCCGCCAGCGCCTCCAAGGAACGGCGCAGATCGTCCCCGAACTTCGACTTCCCGTCCTCCAAGAACGTCATCTGCGCGATGATCGGCGTCGTCGGCGCGACGGTCTTGGCCGCGCGCACGGCTTCGAGCGCTTCCAGCAAACTGGGATGCGTCTCGATGAGGATGACGTCCACCCCCTCATCCACGAGGATGGAGATTTGCTCCACATAAGCTGCCGAGAGATCGGCCAGGGTGAGATGCCCATACGGCTTGACCAAAGCGCCCAACGGCCCGACCGACCCCGCGACGAAGACCTCTTCCCCACTCATCCGAACGGCCTCGCGCGCGATGCGAACGGCCGCGCGATTGATCGCCTCCAGCTCCGAGTCCAACCCGTATTCGGCCAGACGCAGTCGATTCGCCAAGAATGTATTCGTCTCGATCAGTTGCGCTCCCGCTCGAATGTATTCGAGATGAATCTCCCGAATGAGATCGGGGCGCGTGAGATTCTGCTCCATGAGCGCTTTGGGCTCAACGCCGCGCGCCAACAGCAGTGTCCCCATCGCCCCATCGGCCAGCAGGACCTCTCGATTGAGCCGATCCAAAAAAGCCGTTCCCATAGCCTTCGCCCAACGCCGGTAATTCTACCGGAGGCGTCCCCTCTTGACCATACGCCCGCGCCTTCTCAAGCGCGCTCCTTGTGTTCGCTCCCGTGAGCGGGCACAAAAAACTCTTCCTCTGGCTCCCCGCCGTGTGCCCTGCGGGAGCTTGTCCGCCGCGACCGCGCGAGCGCTATTTCTTCAAGGCTGCGACATCCTGTTCCAGTCGTCGAATCTTTCGAAACTCCGTCGCATCCTTGATCATGTGCGCGATCAAGGCGATCGTGAGAAGAGCGAGCCAGATCACCTGCGGATCCTTCCAGTTCATCGCTGTTCCTCCTCAATGCGAACATGCGGGCGACGCTGTTCTCGTCGCACCGCGAAGTAGGCCAGATGAGACCGACATCCGCTTCGGCAATCGCTTGCGCCGAACGCGGGCACGCGGTCATCGGCCAACGCCATCACCCACTGATTCACGACGCATTCGTGCGCGGCCTCGCCAGGGATCACGAGAGCGCCCACGACGCGCGCCCATCGGTGAGCAATCACGTGATCAATGTGCCACCGCTTCGGCTTTCGACGCCGAAAATGTCGAACGACGCGGGCGGCGAGACCGCGCGCTGCTCGCCCGGTGTAGACGTAGATACCGGGAGCGAAGGTGCGAACGCCGAGCTTTCCGACCTGGATACGCGCCTCGCGCTCAAGGCGCACGATCACGCAATAGACGCCGCTTCCTCCGTTGTCGCGCGCCCGTCGCGGTCCCATGTCTAGCGTCGAGCGCCGGTTGGCCGTTGCCCTCCCGAACGAGTGGGCGACCGGCGCGCTGCTGATGCCTGGCGTTGTGACGAGCGAGTGCGCACGCGGCGAGCCGGCTCGACGACGCGCTCCACATGCTCGCCCGCGCGCGGAACGCCAGAACGAATGAGCACGGCGCGCCCGTCGCGCCAGAGACGATACATCTCGAAGCGAATGGGCAGGCCCCGGCTTCGGAGCGGATCCGGCCCATCCATGACGTGAAAATGGAGATGCGGCTGCGCGCTCACCCCGGAATTCCCGCACTCGGCGATCACCTGACCCCGCGTCACGCGATCGCCCCGTCGCACGCGAACCGATCCCCGCTTGAGATGCGCGAGCAGGCTGAATTCCCCCTGGCCGTGATCGAGGACAATGTAGTTCCCGAAGAGCTGACGGGGATTCGTGACTTTCGGATGCACGAGCCGCGGACGCGTCGCTGCCGGAGGGCGATCCGGCTCCCCATCCACAGCGCGCACGACGACTCCATCGGCCGGGGCCAAGACCTTTCGACCGAAGGCAGAGAAATCAGCGAGCTGCGACGCCGCCGGAGATCGCTCCTTCGACTGTGGGCGACGCACCGATGCTCTCCGCGCTGTCGCGTCAGGTGCGCGGCGATCTCGCCCCCCGCGCTCATAGATGAAATCGTAAGCGAAGGCCTGCGCATCGGCCTGCTGGCGATGCCCTTCGAAAACATCATGCCCGCGCCATACGCGCCATATGCCGGTGAAAGGAAGCGTGAACCGCGTCTTCGGCTCGTACCGCACCAACCGGACGCGATACGTCTGCTGGAGAAATCGCTCCCCCATGCGGAAGAAGAGCACGTACTCGATGCGCTCGGGCGCGCCCTCGGCGCGATGTCCGGCATGATCGCGCCACTCTACAGACCCTTTCGGAGGAAGGCGCGTCGTCCCCCCTTCGAGAACGCGCGCGAGCGCCAAAGAATCAAGCCGCGTCTCCTCGAGCACGCGCCCGTGACTCACATAGCGCACGTAGACTTCGCGAAGCTCCACGTCGCTCTCATGCGGATTCGTGAGAACGAGGTGATAATGCCAATTCTGATCCCCCTCCCGAACCTCCACGAATACGGGATCCGGCCGCGTGTGCACGCGCAAGGCGCGCTCGCCCGCCGGTTCGGCGACGACTTCCACGGAGAGCGCGCGGGGATCGGCCTCGGGCACACCCGTTCCGAAGATGCGAAACGTCTCGACCATGAGGCGGAAGGCCGGAAGATACGCCTCGTATTTCGGCTTCGGAGCGACGTACACGAGCAGGTAGACGAATCCCTGGTGCGCGATCGTGTAGCGCGTCACGCGTTTCTCCCGTCCCTCGAACGTCACCCGATGGGCCATCGCTCCCGAGAGCGTGAGCACCTGCTCCTCCTGGATCGCCAATCCTCCGAAGATCGTCGCCAATGCGCCGCGATCCATATCGAAGAGCTGCCGGGGATGAAGGGAGAGATCGGGTACGGGATCGAACATGTTGAGCACGGCCATGACGTCGGAATCTTCAATGGCCGTAAAGATCGCGGCGTCACTTCCGGAACCGGACTGAACCTGAAGGCGCCATCTCTCGGGGGAATAGTAGAGCGAGCACCGATGCTTCTCGTTCACATATCGCTCGAGCCGTTCGTCGCGCCGCGCGACGGGCGCGGACGGGCTTCCCACACGATCCTCGGATCGCGTGGGGACCCCGAGCAGAAGCCCGCCGAGGCAGGCGAGCACGAGACTCACGCCACAGCTTCTGATCGCGCGCGGGCCGAACATCGCTCCTACAATGGACGCTCCCTGCGATTCTCAGATCGCGTGGGGATCCCCAACGCCCCTCGATCAATCTTCAGGATCGTGTGCACGAGCACTGTGGCGCCGTTGGCCAGATCCTCCGGGCGCGTGTACTCCTGCGGCGAATGACTGATGCCGCCAACGCTCGGCACGAAGATCATACCCGTCGGGGCGATGCGCGCCATATTCTGCGCATCATGTCCGGCGCCGCTCGGCAAGAACAGAGAGCGGAGGCCGAGCTCCTGAGCCGTTTCGGCGATCAGACGACGTATGCGCGGGTCCGTGAGAGCAGGGACAGCCGTGGCGTCAATGGGCGTGAAGGTGATGGTGACGCCACGCCGCTGCTCGATGGCGCGCGCTTCCTCGCGAATGCGCTCGAAGAGATGCTGAATCTTCTCGGCCGAGAGATCGCGCAGCTCCACGCTCATGCGCACGCGTCCCGGGATGACGTTGACCGCTCCGGGCTCCGCCTCGATGCGCCCGACCGTCCCCACCTGGCGTCCAGGCGTGCTCGTCACCACACGATTCACCGCGAGGATCAGTTCGGCCGCGGCCACCAAGGCGTCGCGTCGCTGATTCATGGGCGTCGTCCCGGCGTGATTGGCGAAGCCCTCAATCACCACATCCCACCGATTGATGCCCACGATCCCTTCGACCACGCCGATCGGCACGCCTTCGGCGTCGAGCGTCCCCCCCTGCTCGATATGGAGCTCGAGAAAGGCCGTGATCTCACCGGGACGACGCACGGCTTCAGCGAGGCGCTCCGGGTCGCCCCCGATCGCCCGAATCCCTTCGCGCATGGTCATTCCGCTCGGGCTGACAACGTCCAAGGCTTCCGGAGTCAAAGCGCCAATCATGGCACGACTCCCAACCAACCCGCCCTCTTCCGCCGCGAAGACGATGACCTCCAGCGGATGCCGCGTGGTGACTCCGTGCTCGGCGAGCACCTGAAGGCATTCGAGCGCTCCGATGACACCGACAACGCCATCATACCGCCCCCCGTTAGGGACCGAGTCAATGTGCGAGCCGAAGACGATCGGAGGCACGTGCGGGTCGAGGCCCTCGCGGCGCCCGATGATGTTACCCGCCGGATCTATGCGCACGGCAAGGCCCAATTCGCGCATGAGCGAGATGATGTAGGCCCGCCCCTGACGATCGGCTTCAGTGAAGGCCACGCGGCTGACGCCGCCGCGCGGGTCCCGACCAAATTCCGCCAACTTCAGAATGCGCTCCTGCATTCGCGCGCCGTTGGCACGCAGCGCGGGAGCGCTCGCCTGCTGCGACGCCGCGCCGGGCACCGAGAGAAGAGCACTCATCAGAAAGCCCACCGTCCATCGTGCGCATGCCCTCATGTTCCCCCCTCCATGGCGATGGCTGTGACGATGCGGGCGACAGGCGCTTTCAAGAGGAGTCGAGCGATCGCTCCCACAGCGCTTCATGTCCGACGCCGGTAGAGATGCGGACTCACCCCGAGGAAAGCCTCCGCAGCCTCCAGCACCGTCTCCGAGAGCGTCGGGTGCGGATGAATCACCCGCTCCACATCCGAAGCCCGCGCGCCCATCTCGACAGCCAGAACACCCTCGGCGATCAACTCCCCAGCGCCCACGCCTGCGATGCCGACGCCGAGGATGCGTTCCGTCTCCGGATCGAGAATGAGCTTGGTCACTCCTTCCGGACGGTCCAACGTCACGGCCCGTCCGGAAGCTGCCCAAGGGAAGCGCGCCACCTTGATGGGACGATTCTCCTGCCGCGCTTGCGTCTCCGTCAGTCCGCACCATGCGATCTCCGGATCGGTGAAGACGACAGCCGGGATCGCGCGGGGCTCGAACGCCGTCGCCCGTCCGGCAATCGCTTCGACGGCTACGCGGGCTTCGTGCATGGCCTTATGGGCGAGCATCGGCTCCCCCGCGACATCACCAATAGCGAAGATCGTCGGCTCGTCGGTGCGTCGTTCGGCATTCACACGAATGAAGCCGCGCGGATCGCGCTCCACGCGCGTGCGCTCCAGTCCCATGTCCTGAGCGTTCGGTTTCCGACCGACGCACACGAGGACCTTATCGAACACTCGTTCCGCCGGAGGCGGAACGGCATGCCCACCGACTCCCTCGAAGCGCACGCGCACCCCCTCGGCATCTTCTCGCATCTCGACCACCGTGGTATTGACGAGCACAGCGTCGAAGAGCGCTTCGATCCGTCGCGCCAGGATCGTCGCGAGGTCCCGATCCACGCCCGGCAGAATCCCCGGCATCATCTCCACCAGGGTCACGCGCGCGCCGAGTCGAGCATAGACCGTGCCGAGCTCAAGCCCAATATACCCTCCGCCGATCACAAGCAGTGTGCGGGGAACGTCTTCCAGCTCCAGAGCCCGCGTGGAATCCATCACGCGCGGGCTCGTCAGAGAGATGCCCGGCAGTTCCGCCGGTCGCGATCCCGTCGCTAGGATGGCGTGCCGGAAGCTCACGCGTTCGGCATCTCCGGACTTGGTCTCCACAAGCAGCGTCTGCGCATCCAGCAGACGGGCGCGTCCCCGCAGATAGCGAACGCCCCGCTGCTCGGCCAGAAGCCGCAAGCCGCCGGTCAATCGTTCCACGACGCTCTGCTTCCACGCTCGCACGCGGTCGAGATCTATGCGCGGGGGGGAGAACGTAACGCCCCAGCGCTCGGCCTCCTGCGCCTCGGCCACGACGCGCGCCAGATGAAGGAGCGCCTTCGAAGGAATACACCCCACGTGCAAACAGATGCCGCCGGGCGCGGCCTCCTGGCCGATCAGCGTCACCGACCATCCGAGATCCGCAGCGCGAAAGGCTGCCCCATAGCCTCCCGGCCCGCTCCCTACGACCACCAGATCCGTCGAACTCGTCCGCTCCATGATCGCTTCCTCACAGGGATCCCCGCGTGGGGTCCCCAGCATGGTTCACTCACACAAGACGAGCGAAAATACCGGATTCCCCCCAGAGCTGCAAGCACGCCGTCGTTCCGTCACCTGCTCGCCTCAGGTCAGCATCGGAATCTTCACGCCCTTGGCTCGCGCCGTCGCCTTCGCCTCCTCGTACCCGGCATCAGCATGCCGCGCGATGCCGATCCCCGGATCATTGGTGAGCACGCGCTCCAATCGCACAGCGCCCTCGTGCGTCCCATCGGCGACGATCACCTGTCCGGCATGCAGACTGTAGCCGATACCGACACCGCCCCCATGATGGAACGCCACCCAAGAGGCTCCCGAAGCCGTATTGAGCAAGGCGTTGAGAATCGGCCAGTCGGCGATCGCATCGCTTCCGTCCTTCATTCCCTCGGTTTCGCGATACGGGGAGGCCACCGATCCGCAGTCCAGATGGTCACGACCGATGACGATCGGAGCCGCCAGCTTGCCCTCGCGCACCCACTCGTTGATCGCCAGGCCGAACTCGGCACGCTCGCCGTAGCCGAGCCAGCAGATGCGCGCCGGTAAGCCTTGGAACCTCACCTTCTCCCGCGCGAGCGTGATCCACCGGCGCAGAATGCGATCCTCGGGGAACAATTCCAACACCAGCTCATCCGTCTTCCGAATGTCCTCGGGATCGCCCGAGAGCGCGACCCACCGAAACGGCCCTCGCCCTTGGCAAAAGAGCGGCCGAATATAAGCGACGACGAATCCGGGAAACTCGAAGGCGTCCGTGACGCCTGCCAGCTCCGCTTGCTTTCGAATATTGTTCCCGTACTCGAAGGTGACCGCTCCCTGACGCTTGAGCGCGAGCATCGCTTCGACATGTCGGGCGATGGAGTCATAGGCCCGCTTGATGTAGTCCTGTGGATGGGCGCGCCGCAAGGCCTCAGCCTGTTCCACGCTCAATCCCGCTGGGATGTAGCCGTTCAACGGATCGTGGGCGCTCGTTTGATCCGTGAGAACATCGGGCACGATGCCGCGCCGCACAAGCTCGGGCAAGACATCGGCGCAATTGCCCACCAGCCCCACCGAGAGCGCGTCACCGCGCGCCTTGGCGTCCAAGACCCAGCGCAACGCCTCATCCAGATCGAAGGTCATGCGATCGCAATAGCCCGTCCGGATACGCCGCTCAATACGCGCCGGATCTACGTCAATCCCCAGGTAAGCGGCGCCGTTCATCGTCGCCGCCAGCGGCTGTGCGCCGCCCATCCCTCCCATTCCACCGGAGACGACAAGCCGCCCGCGCAAATCCCCCCCGAAATGGCGCTCGGCAACCGCCGCGAACGTCTCGAATGTGCCTTGCACGATCCCCTGCGTCCCGATGTAGATCCAGCTTCCCGCCGTCATCTGCCCGTACATGATGAGCCCCAAGGCCTCCAGCCGCAGGAACTCCTCGAGCGTCGCCCAGTGCGGCACCAAATTCGCATTGGCGATGAGCACGCGCGGCGCCCATTCGTGCGTCCGAAAGATGCCCACGGGCTTTCCCGATTGCACGAGCAGCGTCTCGTCATTCTCCAACTCGCGCAGGGATCGCACAAGCGCGTCGAAGCATTCCCAGTTGCGCGCCGCTTTCCCCGCCCCGCCATAGACGATGAGCTCGTCGGGTCTCTCGGCCACTTCGGGATCGAGATTATTCATGAGCATGCGGAGGGCAGCTTCCTGATGCCATCCCTTACAGGTGAGCTCACGGCCGCGTGGGGCGCGAATGAGACGCGACGTCATAGCTCCCCCCTCCCCACCATCCGAATCTCCCACTCCGCAGCTCCAAGTATACCACCCCGCACGGCCCCCCGGCGATCAGCCGAAGCGCCGGGAGAGCTGTCTCGCAGAAGGGATCGAGCGCTCGAGGGGGGAAGAGACGCGCATCGTCGAAGCCAGACTCCACGACGGCAACGATTCGTCCCGCCCGAGATCAGGCGGACAGGCGCATCGCATCACGCACGGCCTCCAGCGTCCGTTCGATCTCCGCCTCCGTATGCGCCGCACTCACGAAGGCTGTCTCAAACGGTGATGGCGGCCAGTAGACGCCACGCTCCAGCAGCGCGTGAAAGAATCGCCGAAATCGCTCGCGATCTGTCCTCGCGGCCGACGCCCAATCGGTGACCTCACCCTCGGTGAAGAAGACCGTCAGCATCGAAGCGATATGCGTGACGCGAACCGGCACGCCGTAGCGCTCAGCCTCACGGGCGATCCCCTCGGCCAAGCGGGCCGTCAGTTGCTCCAGACGGGGATAGAGCGTCTCCTTCTCGCGCTTCAGAATGCGCAGCGTCGTGAGCCCGGCGGTCATCGCCAGAGGATTCCCCGACAACGTGCCCGCCTGATACACCGGCCCTTCCGGAGCGAGCCACTGCATGATCTCCGCTCGTCCGCCAAAGGCACCGACGGGCAAGCCCCCGCCGATGATCTTCCCCAAACAGGTCAGATCCGGACGAATGCCGTAGAGTCCTTGCGCGCCGTGATATCCCACGCGAAACCCGGTGATCACCTCATCGAAGATGAGGAGCGCCCCGTGACGTTCGGTCAGCTCGCGGACCCGTGACAAAAATTCGGGCTTCGGCAGGACGCATCCCATATTCCCCGCAATAGGTTCGAGGATGACGCCTGCGATCTCCTCCCCGTGCGCCGCGAAGACCTGCTCCACCGCCGCTTCGTCATTGAACGGGAGGACCAGCGTGTGCGCCGCCAGTTCGGGCAATACCCCAGGGCTGTCGGGCAAGCCGAAGGTCGCCACTCCCGAACCCGCGCGCACAAGGAGGGCATCAGTGTGACCATGATAACATCCCTCGAACTTCACCACTTTGCGACGCCCGGTGACAGCACGCGCCAGCCGAAGAGCGCTCATCGTCGCCTCGGTGCCCGAGCTGGTCATCCGAACCTTCTCGATCGAAGGGAGCGCGTGGCAAATCTCCTCGGCCATCTCGACCTCCAGAGCCGTCGGCGCGCCATAGGATGTTCCGCGTCGCACCGCCTCGCGGAGCGCGCGCACGACCTCCGGATGCGCATGTCCGAGGATCATCGGCCCCCACGAGCCCACGTAGTCAATGAACCGGTTTCCATCCACGTCCTCCAGATATGCGCCGCGGGCCGAACGGATGAAGAGCGGCTCTCCCCCCACAGCGCGAAAGGCGCGCACGGGACTATTGACCCCTCCGGGGATCACTTCAACCGCTCGACGAAACCACTCGGCCGATTGCCTTCGCAAGAGTTCTCGCTTCATCTCCTCCCTCCTGACCCCATACATCCGAGGGATTACGTCGTAGTCTAGCCGTCCCCCGATACCCTGCGCAATCTCGCGGCGCGAAAGGTTGCCGAGCTGCCTGCCCCACGCGGATAATTAGCACTTCGCAAAATGCTGTGAGGAGGCGCGACAATGACTCACCTTCCGATCCGACATCTCTTGTTTATCGGCGTCCTCTCGGGACTGATCGCTGTCGGCCTGTTCATCGGCTATCAGAGATGGGTGGACCGACCGGCGAGCCTCTTCGGCTCCCCACCGAGCTTCGATCTCCCTCAATCCGCATCCGGCCCGACGGCACTCACCGAGGACGAGCGCAATAACATCGAGATCTACAAGGCCGTCTCCCCCGGCGTCGTCAACATCCGCACCGTCACGCTCGTCCAGGACTTCTTCGCCGTCTACCCCGAGGAGGGCAGCGGCTCCGGTTCGATCATTGACGAACAGGGGCACATTCTGACCAACTACCACGTCGTCGAAGGGGCTCGGCAATTGTTCGTCACACTGGCCGATGGCAGCGAATATCGTGCGACGCTCGTGGGCGGCGATCCGGATACGGACCTCGCGGTCCTCAAGATCAACGCCCCGCGCGAGAAGCTGACCGTCGTCCGCATGGGCGATTCGGATAAACTGGCCGTCGGGCAGAAGGTCCTCGCTATCGGGAACCCATTTGGCATCGGTCAGACGCTCACACGAGGGATCATCAGCGCGCTCGGACGCCCGCTGCGCGCCGAGAACGGACGCCTCATCGAAGGGGCGATTCAAACCGATGCGTCCATCAACCCGGGGAATTCGGGCGGACCGCTTCTGAACTCGCGCGGGGAGATGATTGGCGTGAACACGGCTATTCTCTCCCCCTCGCGGGGGAGCGTGGGCATCGGATTCGCCATCCCCATCAACCTGGCGCGACGCATCGTCCCTGATCTCATCGCCTATGGGCGCGTGCGCCGACCGTGGCTCGGCATTGATGTCTTCCCCATCCCCGTTTCGGCGCTGGCCGACGAACTCGGACTGCCCGTGCGCTCCGGCGTCTTGGTCTCGCAGGTCATCTCCGGGGAATCGGCGGATCGAGCGGGGATTCGCGGAGGAAACCAACCGGTGCGCATCCGCGGTCGCCTCTTCTACCTGGGCGGCGACATCATCTACGAGATCAATGGCGAGCGGATCAATTCCGTGGACGATATCTCGCGCCTCCTGACGCGCTTTCGCCCCGGCGACACTATCACGGTCACCATCTATCGGGGACGGCAGCGGATGACCCTCTCGGTGAGGCTGACCGAGAAACCGGCGAACCTATGAAGCCGCCCGAACAGGAGTAAGCACACGACGCGATCGCATGGGGATCCCACCGATGCGCCTCCCTCTTCGCCGAATCGGGCAGAGGGCGCGCATCCTCCCTACATCACGTCCACGCGCACCGTGGCCCACCGCCAGCGGAAATCGAAGCGCCAAAGGCCAACCTCGCGCGCACAGGCGAGTGCGTGCTCGAACTCCCACGAGGTGATCCGACGATTGATCTCTCGGAAGCGATCGTCCGTGCGCACCTTCCAGGCCGGATGGTATTGATCCATGATGTTGACGTACGTGTCGCGCGACACGTCCTCGGCGAGGTAGCGAAGGATTTCGCGGGTGTCGTCCAAAAGCCCCGGCATGACCAGGTGCCGCACCAAGACGCCGCGCCGCGCGATCCCATCTTCATCCACACGCAACTCGCCCACCTGCTCGTGCATCGCTCGAATCACACGGCGCGCGACCTCCGGATAATCCCGCGCCAAAAGATATTTGCGCGCGTGCTCCGGATTCCAGAGCTTGAAGTCGGGCATGTAGATGTCCACGACTCCATCCATCAGGCGAATGCTGTCGAGGCTGTCATAGGCGCTCGTGTTGTACACCAGCGGAAGGCGCAGACCTCGCTCGATAGCCAGAGGGAGTGCCTCCAGAATCTGCGGGACCACATGCTCCGGCGTCACGAAGTTGATGTTGTGACACCCTTGCTCCTGAAGCCGCAGCATCAGGGCTGCCAGCTCCGCGGGCGTGACTTCTTCCCCTTCCCCCTGCTGGCTCGTCTCCCAGTTCTGACAGAAGACGCAGCGCAGGTTGCAAAAGGCGAAGAAGATCGTCCCTGACCCGCTCCATCCTCGCAAACAATCCTCCTCGCCGAAATGCGGGAAAGCACTGGAGACCCGCGCCCACCGACCACTCCGACAGACCGCGAAGGCGTTCTCCAGCCGGTTCACTCGGCACTCGCGCGGACAGACCGTGCAGGCGCGTAACAGCTCGCGCGCCTGCTCCACCTTCTCCCTCAGGCGCCCTTCCTCATAGGTGCGCAAATAGGCGGGCACGAACTCCCGACGCGAGAGCAAGAAGCGCCCGTCCCCATGCAGCTCGCGAGGAACGACCGTCCACCGCTTCCACATATACGCCCTCACAGAATCTCCGGGATGAGCATCCAGCGGAGACGCCAGATCGTCTCCTCTCGATGCAGGCATACAATTCCGCCCATACGAAACGCGATGAGGCCTTCGGCAATGGCTCCGGCCGACAGCAAGCGGGCGCTCAGCCGATCCAGATGCGGCAGATGACCGACGAGCATGATATCCTCGGACATCTCGCGCAGTCGCTCGATCCAGAGACCCGGATCCGCCAGAGGGTCCAGCCCATCGGTCGCACGACAGCCTTCGCGGGACTCCAGCACACCGGCCAGAACTTCGGCTGTCTGCGCCGCGCGCGTCTTGCCGCTATGATAGATCGCACGAAGAGGCGGCAGCGGATGCGCCTGCAAGAAAGCCGCGACCTTGCGGATATCGGCCCATCCCCGCTCGCTCAAAGGGCGCGCCGGGTCTTCCTCCTCCCGCTTCGCCTCCGCATGCTGAACGAGATACAGTCGCATGGCCCCCTCCTACCATTCCCGAACACTCGCTCGGCTTTCAGCGTAGGTGAGCACGCGGCCTCCATGCCGGGCTTGAAACGCTCGCGCTTCATCATCTCGCGCGAAGGCGATCAGGCTCGGCAGACACCGATCCCATAACCTCTCGTAGACAACGCCCAGCTCGCGCAGCGGCGTGGGGCGACAGCACAGCATCACGTCGCTCCCCTCCACATAAACGGCGCGCTCGGCCTCAATCCTCCGCCCGGACACAAAATCCGTCGCCCAAGCCGCAACGACACGCTCCGGAGCGCGCTCCCGGAAATGGAGACCACAGCGCGGACAGCACGTGCGCTCGTGCTCCCCCGTGCTCAGTCGCAGCACGAACTCGTGCCCGGGATGGATCAGGCGACGGCAGACGGAACAGAGCGGTGCCCGCTCCCACACCGCGCGAGAAATCGCCCAATACCCTCCGATCCCGATCGCGAGGATCAGCCCAACACCGCCGAATACCACACGCCGCCGCATGGCCCTCTTCCCGCTGATGCGAATTATACGCCGTGCGCCCGCGCCTCCCCAAGACCCCGGCAGGGTTCGCATCGAGAGTAAGACGAGTAAGACGAAAAGATCCCTCCCTCGGCTCACAATCTCTCCAGGGCGAAGACGCAATTCCGAGCATCGAAAGGGAGAACGGGAAATCCCCCTTGACTGCGAGAAGGCGTGCGCTGTGCCCCCCAAGGCGTGCCGACCCGATGCTCAAGCCCTCCGATCGCCCGGAGGGAAAATTTTTGTTGACAACGAAAAAAAAGCGTCTATAATGCGGGCCGTCCGCGCAAGGGCTTCACGGTTGGTATAACCCGTGAAGCGAACCAAGCACAGGAGGTCATGGAAGACTCGATGATCCCTCGTGCTTCTCGGACCAAGGCGACCAGCAGAATCCTCCTTCATTCCTCTTCGTCCTGAGCACGCCCGGGGGACGAGGGGCAAGGGTCAGAACAATCGTTTTTCATCCCTGCAGCAGGAGAGGTCGGCGCCTCGAAGAAAGGCGCCTCCTCATCCGGGCAGCAGGGAGGCCAAGCGGAAGGGAAGCCTCCCGAAGACGGCAGGGACTTCCTTGGCCGCAGAGGTCGTGGAGGCAACTGCCAATGAACCCACGTCGGCGTGACGCCGGGTTCATCGCTGGCCATTAAAAAACTCCTGTCCGAAAGGAGAATGCCTATGACACCAGGGAATCGAAAGAGTTTGTCATCGGGAGTGATTCGGAGGAGTGACAGTGTGATGACTGTCCTGGTGGTGGTCGCCGTGCTGGTGGCAGTGCTGGGCTTGGGCCAAAGTTCAGGAGCTGGTAGCTCCACGGTGGTGGTCGTATCGCCAGCGGACATGCAGGGTTGGAATTTTGTACTGGAGACTGGGAGCACCGGCACTGGCCAGATGGTCACAGGGCCGGCGAGCCCACCCCGGGGCAGAGGTAGCGCCCGCCTGACGGTCTCAACTATCAGCGATGGAATGGTGCTGGTGAGACCGGGCTGGAACGGGGTGCGTCTAGATCAGATCACCAAGCTGGAGTATAGCACCTACCGCACGTCCGGGGCCTCAGCCCTGGCCATCAGCCTCCAGTTCGTCATCGATAATGACGTTACCGACGGTGACGACTCATTTAAGGGGCGCCTGGTCTTCGAGCCGTACTATACTGAGACGGTGCTCACAGGCCAGTGGCAGACCTGGAACCCGATGACTCAAGGCAAATGGTGGGGCACTGGGTCCCCTATCAACACAACATGCAACATCAATAGCCCTTGCACTTGGACTCAGGTGCTAGGTAACTTTCCTAATGCTGGCATCCACAACGTGTTTGGGGCCATCCTCTTCAAGGCGGGGAGTGGCTGGGCCGGCTTCGATGGCAACGTCGATGCCTTCACCATCGGGGTGAATTATGTTGAGACGACCTATGATTTCGAGCCTTCAGGCACTATCGTCATCCAGAAGCTGACCACTGGGGTTGGCGGGACATTTTCCTTCACGGGCACGCTCGGCAACTTCCCGCTCACGACCCCGTCAGGTGGGGGCACAGCGAGCCAAACTTTCGCCAACGTTTCCCCTGGGACAAAGACCGTTACCGAGCAGTTTGTCCTTGATTGGGTGCTGACCAATCTCGTGTGCAGCGATCCCGATGGTGGGACGACGGTGAATGTGGGCACGCGGACGGCCACCATTGACCTGGATGGAGGCGAGACAATTACCTGCACGTTCACAAACACGCAGGGGGTCACGCTCGAAGGGGGTGGGAATCGCTTCCAACTGGATCTGCAGGCTCGGACGTATCGCTTCCGAACGAATACGGGCGAACTCTTCACCGGCTCGATTCGTTTCACGCGCCGTGGCTCAGTGATACAATTCAGCAACCTGCAGATGCCAGGGGAGAGGCGGATCCTAGGGGGCACGGTTAATCTGACTCCTCCCGGACGAGGGCAAGCCGTGCTGCGCACGTCCCCCCCTCTGCGAATCTTCCCTATCACCGACCCGAATCTCTCGGACAACACCTGCGTGCCGTAGGGTAGAAGTGTGACGACTCCTGCCGGGGGAGCGCCTCTTGTGAGGGGCTCTCCCGGCCGTCTTGTGTCCCTGGAGCGCCTGGGAGAAGGTGAACGTCGTTGCGGGCGAGCCCATGCGCCACGGGTGAGTACGAACGAAATCGAGCACTATGGGGTGTCCCCAACCTCATAAAGCCCGCGCGAAGCGGGCGTCCGGATGTCGTCTCGGGTGAGCGCACGCGAACCTAACGACATCGAGTTACCCCCAACCACTCAGTCTCCTAGGGCTCGCTCTCGCTCGCCCGAGGGGACCATCGAGCCACCTGCGCGCGAGCTCGGCCGGTGGAATGGGGGTGGGATTCAACGGCGAGGACTCGCTCGTACCCGCCTGAAGGTAACATCGAGCTGCGCGCGGTGTGGGCTCGAGGGATGGAC
>Ga0079995_1076951_pt1 | contig 99963 bp, 105 predicted proteins | sample FaiFalFF_MnMetaG_2_FD_69198 | JGI IMG/M metagenome (GOLD analysis project Ga0079995, IMG submission 69198) | Freshwater microbial communities from Yellowstone National Park, Wyoming, USA - Fairy Falls C (FF_Mn_C) (SPADES assembly) (version 4) | ecosystem: Environmental > Aquatic > Freshwater >... | reverse complement strand
CTCAGGACGCCCTCAACCAGCGCATCCGCAGCTACGACCAGCAGATCGGACGGTGGGAGGACCGGGTGGAGCGCAAGCGGGCTCAGCTCGTGCGCATGTTCACGGAGCTGGAGAAGGCCCTCGGGCAGCTGCGCAGCCAGGGGGACTGGCTGAGCCAGCAGATCCGCAACCTGGGAGGAAGCAACCGATGAGGTCCGCAGCGCTCGCCTACAAAGCTTCGCACGCCTCCACCGCCACGCCCGGCGAGCTCGTGGTGATGCTCTACGATGGCGCCCTGCGGTTTCTGGACGAGGCCGCCTGCGCCTACCGCTCAGGCGACGAGGGAGCCGCCCACCAGGCGGTGATGCGGGCAGAGCGGGTGGTGCTGGAGCTCATGGCCTGCCTCGACCTCCGGTACGAGCTCGCGCAGCAGCTCCTGAGTCTCTACCGGTACCTGTTCGAACGGATGGGCGAGGCCCGGCGCAAAAAGGATCCCGTAGAGCTCGAGCGGCTGCGCGGGTGGTTCGGGGAGCTGCGGGAGGCGTGGGCCCAGGCGGAGCGCAAGCTCCGGACAGGGGTGCACTGACCTATGGAGGCTCACCGCAAGGCCTACCGGGAGATCCTCCGCTGGACGGAGGAGGCCGCGGCCGCGGCGGAGCAGGGGGATACTGGACGTCTCGCGGAGTGCCTGCGCCGCCGGCAGGAACTCGTGGAGGTCGTGGAGTCCCTCCCTTTGCCGGACCTCGGGGAACGCGGGCGGCTGCGGGAGGAAGTTCTGCCGCTCCTGGAAGCGGCCCTCCGGGTCAACCGCAGGATCATCGCCCTCCTCTCAACCCGCCGGGCCCAGCTGGCCCGAATCCTCGTGGGCGGTACGAGCCGGTTCGTGGATACCTGGGGCTGAGAGGAGGAGGGGATCCGGGCGTACTCCGCGGCACCTATGGCCTCTAAAGGGGCTTCAGGAACTCCCACGAGGAGAGGGTCGCGGATTCAAGGGGAGGAGAGACCGCCTTGCCCTGCGGGAAACCCTCCGTCGGGAGGTTCGGAGGCCCGCAGCATCATGGCGATGGTGGTGGCCAGGGGAGCAGCCAGGAATACGCCCGCGAGTCCGAGGAGGTCGGCACCCATCAGGATGGCGCCCAGGATCACCACGGGGTGCAGCCGGAGGAGGTTGCGGAGGACGAGAGGGGCTAGGATCAGGTCGATCACCGCCCGAATCCCGAGCAGAATACTCACGACCGCCACCGCGGTCCCTACACCCCTCATGAGGGCCACGCTGCCCAACGTCAGCACGCCGAACGCCGGTCCCAGGTACGGTACGCTCTCCGCCAGGCCCACGAGCACGGACCAGCCCAGGGGGTTAGGCATCCCCACGGCCACCAGCCCCATCCACAGCAGGGCGGTCCCCACGAGGGTGATCACCACCAATCCCCCCAGGTACCGGCGCAGGGCCCAGGCGGCGACGGTGCCCGCGCGGCGGGCCGGTTCCTGCCAGGGATCCGGGAGCCGCCGGAGTATGGAAGCCCGCAGGACCGCCGCGTCTTTCATGAAGTAAAAGGCAAGAAAGGGCACCACGATCACCACATACGCGTGGGCCCCTACCGCCACGGACCGGCCCACCAATTGCTGGAGCACGCCCACGGCGAAGGAGGCCACGACGCGCACCGTTCCGCCCTCTCCGGAGACCAGGAAGGGGAACCAGGCCGCCTCAAGCCGCTCCAGCTCCTGGGCGGCCAGCCGCAAGTACTCGGGGAGGGCCACCAGGAGGCGCGAGGTCTCCCGCACGAGCGGGAGACCAAGGGACAGGGCGCCAACGAGCACCACACCCACCAGCGTTCCCACCGCGAACAGCGCGCCTACGCCCCGCCGGCCTCCACTCCACCGGGTGGCCCAGTCCGCCACCGGAGCGAGCACCACCGCCACCAGCACCCCCGCGAGGAGCACGAGGGCCGCCGACCGAACCTGGCGCAGACCCCACAGCACGGCCCCCGTCACCACGATCCAGTCCACCGCCCGGTCTCCTCGGCTCCACCGCACCGCTACACCTTCCCGCATTCGCTCCAGATCATTTGTACCCCGGCCCCCCGGGTCCCTGCTCCCGGTCCAGGCTTTGCCCACGAACTGACCACCGGGGGCGACCCGGAACAGGTGCAGCCCTCGATCTCTGTGGAGGGACTCCCGGATGTGGGGCCTCTGAGGACCCGCATCACCCATCCGGTGCGTGGTCTGGTGGTGCTGGGGCGATTCGCCGGGGGAAGGGTACCGGTTTTCAGGGGCCGAGCCGATAGAGGGATTGGGTCCAGCCTGAGGCAGACAGGGGAGCTCCCCCTGGACCCTGCACGCGGGTAGGATTTCAAGATACACAGCCGGAGGTGCGCGATGATCGGTGAAACGTTCCTGCGCCGGTTCCGGGATGAGGTGGAGCTCGTGGAACACGTACTCGCGGACGGGGCTCGCCGTCTGGTCCCGCACTGGAAGCACGTCCATCCCCCCGTGCGGGACGTAAACCGGGAGTTCCAGCAGAGCTTCACCCTGTTGGAGCGGCTGGCCCTGATGGTCACGACCCGGGTAGGCAGCCCAGGGTTCTTCCTCCTCATCGCCACGTGGACCGTCGCGTGGCTGTTCTGGAACACCTTGGGGCCCAGGCACCTGCGGTTCGACCCGGCTCCGGCCTTCGTGTTGTGGCTGTTCATTTCCAACATGATCCAGATCTTCCTGATGCCGCTGATCATGGTGGGACAGAACCTGCTCAGCCGTCACGCGGAGCTTCGAGCGGAAGCAGACTTTGAGATCAACCAGAAGGCGGAGCGAGAGCTGGAAGCAATCCTCCTGCACCTGGAACACCAGACCGCGGCCATCGAGCACCAGAACGAACTCATCCTCCGGATCCTGCAGCACTTGGAGCCGCAGGGTCTCTCCTGAAGGCGGCTTTCCTGCGCCCAGGGGCGCTGGAATGCCCTGGCTTCCCGTTCTCCAACTTCTGCAGTTGCCCCGGGCCCGATTCGCGGACCTGGGGGGGCTGGCACTGGGAACCGGCGTACTGGAGGACCAGGAACCTTGCCGCTGGCGGGCTTTCAGCGCAGGCCGATGTGCCATCACCGGCGGCCTCCACCGTGCTCATGGCCGCGGTGGTGGGCCTTTGCCGGCGAGGAGATCACGGGGGTTCTACCGGAAATCGGACCGGGTCCCGTGCTCGTCCTCCTCCTGCAGGCTCCTCCGGAAGTCCCGGATGGCCTTGCCGAGCGAGTGGCCGATGTCCGCGAGGCGTGCGGGCCCGAAGATCAGCAGGGCGATCAGGAGGATGACCACGAGCTCTCCGGTTCCAATGCTCCCGAGTCCCATCGCGCATCCCTCCTCCCTTCAAACGTACCGCGGCTCTGGACCGGTTCCAACGTCCTCGGGAACCCCAGGGCACGGAGAGGCGCTTGTAGGGTGAAACCATACCGCAGAAAGGAGGGAGATCCATGCGGATCTGGACCCTGCTGTTGGCCAGCGCCCTGCTGGCCCTGACCCTCGCTCCGGCCGGGTGGGGGGCCACGAGTGCCCCTCCGGTGAAGCAGGCGCCTCCCAGATCCCAGGCCTCGTTTGAGGTGGAGGGGAAGGTGGTGGGCGTTTCCAGAGGCGGGTTTTCCCTCTCGGTGACGGCGGTGCGGCAGGGCAACCTCCGCAAGGGCATGCGGTTGCAGGTCCAGTACACCGCCCGCACCAAGTTCACCCAGGCCGAGAAGGCCGCAAGCCCGAGGGCGCTCAAGGCCGGGGAGACCGTAAGGGTTCTGGGGACCATCCTGCGGTCGGGGAGGCGGGTGGCCTACCGGGCGACCCAGGTGGCCATCCTACAGTCGCCATGACACTGGAGGGCGTGGCGGCAGTGGAGCACGCGGGGAGGCCGGAGGATGCGGCCTCGCAGTTCGGCCGGCTCCTCGCGGAACACTGGCCCCGCGCCTACCGGTTTGCCTACCGGCTGTGCGGAGACCCCGATCAGGCGGAGGAGCTCCTCCAGCAGGCGGCGGAGGAGGCCTTCCGGTCCTTCCGCCGGTTCCAGCCGGGCACCCGGTTTGACCGGTGGTTCTTGCGGATCGTCTACCATACCTTCGTGGACGCCGTCCGCCGCACGCGGCGGCGGTCCCTCTTTTCCCTGGACCAGCTCCCCGCCGGTCAGCTGGTGGCGGGGAGCTGGTCCGATCCGGAAGCGGTTGTGGAGGCGGCTCTGGACGGTCCGGTGCAGAGGGCGCTCAACGCCCTCCCCCCAGAATACCGCAGCGCGGTGGTGCTGGTGGACCTGCTGGACTATTCGTACGAAGAGGCCGCGGAGGTGCTGCGGTGTCCGGTGGGGACCGTGCGCAGCCGGCTCCACCGGGGCCGGCTTGCTCTCCGAGAGTGGCTGAAGCCGTACGTGGACGCCCTCCGGCGAGGTGCGCTGGAATGAGACATCCCCAAGACCTGTTGAGCGCCTATGTGGACGGGACCCTCTCTGCGGAAGAGGCAACCCGGATCGCGGCCCACCTCGCCGTCTGCGCCTCCTGTCGAGGGGTCGTGGAGGATCTCCTGGCTGTACGTGTCCTCCTCCGTCGGGTCCCGCAGCCCCAACCGCGCCCCGAGGCCCTGGCCGATACCCTCCGGCGGCTCGAAGAGAAGGCGTCCCCGGCACTCCCGACCCGCCGTCTCCTGCCGGCCCTCCTTGCGGCTTCGGTCCTCGCTCTGCTCCTATACCTCCCCTGGCCCTTCGTCCCCCCAGGCACCGAACGGACCGCGCACCTCCAGCACCACGCCCGGATCACCCTCACGCACCCGCTCTCGGATGCCGTGCTGAACGCCTTTCTCGCCGTGCCCTTTCCCGAGCTCTTCCCGGAGGAGCCGTGGGATCGCTAGCCCGCGTCTTAGGAGCCACCGCGGCCACGCTGCTTCTGGCCGCGCCCGGGGGAGCCGCAGATCCCACCGACCAGCTGCGGAACCTGCTGCGGGTCCGGGCCCAAGCGGCCTACGCCGGAAGGCAGCTCATCATCACCCGGGATGCTGGGCTGGTGCGGACCCTGGTGGTTCGGGTGGAGCGGGATCCTGTGGGATGGACCCGACTCGTATACCGCCCAGTGGGGGGTCGGGGCTGGTTCGTGGTCTTTCAGCATGGGACCACCCAGCTCGCCTACGATCCTCGCCGCGGCCTCGTCCGGCGCTCTACCCTCCCCCGTTGGGAAGCCTTCCCATTGGAGGACCACCTCGTCTGGCTCCAGGAAAACTACCGGGTTCGGGCGAGCCCGGGCAAGACACTGGGCCGGCCCACCCTGCGCCTGGAGCTGATTCCGAAGTTCCCGGACCGTCCCCGCGCCCGATTCGAGATTGACCTGGAGACCGGAGTCTTCCTGCGGTCCGAACGGTTCACCCCGGACGGACGTCTGGGAGAACTCACCGCGTTTCTGACCTTTGAACTTCGCCCACCTGGCTGGCGTCGGAGCCTCTCAGTTCCGCGGGCCGCCCGGCTCATCGTGGACCCCGCCCCGCAGGCGGTACGGGAGGGAGAGTTGCCCGCACGGCTTGGCGTCCAGCCGATCGCCTTTTCCCCTCCGCCCGGATTCCACCACGTGGTAGACCTCCTGGTGCCCGGGCGGGGCGTGACGGTCCAGAGGGTGTACTCCGACGGGCTGAGCGTGCTCGTCGTGCACCAGCATCGGGGGAGCATCCCGCGCCCGGCTGCTGGAAGCCGCATGGTGCGGCGGGCAGGCGGACCGGTGTGGGTGCAGCAGGTGGGGATGCGGACAGCGGTGCACTGGACGCGGGGAGGCTGGCTCCTGACCGCCACGGGAGATCTGGCTCCGGAGGCGCTCCTGCGGGTCGCAGAGGCGACTGGGGTGGATCCGGGTCCACGGCTTGTGGACCATCTCTTCGCCTGGCTTCGGGCCTTGGGCCTCCCGATCTAGGGACTCCGTTCCGCCAGGACGGCCCGCAGGGCACCTTCGAGCTCCGGGAGATCGAACCGGAAGCCGGCTTCCAGAAGTCGCCGGGGAACCACATGCTGCCCGCCCAGCAGGACTTCCTCTGTCATCTCCCGGCCGAAGACCAGCCGGAGGGCGAAGGCCGGCACCCGGAAGGGCGCGGGCCGGCGCAGGACCCGGGCCAGGGTCGAGGTGAACTCCGCGTTGGTCACGGGATGGGGGGCCGTGAGGTTCACGGGGCCGGCGAGGTCCGGATGGTCCAGGAGGAATTCCACAGCCCGGACATAGTCCTGGAGCGCGATCCAGCTCAGGACCTGCCACCCGCTCCCCATCTGCCCCCCGAGTCCCAGCCGGAAGAGCCGCACGAGAGGGGGCAAAAACCCTCCCCGGAGGGTGAGCACCGTGCCCGTGCGCGTCAGCACCGTGCGGATCCCGCTCGCCCGGGCAGGTTCCGTGGCCGCCTCCCACGCCACGCACACCTGGGCGAGGAACCCCTCGCCGGGAGCGCTTTCCTCGTCCAGCACCTCCCGCGGGTCCCGGTTGCCGTAGTAGCCCACCGCGGAAGCCGAGAGCAGCACCCGGGGCTTTCGAGCGAGGCGCGCCAGAGCCTCACAGAGGAGCCGGGTGGTCTCCACGCGGCTGCTGTAGATCAGGACCTTGTAAGCGGGACTCCAGCGGGCAGGGGCGATGCGGGCACCCGCGAGGTTGATCACCGCCTCGCATCCCTCCAGCCGTCCCACGTCGAGCAGTCCCCGGTCGGGGTCCCAGAAAATCCCGCCTTCCGCGGTGATCCGCGGGTTCCGGCTCAGGGGCACCACCTCGTGCCCCGAGGATCGGAAGCGCTCCGCGAGCGCCGTGCCCAATAGTCCCGAAGCCCCCGTGATGGCGATGCGCATGCTCAAGCCAATCTTCGGCGTCCCCCGCGGAATCCCCTGGCCTCCCCACGGCCCTCACGGGGGGCCCTGCGCGTGGAGCCGCAGCAGTGCCTCCCGGAGCCGCTCCAGGGCCGAGGAGGGATCCTCGGGTGGAGGGAGCAGGGGCCCGAACCGCACCCCCACGGGGACCGGGCGCGGGATCACCTCCCCTAGAGGCAGGGCCCGATCGGTGCCGAAGATCCAGGCGGGAAGGATAGGAGCCCCCGAGCGGGCTGCCAGCAGGGCCGCCCCAGGTTTCAGGGGCGCGAGGACTTCCCCGGTACGGTTGACGCCCCCCTCCGCGAACACCACGAGAATCCCACCTCCCCGCAGGACCCGCAGGGCCGCGCGGAGGGCAGCACCGGTGTAGGCCCCGGGCTCCACCTCGGTCCGGCGCACGGGGATCATCCCGAACCACCGTACCAGGGGCGCGATCACCCGCAAAAGCCCCTGCCACGGTACGAATCCCTCGCTGACCCGCTCCCCTAGGAGGTCCTCCGCTCCGAGGAAGACGGCCTGCCTGGGGAGCGCGGCCCCCAGCACGATGGGATCCAGCCACGACCGGTGGTTGGCGGCCACCAGCACGGGCCCCGTGCGGGGGCAGTGCTCTCCGCCGGCCACGCGGAAGCCGAAAATCGTCCACAGGAGGATGCGGGCCGCCCACCAGGCCGTGCGGTAACCGGGGGTCATGCGGATCCCGCGAAATTCACCCCCGACTCAGGCGCACGAGGAGGGGGAGGAGAGCGGTCCCTCGGAGCCGGCCAAGGGCTCCGCGGCTCCCGCTGCGCTCGCTAAAGGGTCCTGCCCCGTCCGGCGGGACCCCTGGACCCGCTACCAGGAGCGGCACAGGGTCGTCCGTGTGGGCCCGGACCAGGCACGGGGTGGCGTGATCCGCGGTGACCGCGATCACCGCCCCGTCCAGAAGGGGGCGCAGGGGGCCGAAGAAGTGGGCGTCAATCCGCTCGATCACCGCGCGCTTCGCCTCCCAGTCCCCGTCGTGCCCGGGCTCATCCGGTCCCTTGAGGTGGATGTACAGGCCGTCCCAGTCCTCCAGGACCTCGAGGACCCTCTGCGCCCAGGCGGTGTAGACCGTGGGATCCCCATGACTTGGGGGCACGGGGACCTCACCCATGCCGAGCACCCGGGCGATGCCCCGCTCTACGGGCATCTCTACAAAGCACCCGAGCCGTACCCCGAACCGCTCCGCGATCCCGGGTACCCGAGGGAGGTGATCGCTCGCGTCTCGGAGCAGGATGAGGTTGGCCGGGAGCTTCCCCTCAGCCCGGCGCCGCTGGTTTACGGGATGGCGTTCCAGGACCGCACGGCTGCGCTGGGTGAACTCGTTCACGAGGTCCGCCGCTCGCCGGGCCTGCGGGGCATCCACGAGGGGCACGCAGGCCTCTACCGTGTTGCCGGCCACCGCCCGGGCAACCCCGAGTCCGCCCACCCGGGCGTAGGCGGGATCCGTGTTGCTGATCTGTGCGGAGAGCCGAAGCTGCGGATCCGAGAGCACCAACACGCACCGGTGCCCGACGCTCGCCGCGAACCGGAAGCGGGCACCCCCGAGTTGCACCTCTTGCTGGACGGCCTCCGCTAGGGTCCGGGCCTCCGCGCTCGTGAGATCCCGTCCCACCCGCCGGTCCACGATGCGGTCCCCCTCTGCGGTGGCGAAGTTCCCGCGGAGGGCGAGATCCCCGTCCCGGAACGGCAGGCCTAACCCGAGGGCCTCCAGCACTCCCCGTCCCGCATGGTACTGGTGAGGATCGTAGCCGAGGACGGCGAAGACCGCCACGTCCGACTCCGGCGCGATCCCTTCTCCCACGGTCACCACCAGTCCCTGCTGTCCCTGCCCGGCCAGGGCATCGAGGTGGGGGGTGTGGGCCGCCTCCAGCGGGGTCCGGTCCCCGAGCGCGGGGATGGGCCGGTCCCCGAGTCCGTCGAGGATCACGTAGAGGATCTTGGCCACCGCGCACCTCCCGTTCCGCTCACGGAGGGCTCTCGGGATCGGGCCATCGGGCGAGAAGGTCCAAGAGGTCGGGTACCACGAGGTCCGGCGGCGCCCCTCCCTCCCGGGTTTCCCGCGCGACCCCGGAGAGCACCAGCACCGTCCGCATCCCCATGCGAGCTCCTCCCGCGATGTCCGTCCCGACCTGGTCCCCGATCATGAGGGCTTCCGCCGGCGGGACGCCCAGCCGTCTCAGGGCGGCTTCCAGGAGGGGGCGCTCGGGTTTGCCCACCACCACGGGTTTTTTGCCCGTCGCTACCTCGATGGCGGCCACGAGGGCACCCGCACCGGGCCACAGTTCCTCGCCCACGGGGAGCACGGGGTCCCGGTTGGTAGCCACGAACTCCGCTCCCCGCCGGACGGCCCGGCAGGCGGCCCGGAGCTTCGCGTAGGTGAACTCCACATCGAGCCCCACCACCACGAACGCAACGGCCTCCGGGTCCTCCGAGAGATCCATCTCCGCCTCCCGGAGCGCGCTCCGCAAGCCCTCCCCGCCGATGACGTACACCGGGGTCCTCGGCCGGGCCCGGGCCCGCAGGTACTCTGCGGCCACCCGGGCAGAGGTCAAGATCCGATCCGGTGCCACGGAGATCCCCATGCGGCGCAACCGATCCGCGTACTGCTCCGGGGTCTGCGTGGCGTTGTTGGTGGCGAAGACGAAGGGCAGCCGAAGGCGCCGCAGGTGTTCCAGGAACTCTGCGGCTCCCGGCAACGCCGTCTCCCCCCGGTACACCACCCCGTCCAGGTCCAGCACCACGCCCCGGACGGCCCGGAGCCACGGAACGGGATCCCTCACCGCAGTGCCTCCACGAATTCCGCCGAGAACTCGCCCCGGTACACCTCCGTGGCGGGACCCGTCATCCGCAGAAAGAAACTCTCCCCCACGTGGATCCGCAGGGTTCCCCCCGGCATCTCCACGGCCACGTCCGGCCCCGTGAGCCCGAGGCGCACGCAGGCCGCGGCCACCGCGCACGCGCTGGATCCGGAGGCCAGGGTCTCCCCGGCTCCCCGCTCCCAGATGCGGATCCGTACCTCGTCCCGGCCCACCACCTGCGCGAACTGCACGTTCGTGCGCTGGGGAAACGCGGGGTGCCGCTCGAGGGCCGGACCCAACCAGCGGAGGTCCACTCCTTCCAGGTCCTCCACGAACACCACGCAGTGCGGGTTCCCCACGGTCAGCGCGGTGATCCGCAGGGCTTCGCCCTCTACCTCCACCGGCTCGTCCACCACCTCCCGGGGAGGACCCACCATCGGGATGCGGGGGCTCCAGAAGCTCGCCTCGCCCATGTCCACGGTGACCTGCGTGACCCGTCCGCCCGCCACTTCCAGGGCGCACGTGACGATCCCCCCGGGCGTCTCCACGGTGAAGTGGGTGCTCCGGGTGAACCCGTGGTCGTACAGGTATTTCGCGAAGATCCGCAGTCCGTTCCCACTCTTCTCCGCCTCGCTGCCGTCCGGGTTGTAGATGCGCAGCCCGAAGTCCGCGCGGTGGCTGGTCACGTGGACCAGGATCCCGTCCGAGCCCACGCCGAGGTGCCGGTCACAGATCCGCCGGATCGCTTCCGGGGTGAGGGGGAACGGGAGGGCTTGCGATTCCACCACGAGGTAGTCGTTGCCCAACGCGTGGGCCTTCACGAACCGGCTCATCTCATCCCTTCCTTCCGGGCGAGGATCTCTCCGCCCATGTACGTGGTCCGCAGAGCGCCTTTCTGCCGCCACCGTTCTAAGGCCAGGTCCACGAGCCGCGAGATGAGCTCCCGGTAGGGAATCCCGGAAGCCTCCCACAGCTTCGGGTACATGCTGATGGGGGTGAACCCCGGGATGGTGTTCACCTCGCTCACGTAAGCGGTGCCTCCCCGCTCCACCAGGAAGTCCACCCGGGCCATCCCGCACAGTTGGAGGGCCCGGTAGGCCTCCAGGGCCAGAGACCGCACGCGCTCCGCGAGCTCCCGCGGGAGGGCCGCGGGGATCACCAACTCCGCACCGTGCGGATCCAGGTATTTCGCCTCATAGGTGTAGAAGGCATGCTTCGGCCGGATCTCCCCTGGGACGGATGCGATGGGGTCGTCGTTCCCCAGCACGCTCACCTCCACCTCGAGGGGATGCAAAACCGCCCGCTCCACCAGCACCGCGAGGTCGTACTGGAGAGCGTCCTCCACCGCTTCCGTGAGTTCCTCCTCCGCCTCCACCCGGTGGATGCCCACGGAGGAGCCCAACCGGGTGGGCTTGACAAAGCAGGGATAGCCGATCCGCTCCCGGACCTTCCGTCGTACGCTCTCCGGATCCCTCCGCCACCGGCTCGCGGGGAAGGTCTGGAACTCCACCACGGGAAGGCCCGCGGCGCGCAGCAGGGTCTTCTGGACCCCTTTGTCCATGCCCACCGCGGACCCCAGCACGTCCGCCCCCACGTACGGGACGTTCAGCAGCTCGAACAGCCCTTGAACCGTGCCGTCCTCCCCGTACGGGCCGTGCAGCACCGGGAACAGGACGTCGCAGACCACCTCCTCTCCCCGCACGAGGAAGACCGCCTGTCCAGGTCGGTCCAATCGGAGGGCCGCGGGCTGGCCCGCGACGAACCAGGAGCCGTCCCGGTCGATGAAGATCTCCACCACGGAGAACCGCTCGGGATCCGCGGCCCGGATCACGTTGCGGGCGGAGATGCAGGATACCTCGTGCTCCCCGCTCCGCCCCCCGTAGACCACCCCAAGCCGGACCCGTTCCCTCTCCGCCACGCAGCCGCCTCCGAGAAGGGCACGCTAGGCGCCCAAGGCCGCCGGGACCGGGCGGTAGGAAGGCCCTTCATACCGCACCCGGGGCCGGAACAGGCGGTTGTCCTCATGCTGCTCGGAGACGTGCGCCACCAGCCCCGCGATCCGGGCGCAGAGGAAGATGGGCGTGTACAGGGGGATGGGAACCCCCAGCAGGTACAGCAGCAGCCCGATGGGATAGTCCACGTTGGGGTAGATGCCCTTCTCCCGGGCCATGACTCCCTCCACGGTGCGGTAAATGGCACTGAGCTCCTGCCCCTCGGGACGGCGGTCTGCGAGCTGCGGGAGGTACTGCTGGAGCAGCACGGCCCGGGGGTCGTGGCGCCGCATGTACACCCGGTGCCCGAACCCCATGATGCGCGCCCCCCGCTGCAGCTTCTCCATCACGTACGCCTCCGCCCGGGCAGCCCCGCCCTGTTCCAAGATCTCCAGGAGCATGTGCATGGCGGCCTCGTTGGCTCCGCCGTGGAGGGGTCCCTTGAGGGAAGCCGCGGCTCCCGTCACCGCGCCGTAGAGGTCCGATAGGGTGCTGGAGATCACCCGGGCCGCGAACGTGGAGTTCGGCATCTCGTGCTCGATGTAGCAGGTGAGGATGGTGTCGAAGACCCGGAGGGCGGTGGGATCTGGTTGGCCCCCCAGGATCATCCGCAGGAACCCTCCCACGAATCCCGCCTCCCGGTCCGGCCGCACGGGCTGCTGTCCGCTCAGGATCCGGTACGCGTTCGCCGCGAGGGTAGGGGCTTTCGCCAGCAGGCGCAGACCTTTTTCGCGGTTCGCCTCCGGGCTGGGGTCTTCCAGGACTGCGGGGTCCTCGTATCCCGCCAGGAACGAGATCCCGGTGCGCAGGGCGTCCATTACAGAGGTGGTCCGGGGCAGGAGGGCGAGCATCTGGTACGCCTCTTTCGGGACCTCCGCCGCCTCGCAGAGCCTCCGCTCGAATTCCGATGCCTGCTCGGGCGTGGGGAGCTCCCCGTAGAACAGGAGGTAGGCGGCGTCCACGTACGTGCGGTGCCGCGCCAACTCGATGAGGTCGTAGCCCCGCACCAGGATCCTCTCGTGGTCCGTGTCGAGGTAGCTGATCCGGGTGACGGCGGCGATGACGCCTTCCAGTCCGGGGCTGTAAGGGACCTCCGTCATACCTCACCTCCGGCCAGCCTGCGATCCAGGGCCTCATAGTCCTCATACCGGATGAGCTCGTAGAGGGCCTGTCGGGTCTGCATGCGGGGGATCCAGTCTGCCTGACTGCCTTTCTCCCGGAGGTCCTCGAACAGCGCTTCCACCGCCCGCATGGCCACCCGCAGAGCCGTCACGGGGAAGATCACGAGGCGGTAGCCGAGACGGCGAAACGCTTCCACCGAGAGGAGCGGGGTGCGGCCGAACTCCGTCATGTTGGCCAGGAGCGGCACCCGCACCGCCTCCGCCACCGCCCGGAACTCCTCAGGACTTTCGAGGGCTTCCGGGAAGAACACATCCGCGCCCGCCTCCGCGTACATCCGGCCCCGCCGGATCACCTCCGCGAGCCCATGGGTGGCCCGGGCGTCCGTGCGGGCCACCACCAGGACGTGCCGGCGCGCCTGAACCGCGGCCGCGACCTTCTCCGCCATGGCCTCCGCGGGGATCACCTCCTTGCCGCCGAGGTGGCCGCACCGTTTGGGCATCCCTTGGTCCTCGATCTGCACCGCGGCCGCGCCCGCGGCCTCCAGCTCCCGGACCGTGCGCATCACGTTCAGGACCTCTCCGAAGCCCACATCCGCGTCCACGATCACGGGGAGCCGCGTGGCCCGCACCACCCACCGGACCGCCTCCACCACCTCGGGCAGGGTCACGAGCCCCAGGTCTGGGAGGGCGAGGCTTGCGCTGTAGGCGGCCCCGGAGAAGTACAGGGCCTCAAACCCTGCTTGCTGTGCGAGGCGGGCCACCAACGCGTTGAACACGCCGGGAACGGCCAGGACCTCCCGGGTCTCCAAAAGCGCCCGCAGACGCAGGGCAGAAGGCTCCTCGCTCGGCGGTTGCACCAGCCACGTCATGGAAGCCTCACACGTACAGGAGCCGCACGAGCTCCTCCAGATCCTCCTGTGCCTCGAGCCGCCACACCCACTCCGCGACCCGCTCCGCCTGAGCCGGGGTCCACACCTCCGCCACGTTCCCCCGGAACTTCTCCATCACCTCCTCGTCCGTCATGGGGTTGCGGGCATGACCCCGGGGAAACCGCACCTCCTCCACGTACGTGGCCCCGTCCTGGGTACGGACCGTGATGCGGTTGGGAATCCCCTCCGGGTAGCCGCGGGTGAGCGCGGGATCCTCCTGCAGGGTCACCCGGTCCTTGAGGAACGCCCGGAGGCCCGGATCCCGGAACCGGGCCGGGGTGAAGGAGGCCCGGTTCACTTCGCCGTCCAGCAGGGCCACGGTCACGATGTAGGGGAGGGAGTGATCCGCGGTCTCCCGCGTCTTCGGCTCCCACTTCTCCGGGTCCTTGGCGATGATCTCGTAGGCGGCCCGGAAGGTCTCGATGTGGACGGAGGCGATGCGTACGGGATCCTGGATCCGCTGCCGCAGCCGCAGGGCCGCGTCCACCGCGCTCTGGGCGTGGTACTCCACGGGCCAGAACTTGATGTACGTGTCCCGGATGCGGGAAGGCGGCGCCTGCTCTGCAAGAGGTCTCAGGGCCGCCTCATCGAACCGTCCCCCCCCCAACAGCTGCGCGAAAACCCCCATCTCGCCCTCGAAGGGCCGGTACGGTCCCGTCATTCCGCTGGCGGCCAGGAGCGCGGCCTCCAGGGCGTTGCGCGTGGCCTCCGCCGCCGCCGCGCCCTTCCACATGGAGAGCTCCCCGGCCCGGGTCTGGCGCATGGCCGCGTGCGGGACGGCGGTGATGGCCAGGGCGTGCTCGGTCTGCGGCGGCGTCAGCCCAAGGAGGTAAGCGGCCCCGCACGCGGTCCCCAGAGCTGTGTAGTTCACGTGATCCCACCCGTGGGCCCGCAGGCTGGCCGCGTCGCACAGGCACACCCCCACCTCGTACGCCAGGGCGATGGCCACGATGAGATCGCGCGGACGACACCTCCGCCACTCCGCGAGGACGAAGAGGGCGGGGATCATGTCGCTGGGGTGGAGGGGTTCTCGGGAGAGGTAGGTGTCGTTGAAGTCCAGGTAACGCACCATCACCGCGTTGGCGAACGCCGCCGCGCCGGGCGGGGCCTTCACAGGGGTCCCCCACAGGGTGGCACCCTTCGGGGTGGACAGGGCATAGGCGTACGCCCGCGCAGCCTTCGGCGCATCCTCCGCGAAGGCCGCCAGGGCGACGCCGAGGCTGTCGAGCACCCGGCGCTTCACCTCGTGCACCACCTCCGGGCTCAAATGCTCCCATCGGACGGACGCGGCGTATTCCGCAAGGAGGCGGCTGTAGCGGTCCGACACCGGATTCCTCCGCACGGATTGCGTGGGTGCGGCCAGGATTATGGTACGATTTGGGGCTCTCCCGGGGAAGCCCGCCCACGGTGCAGGTCTGCTCCCCCGACCACGCTTCAGGCCCGCTCTCCAACGGCCGGTCCGCCGTGGATGCCTCCACGCGGCACGCTTTGGTATGCTAGAGAGTGCGACGCGGAGGGGTGCGGGAGCCTGGTTGATCCGGCGCGCCTGGAGAGCGCGTAGGCAGGCCAAAACCTGCCTCGTGGGTTCAAATCCCACCCCCTCCGCCAGGCACTGCCACAGCGGCATCTCCGGGCAGGGGCTCCCGGATGGTGGGGACGGGATGGTGGAGGTGGACGGGGCCCAGCGAAGTGGGAGCGGGACCATCGTGCGCACCGCCGCGGCGCTCACGGCCCTGCTGGGACAGGACCTGCACGTGACCAACGTCCGGGCCCGGCGGGAAGAGCCGGGATTGCGCCCCCAGCACCTGCGGGCCCTGGAGGCGGTCGCGGAGCTGTGCGCCGCGCGGCTCGACGGGGCTCGGGTGGGCTCCCGGGAGTTCACCCTCCGGGCGGCGCGCCGCCCGGAGGGCGGCCGTTACCACTGGGACATCGGGAGCGCGGGCTCCACCACCCTGCTGGCCCTGACGGTGCTCCCCGTGGCCGCGTTCGCCTCAGAACCCAGCGTGTTCCGCATCGAAGGGGGACTCTTTCAGGACTTCGCGCCCTCCGCCTTCCACCTGCAGCACGTAGTGCTTCCTACCCTTCGAGCCATGGGCCTTCGGGCAGAAGTCGAGATCCTCCGGCCCGGGTACGTGCCGAAAGGGGGAGGGATCCTTGAGGTGCGGGTGGAGCCGGTGGAGGGGGCCCTGCGTCCCCTGCAGCTCGTGGAGCCGGGCCAGGTCCTGCGGGTTTGGGGGATCGCTCTCTCCTCCCACCTCCAGCAGCGGCGGGTGAGCGAGCGGATGGCGGAACGGTGCGCGGCGAAGCTCCGGCAGGCGGGCCTGTGGCCGGAGATCGAGGCGGTCTACGACCGCACGGCCCTGCAGCCGGGAGCCGCGCTCGCGGTCTTCGCGGAGACCAGTACGGGATGCCGCCTGGGCGCGGATCGCGCGGGGGCGCCCGGCCGGCCCTCGGAGGCCATCGCGGACGAGGTGGCCCGGACGCTGCTGGTGGACCTTCAGAGCGGTGCCACCGTGGACCGCCACCTCGCGGACCAGTTGGTGGTGTACGCGGCCCTCGCGGAGGGGACCACGGAGTTCGTCATACCGGAGATCACCGACCACCTGACCACCAACCTGTGGCTGGCGCAAGAGATCGCGCATGCGGAGATCTCCCTCGACCACCGGCGGGTGCGCATCCGCGGGATCGGGTATCGGCGTTAGGGTCCGCGGCATCTACACCACCGCCCTCACGTCCCTACTGCTGCAGGGCGGCTTCCGGATCGCGGATCCTTCCCCCGCCATCCGGGAGCGGTTCCGCCTTCCCGAGGATCCCGTTTTGCCGGAGGTGCGCATCCGCGACCAGGCAGACCGCCAGGGGATCCTCCTGGTCGGATCCGAGGAGGCGGTACGGGCGGTGGTGCAGGCCCTGCGTCGGGAGCTCCCGCTTGTGGTGGTCCGGAGGAGCTCCCGCAACGGGGGGTTGATCTGGACCGTGGACTTCCCCGCGCCGGTGAAGGCGTTCCTGGACCAGGTGCGGGCCCGTCACGCCCCGACCCTCCCCGGACACCACCGGTTGCGGGCCTGCGACGACGGCCGGCTGCGGGAAGCCGAGGCCCGGGGAGGTGGCGCGGATTGGGCTCAGGCCCTGGAGCGCGCGCTGGTCTGGGATCGCGTGGTCCCCGGCGCTCCGTACCGGATCCACCACCGCAAGCCCGGGGCCCGCACCCTGGTGCTGCGGGGCACCGTGGAGCGCGTGGAGCCGGGCCGGGTGGTGATGCGCCGCACCTTCCGCCCGGGCGGCACCTACGACAGCCTGGGCGCGGAGAAACGGGTGGGGGACTGGGGGCATGTGGAGCTGGAGCAGGGAGCGTGGTGGACGCGGCGCCGGTATTTCCGGCAGGAGGGAGAGGGGATCGGCGAGATCTACAACGTGAACACGCCCGTGGAGATCTACCCGGAGTTCGCCACCTACGTGGACCTGGAAGTGGACGTGGTGCGGTTTCCTGACGGGCGGGTGGAGGTCGTGGACACGGAGGATCTGGAAGCCCGAGTCCGCCAAGGGGTCCTCCCCCGAGCTCTGGCCCACCTCGCCCTCCACCAGGCTCAGGACATCGCCCTCCGGCTCGCGGGGGGTGGCGAGGTGGTATACTGGGGTGCGCGGCCGTGCTAGGCGGGGAGCTGGCGGTTCCCTGTAACCCCCAACCCGCCACAGGGGGGCGGAAATCCCGACCTGAGGCGGCGTGCCTACGGGTTCCGGCCCGCGCGGACGGTGAGGAGGGCTGGGTCCTGCGCAACGGGAGCCTGTGAACCCCGCCAGGTCCGGAAGGAAGCAACGGTAAGCAGTCCCTCCCGTGTGCCGCAGGGGTACCTGGCCGGAGCCGGGCCCCGCGGAAACCGCCGCGGGCGCGTCCGTCGAGGGCGGGTGCACGGCCGCGCTACCGTCCCGCGTACGCGGAGATCAGGGCCACCAGGTTGTTGGCTGCGTGGATCACCACGGCCGGGAGGAGAGAGCCGGTCCGTTCATACACCACCGCGAGGGCCCACCCGAGCAGCAGGATGGGGAGGAAGTTCACCACCTGGAGGTGCACGGCGGCGAAGAAGGCTGCGGAGAGCAGTGCCGCGGCCCGCGCCCCGTAGTGCCGCCGCAGGGGAGGATACACGAACCCCCGGAAGAAGGTCTCCTCCGCCGCGGGCACCAGGACCGCCACGAGGAGCGCGAACCCCACCACCCGGCCGGGATCCGAGAGGGGAGGGAGGGCCTGGAGGATGGGGTTGGCGGCCTCCTCCTGCTCTGCAAACCACCGCGCCTGGTCGTGCCCGATGAGCAGTCCCAGGAGGTATACGGAGGCGGGCTGCACCACGTAGTGCACCGCGGGAATCACCACCGCCGCCAAGAGGAGGCCCGTGCGGAGCTGGGCGGGCCAGCGGGCCACATCGTACCCCAGGGCCCGGAGGGGAAGGCCGTAGCGGATCCGGGCCACGTACGCGCAGCCGCCGAGGAACACCGCGCTCTGCACCACCACCGCCCCCGCCAGGGACGGGAAGTCCAGGGCAAGGCCTCCGGTAAGGCTCACCAACAGCGGCAGCGCTACGATCACGAGACAGGCGATCCCGAACACCTCCGGCAGGTCCCAGGCCCGCTCCTCGGCGCGCCGTGGCCGTACGCGGAGGACGTAGATCGGAAAGAGAGCGGGGAAGAGCGCGGCCGTGGCCAGGGCCCAGACAAGGGCAGCGGTTCCCATGCCCCGGCGCAGTCCGTCCCGGTACACCCACACCGCCCCCGCCGTCGCTCCCGCCGCGAGGAGGGCCGCAAAGCCCAGCCGGAAAAATCCCTCCACCAAAGGCCCCGGAAGCCGCGACCGTTCTCCAGGTAGAATAACAGTGTTTGAGGCCTCCTATGGGACAGGTCAACGGACACCTCACCCTGTACCGGAAGTGGCGTCCCGGGACGTTCGAGGAGGTGGTGGGGCAGGAGCGGGTGACCCGCACCCTCCAGAACGCCATCGCGCAGGGCCGCATCGTCCACGCGTACCTCTTCAGCGGCCACCGGGGAACGGGCAAGACCACCACGGCCCGGATCCTGGCCAAGGCACTGAACTGCGTGCGAGGGCCCACACCGCACCCGTGCGGGGAGTGCGTCCAGTGTCGCACCATCACGGAGGGGACTTCCCTGGACGTCATCGAACTGGACGCCGCGAGCAACCGTGGGATTGACGAGATCCGCGAGATCCGGGAAAGGGTGCGGCTGCTGCCCGCCCAGGGCCGCTACAAGGTGTACATCCTCGACGAGGCCCACATGCTCACGGACCAAGCGGAGAACGCGCTGCTGAAGACCCTGGAAGAGCCCCCACCACACGCGGTGTTCGTGCTCGTGACCACGGAGCCTCATCGGCTCCCCGCCACCATCCTCTCCCGGTGCCAGCGGTTCGAGTTCCGGCGGGTGCCTACGTCCCTCATCGTGCAGCGTCTCCGGATGCTGGCGGAACGGGAGGGGATCCGGGTCGAGGATGCCGCGCTGCACCTGATCGCCCGCAGCGCGGACGGTGCCCTGCGGGATGCGGAGGCGATCCTGGATCAGCTCATGGCTTTCACCGGCGGGCACATCACGGGAGAGGACGTGGTGCGGCTCCTCGGCACCCTCGAGGAGGACCTGGTGGACCGGGTGGTGGCGGCGCTGCGGGCCCAGGATGTCTCCGCGACGCTGCGCATTGCCGCGGAGGTGGCGGAAAGCGGTCGGGACGTGCGGCAGGTGCTGCGGCGGCTTCTGGAGCACTTCCGGGACCTCCTGGTGGTGCGGGTGGCCCCGGACGCGAGGGCCCTGGTGGAAGCGGGGGAGGAGCGGTACCGGGCGATGCAACAACAGGCCGCGGACTTCTCCGAAGAGGAGCTCCTTCGGGCCATTACCGTGCTCTCCGCGGCGGAAGCCGAAGCCCGCTGGACCACCCAGCCGCGCCTGGCCCTGGAACTTGCCCTGCTGCGTCTCGCCCGCCCGGAGGTAGAGCCCGGACTCGAGGGCCTGCGGGCCCGGGTGGCCCGCCTGGAGCGGATCCTCCAGGCGGACTCCGGAAGGCCCGCGCGGGAGGAGGCCCTGCCCGCACCGGTCCCCGACCCAAAACCCGACCACCCTCCGGAGCCCCCTCTCCGGGAGGAGGGAGGAGTCTCGCTCGATCGGGTGGCCAGCCGGTGGGAGGAGATCCTGGAGAGGATCCGGCGGCGCCGAGCGTACACGCACGCCCTCCTCAGCGATGCGCGGCCCGTGGCTCTGGAAGGAAGCGGCCTCGTGGTGGAGGTCACCACGGGCGGATCCTTTGCGGCCACCACGTTGGGGGATCCGCGCCATCGCTCCCTGGTGGAGGAGGTCATCCGACAGGTTCTGGGCGTGGCCTTGCGGGTGCGGTTTGTCGCCCCTCCGAGAGAGGATTCGCCGCCCGAACAAGATCCCTTGGTCCAGCAGGCCACGCACCTGCTTGGCCCGCTCGTGGAATTCCGGCCCTTCGGCCCCTCAAATCCCGCGGAGGAGGGATCCCGTGTGGAACATGAGCAAGGTGGTCAAGCAGGTCCAAAGGGTCCAGAAGGAGATCGCCCGGGTTCAGGAAGAGCTCGCCCGCGATCGGGTGGAGGGGAGTAGCGGCGGGGGGGCGGTGCGGGCCGTGGTTACGGGGCAAGGAGAACTCGTGGAGCTCCGCATCGCCCCGGAGGCCGTGGATCCCACAGACCTCTCCTTGCTGGAGGATCTGGTGGTGTCCGCGGTGAACGAGGCCCTGCGCCGGGCCAGGGAGTTGGCGGCGTCCCGGATGCAGGCCGCAACGGGCGGGCTGCAGCTCCCCGGGCTTTTCGGGTAGGATCGTTCCAGGATGCACCTCCCGGAACCCCTCGCGCGATTGGTGGAGGAGCTGGAACGGCTGCCCACGGTGGGCCCGAAGACCGCCCAGCGGCTCGCCTTTCACATCCTCCGCATGCCGGAAGAGCAGGTCCGTGCCCTCGCCCAGGCCCTCCTCGACGCCCGAGCGCAGACCCGTCCGTGCTCCGTGTGCTTCACCTGGACGGACGCGGATCCCTGTGCCATCTGTACGAGTCCCACCCGGGACCCCTCCGTCCTGTGCGTGGTGGAGGACGCCCGGGACGTGCTGGCCATGGAGCGCACCCGGGAGTTCAAGGGCCGCTACCATGTGCTCCAGGGCGCCATCTCGCCCCTGGAGGGGATCGGGCCGGAGGACCTCCGGATCCGGGAGCTGCTGCAGCGGCTCCAGGGCGGCGAGGTGCGGGAGGTGATCATCGCCACCAACCCCCGGGTGGAGGGCGACGCCACGGCCCTCTACCTCACGCGTCTCATCCGGCCCCTCGGCATCAAGGTCACCCGCATCGCCCACGGACTTCCGGTGGGCGGGGACATCGAGTACGCGGACGAGGTGACCCTCGCGAAGGCCCTGGAGGGCCGGAGGGAGCTCTGAGGGAAACCTGGGAGGCCGGGGCCCGGTGGTTTATACTGGACGTGGGTGTCGTCGTGGAGTACGTGAGCCCGACCTTCGGGCGCCTGTCCTTCGAGGAGATGTTCCGGGCCCTGGTCGCGTTCGTCCAGGAGGAGCCCGAGCACTCCTACCATCTCATCATCGGGACCGATTCCGTGGTGGCGGATCAGACCTGCTTTGTGACCGCCATCGTCGTCCATCGGGTCGGACACGGGGCGCGGTACTTCTACCGGAAGCAGTACAACCCGAAGATCACGAGCCTCCGCCAGCGGATCCTGTACGAGGCGGCCCTGAGCCTGGAGATCGCCTCGCGGCTGTCCAGCGTCCTCGCCCGCAACGGCTACGCGCACCTCCCCATCGAGATCCACCTGGACGTCGGGGATCGCGGGGACACCAAGTCTGTGATCCGGGAGGTGGTGGGAATGGTCACGGGCTCCGGGTATGCGGCGAGGACCAAGCCGGAGGCCTATGCGGCCACGAAGGTGGCGGACCGACACTCGAAGTGAGGCCTCATCCGAGCACCTCCACCGGATCTCCCACACGCACCACGCCTCCGTCGAGCACCTCGAACAGGGCTCCCCGCCAGCCCATCGCCGCCAGCTCGAAGGCGCGTTCCCCCGCCCGGATCCGGAAGAGGGCGCAGGGCCGGTGGGGCGTGGTACTCCGCCGGAGGCGCACCTGGCCCACCCGGAGCAGCGTGCCCGGAGAGAGCCGATCCATCCGGATGCCCCGCACGATCAGGTTGTCCCCGGGAACTTCAGGGGCGATGCCCAGGAGCGCTAGGAACTCGGCATTCACGGCACTCACCTCCCGTCCCGGCACCCGCTCGCCCCTCCAGAACTGCTTGGCCGCGTACTCCCCGACGGGGCCGAGGCCCGGCGCGAGCTCCAGCGCCTCCACCAGCCGGTGGTCCCCGGGGCGCGGGGAGAGCACGAGGTGCGTCACCTCCCCGGTCCGACCGAATGGGTGAGCCTCCAGGGCCTCCAAGAGATCCATCACCGCGCCAGCTCCCGGCTTGGAACCACCGCCCGGATCCGATCTGCGACCAGGAGCGCCACGGCAGCTTTGAGGAGGTCGAACCAGACGAAGGGCACCACGCCGATCCGCACCGCGTGCCCCACAGTGGGCGCGGTCCCCGAGAGCACCAGCCCCACCACGCCCAGTGCGTAGATGCAGGCGATGCCGGCCACCATGCCCACGGCCGCGTTGCGCACGAAGCTCCTCCGATCCCGGGCCCGATCCGCCGCCCACCCCACTAGGAAGGCCGCGAGCGGGTACGACCACAGGTATCCACCCGTGGGCCCCACGAGCACCTGGAGCCCGGCCCGGAAGTGCGCGAACACGGGTACCCCTGCGGCCCCCAGCAGGAGGTACAGGACCTCCGCGAGGGCCCCGGTCCGCGCGCCCAACACCGCTCCCATGAGCAGGACCGCGAACACCTGCAGGGTAAAGGGCACGCTGGTCAGGAAGGGCAGGGTGAGGCTCAGCTGCGCGCAGATGGCGGTAAGGGCCGCACCCAGGGCGGCCAAGGCGAAGGAGCGGGGGTTCATCCCATACACCTCCTGGATTCGGGTCGCCATCGGAGGTCAGGATATCGGGCCGCCCGGACCTCGTCCAGCCGTCGGACGGGCGTGGTGTGGGGCGCCGTCTTGAGCACCTCCGGGTTCTCCTGAGATTCGCGATCTATGGCGATCATGGCTTCCGCGAACGCGTCCAGCACCTGCAGGCTTTCTGTCTCCGTGGGCTCAACCATCAACGCCTCCTCCACGATGAGGGGGAAGTACACCGTGGGGGCGTAGAACCCGTAGTCCAGCAGTCGTTTGGCGATGTCCTGAGCGGTCACCCCGCTCCTGCGCTTTTGGCGGACCCCGCTGAGGACGAACTCATGCTTGCAGATGCGGCTGTAGGGGATCTCGTAGAAGGGAGCGAGACGAACCCGCAGGTAGTTGGCGTGCAGCACCGCGTGCTCCGCCACCGCCCGCAATCCCTCCGCCCCCAAGGTCCGCAGGTACGCGTAGGCCCGCACGAGGTTCCCGAAGTTCCCGTAGAAGGCCCGCACCCGCCCGATGCTGTGGGGCCGGTTCCAGTCCAGAGCGTACCGGTCCCCCACCCGCCGCACCACCGGGAGTGGGAGGAACGGCTCCAGGTGCCGCTTCACCAGCAGGGCGCAGGCTCCCGGCCCCCCACCGCCGTGTGGGGTGCTGAAGGTCTTGTGGAGGTTGGTGTGCATCGCATCAAACCCCTGGTCCCCGGGCCGGGTGATCCCCAGCATGGCGTTGAGGTTCGCGCCGTCCAGGTACATCTGAGCGCCGTGCGCGTGGGCCAGCTCCGCGATGCGATCCACGTGTTCCTCGAAGAGCCCGAACGTGTTGGGGTTGGTGAGCATCACCGCGGCCACCTCCGGTCCCAGGGCGGCCTCCAGCTTACGGAGGTCCATGTTGCCCCGCCCGTCGCTGGGGATCGTCACCACCTGGTAGCCCGCCATGCTGGCGGAGGCAGGGTTGGTGCCGTGGGCGCTGTCGGGCACGATCACCTTTGTCCGCTCCTCCCCTCGCTGTGCGAAGTACGCCCGGATCATCAGGAGCCCCACGAGCTCTCCCTGCGCGCCGGCCGCGGGCTGGAAAGTCACCGCGTCCATGCCCGTCAATTCTTGGAGTTCCTCCCCCAGCTCGACCATCAGCCGCAGGGCCCCCTGCGCCCGTTCCTCGGGGGTGTAGGGGTGCAGACGCGAAAAGCCCTCGTATCGGGCCACCTCCTCGTGCAGTTTCGGGTTGTACTTCATGGTGCACGAGCCCAGGGGGATGAATCCTTGGTCCACGGAGAAGTTCCGGTGCGCGAGGAGGGTGAAGTGGCGCACCACCTCCAGCTCGCTCACTTCCGGGAGGGCGGGCGGGGTCTTGCGTTGTGCCTCCGTCGGTACCAGCGACCCGAGCGGCACTTCCGGCACGTCCGCTTCCGGGAGTCCGTGCGCCCGCCGCCCGGGAGCGCTCCGCTCGAAGATCAGGGGGAAATCCCGTTCCTTCACGCCACCCGCCGCAAGGCGTCCACAAATCGGTCCATCTCTTCCCGGGTGCGGGATTCCGTGACGCACACCAGGAGGCCATCCTCCCATTCCGGATGGAACCGCCCCAAGGGAACTCCCGCCAGGAACCCCTCCGCCGCCAGCGCCCGGACGATTTCCTCCGCGGGCCGAGGGGTGCGCACCACGAACTCGTGGAACGTGGGGCCCGGGAAGGGGACGGCGTATCCCGGGAGCGCTGCGACCCGCTCCTTGAGGTAGTGGGATTTCCGCACGCACAGCTCCGCTACCCTGCGCACCCCGTCCGGGCCCAGCAGGCTCAGGTAGAGGGTGGCCGCCAGCGCGTTGAGGAACTCGTTGGTGCAGATGTTGCTCGTGGCCTTCTCCCGTCGGATGTGCTGCTCCCGGGTCTGCAGGGTGAGCACGAATCCCCGCCGGCCCTCCGTGTCCACCGTGGCTCCCACCAGCCGACCCGGCATCCGCCTCACGAAGGGCATGCGGGTGGCGAGGATCCCGAGCGAGGGGCCCCCGAAGTTCAGGGGATTGCCGAGGGGCTGACCTTCCGCGGCCACGATGTCCGCCCCTACCTCTCCGGGAGGGGCGAGCAACCCGAACGCCAGCGGATCTGCGCTCGCGAGGATGAACAGGGCCCCTGCTCGGTGGGCCACCTCCCCGAAGACCTGGGGGTCCTCGATCCCGCCGAAGAAGTTGGGCTGCTGGATCACCACCGCCGCGGTGCGCCCGTCCACGGCCTGCGCCACGGCCTCCACGGAGGTCCGTCCCTCTTGGTGCGGGACTTCCACCACCTCGACGCCCAGGCTCGCGGTGTAGGTGCGCACCACCTGCCGGTACTCCGGATGAACGGCGGTGCTCACCACCACTCGGTTCCGCCGCGTCAGGTCCCGGGCCATCCCCACCGCCTCCGCGAGGGCGCTGGCGCCGTCGTACAAGGAGGCGTTCGCCACCTCCATGCTCAACAGCTCGCAGACCATGGTCTGGTACTCATAGCCTGCCTGCAGCGCTCCCTGGCTGACCTCCGGCTGGTACGGGGTGTAGGCGGTGAGGAACTCGCCCCGGCCGACCAGTTGCCACACCGCAGGGGGGATGAAGTGGTCGTACGCCCCCGCCCCCGCAAAACACACCAGCCTCCCCGTGTGGGCGTTCTCATCCGCCAGGGCCCGGAAGGTGCGCAGGAGGTCCGGGTCCGAGAGCGGGGGGCGCAGGCGCAGCGGCGCCTTCAGCCGCACCCGCTCAGGAAGATCCGTGAAGAGGTCTTCGAGGGAGCGGACCCCGATGGTGCGCAGCATGTGCGCTCGTTCCTGCGGAGTTGTGGGGATGTACCGCACTAGCCTTCCCCGATGTGCCGGCGGTACGCGGCGGCATCCAGGAGCCGGTCCAGCTCGGAGGGATCCGTAGGCTCGATCAGGATCATCCAGCCTTCGCCGTACGGATCCTGAGTCACCAGCTCCGGCTCGCTCCGCAACCGCTCGTTCACCTCCACCACCCGACCCGTGAGGGGCGCGTAGAGGTCGCTGGCCGCCTTCACGGACTCGATCACCCCGAAGGGCTCCAGGAAGCGCACCTCCCGCCCCACCTCCGGGAGCTCCACGTACACGACGTCGCTGAGCCGGTCCGCGGCGAACTTTGTGATCCCCACCCGGGCCCAGTTGCCCTCCAGCCGCACCCATTCGTGCTCCGTGGTGTACCGCAGGTCCTCCGGAACCACACCCACCTCCGCGTTCACCGTACTCTCTCCACCCCGCGCCGGTAAAAGGGAAGGGCCACCACCTCTGCCGGGACCGGCCGGTCCCGCACCCGCACCGTCACCGGGGTTCCGGGTTCCGCGTGCTCCGGGAGGAGGGATCCGAGGGCGAGGCTGCGTTCGATCCAGGGTCCCCAGGTGCCGCTGGTCACCGCTCCGGCCGGTGCGCCGTCCCTCAGGATGGGACAGCCTCTTCGGGCGATGGTACGGCCCTCCAGCACGAGCCCGCCTAGCCTCCGGCGCACCCCCGTCTTGACCTGTTCCCGCAGGGCCTCCGACCCGATGAACCTCCGGCCCTGGAGCTTCACCGTCCAGCTCAGCCCCGCCTCCAACGGCGTGGTGTGCTCGTCCACATCCTGGCCGTACAGCAGGTATCCCGCCTCCAGCCGCAACGTGTCCCGGGCTCCGAGCCCGCAGGGCACCGCTCCTGCCTCCTGCAGGGCCTCCCATACGGGTGGCGCACGGTCCCACGGGCAGAACACCTCGAACCCGTCCTCTCCCGTGTACCCCGTGCGGGAGACGGTGGCCGGTACCCCTGCCATGGCCGTCTCGGGGACGAACCGGTGGCGCGGCAGCCCGGAGAGGTCCACCTTCACCAGGGGCCGCAGGACCGCTTCCGACGCCGGTCCCTGCACCGCCAGGAGGACGAGTTCCTCCGTCGCGTCCACCACCTCAGAGGCCGCGTGGCTGCGCAGCCACGCGAGGTCCACCTCGCGCCGCGCCGCGTTCCCCACCACCAGGAAACGGTCCTCCGAAAACCGCAGCACCAAAAGATCGTCCACCATCCCCCCGGCCTCGTTGCAGAGGGGGGTGTAGAGGGCTTGCCCGTCCAACAGCCGGCGGGGGTCGTTGGCGAGCAGCCGGTCTAGGTCCTCCAGAGCCTTCGGTCCCCGGATCCAGAACTTGCTCAGGTGGGAGATGTCGAAGATCCCACAGGACGTACGCACCGCCCGGTGCTCCGCCAAAATCCCCCGGTACTGCAGGGGCATCTCCCATCCCCCAAAGGCCACCATGCGGGCCTGCAGCCGGAGGTGGTGCGCGTACAGGGGCGTGCGGGAGAGCCGGCCGTCACGCATGGACCTGCGACCCTGGTTCCGGCCCGGAGCGGCGCCAAGCGGCGTTCAGGATCGCGCACACCTCCTCGTCGGAGATCTGCCGGAAGTCCTCGTAGAACTGCCCCACGGCCATGAAGTACGGATCCTCGTGGACGCACACTACCTCATCCGCCTCCTGTTGGAGGCGGCGCACGCTCTCCGGGGGGGCCACGGGGACCGCCACCACCACCCGGCCCGCCCTTTTCGCGCGCGCGGACCGTACCGCGGCGATCATGGTGGAACCCGTGGCGATCCCGTCGTCCACCAGGATCACCGTCCGTCCTTCCACGCGGGGGGAGGGCCGATCGCCCCGGTAGGCCCGCAACCGACGCTGGATTTCCGCCATCTGAAACGCCGCCTCCTGATCAATGTAGACCTGGTCCACCCGCAGTGCCCAGAGGCTGCGCTCCTCCAAGTAGAGGCTCCCGTCCTCCGCCACCGCGCCGATGGCCAACTCCGGGTTCTGCGGGGCGCGTAGCTTCCGGGGGACGATGATGTCGAGCTCCGCCCCCAAGGACGCCGCCACCTCGTCCGCCACCACCACACCTCCCCGCGGGATCCCGAGGATCAGCACGTCCTCCTCCGGTGCGACCCGGGACCGGAGGGCCGCGGCCAGGACCCGGCCCGCGTGGTGGCGGTCCCGGAACACCAAGGCCTCCTCCTACCGGGCCGCCTGGATTTGCCGGAGGTCCCGGGCCATGGCGATGGCCTCCTGTTCTTCTTCCGACAGGGGATGGGAGGGGGTTCCGTTGACGAGGGTCTTCGCGTACGCCCGCACCGCCTCCCGGCCGTTGAGGACGCTCAGCACCACGCCATCGCCCTTGCCGTCCAGGAGGGCCAGGGCAAAAGAAACGCGGCCGCCCACGTCCTCGAAGGCATCGAACCGCACGAGTCCCACCCGCTGGACGCACTGGCTGAGCTGACCCCCCAGCTCCGCCAGGGAGGCGCGCACACTCCGGACCTCGGCCCGGAGCTCCTCGAGGCCCTGACGGTGCTCCCGGAGCTGCTCCGCCACGGCATCCGCCGTGCTGGCCCGGGCCACCTGCACCAGCCGTCGCACCCACGTGCCCAGGATCCAAACGAGCACCAGGAGGACCCCGGTGGTCGTGCCCAGCACCCAGACCAGCACCTGCTCCCTCATGGCGCTCCTCCGTAAAGTTCGCGGTTCCGCCGAGGTGTCCTACCGCTTCGGGCCCGTTCCCCGGAGTAGGTCCGCGAGCCGCTCCCGGAGAAGTTCCCAGCACCGCCGCACGTGCCGGTGCTCCGTCCGCAGGTGTCCGATGGCCAGCCGCAGCACGAGACGCCCGTCCAGCCGGGTATGCGAGAGGTACGCTTCCCCCGTGCGGTTCACTGCCTCCAGGAGCTGCTCGTTGAGGGCGTCCAGGGCCTCCTCCGGGACTCCTCGCGGGCGGGCGCGGAAGCACACGGTACTGAAGGGCACGGGGGCCATCCGTTCGAAGTCCGGGTCCTCATCCACCCAGCCCGCGAACTCCTGAGCGAGGGCGATGTGGCGACGGACCATCTCCCGCAGCCCTGAAGCGCCGAACATCCGCAGGACCATCCACAGCTTCAGGGCCCGGAACCGCCGGCCGAGCTGGATCCCGTAGTCCATGAGGTTCACCACATCTTCCTCCGGGGTGCGGAGGTACTCGGGCACGAGGCTGAAGGCCCGCCGCAGGATCTCCGGCCGACGGGTGTAGAAGGCGGAGCAGTCAATGGGGACCGTAAGCCACTTGTGGGGATTCACCACGAGGGAGTCCGCCCGCTCGCATCCCGCGAGCACGTGCCGCTTCTCCGGGAGGATGGCCGCGACCCCCGCGTAGGCCGCGTCCACGTGCAACCAGATCCCGTGTCGCTCGCAGATCTCCGCGATCTCCGGAACCGGGTCCACGCTGGTGGTGGAAGTGGTCCCCACCGTGGCCACCACGCCCACGGGCCGCCACCCCGCCCGCAAGTCCTCCTCGATGGCCTCCGCTAAGGCCTCGGACCTCATGCGGAACTCCCGGTCCACGGGGATCTTCCGTACGCCCTCCTGCCCGAACCCCAACACGAGGGCACCCTTCTCGATGGAGGAGTGGGCGTGCTCGGAGGTGTAGATGCGCAGCCGGGGGAGATCCGGCCTTCCCGCCATGCCCTGTTCCCGGATTCCAAGGCCGAGGGACTCCCGGGCCGCGGCCATGGCGCACAGGGAGGCGACGGAGGCCGTGTCCATGAGGATCCCGAACCGGGGAGGGAGCCCCAGGAGCTGCCGCAGCCAGTCCAGGGTGACCTCCTCCAGCTCCGTGGCCGCGGGGCACGTACGCCACAGCATCCCGTTCACGTTCAGGGCCGCACAGAGCACCTCTCCCAACACACCGGGCGCGGAGCCGGTGATGGCGAAGTAGGCGAAAAAGCCCGGGTGGTTCCAGTGGGTGATCCCGGGCAGGAGGATTTCCTGGAAGTCCGTGAAGATGCGCTCGAAGGGCTCCGGATCCTCGGGGGGGGAGGGGGGGAGCTTCTCCCGGATCTCGCCGGGCCGCACCCGCGCGAGGACCGGGTAGCGCTCGCTGTGGTCCAGGTAGTCCGCGATCCACCGTCCGAGTCGGTCGAGTCCCTGCAGGAAGAGCTCTCCCTGGGGCCGTATATTGCTCATTTACAACCCTCCCAGAATGCAGGTGTGCACCCGCGGCGCTGGAAGGCGGTCATGGTCCTCCTCCGGGGAACCCGAAGGCGCCGAGTCCTTTCCCCTCGGGGGAAGGACGTCGGGGAGGGAACGCAGGCACCCCCGCGCCTGGGCTACCAGGCTTTCGCCGCCGGCCTGGGCCTGACCGGACTCGTGGCCACCGGGCTCGCCGTACGCGCCGTTCCACACCTTCCGCGCACCTATGTTCTCTTCCTCGTCCTCGCGGTCCTTGGGAGCTTCGTCGTCGTCCGCCTGCGTTCCGGTCTCCTCCTCTCCTGCCAGGTCCCCCTCGCCCCCGTCTGGCTGTACGGGTGGTCAGCGGCTCCTCCCCTCTTCTTCCTTTCCCTCCCCGCTCTGGTCCTCCTCCATCGTACGACCTTCTGGCGCGGGTTGGTGTACTTCGGGGGCGGAACCGTCTGGTCCCTTCTCGCCGGGCTCACGCTCCAGCACGCGGGTCCTCGGCTCCGCCCTCCTTGGGGGGAACTCGGCGGAATGGCCCTGGGAAGCGCGGTATACGCGGTAGGCGCCGTGCTCACCACCGCCGCAGGCCACTACCTCGCCACAGGCCGCCTGAGCCCCCTCTCTCCGCGGGGCCTTTTGGGGACGGGTGGGGTGGTGTTCCTGGCCGCCGGTCTCCCCTCGTACCTGATGGTTCTGGCCGCGCAGACCCCTACTCAGCCCCACGTGCTTGTCCTCGCCATCTGGCTCCTCACCGCCATGGCGCTGAAGGGATTCCTGGAAACCCGGGAGGCCAATACCCGGCTGCGGGAGGCTCTCGCGGAGCTCCAGCGGCTTTCCGTCACGGATCCCCTGACGGGCCTCTTCAACCGCCGCCACTTCATGGAGACTCTGGATCGGGAGCTGAACCGGCACGACCGGTACGGGCAGCCCTTCTCCCTCCTGCTCCTCGACGTCCGCAACCTCAAGCACATCAACGATACCCGGGGGCATCCCGCGGGCGACGCCGTGCTCTGCGCGGTGGCGGACACGCTCCGCAGCCGGCTGCGGAGGAGCGACCTCGCCTTCCGCATCGGCGGGGACGAGTTCGCAGTGCTCCTCCCGCACACGGATCCCCAGGGAGCATACCGCCTCGCCCAGGGCCTCTACGACCGGCTCCGCGCTCAAGATCCCCTCGCGGACGTCACCATCGGCGTGGCCGGGTTTCCCGCGCACGCCCGGGAGCCTGCCTCCCTCATCGCTGCCGCGGACGCGGCCCTCTACCGGGCCCGGGCCAGCGGGGACTCCGTGGGGATCGTGCAACCACCTTGAACGGAGGAGGGCTTCGGCCGTTCAGGGGAAATGCCGATAGGCCTCCCCCCGTGCGGGCAGCGAACAAAAGGTGCGTGAGCAGGCCTTCCGGAGGCTCCACCCCCTGGGCGTGGATCGTGTAGCAGTGGGTCTGGGATGCGACAGGGGGTGCACGGAGGGTAAGCCGATCACAGGGTGGACCGAAGCCCTCGTCCAGTAATCTTCTTGGCGGAGGGGGTGGGACTCGAACCCACACGGCTCGGGTGAGCCACCGGTTTTCGAGACCGGCCCCTTAGCCAGTTCGGTGCACCCCTCCGACCCTACCTGTCAGTCTAACACTCCTGCCCGCTTAGGGTAAGGCTCGGGGGGGAGGTACGGGTGCCCCTACCCTTCCAGCAAGGCCTCCACCCGGAAGGCCCGGGCGAACAGCGCGAGGCCAAGGGCCACCGCGCCCACCCCGAGGAGCAGAGCCGCGCCCCCCAATTTCGCGGGGTGCATCTCGGGCCGGAGGGTGACGAACAGGAGGGATCCCAGGGCGGGCGCGATGGCCAGGAACTGCCCCAGGGTAGTGGCCGTCCCCACCCGGAGGAGGCCGAGGGAAGGGAAGGCGAGCGCGACCGTGGACGCGATGAGATCCGCCCAAAGGGCCATGGGGAGCGGCACGAAGAGCGCGATGCCCAGGTAGAAAGACGGGATCGGGGGGGCACCGAGCCAGTTGAGCCCCAAGATGGGGAGTCCGATGGCCACCGCGGTGAGCACCGCCCACGAGAGGGCCACCAGCAGGAACGAGCTGGCGAGGAACGCGGCGAAGACCTCCCGGGGGCGGTAGGGGGCGCTGAGGAGGAGTTCGAGTCCCCCCCGGGTCGCCTCGCTCGTGACCGTGGCCTGGGCCAACACCGCGCCTGCCACGGAGGCCAGGACCCCCACGAGGTACGGTCCCTGCACCACCACGAGCGCCAGGGCCACCGCGAGGGGATCGTCCGGGAGAGGACCCACCAAGACCCCGAGCCCTTCCCGCAGGCGCTCGGTGGCCCCTCCTCCGGGGAGGTAGACCGGTGCCAGCATGATGGCGAGGGCGAGGATGCCGTAGCCGAGGGGTGCGAGGACGAGCTTCTCCCTCTGATCCCGGGTCACCCGCCACAGGAGCGCCCAACACAGACGTCCGGCATCCCTGAGTTCACGCATCCCCCGAATCCTCCATGAGCCCGAAGTACACCTCCTCCAGGAGGCTTCCGAGGCCCGTTACCTCCCACACCTCCAAGCCCGCCCCCACCAAGACCCGCACGAGCCGCCCCACCTCCTCGTCCCCACCCACCTCCACCACCCACCGACTTCCTTCCCGTGTGCCTTCGATCCCCAGCCGCTCGAAGACCGGCTGCGGATCGCCCCCCACCCGCAGCGCCACCCGCCGCGGGCCGAGGCGGCTCCGCAGCGCCTCCGCAGTCCCCCGGGCCAGGACCCGCCCCGCACCCAGCAGGAGCACGTCCTCTCCGAGTTCGCTCGCCTCGTACAGGTTGTGGGTGCTGACGAGGAGAGCGCATCCCGAGCGCGCCATCTCTCGCATGATCGCCCGCATGGTGCGGGCGGCCTCGGGATCCATCCCGGTCGTGGGTTCGTCCATGAGCAGGACCCGGGCTCCCTGCAATAGGGCTCGGGCCGCAGCCACCCGTTGGGCCTGGCCCCGGCTCAGGGTTCCCGCGTAGCGGGGGGCGAGGTCCAGCACCCCGAGTCGCTCCAGGGCCCCCTCGATCCTGGCCCGGCGGATTCCCGAAGGCATCCCCAGGATCCGGGCCCAGAACTCCAGGTTCTCCTGGACCGTGAGGCCAGGATGCAGGGCGGGGCGGTGGGGGAGGTAGGCGACGTGGCGCTTCGCGTCCGGATCCCGGTGGACGTCCTGATCGAGGATCCGGACGCGTCCCGATCGGGGCGGGAGGATCCCGGCCCCTACCCGCAAGAGGGTGGTCTTGCCCGCGCCGTTCGGCCCGAGAACCACGTGCAGGCCCGGGCCGAACTCCGCGGTCACCTCCCGAAGCACCAGCAAAGGCCCGTATCCCGCATCCACCCCGTCAAAGGCCAGCACGCTTGCACCTCCCCGTGGTCCGGAGTATATAGGCAATTGTGCTGCGCACACGAGCCATACCGGCAGCCCTGTGGCGGGCTCTGATCGGCAGCCCTCTGGAGACCCAGCGTCTCCGGCACGAGCGACTCACCAAGGTCAAAGGACTCGCGGTCTTCGGGGCGGATGCCCTCTCCAGCAGCGCCTACGCGACGGAGGAGATCCTCCGTGTCCTGATCTTATCGGGGACCGCGGCGGTGGCCCTCACGGTCCCCGTCTCCCTGGCCATCGTGGGGCTGATGGCCATCGTGGCGTTCTCCTATTACCAGACGATCCATGCCTACCCGTCCGGGGGAGGCGCCTACATCGTGGCCCATGAGAATCTGGGCATCCTGCCCGGTCTTGTGGCGGCCGCTGCGCTCTTGGTGGACTACATCCTCACGGTGGCCGTCAGCATCTCCGCGGGCGTGGCCGCCATCACCTCCGCGGTCCCGGATCTCTTCCCGTACCGGGTGGAGCTTGCACTCGGATTCATCGCCCTCATCACCCTGGCGAACCTGCGCGGAGTACGCGAATCGGGAACCATCTTCGCCATCCCCACCTACTCCTTCATCCTGGCCTTCGGCGGGACCATCCTGGCCGGCCTGTGGGCCTGGAGCAGCGGGACGCTTCCCCGTGCAGAACCCGGATCCCCCCATCCGGCGACCTCCCCCCTCACGCTCTTCCTCGTGCTCCGGGCCTTCGCCTCCGGCACCGCAGCCCTCACGGGCATCGAGGCGGTGAGCAACGGCGTACAGGCCTTCTACCCACCGGAGGCCCACAACGCGAGCCGCGTGCTCCTCCTGATGGTAACCCTCCTAGGCAGCTTCTTCTTCGGCACGAGCTTCCTGGCTCGGGAGATGGGGATCTTCCCCCGGGAAGAGGAAACCGTAGTGTCCCAGATCGCCCGGACGGTCTTCCAGGGAGGTTGGCCGTACTTTGCCGTCCAGGCGGCCACCATGCTCATCCTCGTGCTGGCAGCCAACACGGCGTTCGCGGACTTCCCCCGGCTGAGCTCCATCCTGGCGCGGGATCGCTACCTCCCCCGACAGCTCGCCAACCTGGGAGACCGGCTTGTGTTCGCCAACGGGATCCTTCTGCTCGGCATCACCGCTTCCCTCCTCATCGTGATCTTCCGTGCGACCGTTCACAACCTCATCCCCCTCTACATGGTGGGCGTGTTCGTGGCGTTCACTCTCTCGCAGGCGGGCATGGTGCGTCATTGGCTCCTGGAGCGCACGGGCCGCTGGCGCCTGAAGCTCAGCATCAACGCGTTCGGGGCCCTTTGCACCGCGGTGGTGGGCGTCGAAGTGGCGGTGGTGAAGTTCCTCGATGGTGCCTGGATCACGGTGTTCGTCATCGGCGCCTTCGTCCTCCTCATGCGGGCCGTCCACCGGCACTACGAGGACGTGGCCCACCAGCTCTCCCTGGAGCATGCGAAACCCCCCCGACCCTTCAAGGCTCACAAGGTCATCGTGCCCGTGAACGCAGTGCACCGAGGCGTTCTGGAGGCCCTTCGGTACGCCAAGGCCGTGAGCGACGACGTCACCGCGGTGTACGTGGAGATCGAGCCGGGGGCCCGGGAGGAGATCGAGCGGAAGTGGGAACGCTGGGTTCCGGACATCCCTCTCGTGGTCCTCCCCTCTCCGTACCGCTCCGTGGTGGGCCCCATCCTCCTGTACCTAGACCAGGTCCAGCGGGAGGCGGGCCCGGACACCGCGCTCACGGTGGTCCTCCCGGAGTTCGTGCCCCGCAAGTGGTGGCACCACTTCCTCCACAACCAGACCGCCCTGATGCTGAAGTTTGCCCTGCTCTTTCGCCAGCGCAGGCTCCGGAGATACAAGGTGCTGGCGGATGTCCCATACTACCTCACCAAGTAGCCCCGCGCGCCCGCGGCGCGGTACACTCGGGGGGGCATGGGGCGCCGGTTCTCCGTCCTGCTGGTGGCCTGTCTCGGACTCCTGGCCTGCCAGAGTCCCCGTACAGCCTTCGTGGAGTACCGGAATGCGGACCTAGGCATCGTCCTCCGCCACCCGCAGGGCTGGGAGGTTCTCGTCGCGCCGGAGGGGGACTGGGTCCAGATCGTCCCGTCCAGGGTGGGATCGCACCCGGACCCGTACCGGTACGCGGAGTTCATCAGCGTGCGGGCGCTGGGTGGCCAGGTCCCCTCCTCCGAGGAAACCCTCCGACACCTCGCCTTTTCCCTCCTCCCCTTCCACGGGGTGGCGAAGTTCCAGCGGGAGGAAGGCCCAGGTCCCGAGCGCTACCGCTTCGAGGGAACCGGGACCGCGGCTGAGACCCAGTGGGCGGGGATCGGGCTCCTGGTGGTGGAGCCCGGGCGGGTCGTGCACGTGGTGTGCGCAAAGCCTATCGAGCAGTGGCGGCAGGGACAGCGGGAGTGTGACGCGGTCATCGGGAGCGTGCACCTGCTCACCGGACGGTAGGCGGCTAGACCCAGGCGGGCCCGCTCCGAACGCTCTGAGGCGCGCGGGGCCTCCGCCGTCGCGCCTCCGAAACCGGGATGGTCCGCGGTCCGGAGCTTGATTTTGCCCCACGCGTCTGGAATGGTGGAATGGAACCCACGTGCGGGAGGATACGCGGGGACATGACCGCCACCTTCGTGGACGAAGACCTGGTGTGGATCCAGATCCCGGTGCCGTTCCCCGTGGGCACCGTAAACAGCTACCTGGTCCGCACGGACTCCGGAGCCCTCCTGATCGACACGGGGATCCGCACCCCTCAGGCTCTGGAAGCGATGGAGGAGGCTCTGGACACCGCGGGGGTTCCGCCGGAGGCCCTCCGGGCCATCGTGCTCACCCACGCGCACCCCGACCACATCGGCCTCGCGGGCCACATCCAGCAGCGGACAGGAGCCCCCATCTTCCTCTCGCAGAAGGAAGCCGAGACCGCGCGGAGGGTGTGGATGGGGCCCCTGGAGGAACGGCTCAGGGCTGTGGCGGAGCTGTACGCGGCCCACGGCATGCCGGAGGCCCTCATCCAGGAGGTGGTGCAGCGATCCCGGAGGGTGGCCTCGCTGGTGGCCCCCTTCCAGGAGGTGCGTGCGTTACGCGAAGGCGAGGACTTCGCCTTGGGTGGATTCTCAGCGCGGGTCTACAGCGTCCCGGGGCACAGCGACGGACACATCGTCCTGCTGGATCCCCGGGGGCGGATGTTCTGCGGGGATCATGTGCTCCCCACCATCTCCCCCAACATCGCCCTGTACCCGGGCACGAGCGAGAACCCCCTCCAGGACTACCTGGCCTCCCTGCGAAGGGTTCGAGACCTGCCGGTTCGCCTCGCCCTGCCGGGCCACGGGGACCCCTTCGCGGACTGGACCGGCCGGGTGGACTGGCTGCTGGATCACCACGCCCACCGCCTTGAGGCCATCCTGCGCGCGCTCCCCCAGGAGGGTGCGGCCGCCTACGAGGTGGCGCAGGAGATTTTCGGCCCAGATCTCCGGCAGGAGGAAGCGGCCTTCGCCCTTTCGGAAACCCTGGCACACCTGGAATGGCTCCGGGCGGAAGGGTACGTGGCCCGCACCGCAAACCACCGGGTTCGATACCGGCCCCTGCGGGGATCCGTGGGAATCCGTTTCCGTCCGGAAGGGTAGGGAGGGAACGCATGCCGAGGACGCAGCCCGTGGAAGGGGGGGTCGCGCTCCTGGACCTGGAGCTCGGTGGCACGCCCCAGGTGCTCGGCGCCTACCTCCTCCTGGACGAGGAGCCCGCCCTGGTGGAGACCGGGCCATCCTCGTGTCTGAGGGCCCTAGAGGCAGGGCTTGCCGAGCACGGGCTCTCGGTCTCCGACCTCCGGGCCGCGGTGGTCACCCACATCCACCTGGATCACGCAGGGGCTGCGGGCGTCCTTGCCCGCCGCAACCCCCGTCTCCGCATCTACGTGCACCCCGTGGGGGCCCCGCACCTCGCTCACCCCGAGCGCCTGTTGCGAAGCGCACGACGTCTGTACGGGGAGCTTCTGGAGGCCCTTTGGGGGGAGGTGGCCCCGGTACCCCTGGATCAGATCGTGGCGGTTCAGAATGGGGAACGGATCCGGGTGGGAGGTCGCGTGCTCCGGGCCTTGGATACTCCCGGCCACGCCAACCACCACCACGTGTTCCTGGACGAGCGAACCGGGCTGATGTTCACGGGGGACGCGGCGGGTGTCTCCCTGCCGGGATGCTCCGTGGTGCGGCCGCCCACTCCCCCACCGGAGCTGGATCTGGAGGTCTGGGAGCGCACCCTGGACCGGATGGCGGAGCTCGCACCCCGGCGCCTGGCGCTCACCCATTTCGGCGTGCGGGACGACCCGGAGGCGGTGCTCGAGGAGATGCGCCGACGGCTGAGGGAGATGGCGGAGGTGCTGCGGCCTGGATGGGAGGCAGGAGAAGACGTGGAGCGACTCACGGAGCGGCTCCGACGCTCCCTGGACCCGGAGATCGAGGCCCGGTGCGGAGCCCAGACCGCGGCCCGACAGGAGACGGCCGCGAGCTACCGGCTCAACGTCCTGGGCTTTGTCCGCTATTTCGAGAAGACCCGACCGGCTTCCGGGTAAGGTGGGCGTGGGGCTCCTTCGAGGCCGCCTTGCTGCAGAACGGGATTGCCCTCGGCGGAGGGGGTAGGGATGCGTGGTAGACACCGTCGGGGAATCCAGCAGGCCATCGCGGAGACGCTGCGGGCCGAGATCCTCCAGCAAGCTCCTGGAGCGCGCCTGGCGTCCCTGGAGGTGCTGGCGGCCCGGTTTGGCGCAAGCCCCAAGACCGTGGCGACCGCGCTGCAGACCCTTGCCCGGGAGGGACTCGTGGTCATCCGACCACGGGTGGGCGTGTTCGTGGCGGATCAGGCCGCGAATTCCGGGAGCAGCTCCTCGAGCACCTCTTCCAGCTGACGCGCGGGTTCGTACCCCAGCTCCTGTCGGGCCCGCGCGATGCGGAAGTGGTGCGGAGCGCACATGGCCCGGAGGTTCTCCGGGGTCAGCAGCTCCCGCCCCGGGACCCGAAGCAGTTCTCCGAGCGCCCGGAGGACGACCGCTCCGGGCCGGACCAGGAAGCGAGGCACGGACACCAGGCGCACCCGGACGCCCAGGGCCCGGGCCCCGAGCTCCAGGAGCTCACGGAGGGTCCTCCGCCGTCCATCGGTGATGTTGTAGGCACGGCCTGCGGCCTGCGGAGCCGTGGCCGCCAGCAGGTGGGCATTTGCCACGTCTTCCACGTGCACGAGATCCACGGGCAGTCGCCCCCCATCCACCACGGGGAACCACCCGCCCCGCAGGATGGAGATCGCGGTGGGCAAAAAGTAGGGATCTCCCGGTCCGTACACGAAGCAGGGCCGCAGGATCACCACCGGGAGTCCGTGCTCGGCCATGTACCGCAGGCAGAGCGCTTCCGCCCGCACCTTGGATTCTCCATAGGGGCCGCTGGGGTTTGGGGGCGTGTCCTCGTCCGCCCCTTCCGGCGCGGCTTCCCCGTACACCGCCACGGAGCTCGTGAACACCACCCGCCCGACCCCGGCGGTCGCCGCGGCCCGCAGCACGTTTTCGGTCCCGCCCACATTCACACGGAACAGGGCCTGCGCATCCGCGTTCGGGCCGAGGGCCGCGGCCACATGGAACACAACATCACATCCCGCACACGCCCTCGTGAGTGCGGGGAGGTCTTCGAGGGTCCCGAAGACGGCCTCCGCTCCCGCCGCGTGCAGGCGTGCAGGGTCCCGTCCAGGTCGCACAAGCCCCCGCACCCGCCACCCATGGGCCCGCAGGAGCGCGGTGAGGTGGCTCCCGATGAACCCCGTGGATCCTGTCACGAAGGCCTGCATCCAGGGAACGATCTTACCGGACGGACCGGCCTCCCGTCAGTAGACCTCCCGCCGCAGCCGGTCCAGCAACACGGTGATCCGGCCCCGTTCCCGTCGGATGGCGCCCACCCGTTCGAACCACCGCAGCCACCGGTTCACGCTCTCCCGCGTCGCGCCGACCATGTGGGCCAGCTCCGCCTGGCGGAGCCGGGGGCAGAGCACACCTCCATCGGGGCTCCGTCCGCTTCTCCCGGCGGCGAGCTCCAGCAACACCCGCGCCAGGCGTCCGTGCACGTCGAGGAACGCGGCGTCCCGGATCTGCAGGTTCGCGGCCCGCAGCCGCTGGCCCATCAGGTGGATCAGGCGCAGGGCTGCTTCGGGCCGATGTCGTAGCCAGTCCACCAACTCCTCTCGGGTGACGAAAGCCACCACGCAGTCGTCCTGTGCCACCCCGTCGGCCGAGTGCACCCCGTCGTCCAGCACGGGGATCTCCCCCACGACCTCGCCAGGGCCCAGCAGAGCCAGGGTCCGCTCCTTCCCGTCGGCGGAGGTAAATCCCACCTTCACCAGCCCCTGCTCCACCACGTAGATGCCCGTGGAAGGATCCCCCTCCCGGAAGATCACCTCACCCCGGCGGTAGAAGCGCCGCTGCACGGTGCCGGTCAGAGGGGCGAGCTCCTCGGGGGTGCAGTCGGCGAAGAACGGGAGCCGCGACAGCAAGGGGTCTCGGGGTCTGGCGAGCGTGCGGTCGGGGCCGGCCCCGCGGTCTGCGCTTCCCGGGTGCGCGTCCGTTGGCTCGAACACCGCCAGCACCCCTTTGCCCAGGAGGTGCGATACCGGAACTCCGCACCGTTCCACCACCCGACGCGTGAGGTCGTAGAACTGCTCCAGCAACCCGCGCGCCTCCCCGGGGTCCGGAGGGTCCCGGGCGGGCGTGCTGCCCTCGCGGCCGACGAGTACTACGGCGACCACGTCGTGGGGAGCCCGAGATGTCTCGGTCAGAGCGGGCGTTTGGGCTGCCCCGCAATGGGGACAGAATTTTGCTGCTGCAGGACGCGGTCGCTGACAGATCCGGCAGACCCCGAGCTTCCCCTTCACCCCCCACCCCCGCTGGGTGGTCCGCCTGCACCATCCAGCTGCTCCAAGCCTACCACCCGGGCCGCCCGGTGTCAGCTCGCCTCTCCCCGCCGTCGGCCCGGGCCTGCGGTGCCCCTGTGACGCAGTTCACCCCTTCCCGGGGGTCCGACGCACTGCGGCCGGTCGCAGACCTCCCTAATCTGGTTCTCGACTCTTGCTCAGGGGAGGGAGAACCCAATGAAGCCGCTCGCGAACCGCATCGTTTCCGAATTCCAGGGCCGAATCCGGGGAGAGACCCTCCTGCCCGGCCAGCCTGGCTACGAAGACGCGCGCCAGGTCTGGAACGCCATGATCGACCGCAAGCCGGCCTTGATCGTTCGCTGCGAGGTCCCTGAGGACGTGGTCCACAGCGTCCGGTTCGCCGGCGACCACGACCTGCTCATCTCCGTCCGGGGAGGCGGGCACAACATCGCGGGAACCGCCGTCTGCGACGGCGGACTCATGGTTGACTTTTCCCGCATGAAGAAAGTGTCCGTGGATCCCGTGGCCCGGCGCGCTACCGTGGACCCCGGTTGCACCCTCGGGGACCTCGACGCGGCGACCCAGGTGTACGGCCTAGCCACGCCCCTCGGGATCAACTCCACCACCGGGGTGGCCGGCCTCACCCTCGGCGGCGGGTTCGGCTGGCTCAGCCGGAAGTACGGCATGACCGTGGACAACCTGCTGTCCGCGGACGTGGTCCTGGCGGACGGCACCCAGACCCGCGCCAGCGAGACAGAGAACCCGGATCTGTTCTGGGGGCTCCGCGGCGGGGGCAGCAACTTCGGCATCGTCACCCGCTTCGAGTTCCAGCTCCACCCCGTCGGACCGCTCGTGCTCTCCGGGCTCATCGTGTACCCGTTTCACCAGGCGGAGTCCGTTCTCACGCAGTTCGCTCGCTTCACCGAGACGATGCCGGACGAGCTCACCGTGTGGATGGTTACCCGGAACGCTCCGCCCCTGCCCTTCCTCCCGCCGTCCGTGCACGGCACGGAGGTCGTGGCACTCGCCCTCTGCTTCGTGGGCGACCCCGAGGACGGGGCGAAGCGGATCGAGCCCCTGCGGGGGTTCGGCACCGTTCTCGGCGAGCACGTCGGTCTGCAGCCGTATACCGCCTGGCAGCAGGCATTCGACCCCCTGCTCGGTCGCGGGGCGCGGAACTACTGGAAGTCCCACAACTTCTCGCAGATCCAAGACGGCCTCGTGGACGTCATCGTGGAGTCCGCGGGACGCCTCCCATCGCCGCAGTGCGAGATCTTCATCGCGGCCATCGGCGGCCAGACGGCCCGGGTGGCCCCGCAGGCCATGGCCTACTCCAGCCGCGACGCCCGCTACGTGCTCAACGTCCACGCCCGCTGGGAGTCCTCCCGCGACGACGACCGCTGCATCACCTGGGCCCGGGAATTCTTCGCCAACTCCCAGCCTTTCGCCAGCGGGGGCGCGTACGTCAACTTCCTGACCCAAGAGGAGGGGGACCGCGTCCCGTTCGCCTACGGGGTCACGTACCGGCGGCTCGTGCAGCTCAAGAAGCGGTACGACCCGGCGAACTTCTTCCGGACGAACCAGAACGTCCAGCTGACATCGCATCCGGAGGAGAAGTGAGGCAGTTCACACCGCTTCCGTGCCCGGTTTCATATCCTCCGGCCCGCCCGGCCTCTACCCTGGTGGCACGCCATCTCAAGGGAGGGAAGCGCCATGAGCAAGGCAACGGACACCATGCGGCAGTACCTGGACGCGTTCTCCCGCCAGGATTTGGACGGCATCCGCCGGCTCTTCCACCCCAAGTATTCCTACACCGGGGGCGACGGGCAGCGACTGGAGGGTCCCGAAGCCGGCGTAGCGGTGTCCCAGACGTACTTCGCGGCCTTCCCGGACCTCACCTTGGAGGTCCAGCGCATGCACGCCGCGGGGGAGGACGTGGCGGTCACGGAACTCGTGGCCCGGGGCACCCACCGCGGTGCGCTCATGGGCATCGCCCCCACGGGGCGAAAGGTGGAGATCCCGGTGTGCAACGTGGTGGAAGTGCAGGACGGCAAGATCCTCGCGGAGCGCGAGTACTTCGACACCGGGCTCCTGCTGCAGCAACTCGGCGTAGCCGACCGTCCCACGTCGGGCTAACGGTCTCCGTCCGGGACGCCACGTCCAGGAGCTGCACACCTCCCTCGCGCGGTGATCCAGGGCGCCCCCGCCGCTCCCCCTGGAGCGTGGCAGAGGCTTCTTGAGGGAGCCCTCATCCCAACCGGATCGCGTGGGACCGGAAGTGCAGCTCCAGGGACGTCTCCCACTCCTCCTCGGTGCGGTGGGGATCCGTAACCTGGTCCCGGGACGCCAGGAACGGAGCCCGCAGAGCCCACGGACCCGCGAGCTCTACCTCCAGCTCCACCGCCCGCTCGTTCAACACCACCTGGGCGCCGGGGGCCACCCGGTCCGCGGCGCGCTGGGCGGCCGCGTACAGGCGCCGGATGGCCGCCCAGTTCTGCAGCACCTCTTCTGCCCGCCACCGGGCCTCGTCCTCCGTCCGCCCCCGCACGGGCTGCGGGAAGAGCAGCACCCCATCCGGATCCCGCAACCGCACCTCCCACCGGGGCGGTTCCTCCACCGGTCCCCGGAACTCGAACCGGTACACGAGCCCGAAGGCCTCGCACAGCTCCTCCCACTCGCGATACGGCGGATGCACGGTTTGCTCCCTACCCCCGAGTTTGTCCTCCATATGCCCTTACCATGGTAGCGCAACCGTGGCCCGCCCGGCCCCGATGCCGGTTAGAGAGGGCTCGTGTCGTTCGGCCGTCGCACGAGGAGTCCGGCGGCTTCGCGAAGAATCTCACCCACGACTTCCCGCTGGAAGGAGGGGGCCGAGATGGGGATCCACCCCGCGGATGCTTACGAGTACCTGGTGAAGGCCCGGGAGCGGCTGCTGGGCTGGGTGGGAGGACTTTCCCAGGAGCAGTACACGCAGGAATTCCCCATCGGCCTGCGGAGCATCCGGGCGACCTTGGTGCACATGGCCAGCGCGGAGTGGGGATACGTGCGGCGCCTGCTGGGAGAACCCGTGCCGCCGCCACAGGAGCGACCCTTCGCCCAGCACGCGCAGGGAACGTTTGCGCCCTTCGCAGAGGCATGGGCCCGTCAGGCGGAAGAGACCCGGCGGGTCTTGCGCTCCATCGAGGACTGGACCCGGCCTGCGGAGTACGTCATCCCGCTGGGAGGGCGCCCGCGTCGCTACCGCACGACCGCGGCCGGGATCGCCACCCAACTCCTGTTCCATGAGGTGCACCACCGGGCGCAGGTCATGGCCATGCTGCGGCAGCTGGGGATCCCTGCGGAGAACCTGGACTACTCGGTGCTCATGTTCGAACCCGTGGAAGGATAAGGCCCAAGGGTCTCCAGGGCCAGGCGGGCGCACAGGGAGCCCTGCCGCGCGGCTTCCTCGAGGGCCGTGGCCGTTGCCCACCGCCAGGCGGTGTAGTAGGTGATCTGAGGGTCGCGAGAGGACTGGGGGAGCCGGGGCTCGGGGCCCACGAGCTCTGCCTCCCACAGATGCATCTCCAGCCGGTATCCCGGCCGCTCCTGGACGCCCCGGGCCCGCACGCCCAGCAGACGCACCTCGGTCCCGAGCTTTTCCCGGGCCACCCGGTGCGCCGCCTCGATCTCCTCCTCTCCCGGTCGGAGGGTGGCCGCGGGCAGACCCCATACGCCCGCGAGCTCCTCCTCGTGCTCCGGCCTTCGGACCACCACGAAGCGCCTCCGTTCCCCAGGCGGATACACGAGCAGCGCCACGGACCGCTTCACCACGGTGCCCCCTCTGCGGTGGATTCGCGTCCTCCACGCACGGCTCCTCCGCACCACGGTACACTGAATCCGTGTGGACCCGACGTACGCTGGAGGAAGTGCAGGCCCTGGTGCAGGTGGCGCGGGGCGAGCGGCCCGCGGATCTCGCCCTGATGGGTGGACGGGTGCTGTTCGTGCAGTCGGGGGAGGTGCTGCCCGCGCACGTGGCGGTGGCTGGACGACGCATCGCCTACGTGGGTCCCTCCACGGGCTTCATCGGACCCAAGACACGGGTCGTGGACTGCGCGGGGAAGGTGATCGTGCCGGGATACGTGGAGCCCCACACGCACCCCACCCACATGATCACCCCCGGGGAGTTTGCCCGCATGGTGTTGCGCACGGGCACCACCACCCTGGTGGCGGACACCTTGGCGGTCCTCACCCTCGCGGACCCGGGCCTTTGGGGGGAGCTGCTGGAGGCGCTTCATCGGCTGCCTGTCCAGTACCTGTGGTTTCTGCGGTTCCAGCGGCCCACCCGATCCGCGGGGTCCGAACGGTTCGAGTTGGATCTGCTGGAGACCGTACTCCACCTGCCCTCTGTGGTGGCGGTGGGGGAGTTCACCCGCTGGACCGAGCTCTATCGGGGAGAGGAGAGCCTGCTGCGCAAGCTCGTGCGGGCCCGGCGGATGGGCAAGCGGGCGGAGGGGCACCTGCCTGGAGTTCCCTATGACCGGGTGCAGGTCCTCGTGGCCGCGGGGCTCAGCAGCGACCACGAACCCATCACTCCGGAGGAGGCGTGGGACCGGCTGCGCAGTGGCCTGTATGTGATGCTGCGCCACTCCTCCCTCCGCCGCGACCTCCCCGCCCTCGCTGAGGTCGCCCGGCAGGTCGGTCCGGCCTTCGGACGGTTGATGCTGACCGCGGACGGCTCGGATGTGGCCTACGTCGTGCGCCACGGATACCTGGATCACCTCCTCCGGGTGGCCATGGAAAGCGGCGTTCCGCCTCTCGCGGCCTATGCCCTGGCCACCCTCAACCCCGCCACGTACTACGGGCTCGACGAGGAGCTCGGCATGATCGCTCCAGGACGGCTCGCGGACCTGTTGGTGCTCCCGTCCCTGGAGAACCCCACTCCGGAGCGGGTCATCGTCCGGGGACAGGTGGCGGTGGACGGGGGGGAGGTCCGCGTGGCGTTCCCTCCGCTCGACTGGGCCCGGTACTTCCCGCCTCGGTTTCGGGTGGAGTGGACCCCGCAACCAGATTGGTTCGCGTTCCCCGCACCGGGCCCGGAGGTTTCCCTGGTGGGCATGGAGCTGGACAACGCGGTGATCACCCGCCGCCGGGAATGGAGCGTGCCCGTGCGGGGAGGGCGCGCGGTGCTCCCGGAGGGCGTGGTCGTGGCGGTCCTGCTGGACCACCGGGGACGGTGGATGGTCCGGGCCCCCCTCGGAAACTTCGCCCGCCGGCTCGGGGGACTCGCGTGCACCTTCAACGTAGCGCACGAGATCCTGGTGTGCGGCCAGCAGCCGGAGGACATGGCCCTGGCGGTCCGGCGCGTCCAGGCCATGGGCGGTGGGGTCGCCCTCGTGGAAGGAGGGGCGGTGCGGCTGGAACTCCCTCTCCCCTTCGGTGGCCTGATGAGCTCGCTCCCCTACGAGGAGGTGGCCGCGCGGATCGAGCAGCTGACGGAGCTCCTCCGAGCCCGCGGGTACCCGCACGGCGACGTCCTCTATACCCTCTTGTTCCTGCCCTCCGACGGACTCCCCCGGGTCCGGCTCATGGCGGAAGGCCTGTGGGACGTGCGAGCCGATCGCCTGCTGCGCCCGCCCGAGCCCCTCGGTTCCGGAGGTTAACCCAGGGGCGCGGGGATCCGGACGCGCTCGGCGCCGCTGTAGACGTTGAAGCGGTCCCCCCGCAGGAACCCCACCAGGGTTACTCCGAAGGCCCTGGCCACCTCCGCCGCGAGGCTGCTGGGAGCGGAGACTGCGCAGAAGACGGGGATCCCGGCCACCACCGCCTTCTGCACCAGTTCGAAGCTGGCCCGTCCGCTGACCAGCACGATGTGCTCCGCAAGCGGCATCTTCCCTTCCAGGAACGCCCACCCCAGGAGCTTGTCCATGGCGTTGTGCCGTCCCACGTCCTCCCGGATGGCCAAGAGCTTCCCTCCCCCCTCGAAGAGGGCCGCGGCGTGCAGCCCCCCGGTAATGGCAAAGAGGCTCTGGGCCGCCCGCAGCCGCTCGGGCAGCCCGAGCAGCACCGCGGCCTCCACCGCGGGGCCCGGGGCAACCTGGCACCCCCGAAGCCGCAGGGCCTCCAGGCTCGCCTTCCCGCACACCCCGCAGGCGCTCGTGGTGTAGAAGTGGCGCTCCAGGGACGGCAGCTCCGGGAGGGCGTCCGTGCGGAGCTCCACGGTCACCACGTTGTACCGCTGATCGGGATCCAGGTCCGGGTCCACGCAGTAGGAGATCCGGGCGATCTCCTCCCGGTGCGTCACGATCCCTTCCGAGAAGAGGAATCCCGCGGCCAGCTCGAAGTCATGGCCGGGGGTGCGCATGGTCACCGCGACGGTCTTCCGATGCGATCCCGCGACCAGGCGGATCTCCATGGGCTCTTCGGTGGCCAGGAGATCCGCGCGCACCTCCACCCGGTCCCCCCGCACTGCCCGCACCTGCGTGCGGACCTTCGAAGCGGGCCGCCCCCCACCCATGATTCCACCTCCTCAGCCTCCCCGGATCCACGCATCCCCCTGCAGCATGCCCCTCCGCGGGCGACCGCGCAATACCAGCCCCTCGACGCCGCGGCCTGGGTGCCCTAGCATCCGCATGGGAGCGAAACGCGCCGAGGCGGAGGAGTGGCATGGTGAGCTTCCTCTTCCACGCACCGGTCACGGACTTCCCCGTGGCCCTGTGGCTTACGAGCCTGCTGTTCGACGTGCTGGGATGGTGGCGGCCCCGAGAGGTGTACCGGACCATGGCCCTGTGGCTCGTGGGATTGGGACTCCTGTCCGCGGTGGTGGCCATCGGCACCGCGTTTTACGACTACGCGCGCCTGGTGCGAGAAGGGGTGGGCACGGCCTTTCTGCAGCGCCACACCACGCACAGCCTCCTCGCATACGCAGCCACCGCCACCTACCTCGGGAGTTTCCTGGTCCGCTGGAGAGCCCCGCAGGCCCGGGCCATCATCGGCGGGCTCGCGGTGGCCGGTGCGCTCCTCATCGGCCTCACCGGGTACCTCGGTGGCGAGCTCCGGAAGGTGATGTGAGGAAGTGCGCCGCCTGATCCGGATCCCCGCTCCGTATCCGCGAAGCCCCGCGGCGGTGCTAGAAGCGTTTCCGAAGGAACCGGGTCGGGTTCTGCTCGAGAGCGCGGGTGGCCCTGAGGAACTGGGCGCCCGGTCCTTCGTCACCGCCCGGCCCTTCGCGATCCTCACGGGCCGCGGGGGCCGGTACGCCCTCCGTACCGCCCGGGCGAGATCCACCCGGACAGGTTGTCCGTTCGCCGTGCTCGAGCAGGTCCTTGCGTCCTTCGGCGCGGAAGATCCGCGTGGACCCCTGGGGCTTTTGGAGCCGTTTGCGGACTGGCCCACCTTTGCGGGTGGGGGGATCGGCTACCTCAGCTACGACCTCGGTCGCCAGGTGGAACGCCTCCCCACCCTCGCCCGAGACGACCTCGGTCTTCCGGAGCTGTGGGTGGCGTGGTACGACGCTGCGGTGATCCTCGATCACCGTCGGCAGGAGGCCATGGTGGTGGGGCGGGTCCTCCCGGGGCGGGAGGAGGCGGTGGCCAGCCACGTGCGGTTTCTCCTGCGGGCCCTGGAGGCCGCATCGGAGGATCCAGAGCCGGATCCCGGGCCGGACTTCCCGGGGCCCGGGCTGCGCTCCACCTTCTCCCGGGAGGGATACGAGGCCGCGGTGCGGCGGGCCATCGCGTACATCCGGGCGGGCGACATCTTCCAGGTGAACCTCAGCCAGCGGTTCTGCGCGCCTTGGCCCTGGGATCCGTGGCTTCTCTACCGCCGGCTCCGTCGCGCGAACCCCGCGCCCTTCGCCGCGTTCCTCGACGGCGGCAGGTGGGCCGTGGTGAGTGCTTCACCGGAGCGCTTCCTGCAGGTGGACCCCCGGACCCGGCGGGTGGAGACCCGGCCCATCAAGGGCACGCGGCCCCGCGGCCGGACGCCGGAGGAGGACGCCCGGTATGCCGAGATGCTCCTCCAGAGCGAGAAGGATCTCGCGGAACTCGTGATGATCGTGGACCTGGCGCGTAACGACCTGGGTCGGGTGTGCGCGTACGGGACCGTCTCGGTGCCGGAGCTGCGGCGCCTGGAAGCCTATCCCACGGTCTGGCACACGGTGGCGGTGGTGGAGGGAAGGCTTCGGCCCGGCGTAGGGCCCGCGGAACTCCTGCGGGCCACGTTCCCGGGCGGGTCCATCACGGGAGCCCCCAAGGTCCGGGCCATGGAGATCATCGAGGAGCTGGAGCCCGTACGCCGGGGGGTATACACGGGCGCCATCGGGTGGTTGGGGTGGGACGGTGCGCTGGACCTGAGCATCGCCATCCGCACCTTCGTGGTGACCGGCGGGGAGGCGTACTTCCACGCGGGCGGGGGAATCGTGGCGGACTCTGATCCCGCCGCGGAGTACGAGGAGACCCTCGCCAAGGCCCTGGGACTTGTGCGGGCCCTCGGGGAGGGGGTGGAGATCCCTGCGGTTCGTGTGGCTCAGTAGCGCGGGCGGATTGGTGGAGGCCGGGCGGGCCTGGATCCCCGCCACCGACCGGGGGTTCCTGCTGGGAGACGGTCTCTTCGAGACCACCCGGGTGTACCGGGGCCGTGCGCCTCTGCTCGCGTACCACCTCCGGAGGCTGCATGCAGGCGCGAGGCGTCTGGGGATCCCCATCCCGTGGGACCTCGAGGACGCGGCCGAGGAGCTTCTGCGGTACGTTCCCACGGAGCACGGAGTGCTGCGGATCACCCTCACCCGAGGCCCGGGGCCGCGGGGCTACGATCCGCCCGCCGCGGCGAACCCCACGGCGCTCCTCCAGGTAGATCCCCTGGAAGCCGCGGTGGAACCCGTGGACGCGTGGATCTGCTCCCTCCGCCGCGATCCCCGCTCTCCCACCGCCGGGCTCAAGACCACGAGCGCCCTCCCTCTCGTGCTGGCCCGTCAGGAGGCTCAGGCCGCGGGGTGCGGGGAGGCCTTGCTCCTGGACACGGAGGGGAACCTCGCGGAGGGGGCCGCCACAAACCTCTTCTGGGTGCGGGGAGGAACCCTGTACACGCCCTCCCTGGCTACCGGGTGCCTTGCCGGCATCGCCCGGTCTCTCGTCCTGGGACTGGCCCAGGTTCAGGGGATCCCCGTGGAGGAGGTCACCGTACCCGTGGAGGCCCTGCGGGAGGCCTCCGAGGCCTTCCTCACCAACGCGGTGCGCCTTCTGACTCCCCTCCGGTCCGTGTGGCTCCCCGAGGGCGCGCGGATCTCCTTCCCCGGTGGCCCCCTCACCGAGACGTTCCGGGCCACGCTGTGGAACCGGTTTTTTGAGGGCTGAGGCTACGGGGTCTTCACATCCGGCTTCGGGTCCACCCCCGCGTGCACGTACGTCCAGCCGAACCGGCCCTTGATGCAGAGGAACCCGCGGGTGATGGGGTCCTCCAGCGGCGACGTGACCTTCACGATGCGGTTGTCCTGCACGTGGAGCTCCAGGGTGCAGCCCACCCCGCAATAGGGGCACACCGTGGTGACCACCCGCTGCCGCGTCTCGTCCCAGGTGCCCGCCCGCCGCATCTCAAACTGGGTCTTCGGGACCAAAGCTTCCGTGGGGCAGACCGCCACGCAGTTCCCGCAGAACACGCAGGCGCTCTCCGGAAGCGGCAGGTCAAACCCCGGATCGATGCGGGCTCCGAGCCCCCGCCCGGCCACCGCGATGGCGAAGCTGTTCTGTACTTCCTCCCCGCACGCCCGCACGCACCGGTAGCAGAGGATGCACCGATCCAGGTCCCGCACGTACAGCTCGTTGTCCACCTTGGGAGCCCGCCCGTGTGGAGGGCCATCCGTTCGGAACGGTGCCCACCGCTCAGGTCGTGTTCCGTACTCCGCGGCGTAGCGCTGCACGTCCGGGGCGAGGCTGGTGTCCACGGAGCTCTGCAGGAGCTCCACCACCATCCGGCGGCTGACCGCGACCCGCGGGGTGTCCGTGCGCACCCGCATCCCGGGCTCGACTTTCCGGATGCAGGCCGGCACGAGGGTACGGGAGCCCTCGACCTCCACCACGCAGATCCGGCAGACCCCAATGGGTTCCAGGACGGGATGGTAGCAGAGGGTGGGGATGTTCTTGCCCAGGGCCCGGATGGCCTCTAGAAGGGTGGCCCCTTCCGGGACCTCGACGGTCTGCCCATCAACCTCCAGCGTGACGAGGCCATCTTGTACCCGGGTGGTCATGGGGTTCCGACTCCTCCGACCCGATCTTGAAACCGCAGACTGCTCAGGATCGCGTTCGGAGCGAGCTGTCCCAACCCACAGATGGAGGCATCCCGCATCACCTGGGCGAGGTCCTCCAGAAGCGCCCGCAACTCGGGGTCCACCCGACCGCCCCTACGCCGCAGCTCGACCACCAGCTCCAGCTGCCGCTGGGTTCCCACCCGGCAGGGGACGCACTGGCCACAGGACTCCTCCCGGAAGAACCGTGCGATGCGCTCCACCACCGCCCAGAGGTCCACCCGCTCGTCGAAGACCACGAGGGCACCGGAGCCCAAGGTGGCTCCCATGGCCTGGAGGGTCTCCACCGCAAGCGGGGTGTCGAGCTCCTCGGGCAGGAGGAAGGTCCCCGCCGCGCCGCCGCAAAGCACCGCCTGAATCCGACCTCCTTCGGGTAGGCCTCCCGCGAGCTCCTCCAGGACCGTGCGGATGGGGATCCCGAAGGTGACCTCGTAGACCCCGGGACGGGCCACGTGCCCGCTCACGCAGACGAGCTTGGTGCCCTTGGAGCGCTCGGTCCCCAGCCCCGCGTACCACGCGCCGCCCCGCACCAGGATGGTGGGGACCGAGGCCAAGGTCTCCACGTTGTTGATGACCGTGGGGCGTCGGAACAGCCCAACCTGGGTGGGGAAGGGCGGTCGGTTCCGGGGCTCGCCCCGGAACCCCTCGATGGAGTTGAAGAGGGCCGTCTCCTCCCCGCAGACGTAGGCCCCAGCCCCGCGGCGGACCTCGATGTCGAAGGAGAACTCCGTACCCAGGATCCGCCCGCCCAGATACCCCGCGGCCCGGGCCGCTTCCAGCGCCCGCACCAGGGTCCGATACGCTTCGGGATACTCGCCCCGGACGTAGATGTACCCCCGCTCGGCCCCTATGGCATACCCCGCGATGGTGAGCCCCTCGATCACCGCGAAGGGGTCCTTCTCGAGGAGGATCCGGTCCTTGAAGGTCCCGGGCTCGCTCTCGTCCGCGTTGCAGACCACGTACCGGGGAGGTGCCTCTCGGGCTGCCAGGGCCCACTTCCGGCCCGTGGGGAAGGCAGCCCCGCCTCGCCCGATGAGCCCGGACCGCTCCACCTCCTGGATCGTGGCCTCCGGCCCGATCTGGAGGGCCCGCTCCAGCCCCCGGTATCCGCCGAGGGCCCGGTAGTCCTCCAGGGAGGTGGGGACGACCCGGTCACACCGGGCCAGAAGCAGAGGGGTTCCCTCACCTTTCCATCCCAGGTGGGTAGGGAGGGAGGTGGATCCGGCCGGACCTTCCTCTCCCCGAGACCACGCCTGAACCCGCTCCTCCAGCGTTTCCGGGGTAAGCCCCAGGAGCACGCTCTCTCCCACCAGGGCCGCCACGCCCCGGTCGCACTGGCCAAGGCAGGGGAAGCGGCTCCAGCCCAGGGGCGGGAGGGGACCCTCGGGCGGTGCCGAACCATCGGGAGGGCGGGTAGGGGTTGGGCTGTCCGTCTCCCCGTGGGCGGGCTCGCGGACGGGATCCCCCAGATGCCGGTGCAGGATCTGTGCGAGTGCTTCCGCGCCTCGGAGCATGCAGGCGATGTCGTCGCAGAGGCGGATCATCCGGCGCGGCCGGGGCTCGGTGGCAAGCAGCGCGTAGAAGCTCGCCACCCCGTACACCTCCGCCACCGGCAGCTCTAGCTCCCGGCAGATGGCCGCGGCCGCCGGGTAGGAGATCCAGCCTCTCGCCTCCTGCAAGGCCCACAGAGCCGGGAGCAACAGGTCCCGGCGTCCCTTTCGCTCCTCTGGCTGCAGATGCCCCCAGACGCGCTCCAGGGCCCGCGTCTCCTCGGGTTCGGGAGGGGGCACGTGCTCCAGCCGCTGGAGCTCCACGCCCCATCCTCGGAGCGGAGCCGCGCTCATCGGGCGATCTCCCTCCCGGCCCCCACCGTAACCCGCTCCGTCCGGAGGGGCTCCACCCGGACCGCGGTGGCCTTAAACTCCGCGGTCCCGGATTTGGGATCCGCGGCATCCACGGTGAGGAAGTTCGTGGGGGTCTTCTCCGGGAAGTGCAGGGTCATAAAGCACATCCCGGGCAAGACCGTGGACTCCACCCAGACGGTGGCCTCCACAGACCCCCTCCGGGAGGAGACCCGCACGCGGTCCCCGGAGGAGACGCCGTAACGCTTGGCGTCCACGGGGTTGAGCACCAGGTACTCTTCCTGGGGGACCGGCGTTTTGTACAGGGCCGTCTGCACGCCCGTGTTGAAGAAGTGGAGCCTGCGGCCGGTGGTGAGCAAAAGCGGGTAGTCCTCGTTCACCTCGTCCACGGGCGGCTCGTAGTGGGTGGGCATGAAGGGAGCCCGAGGGCCCTCGACCGGACGCTTCCACAGCCGGCTGTGCAGGAACTGCTCCCCGGGATGGTCCTCGCTGGGGCACGGCCACTGGATCCCACCGAGCTCCTCCAGGCGCCGGTAGCTCATGCCCCGGTGCAGCGGGGAAAGTTCCCGTACCTCATTCCACACCGCCTCTGCATCGGGATAGTTCCAGTCACGTCCGAGCCGCCGGGCGAGCTGCTGGATGATCCAGAGGTCGTCCTTCGCCTCCCCGGGAGGTTCGAGCGCCTTGCGGACCCGCTGCACCCGCCGCTCGCTGTTGGTGACGGTTCCCTCGGACTCGCACCACGCCGCGGCCGCGGGAAGGACCACGTCCGCGAGTTCGCCCGTGGCGGTGAGAAAGATGTCCTGCACCACCAGGAACTCCAGTTCCTGGAAGAGCCGGAGGATGCGCGTGGCGTTCGCGTCGGACCGCACGGGGTTCTCGCCGATGACGTACAGGCCCCGGAGGATTCCCTTCTCCATGGCGTCGTACATCGCCGTGAGGTGCCACCCCGCCTTGGGCGGGATGGAGCAGTTCCAGGCTCGCTCGAACCGGGCCCGCACCTCCGGGTCCTCCACGTTCTGGAACCCCACGAGGCGGTTGGGAAGGGCTCCCATGTCGCCTCCCCCCTGGACGTTGTTCTGGCCCCGCAGGGGATTGAGGCCGGATCCATAGCGGCCCACGTGGCCCGTGAGGAGCGCGAGGTTGATCAAGCTGAAGACGGTGTCCACGGCGTTGTGGTGTTCCGTGATCCCCAAAGTCCAACAGATCATGGCCCGGGGGGCCGTGGCGTACTCCCGGGCCGTGGCCGCGATGAGCTCCCGGGGGACCCCGGTGACGGCCTCCGCGTATTCCAGGGTGTAGGGCTCCACCGCCTCCCGGTACCGCTCAAACCCCTCCGTGGCCTCCTGGATGAACTCCGCGTTGGCCAATCCTTCCTCGATGATGAGCCGGCCCATAGCGTTCGCGAGGGCGATGTCGGTGCCCACCCGTACGGGGAGCCACCGGTGAGCGAAGGCCACGCTCGAGGTCCGCCGGGGGTCAATCACCACGAGGCGCGCGCCGTTCCGCACGCCCTTGAGCATGTGGAGGAACATCACCGGGTGGGTCTCCCGGGCATTGGACCCCCACAGGAGGATGAGGTCCGTTTCCTCCATCTCCCGGTAGGAGTTGGTCCCCCCGCCCGCGCCGAACACCGCCGCCAGACCGGCGACGCTGGGGGCGTGTCAGGTGCGGTTGCAGCTGTCCACGTTGTTCGAGCCCATCACCTGGCGCGCGAACTTCCCGGCCAGGTAGTTGAGCTCGTTGGTGGACTTGGAGCAGCTGAACAGCCCGAAGCCTTGGCCTCCGTACCGCTCCCGGATGCGCCGCAGTCCTTCGGCAGCCCGGTCCAGGGCCTCCTCCCAGCTGGCCCGGACGAGGCGTCCGCCCTTGCGCACCAGCGGGTAGGTGAGGCGCACGTCCGGGCCCGGGAGGTCTTGCCGATCGCTCCCCAGCGGCATCCTCAGGGTCGCCACCGCGCTCACCCCCTCTCCGCAGACTCTTGGGGCTGGAGCAAGCGTACCACCGCCGGCGCGCTTCGGGAAAGGCCCCTTACAGACCGCCGAACGCCACGCCCGCGAGGACCCCTGCCAGGAACACCATCCCCGCGAGGAGGGCGCAGGGCCGGTAGTCCCCGAGGGCCATCCCCACCACCGCGAGGCTCGGCAGGCTCACCGCGGGCAGCGTGAGCAGCAGCGCGGCCGCGGGGCCCGTGACCCCTTGCTGGATGAGCGGCCTCGCCACCGCGAGCTCGGTCCAGGTGGGGATCATGAGCAGGGTTCCCGCCGCCGCGGCTTTGAGGGTGCTCGGGAGATCGTTGCGGCCCGCAAAGGAGAGGATCACCGGCGCGAGGGCTCCCGTGAGGATCGCGGCGAGGAAGAGCACGGGGATCGCGGCCCGGGCAAGCCGCCACGAGGTCCGTAGCCAAGCTGCCACGAAGGTCGCGGGGGTACGGGCATCCGCTTCCGCGAGCCCATGCTCCAGCGCGAGGAGGCCCGCGAGGCGGTCCGTCCAAGGACTTGGACGGTAAACGACCACGCGGCCAGAGGCCCGAAGCGCTCGCAAGACGAGGTACGCCCCGAACACCGCGAGCACCACCCCTCCGAGGACGCGCAGGAGCGCATAGGGCGCGGGCAGTAGGACGGTGGCGAGCACGAGGGTGGTAAGGTTCAGCATGGGGGAGGCCACGAGGAAGGAGAGCAGGGCGTCTAGACCCGTGCCCGCCCTGGAGAGGCTCGCGCCCAGCGGACCCGCGCAGCAGGAGCAGAAGGGGTAGGGGAGGGCGAGGAGGGAACCGGCCACGTGCGCCCGCAGTCCCCGGGCCCGAAGCATCCTCTCGAGTCCTGTAGCCCCACCGGGCATGCGCAGCAGCACGAGGAGCAGCCCCCCGATCAGGATCCCCAGGGCGGTGGCGTGCCAGACCACCAGCAGGTAGTTCACCGCCTCCGCCACCGGCCGCGTCCACCCTGGGAAGGACCAGACCGGGAACGCGAAGCTCACGCCCAGATTCCCCGCGTGGACGATGCGCGCCGCCTGCACGCTCCGGTACACGAAGAGGTCCACCACGAGGGCCGCCAGCAGCACTCCAGCGGTCAGGTTCCGGGCCCGCGGGAGGTCCACGCCCGCCGCCAGAGCCCCTCCCTCCTCCCGGATGAGCGCCCGATACACCCCTGCGCTTCCGAGGAGTGCCGCAAAAAGCATCAGGAGATGGACCGGGTGGACGTAGAGGATCGCGGAGGGGGAACCCACCTTGGTGTAAAGGCTAGGGGGGAGAAGAACCCCCCGCCGCAAGTCCACCACGGTGAGCAGCAAAAGCCCCACGAACCCGAGGAAGAGCCCGAGGAGCAGGAAGTACCGCGACCCGGCCGGGTGCCCCTCTGCGTAGGAGCGGCGGGGAGCCTCCAGGGATGCCATCGAGCTACCTCCTCAGCGAAATCTCTCAGCGAAATCTTCTGTGAGCATGTGTAAGGTTCCTTGACAACTTTCGTTTTAAATTTTTACCTATCTCCGAGATGTTGGACTCCCTGCGGATCTTCCGGCTGGTGGCCACCACCCGAAGCTTCACGGAGGCGGCCCGCCAGGCGGCCCTCACCCGTCCTGCGGTGAGTCAGCACATCGGCCGGCTCGAGCGCCTGTTCGGTACCCGGCTGTTGGTTCGGACCACGCGCCGGGTGGAGCTCACGGAAGCCGGCCGGGTCCTCCTGCAGCACGCGGATCGGGTGCTGGAGGAGGTGGCGCGGCTGGAGCAGGCCATGCGGGATCTGAGCCCCCGGCGCATGGCCCCGCTCCTCGTAGGCGCGAGCACTCTTCCCGGCGAGTACCTGCTGCCGAGGGCCCTCCTGGCGTTTCGGGATCGGTTCCCCGAGACCGAGGTGCGGGTGTGGATCGGGGACACGGAGGCGGTGGTGGGGTGGGTTCGGACCGGACAGGTGGAACTGGGGTTCGTGGGTCAACCCCCGACAGGATCTGAGTTCGTGGTGGAGCCGGTGGTGGAGGACGAGATCGTGCTGCTGCTCCCCCCGGGCTCCACCGCGTCGGATCCGCTCGACGTAGAGGCCCTCACCCGGATCCCCCTCGTGCTCCGGGAACCGGGCTCCGCGACCCGGGCAACCCTGATGGCCGCGCTCGAGCGGGCGGGCGTTACGCCCGACCGGCTCCGGGTGGTGGGGCAGCTGGGGAGTCCGGAGGCGATGAAAGCCGCGGTGCGGGCCGGGGTGGGCGCTGCCTTCCTCTCCCGGTTCTGCCTCCGTCCGGAGGAAGGGCCCGTGGTGCAGGTGCAGGGACTCTCGCTGCGGCGGTGGGTGTGCGCGTGCTGGCACAGGACCCGTCCTCCGGATCGGTTCGGCCAAGCGCTCATCGAGTTCCTACGGGCGTCCGCGGATCCCAACGGCTGAGCCGGCTATAATGGGGCAGACGGACTCAGGGGGTGATGGTGTGGCCCTCCCGGAATTCCGGAACGAGCCCTTCACGGACTTCACCCAGGAACCGAACCGGCAGCGCATGCTCGAGGCCCTGACCGCCGTGGAGGCGAAGCTCGGGGTGGAGCTTCCGATCGTGATCGGCGGGGAGCGCATCCGCGTGTCGGAGAAGTTCGAGTCCCGGAATCCTTCCAAGAAGACCGAGGTGGTGGCCCTGGCCCAGAAGGCGACCCCGGAGCACGTGGACCGGGCCGTGGAGGCTGCCTGGCGGGCCTTTCCTGCCTGGAAGCGGATCCCGCCGGAAGAGAAAGCGGCCCTGTTTTTGCGGGCCGCGGAGCTCCTGCGCCGCCGCAAGTTCGAAGCCGCCGCCTGGATGGTCTACGAGGTCGGGAAGAACTGGGTCGAGGCGGACGCGGACGTGGCCGAAGCGATTGACCACCTGGAGTACGACGCCCGGGAGATCCTGCGCTACGCGCACGGCAAGCCCACCGCCCCGCACCCGCAGGAGGTCTCGTCCTACACCTACGAACCCCTCGGGGTCGTAGCCGTGATCCCCCCGTGGAACTTCCCCCTCGCGATCCCCATGGGCATGGCGCTCGGAGCCCTCGCCGCGGGCAACACCGTGGTCCTCAAGCCCAGCAGCGACGCCCCCGCCACCGTCTACACCTTCCTGGAGGTCATGGAGGAGGCGGGGTTACCGCCCGGAGCGCTGAACATCGTCACGGGCTCAGGACCCACGGTGGGAGACGCCCTCGTCACGCACCCCCGGGTGCGCATAGTGGCGTTCACGGGGTCGAGGGATGTGGGGTGCCGCATCTACGAGAGAGCGGCGAGGGTACAACCCGGACAGATCTGGCTCAAACGGGTGATCGCGGAGATGGGCGGCAAGAACGCGGTGGTGGTGGATGAGGAGGCGGATCTGGAGGAAGCCGTGGCCGCTGCGGTGGCCTCGGGCTACGGGTACCAAGGGCAGAAGTGCTCGGCGGGTTCGCGCCTCGTGGTCACGCAGCCGGTCTACGACCAGGTCTTGGAGGCCTTCGTGGAGCGGGTGCGGGCTTTGGAGGTGGGGCCTGCGAAGGACAACTATCCGGTGGGGCCGGTGATCAACGAGCGGGCCTACCGCACCATCCTGGACTCCATCGGGATCGGCAAGCGTGAGGGCCGCTTGATGTGCGGCGGAGAAAGCGCAGGCGGTGAAGGCTACTACATCCAACCCACGGTGTTCGCGGACGTGGATCCGCAGGCCCACATCGCCCAGGAGGAGCTCTTCGGGCCCGTGGTGGCGGTGATCCGGGCCCGGGACTTCGACCACGCGCTCGCCATCGCCAACAGCACCCAGTACGGGCTCACGGGCGCGGTGTTCACCCGGAACCCCGAGAAGATCGCGAAGGCGAGAAGCGAATTTCACTGCGGGAACCTCTACATCAACCGGAAGTGTACGGGCGCCCTGGTGGGTGTGCATCCCTTCGGCGGGTTCAACATGAGCGGCACGGACGCGAAGGTCGGCGGCCCCGACTACCTCCTGTACTTCCTCCAGCCGAAGGTGACCAGCATCAAGTTCCGGTAGTATCGTAGGGGGTGGTGGGGACGTAGCTCAGCGGGAGAGCACCTGGTTTGCAACCAGGGGGTCGGGGGTTCGAATCCCCTCGTCTCCACCAGCCGGAAGGCACCACGACCGGAGGGGTCCCGTGATTCGAGGCCTGGATAACATCGGGGTGGCGGTCTCCGACGTGCGCCGGGCGGTCTCCTTCTACCAGCTGCTGGGGTTCCAACCGGACTCCGTGACGGAGGACTCCGCCTTCCTCCGGGCAGGGGGCGTGGCGCTGTACCTGTTCCGCACGGAGGCCCCTCCTCAGCCCTTCCGCTCCTTCGACCTCACGGGAAACCCTGTGGGGCTGGATCACCTGAGCTTCCGGGTGGACGACGTGGACGCCGCCTGCGCCGCTCTCCGGGATCTCGGAGTCACCATCGAGCGGTCGCCCCGGGACTACGAGTGGGGCGCCCGGGCCGCCTGCTTGCGGGATCCGGACGGAAACTGCATCTGGCTGCTCCAGCGCCGGTCCCCGTAGCGGCTTGCGGGCTCCTCACAGCCATTCCCCCATGGGCAGCACCGCGATGTGGGCCTCCTCAAGGGCCGCCCGTACCGCGCGGGCCCTCTGCCCGGCTCCGGGCGTATCCCCGTGGATGCACAGGGTGTCTGCCTCCACCACCAGTTGCCCGCCGTCTACGGTCTCGATGGGCTCCCCATACGCGATGCGCACCGCCCGGCTGGCCACCTCAAACGGCTCTAGGAGCAACGCGCCTGGATCTTCCCGGGGCACTAGGGTCCCGTCTCGGCGGTAGGCCCGGTCGCAGAAGGCCTCCCGGGCTACCCGAAGACCTGCGGCCCGAGCCACGTGCTCGAGGACGGACCCCGAGAGCGCGACCAGGATCCTGTCCGGGTATGCCTGCTGCACGGCCTCCACTACGGCCCGGGCCACGGCCTCGTCCTGGGCGGCCACGTTGTAGAGGGCGCCGTGGGGCTTGATGTGCTGGATCACGACCCCCTCCGCCCGGGCGATGGCCTCCAGAGCTCCGATCTGGTACAGGCAGTAGGCGGTAACCTCTTCGGGCCGCATGGGGATCCTCCGGCGGCCGAATCCCAAAAGATCCGGATACCCCGGATGGGCCCCCACGGCCACCCCGTGCGCCCGACACCGTCTCACCGCCCGCGTCATCTCCATGGGGTCCCCCGCGTGCATCCCGCAGGCGAGATTCGCGGAGGTGATCACGGGGAGGACATCCTCGTCCTCCCCCAGCCGCCATACCCCCAACGACTCCCCGAGGTCGCAGTTGAGGTCCATGGTGCGTCCCATCTTCCCCTCCCGGTGAGCCTTGTTCCACGCGCATCGGGCCATCCCTGCGCCTTCCTTGCCAGCATGCGCGGTTTCCCGGAAGATGGAGGGGGCGAGGGCATGGGGGATGCGGGCCGGCATCGGATGGAAGATCCTCGCGGGGTACCTGGCGGTTTCCTGTCTGGTCGGGCTCGCCTTCGGCCTCTCCGCGCTCGCCACGGGGTGGATCGCGGGCATCGCCCGGCACCTCCACCAGGGTGCCGAGCTCATGACCGCGACTCTCGCCGCGCAGGTACTCGCGGAGCGTGCCTTGTTCCTCGCACTCCAGGAGCGGGCCCTCCGGCCGCCAGAAGCTGGGGTCCAGTTTGAGCTCACCCGCCGCCTTCTCGAGCGGGCCCTGGATGCCCTCCCAGCCCAGGCGGAGATCCGGCCGCTCCTCGCCCGCATCCGGTCCGCCCAGGCCTCGTTCGTCCTCGCGGTCCACGCCTTGCGGGAAAGTACACCGGATCGGGAGCGGGAGGCGGCTCAGGAGGTCCTGAACCGGTTCGCGGAGCTCCGGGGACTCCTGCGGGACCTGGTGGCCCGTACCCCGGACCCCCTGGAGGAGAAAGGGACCGCGGTGCGGTGGCCCGCCGGCTGGTGGTTGCCCGATTTCTTCCGGCAGCAGGTGGAGCACACCCGTCGCATGGCGGACCACATCCGGGCCCTGCGGGACTCCTACCGGTGGGAGCAGGCCTTCTGGGCACGGTGCAGCGCCCTCCTCGCCCTGGCCCTGGATCCCACCCCCCAGCCCCTCTCCGCCCTCACGGGGGCCCGGCTGCCTGTCCCGGGGCCGCGCATCCCGGAGGCAGAGCCCCTCCTGGCGGAGCAGGCGGCCGCCATGAACCGGTTTGAGGAATTCGTCCAGGAGGCCCTCACGCGCTACCGGGCTGCGAATCCGGAGGCCTATACGGCTTTTGTCCGGACAGGTCTCCCCCAGGCCCTCGAGGATGTCCTGACCCCCACCATCTCCCTGCGGGCCGTGCTGGAGGTGGAGCGCACCCGGTTCCAGTCCGAGCTGGAGCGGGTGAACGTCTCGATCCTCGCTTTCACCCGGAGCCTCACCCACGCAGCGATCCTCGTCCTGCTCCTGAGCCTTCTCGTGGCCGCATTCCTCACCCGAAGCATCACCCGCCCCCTCGACGCGCTCGCCGCGGCCATGGACCGCGTGCGGCATAACGACCTGGAAGTCCGCCTGGACGCGGGGCGCCGCCGGGACGAGGTGGGCCGCATGGTGGAGGTGTTCAACGCCATGGTCCAGGAGCTCCGGGAGTCCCGGGAGCGGTTGCGGGCGTACCAAGAGGATCTGGAGCGCATGGTGGCCGAGCGGACGCAGCAGCTGGAGCGGGCTCAGGCCCGGCTGGTGCAGTCCGAGAAACTGGCGGCCCTTGGGGAGCTCGTGGCGGGGGTGGCTCACGAGCTCAACAATCCGCTTACCTCCGTGCTCGGCTACGCGCAACTGCTGGAGGCCGGGGAGCTGGACGGGGAAGATGCTCGCCGGGCCCTGGGAGTCGTCCTGCAGGAGGCGGACCGGGCCCGTCGCATCGTGCAGAACCTCCTCACCTTTGCCCGGCAGCGGGCCCACGAGCGCGGCCCCGTGGACGTCAATGCGGCCCTGGAGCAGACTGTGGCCTTGCGGCGATACGAGCTGGAGCGGGCCGGGGTGGAGTTCGTGCTGGATCTGGCCTGGGACCTCCCCCTCATCGAGGGCGATCTGTTCCAGCTGCAGCAGGTCTTCTTAAACCTCATCAACAACGCGGCTCAGGCTTTGGCCGGGGCCCGCGGGCGCATCGAGATCCGTACCGCCCACCGGGAAGGCCGGGTGGTCGTGGAGGTGGCGGACACGGGTCCCGGGATCCCCCCCGAGCACCTGCCTCGCATCTTCGATCCCTTCTTCACCACAAAGGATGTGGGAGAGGGGACGGGGCTGGGACTCTCGATCTCCTACGGGATCGTGCGGGACCACGGGGGCGAGATCTACGCGGAGAACCGACCGGAGGGCGGCGCCCGGTTCGTCATCGAGCTCCCGGCGGCTGCGCCGTCAACCTGACCTCCACTCGGATGGGGTCCTGGAGCACCAGAGCTCCCTCCTGCACCCCGTACGGCACTTCCCGGGCCCGCAACCAGGCCTCCAAGGCCGTGAAGGCCTCCGGGGAGATGCCCCAGGTGTAGGACACGAGCCCTGTGGCGCCCTCAGGCGGCCAGCGCGGGGCTCCCCACACGTTGAGTCCCACGTGGTGGTGGTATTCTCCGGCCGCGAGGAAAAGGGCCCCGGGATAGCTCCGCTGGGTGACCCGCAGCCCCAGGGTCTCCGCGTAGAACGCCTCCCCGCGGGAGAGGTCGTCCACGCGGAGGTGGATGTGTCCGAGCCGGGTTTCGGGGTCGAGAGGCCCAGCTTCCCTGGCCTCCTGGAGGAGGCTCGGGACGTCGAGGGGGCGGGTAACCATGGCGATCTCCCCGTCCCGGCGCGGCCAGGAAGCAGGCGGACGGTCCCGGTAGAGCTCCAGGCCGTTTCCCTCAGGGTCCGCCAGGTAAAACGCCTCGGAAACCCCGTGGTCGCTTGCGCCCTCCAGGGGCCAGTTCTCGAGCAGCAGCCGGCGCACCACACGGGCGAGGGAAGCACGGTCCGGGAGCAGGAGGGCGAAGTGGTACAGCCCCACGGCCCCCAGAGGGTGGAGCGAGGAGGCGGGGCTGTGGAGCAGGGTCAGGAAAAACCGCCGACCTTCCGGCGCAAACCGCACCTCTTCCCTCGCGCGCCCCACCTCCCGCAAGCCCAAAAGCCCCTCGTAGAAGGCCCGCATCCGGTCCAGGTTCTGGACCCGAAGGGTGAGGGCCACGAGAGAGGCTTCCGGCGGCATCCGGAAGCGCGTCATGGCTCAGTCCCGCGTCCGCGTGAGACCTGCGAGGAAAGGGTTGCTCAGCCGCTCCCTGCGGACGCTGGTGGGCGGACCGTGTCCGGGGTAGAGCACGGTTTCGTCGGGGAGGGTGAGGACCTTAGTGCGGATGCTCTCCATCAGGGTATCCCAGTCCCCACCCGGAAAGTCCGTGCGCCCCACGCTCCCCGCGAAGACCACGTCCCCCACAAACGCAAACCCCGGGCCCACCAGGATCACGTGCCCGGGGGTGTGCCCAGGTGCGGAGAGCACCCGGAGCTCGAGCCCGCCGATCCGGAGGACATCCCCTTCCTCCAGGAACCCGTCCGGATCCGGCGGCGGATCCACCACCACGCCCATCAGGAGGGCGGAAGCGCTCGCGTTCCGGATGAGCTCCATGTCCCCGGGGGGCGCCAGGAACCGGGCACCCGTGGCCTGCTTGAGAGGCCGCACCGCGCCCACGTGGTCCCAGTGGCCGTGGGTGGCCACGATGGTCTCCACTTGAAGGCCGTGGTGGTGCACCAACTCCAGGATCACGGGGGCGTCGCTGCCGGGATCCACCACCACCGCCCGCCTGGTCTCCTCGTCTCCCAGGAGGTAGCAGTTGGTCCCGATGGGGCCCGTGGGGATCTGCTCCAGGATCATGGCTTGAGCACCTGTTGGAATCTGGGAATTCCCCGCGCGGCCCGATCCACCCGCTCTTGGATCTCCACGAATCGCTCCAGGTAGCGCCGGGCCCGGCGCATGTACTCGTACGTCTTTTCCTGCCAGCCTTCCGGCTCCACCACCTCCGCGGGCATGCACAGGACGCTGTGGGCCTGTCGCAGCCGCAGCACGTACTCGTAGCATGGGTAGGGCTTTTCCTGGATCTGGACCGTGCGGGGGTCCAGATCCAGCCCCGCGGCCCGGGCGGCCTCCACGAGCCGCCGGACGGCTTCCCGCATGGGCACCGGGCGTGCCCTCATGCTCCCCGCTCGTGGGCCCTCCATCCTTCCCTCCGCCTGGAGCCACTCCCTAAGAGTATAACGCCCCCCTGCACGAGGAGTTTCCGGGCCCGGGCTCGAACCCGGCCACCGTGCGACCCTCGGACCGGACCGGAGAGCTCCTCGTCCTCGCGGCCGCGGTGCTGTGGGGGACGATGGGGATCGCGGTGCGCCGGGCGGATGCCGCGGGAGTGGGCGTCTTCGAGGCCTCCGCGTGGCGGGCGGGGATCGCCTTTGCGGGGATGCTGGGGATCACGCTCCTCACAGATCCCCGCCGCCTCCGGGTGCCCGGTCGGGACCTCGCCTTCTTCGCCGCTTACGGGTTCGTGAGCATCGCCCTCTTCTTCCTCGCGTACTTCACCGCGATCCGCATGAGCTCCGTGGCGACCGCGGCCATCCTCCTCTACACCGCACCCGCGTGGGTAGCGGTGATCGCGAGATTGGTGCTCGGGGAGAACCTCGGCGCGCGGAAGGGAGTCGCGTTGGGGCTGGCCTTCTGCGGGTGTCTGCTGGTGGTGCGGGCGTACGATCCTGCCGCCCTCAGGCTGAACCTCCCCGGGGTCCTGGCGGGGCTCGCTTCCGGGCTCACCTACGGGCTGTACAGCATCTTCGGGAAGCTGGGCCTGCGGCGATACGACCCTCAGGTGGTGCTCACCTATGCCTTGGGCTTCGGCACCGGGTTCCTGGTCCTCCTTGGGCTCGCCGCGGGGGTCCCCCTGGAACGGTTCTCCCCTCACCACGTGATGCGGGCGGCCGGCCCTGTCCTCTACCTGGGGGTGGTCATCACCCTCCTCCCGCAGTGGCTGTACATCACCGGGCTCCGGTACGTGTCCGCCGCCCGCGCGAGCCTCGTAGCTACGGTGGAGCCCGTAGTCGCTGCCCTGAGCGGGTACGCGGTGCTGGGGGAGGGCATGCACCTCCCTCAGATCCTCGGCGGAGCCCTGGTCCTCGCTGCGGTCCTCCTCTCCCGAGCGGAGGAGACCTAGGGCCCTTAGCGGTGCTTGACCCGCGCCCGGATCAGGGCCGTCTGATGGGCCGCCTCTTCGAAGCGATCGTCCAGGGGCGCCAGGGCCACCTCTCCGTAGCGGCGGCGCAGGCTCAACCGGATCAGGTGGTCCGCAAACCTGGGGTTCTTCGGGAGCACGGGACCGTGCAGGTACGTGCCGAAAACCGTCCCGCAGACGGCCCCCTCCGTGCGGTCCTGCCCGTTGTTCCCGAATCCCACAACCACCCGGGCGAGGGGCTCTGATCTGGGACCCAACCATGTCCGGCCCCCGTGGTTCTCGTACCCCACCAAGGTGCCGATCCCGGGGATCGCGCCTTCTGCCACCACGTCGCCCACGAGCCGCCGGGCCCTGGGGCCGGGGTGCTCCGTCACCACGTCCAGCACCCCGACCCCCGCAAGCGGCTCCCCCTCCGCGGGCCGATACCCGTGCCCCAGGAGCTGGTAACCCCCGCACACCCCGAGGATCACCACGCCCCGAGCGGATGCTGCCCGCAGGGCTTGGGCCTTCCCCTGAAGGTCTCGGGCCACGAGGGCCTGCTGACGGTCTTCCCCGCCTCCCAGGAAGATGAGGTCGTGCGCCTCCGGGTCCAGGGTCTCTCCCAGTCGCACGGGGGTAACGCGCACCGCGATCCCGCGCTGCTCCGCCCGCCACCGAAGGCAGAGGAGGTTTCCCCGGTCGCCGTAAAGGTTCAGGAGGTCCGGATAGAGGTGCGCGATCCGCAGTTCCACTCAGTCCTCCCAGAAACCCGGGACGACGCCCTCCCGCTGGAGGATCCGCCGCAGGTCCAAGAGAGCGGTATAGGTAGGGAGCACGAGAAGGGTCCCCCCTTCGGGGAGGCCCTGGGCTGCCACCTGCAGGGCCCGGGCGAGATCCGGCTCCACCCGCAACCGGCCCTCAGGGACTCCCGCGTACCGGAGGCGCAGGGCCAGGTCCGCAGCCCGGAGGCCGCTCGCGACGACCGGGAGCGGGAGCGTCCGCAGTGCCTCGAAGTCCACGTCCCACAGCCACGAGACGTCCCGCCCGTCCGCGGTCCGGTCGTGGATCACCACCAGGAGGGCATCGGGAGGGTGCTGAGTCACCACCCGCAGCAGGGCGTTGAACCCCGCGGGGTTCTTCGCCAGGAGGATCTCCAGCTCCACGCCGCGCCACCGCACCCGCTCCGCCCGGCCGAAGGCGGGCCGGAACCCCTGCAGGGCCCGCCCCACGGCCTCAGCTGGGACCCCAAGACAAACCGCGGCTGCGGTGGCCCCGAGGGCGTTGTACACGTTGTACAGGCCCGGAAGAGGGATCCGCACCCGCAGCCGTCCTCCCGGCCAGACCAGGCTCGCTTCCGTTCCCCGCGTGCCGTCCGTCCGGATCGCCTCCGCGTAAACCGCGGGATCCGGCCGCCGCACCCCACACCCCTCGCACGCGTACCGGCCTGCGTGGGAGAGGTACACCACCTCGTAGGTGTACGGGGCTCCGCACCGGTAGCAGTAGCGGACGTCCGCGGCGTCCTCCATGGCTCCCAGCCCGCAGCCTTCGTCCTCCACCCCAAAGGGCACCGTGGCTAGCCCTAAGTCCCGGACCACCGCTGCCACCTGCGGATCGTCCGCGTTGAAGCACACCTTAGCCTCCGGAAGCCCTTGGAGGGCGGCCCGCCACCGGTGCGCTACCGTCTCCACCTCGCCGTAGCGATCCAGCTGGTCCCGGAAGAGGTTGAGGAGGACCACCACCCGGGGCCGCAGGACCGGGATGAGGAGGGGGAAGGCCGCCTCGTCCACCTCGAACACCCCCACCTCCCCCCGGACCTGGCCCCGTAGATCCGCAGCCTCCACCAGGGCGGAGGCGATGCCCGAGGGGAGGTTAGCCCCCGCCCGGTTGTGCACCGTACGCAGGCCCGCCTCCCGGAGCATCTCCGTTACCAGGCGGGCCGTGGTGGTCTTCCCGTTGGTCCCGCTCACCACCACGGTACCCCGCGGGAGCTGGGAGGCGAGGGTCTCCAGGATCCCCGGGTAAACCCGTCGGGCAAGCCGTCCCGGGAGCGTGGTCCCCCCGCCCACCCGCAGGCCCCGGCTCAGGCGGGCCGCGGATTTGGCCAGGATCAGGGCAAAGCGAAGGCCTACGGTCACCCAAGCCCCATCCTACCAGGGGATGGGGCCACGAACTCAGTAAAGACGGCGGGCGCCTACGAAACGCGTCCGGTAGTAGCCATCCTGCAAGGAGTCAACCCGCACCCGCCCTCCCGCGGAGGAGGCGTGGATGAAGGTGCCCCCGCCCAGGTAGATCCCCACGTGGGAGGGACCGGGGCGGTAGGTGGTGAAGAAAACGAGGTCCCCCGGCTCCAGCTCCGAGAGCGCGACGGGCCGCCCCACCCCGAACATCTCGAAGGAGGTGCGGGGGAGCAGGATTCCGAACCGCCGGAACATGGCGTAGACGAATCCGGAGCAATCGAACCCGCTGGCGCCCGTGCCGCCCCATCGGTAGGGCACTCCGAGGAACCGCCGGGCGAAGACCGCCAGCACCGCTCCCCGCGAGGCGGGAGCCGAGGCCTGTCGGACCCGGGGGCCTGAGGAAGGAGAGGCAGGCACCCTTAGCCTCTGCCCCACCTGGAGGATGCCGTCCACCGGAATCCCGTTCAGGGCCGCGAGCTGCTGAGGGGTGGCCCCGTACCGACGGGCAAGACGCCAGAGGGTGTCCCCGGGCTGCACCTCGTACACCTCCTCCCGACGGACCTCTTCTCCATCCGCCCGTCCGGGGATCCGCAGCACCTGCCCGGGTCGGAGGACGTCTGGATCCTCCAGCCCGTTTGCCTCCACCAGGTCCCGCACGCGGACTCCGTAGCGGGCCGCGATCCGGGTGAGGGTGTCTCCGGGCTGCACGGTGTACGAGGGGCCTTGCGCGAAGGCCTGGGGTGAACCCGGGAGGACCAAGCACAGGGAAGCCATCGCGGCCACGGCCTTTGGCCAGCGCATCCTCGTCCCTCCCCCAGGGGATCTAAGACCCCGCCTACGCGGGTCCATAGACGTTTATCAGGGTTCGCCCTGAGACGGAGGGGTCCTCCGTCAATGAGCAAGGCAATCCATAAAATTTTTGGAAGACCGAAGGGTGGATCGGGATGCGGAGGAGGATTATTTTTTTTATGGAAGATTCAGGGAGCCGTGGGCTCAGGGAAGGGGATCTGGTGCTTCCGGAGATGGGAACAGGCCAGGGGACCTTCTCCCTGGCCTGTTCCCCCGATCCAGATGGGCTAGGCTAGTGGAGTGAACGCTTGAAGTCGCTCGGCTTGACGTTCTCGATGAACCGCCGCCACTCCTCCATCTCCTGGTCCTGATCCTCCTCCTTCTTGAGGGGGATGGCGTGGGCGGCGACCTTCTCGTCCACGAAGATGGGGGCGTTCATCCGCAGGGCGAGGGCGATGGCATCGCTGGGCCGGGAGTCAATGGCGTTCTCCCTCCCGTCCCGCACCAGGTGGATCTCCGCGTAGTAGGTCTGGTCCCGGACATCCGTGACCACCACCCGCTTCACGGAGACGTCCATGCTCTGGAGGATGTTCCGTAAGAGGTCGTGGGTCATGGGGCGGGGCGGGGTGATCCCCTGCAGCTGCAGGGCGATAGCCTGGGCTTCCGCGGGGCCCACCCAGATGGGGAGGGCCAACCGCTCCTCCGCGTCCGTGAGCAGGACCACGGGGTTCATCTGGTGATCCATGGCAACGCCCTTCACCTTCATCCAGATCACGGTTCCCCCCTCCTCCGCTCTTGAGCCAATTATAGCACCTTACGATGTCGAGAGCCCCCGCCGGTCATAGGTGTACACCTTGCCGTTGGCCCTCAGCCGGACAGGGTTCCGCCAGAGGGAATACACGGATCGGAGGTACAGGGCGATGCGCTTGGGGTCCAGCTTCTTCCCCTCCTCCGCGTGCACCAGGGTGAGGTCCCGGGGACCCGTGGGGTCCTCCACCTCGATGGGGGGGTCCCCTTTGTAGAGTTTCTGCTGGATGAGCATCTCCTTGACGGCCCCCACGTCCGTGTTCTTCGTGCGGTCCCGGGGATCGTACACGAACAGGTCCAGCCGGTGCACGAGCTCCTGGGTGAGCATCTCGTCAATCAGACGCACGTCCTCGTAAAATCGGCGGACCTCCAGGGCCTTCTGCCATCCCCAGGTCCGCCGGATGTGCTGGAAGAGGGTATAGCCGATCATGTAGGTGGTGGGCCGGCTGCAGATGGAGCTGCTGACCTCCGCCCACTGCCGGGCGCTCACCAGTTCCCGCAGCAGCTCCAGCTCCACGAAGGTGGCCCACCCCTCGTTGATGATGTGGGTGCGCTGGATGAGATCGAAGTACTCCGCCTCCTGCCGGACCGCCTCCAGGATGTACCGCTCGTAGTCCTGGAGGGGCGCCCGGGCCTCCAGATGGTAGATGACCCGGCGCGCGCGCCGGGCGGGATCCCGCTCGAAGGCGTTCACACTGGTGGCCACGGTCAGGCAGGCGTCCAGCAACCGCTCCACCGTCTCCCGTCCGTACTTCTCCTCGAAGGACCGGAAGGTCCGGGCGTGCTGCTCCGCGAGGTTGAGGATGTCCTTGTTGGACTTGCGGAACCAGTGGTTGTTCGCGAAGAAATCCGCGTGCCCGTACACGTGCGCGATGACGCAGAGGTTTTGCAGGTGCGTGTTGGTCCGACGCAGGAAGGCATAGGAGGGGCGGGTGTTCAGCACCAGCTCCAGGATGCTGAACACCGCCTTTGATTGCTGGGCGTGGATCTCCTTGTAGGCCCCGCCCCAGTACCAGTGCACGAACCGGTTCGGGAGCCCCATGCTGGCCACTTCCGCGATCTCCTCGCTGTCCGTGAGGCGGAAGACCACGGGATCGAAGCTCAGGCCCAGGTCCCGGGCGAGCGCCTCCACCCGCGCGATGATCGTCTCGTACTCCCGCATGTCGCGGTGCCCCCTTCCCCGCTGAGGTAGGGGATGAACTCCCGCAGGGCCTGTCGGATGGAATCCAGATCCACCAGGTTCACGAAGGACAGGTTGGGTCGCCGCCGGCTCAGCTCCTGGACGTGCTCGCTGAACCCCCCGATCCCCCGGCCCCCGGGGTTCACGTGCCCGTAGCTGACCACATCGAACCGTTCCAGGGCCTCCTCGAACCGCCGCTTGGCCAGCTCGAAGTCCCCGCTGCTCGTTTCCCCGTCCGTGAACAGGAACAGGTACTTGTCGTACTCGCTCACGCCCTCCAGGAGCTCCATGGCTTTCTCCAGCCCCGCGCTGATGTGCGTCCCGCCACTGCTTTCTACGGAGAAGAACTCGTCCCGGGTCTTCTCCTCCGCCACGTCCTGGAACACCACGTACCGGCGGAGGTTGGTGGGGTAGCGGCGCTCCAGGGCATACCAGAGGAGGAAGATCATCTTCCGGACCAGGGCCAGGTAGTCCCCCCGCATGGAGCCGGAGATGTCCAGAACGTAGATCTCCAGGGAACGGTGGTTCCGATCCACGGTAGGATCCTCCACGAAGTACCAGCCGTCCAGCCGTAGATCCACGTCGTACTCCGCCACCCCCCGCTCCCGGATGTTCCGGAGGAGGCTCGTGACCATGGTCTCTTCCAGGTTGAGGTCCGCGGCAAGCCCCCACCGGTCCAGATCGTCCAGCTCGAGCAGGTCCTCCGTCTCCACCTCCCCGCCCCGGCGCACGTGGTGCAGGACCGGCAGCTGCAGCTCTTCCAGGAGCACCTCCTGGGCCAGGCGGACGAACTCCTCGAAGTCCAGCTCCACCCGGAGCTCCTTGCCGTGGTGGTCCCCCCCCAATAGCCCCACGACCGCGTACACCTCCTCTCCCCCTTGCCCCCCCGAGCCCTGCGCCTGTCCTGCGCCCTGGGCCAGGAACCGCTCCTCTTCCCCGTACCGGAGGGTGGGGAGATCCAGGGTGGTAATCGAGGTCTTCACCTTCCCGTCAATCACCAATTCCTTCTGCTGGATGAGCTCGTGGAGGTTCTGCTTCAGGTACTCCCGCAGGAGCTGGTCGTGCTTGTGCTCCGCGATCCGGGCCCGGTGGACGCGCATGTCTACACGCTCCGCCCGATGATCTTGAGCAGACTCCGGGCGCACACCTCGCAGTACCCGTATTCCTCGATGGCGGTGCGGTAGAGGGTCTGCAGCAGGGCCCGGCTCTGCGGGTCCATCTCCTCCGTCTTGTCGTACAGGCGCAGGCAGTTCTTGATTTTGTTGAACACCACCTCGTTGATGGCCCCCCGCAGGTGCTCGTTTTCCGTGTAGGGCAGGCTCACGAGTTCCTCCTTGCGCTCCACGAGCACGTTCTCGAAGGCCAGGCGTCCCTGTCGGCTGATCTGACGCTTCGCGATGAGAATTCCCTCCACCTCGTCCAGGAGCTCCTTCTCCCGCTCCGCCAGCGGCTCTCCCAGGACATGCCGGCTCACCGCGTCCAGGTAGTTCCGGTAAAGGTTCTGGCCGTACTCGAAGAACTGGGTGGGCACGATGCGCTCTACGATGAGGGCGATCTTGCCCTGGATGAACTCCATCTTGGTCTCCTCGAACTGACGCAGGAGCTCTTTCAGGTTCAGGTCCTTCATGGACTGATGTTCGAAGGTGCGCTCAATGGCCTCGGAGATGAGCTCCAGATCCAGACAGGTATCCGCCTTCGCGTAGGCATAGGAGAAGGCGTCCTCGAAGAAGCGGGGGCTCAGGCCCCGCATCCCCCCGGATTCCTCCCGGGTTTTGAGGGCATAGCGCGCAGCCAGCTCGTACACATCCTGGGGCGCATGCTTGCGCTCCCCACGCCGGCGATTGGCCCGCTCCACGAGCGTCCGGTAGATCTGCATCTCGCCCGCGAGGTCCATGTTGTAGGGAAAGTCGATCTTGTGGATGCGGCCCCGCAGGGGCTCCATGATGTCTTCTTGTAGGAAGACGTTGTACTCAGGGTAGTTGGTGTGCCCGATGACCACCAGGTCCACGTGCACCGTGGGAAAGTTGGCGAGGTCCACCCGCTTGGACTGGATGAGCTCCAAGAGCAAGGACAGCAGCTGCCGGCGGCTCTTGAAGACCTCCGTCCAGTCCAGGATCCCCCGGTTCGCCCAGATGATCTTGCCCTCGAAGTCGTAGGCATCTGGATCGTAGGTGGAGCCCCGCTCCTTGAGCATGGCGAAGTTGATGTTGCCCACGAAGTTCGTGATGTCCTCCCGGCGCAGGTCCGTGGGGGTGTGCTTGGCGATCCCCACCTTGTGGCGGGCGGAGATGTAGATCCGCTTCACGGGCACCTGCTCCCATCCCCCGTACCGACGGATGAGCCGCTCGCACACGGGACAGGGCACGGCCTCCTCGTGCCAGTACAGTCCGTACTGGTCCAGCACCTCATGGGGGACGAGGTCGAAGGGATGCTGGTGGAAGGGGCAGCCCTCCACCGCGTAGAGGATTCCCGCCTCCGTCCGGGAGTACTCCTCCAGTTTCCGCTTCAGCTTGTCCACGGTCATGCTCTTGCCGGACCCCTGCGGCCCCACCAGCAGGAGCAGCCGCCGCTCCATGGACATGGCGTATCCCCGGAAGTACGAGACGATGTCCTGGAGCTGCTTCCCCATCCCGTAGATGCCTTCGAAGACCTTCTCCGGTCCGAAGTACTCGATCATGTCCGCGATGTAGTGGTGCGTGGTGCGGGTCAGCCGCTCATCGGCCCGTGCCGCCTGCAGGTAGTCCCCCACCGTCCGGATCTCCATGGTTTCCCCTAACAGAAAGCTTCGGCGTCCCGTCCCCCTTCTTGAGCGTTCCCAAAACACGCGGGCCCAGACGGAGGGGAAGGACTCCGCTGGGCCCGCTCAGTTTCTCCGACCACCGCGCGCCCGCGGTGGTCCCTCCCACGCCGCCTAGCCGGCGGCTTGCCGCAAGTATACGCAGCCCCCCTTCCCCCTGTCAAAAGGGGGAGGGGGGCGGAATTCCGCTGTTCCCGCCGTGCGCGCAAGCCTGGAAGCGTCCGAGGAGCGAGATCCGCGGCCACGGGTATCGCGTCGTCTCAGGGCGACCCCTCCGCCTGCGGGCGAACCGTACGGATAACACAATTGTGAATTCGATTCCGAGAATGATACGATGAACTCACATGGGAAACGGTTCTCCTTTCGGAGGTGTGCCTTGTCCGACATCCTCCACATGGCTGTCGAGCTCGTGAAAACCCAGGCTGCTCAGCGGGAGATGAGCGCGGCGGAGATCGCGGAGTACCTCCAGCGGACGGTCCACGCCCTGCAGACCGTCCTCCACGGCCTCGGGACTCCGGGAGAAGCTCCCCCGGCCGGGCAGGCCGCACCGCAAGAGGTCTTGGAGACAGCTCCGACCGCGCCACGGACCCTCCGGGTCGAGGAGGCCGCGAGGTACCTAGGCCGAACCCCCATGACCGTGTACAAGTACATCCACCAGGGCAAGCTCCCCGCCCAGCGGGTCGGACGGTCGTTTTTGATCCGCCTGGAAGACGCCCAGGCCCTCAAACGGGAGCTGGGGCGTGCCGGCCGCCGGGGCCTCCGCCGGGCTGTCGGGGCCCGGCCGAGAAGACGGGCAGTCCCCAGGGCTGCGGCGGGCCGGCGTCGGGGGGGCCGGAAGGCCTAGCTCCTCCGGGGACCCTGGGCGGATGCCCGAAGACGAAGGAGCGTCCTTTAGGGAGGGAGGCATGGAGCTCGCGAGGATCCACGGATTCCTGTTCTTCCAGGTCCCGACCGGGGATCGGACGCGACCCGGAGGCGGGCGGATCCGGGAGGCTTTCCACGTGGCCGCAGGGCGGGACGGCGTGGTGGCGGTCTACGCTTACAGCCTCTTGGGGTTCCGGGCGGACGCGACCCTCGGGGTGTGGATCGCCGCTTCGCAGGTGGAGGCGTATCGGGCCGCCGCCCGATGCCTTCTGCAGACGGATCTTCCCTTACGGGATGCCCTGTGGGGCTTCGTCCGTCCCTCTCCGTACACGGGCCGCAGCGGCACCACCATGCGGGTTCCGGGGCCGCGCAGGCAATACCTCGTAGTCTACCCCTTCACGAAGACCCACGGGTGGTACCAGCTGCCCGTGGAGGTCCGGCGGGCCATGATGACAGAACACGCCCGGGTGGGACACGCGTACGAGGACATTGACCAACTGTTGCTGTACGCCACGGGGCTTGCGGACTGGGAGTTCGTCGTGGCCTATGAGACGGACGACCTGGAGCGGTTCAGCGACCTCGTGGTGGCCATGCGCGGAACCGCGGCCCGGCCGTACACCCTTCGGGACACCCCCATCTACACCGCTCGGTACGGCGGCGTGGACGAGGTGCTGGAAGAGGTGTTCGGCCCGTGACGGATCCCCTCCGGGTGCTCCTGGATCTGCTGGAGGAGAACCGGGTCATGACCCTGGCGACCGCGGGTCCTGAAGGGCCCTGGGCTGCGCCCGTCCTGTACGCCTGGGAGGGGGCGAGCCCTCCCCTCCTCTATTTCATGTCGCGGATGCAGACCCGCCATGTCCAGGACATCCTCCGCACCGGGCAGGTGGCCGCGGCCATCCACCCACCATCCACGCGACCCCTGCGGGGCGTGCAGTTGAGCGGGACAGCGGAGCTGCTGCGGGGATTGGCCGCCACGCATGCCCTCGAGCTCTACCTCGCCCGGTTCCCCTCCGCCCGGGGCCGCTTTCCCGCGGAAGCGGTCCTCGCAGAGCGCTCCGAGATCCGGTTCTTCCGGCTTACCCCTCGACGGATCTTCGTCCTGTCCGAAGCGGACTTCGGATGGGGGGTGCGGCGGGAAGTCTTCCTCGAGCCGGAACCCGCCGGGAGCGGGCATCCGGGTAGACCCGCGGATCGGTGAAGGTCGCGGTTTTCCTACACGTCCTGGCCGCGGCCACGTGGGTGGGCGGGAACGTGCTCTTCTCCGTGTCCGCCCCCCTCCTGCGCCGGGAGGGTCCCGAAGCGTTCCGGACGCTCGGACGGGTCTTCCGTACGGTTTCGTGGACGGCGGTGGCGGTGCTGGTGCTCACGGGCCTGTGGTTCCTCGCCGGGGGATGGGATCCCCGCAGCAGCGTCCTCCGGGTGAAGCTCCCCCTCGTGGCCGCGGTCCTTGTTCTCAAGGCCGCCCACGACTTCTGGATCGCGCCCAGAGCCGCGCATCGGCGCGGCCGATTCGTCCCCCTCGCGACCGGGATTGGCCGCACGAACCTCGCTCTGCAGCTCCTCATCCTGTACCTCTCCACCCGCCTGGTCCGATGAGGGACCGGATCCTCCGCGCCGCCCGAGGCGAGCCCGTAGACACCACGCCCGTGTGGTTCATGCGGCAGGCGGGCCGCTACCTCCCCGAGTACCGGGCTCTGCGGCGTCGGTACCCCATGCGGGAACTCCTTCGAAACCCCCAGCTCGCCGCGGAGATCACCCTGATGCCCCTGCGCCGCCTGGACGTGGACGCCGTCATCCTCTACAGCGATCTCCTCGTGCCTCTGTGGGGCATGGGGCTGGACTTCCACCTGGCGGAGGGGCGGGGACCCGTGGTGCGGGTGGAGCGGGAACGCCTGGCGCACCTCCCGGACCTCGATCCGGACCGGGTCCGGTTTACCTTCGAAGCCATCCGTCTTGTGCGGGGCGCCCTGGACCGCCCCCTCATCGGATTCACCGGGGCTCCCTTCACCGTGGCCGCCTACCTTTTGGAAGGACAGACGAGCCGCGACTGGCCTCGCACCCGCGTCTTCCTCCACCGGCACCCGGACGTGTGGCACCGGCTCCTGGGCGCACTGGCCCGAAACCTCGGCCTGTACCTCCGGGCCCAGGTGGAGGCCGGAGCGCAGCTCGTGCAGGTCTTCGACTCGTGGGTTGGGGTGCTCTCCGTGGAGGACTTCTTGGCCTTCGTCCGGCCGCATCTCGTGGCCATGCTGGAGACCGTGGGTGCCGCCGTTCCCCGCATCTACTTCTCCACGGGGAGTTCTCACCTCCTCGGGCACCTCGGGGATCTCCCCGCGGAGGTGATCGGGGTGGACTGGCGGGTGCGCCTTCGGGACGCCGCGGTCCGGTCCGGGAAATCCGTGGTGCAGGGGAACCTCGACCCCGCCCTGCTCCTGGGAGAGGAGGCGCGCCTCCTGTCCCGGACCGGTGCCATCATTGAAGAGGGGAAGAGCCTCGCGGGGCACATCTTCAACCTGGGACACGGGGTCCCGCCGGAGACGGATCCCGAGCGGCTGGCGATGCTGGTACACTTCGTGCACGAACGTGGCAGGAGGGAGGGAACGCATGCGGCCCACTGAACCCGTCGGGGTACTGCTCATGGCGTACGGTACCCCCCGCAATCTCGGGGAGGTGGAGGCGTACTTCACGCACATCCGCAGGGGAAGACGGCCTTCGGACGAGGAGCTGGAGGAGCTCCGAGAGCGGTACCGGAGGATTGGGGGCACCTCGCCCCTGCGGGCCGTCACGGAGGCCCAGGCCGCCTCGTTACAGACCGCCCTGGACCGCCGGGCGGCCGGCAGGTTCCGGGTGTACCTGGCCATGAAACACGCACACCCCTTCATCCCGGACGTGACGCGCCGCATGCTCCGGGACGGCGTGCAGGAGGTGGTGGCCCTCGTGCTCGCGCCGCATGAGTCTCGCATGATCCTCGACGAGTACCTGGAGTACGCGGCTCCCGTCCTCGCCGAACACCCGGGCGTTCGGCTCTCCCCCGTGCGCACCTGGCACCTCAACCCCGGCTACCTTGCGGCCCTGGAGGGACGCATCCGGAAGGCCCTCGGGGAACTCGCGGACCCACCCGCGGTGATCTTCACCGCCCACAGCCTGCCCAAGCGCATCCTGGAGTGGAACGACCCGTACCCGGACCGGCTGCGGGAGACCTGCGAAGCCCTGGCCGCCCGTTTGCGGCTCCCGCGGTGGTGGTTCGCGTACCAGAGCGCGGGGCACGGAACGATCCCGTGGCTGGGCCCGGACATCCTGGAAGTCCTGCCGGAGGTCCGTGCGGAGGGGGCCCGCGCGGTGCTGGTGACCCCCATCGGGTTCGTGGCGGACAACCTCGAGATCCTGTATGATCTGGACATCGAGGCCGCGGAGCGCGCCCGGGAATTAGGTCTTGCTTTCCGACGCACGGAGTCCCTCAACGCGGACGAAACCCTCATCGAGGGGCTTGCGGACGAGGTGGAACGGGCCGTGGGAATGCGCGCCTAGCGGGGCGTTCTGGGGCAAGGGCATCCGGGAGGTGGGCCATGCGACCGGTGTTGGGCCTGCACCACATCACCTGCATCTCCGGTCCCGCGCAGGAGAACGTGGACTTCTACGCGGGGGTGCTTGGGATGCGGCTTGTGAAGCGCAGCGTGAACCAGGACGATCCCGGGACCTACCACCTCTTCTACGCGGACGCGGAGGGGCGCCCGGGAACGGACCTCACGTTCTTCCCGTGGCCCCACATGCCCCCGGGAAGGCTCGGCACGGGGCTCGCGGTGGAGGTGGCCCTCGCGGTCCCCATCGGGAGCCTCCGGTACTGGGAGGAGCGGCTGGATCGGTACGGGATCAAGGTGGAACCCCGCGAGGTCCGGTTCGGGGAGACGGTGCTGCCCTTTGCGGACCCGCACGGGCTTCGGCTCGCGCTGGTGGAGGTGGAGGAGCGCCCCTTCACGCCCTGGGGAGGAAGCCCGGTGCCGCCCGAGCACCAGATCCGGGGATTGCACGCGGCCCGGGTGTGGGTCCAGCGGCTCCGGCCGACTGTCCCGTTCCTCACGGACGTCCTGGGCTTTGCACTCCTCGGGGAGGAGGGCGGCTGGCACCGCTATGGAGTGGCGGGCGGCGGTAGCGGCACCTTCCTAGAGGTGCAGGAGCGGCCTTGGGAGGGTCGCGGGCGGTGGGGCGTGGGCACGGTGCATCACCTTGCTTGGCGAGTGGCGGACGAGGACCATCAGCAGGAGGTCCGCCGGCGGGTGCTCCTCTGGGGGCTGCGGCCCACTCCCATCATTGACCGGTTCTGGTTCCGGTCCGTGTACTTCTCCGAGCCCGGCGGGGTGCTCTTCGAGCTTGCCACGGATGGCCCCGGGTTCGCGGTGGACGAGGACCTGGACCATCTGGGCGAGCGGCTCGTCCTCCCGCCCTGGCTCGAGCCTCACCGGGCGGAGATCGAGGCGGTGCTGCCGAGACTTACCTACCCGCCTGTTCCGGAGCCCGTAAAGGCGTCGTGACCCGGAAGCGGTTCGAGCGCCTGGTGGAGGAAGTCCTGGGCACCCTACCGCCCGAGTTCCGGGGGGCCCTGGAGAACGTGCACGTGGTGGTGGAGGAGGAGCCCACACCCGAACAGCTGGCCTCCGTGGGGCTCCGGCCCGGGGATTGGCTCTTCGGCCTGTACGAGGGAACCCCGCTCCCCGAGCGGGGGCTGGAGCTGCCGCTGTTGCCGGATCGCATCACAGTGTTCATGCGACCCCTACTGGAGGCGTGCGGGTCAGAGAGGGAGTTGCGGGAGGAGATCCGGCGCACGGTGCTCCACGAGCTCGCCCACTACTTCGGCCTGGACGAGGATCGGCTGGAGGAGCTGGGGTACGGGTAGGGATGGCGTTCCTCGAGCGTCTGAGGCAAGGACCTCCCATCCTCTCGGACGGGGCCATGGGGACCATGCTTCTCGCCGCGGGCCTCCCGGCCGGGAGGCCCGGAGAGGCCTGGCTCCTGGAACGGCCACAGGCCGTCGCCGCAGTGCACCGGGCCTACGTGGATGCGGGTGCAGAACCGATCCTCACGTGCACCTTTGGAGGAAACCGGGCCCGGCTCCGGCGTGTGGGCCTGGCGGACCGGGTGGCGGAAGTCAACCGGAGGGCCGTGGAGGTCGTCCGGGCCGTCACGCAAGGACGGGATGTGTGGGTGGCCGGGGACATGGGCCCCCTGGGAGAGTGGTGACTTTCTCCTTCGACACGCACGGCCGGACGAACATAGGCGTGGGGCCCGAAGCGGCGGTCCAGGCCGCACGGCATTGGGAGCTCGCGGCGGCGGGCGCCAACTGCGGGGCCACCCTGGAGATGACGGAGGAAGCCCTCCGGGCCCTGGCACGGGTGGTCCGCGGGGGCGTTATGCCCGCTGGGCCACCACCTCCCGCACGGTGACGGGCCTGCGCGGGGTCTGGGCGTCCAGCACCGCGATGGCCGCCATGTTCACCACCTCCGAGATCTCCGCGCCCCGGCTCAGCACGTGCACGGGTTTGGCCATGCCCATGAGGATGGGGCCCACCGCCACCGCGCCCCCGAGCCGCTGCACGAGCTTGTAGGCCACGTTGGCGGCCTCCAGGCTTGGGAACACCAGCACGTTCGCCTCCCCCACCAGGGTGGAGAAGGGGTAGTCTTCTGCCCGCAGCTCGGGAGAGAGGGCCACGTCCACCATCATCTCGCCGTCCACCATGAGGTCCGGCCGGCACCGTTTCACCAGGTCCGCGGCCTGCGCCACCTTCTCGGACCGGGGGTGGCGGGTGGAGCCGAAGTTGGAGAAGGAGATCATGGCCACCCGGGGCTCCAGATCGAACTCCCGGGCCTTGTCCGCGGCCATGATGGCGATCTCCGCCAGCTCCTCGGCGGTGGGGTCAATGTTCACCGTGGGGTCCGCGAACAGGTACGCCCGGCCCTCCAGGATCATGAGGTACAGACCCGCTACCCGGCTCACGCCCGGCGCGGGGCCGATGACCTGCAGGGCGGGTCGGATCACGTCCGGATAGTGGTAGGTGAGGCCGGCCACGAACCCGTCCGCATCGCCTCTGTGCACCATCATGGCCCCGAAGTAGTTGGGCTGCCGCATCAGGGCCCGGGCCTCCCGCAAGGTCACCCCCTTGCGCTGCCGCAGGCGGTAGAGGGTCTGCGCGTACTCTTCGAACCGAGGAAAACGCTCCGGGTTCACCACCTCGAGCGGGGTGGTGATCCGCAACTCTTCCATCCGGGCCCGCACCACCTCCTCCCGGCCCAGGAGCACGGGGTGCGCCATCCCTTCCTGGACCAGGATGGCCGCGGCGCGAAGGATCTTGGGCTCCTCGCCTTCGCTGAACACGATGCGCTTGGGCTGTTGGCGGGCCTTGTGGTACACGATCCCCAACACCTCCCGGCCCCGCATGAGGCGCCGGGCCAGCTCCTCCCGGTACGCCTCCAGATCCACGTGCCGCCTGGCCACGCCCGTGCGCATGGCCGCCTGTGCCACCGCAGGCGCCACCCACAGGGCCACCCGGGGGTCCAGGGGCTTGGGGATGAGGTAGTCGGGCCCGAACTCCAGGTGCGCTAAACCGTAGGCCCGCAGGACGGAGTCCGGCACGTCCTGCTTGGCGAGCTCCGCGAGGGCATAGCACGCGGCCAGTTTCATCTCTTCGTTGATGGCTCGGGCCCGCACGTCCAGGGCTCCCCGGAAGATGAAGGGGAACCCCAGGACGTTGTTCACCTGGTTGGGGTAGTCCGAACGGCCCGTGGCCACGATGGCGTCGGGACGGGCGGCCCGGGCTTCCTCGTAGGGGATCTCGGGGTCCGGATTCGCCAGGGCGAACACGATGGGTCGGGGGGCCATGGACTGCACCATCTCCCGGGTCACGATCCCCGGTGCCGAGAGCCCCACGAACACGTCCGCGCCGACCATGGCCTCCGCCAGGGTGCGGGCCGGGGTGTCCGCGGCGAACCGCTCCTTGTAGGGGTTCATGCCCTCCGGCCGCCCGCGGTACACCACCCCCTTGGTGTCCACGAGAACCACCTGCTCCCGCCGCATCCCGAGCAGCAGGAAGAACTCCGCGCACGCGATGGCGGATGCCCCTGCCCCGCTGATGACCACCCGGACCTCGGTGATCCGCTTCCCCACCAGCTCCAGGGCGTTCAGCAGGGCCGCCCCCACGATGATGGCGGTCCCGTGCTGGTCGTCGTGGAACACGGGGATCTCCAGCTCTTCCCGCAGTCGCCGCTCGATCCAGAAGCAGTCCGGGGCTCGGATGTCCTCCAGGTTGATCCCCCCGAAGGTGGGCGCGATGGCCCGGACGATCCGGACGAACTCCTCCGGGTCCGTGGCCTCCACCTCGATGTCGAAGACGTCCACGTCCGCGAACCGCTTGAAGAGCACCGCCTTGCCTTCCATCACGGGCTTGCTGGCCAGAGCCCCCACGTTGCCCAGGCCCAGCACCGCGGTCCCGTTGGAGATCACCGCCACCAGGTTGCCCTTGGCCGTGTACCGGTAAGCATCCAGAGGGTTCCGCTGGATCTCCCGCACGGGCTCCGCCACCCCGGGCGTGTAGGCCAGGGAGAGGTCCCGCTGGGTGACGAAGGGCTTCGTGATCTGGATGGCCAGCTTGCCGGGCCGGATCCGTTCGTGGTATTCGAGGGCTTCCTCCCGCAGGGCCATGGTCCCACCTCGCGTTTCCGTTTTCTCCCGCCGCCTTGGCGTGCTCCCGGCGCTCCTCCCCCTCCACCCGTGACGCGCGAGCCGCCCCCTTCGTGGGGGGTTCTATCCCCTCAACCCCGCTGCTATGGTAGCATCCGGGCCTCACGGGCCAGAGCCGTGGGGTCCGCCCCGCAACCGCGAACTGAGGGTCGGGGATGTGGGCAGAGGTGCTTCCGCGCCCACCGCTACGGGAGCGTGACCTCGATCCCGCCCGCCCGGCTCACCTGCACGCTCCCCGTGCCCGCCCGGTTCTGGAGCTGGATGGCATAAGGGGCATCGGGCTTTCCGAAGGCATCGAAGGTGACGGTGACGTCCGCGGTCGGGGTAAGTCCCCGCGGGAGCTCCCCCCTGTGGTCGAATCCCCCGCCGCTGCGCCGCACCCAGTACACGGAACTGCCGGCCACAAGGGTCACGGTGTAGCTCTTGCGCTCTGCCTTGGCCCGCTCCTGGGCCTCCCGGAGGTCTGAGGCCAGCTGCTCGGTCCCGTAGCGGAGGTCCTGCATCGCCATGCTGCGCTGCCAGCTGGGCAGGGCCAATCCCAGGAGGACCGCGAGGATGGCGAGGGCCGCCAGGACCTCCAGGAGGCTCAGGCCACGACATCCCCGCAGGCCGATCAAGGCGTCTCCTCCTGCCAGTACGGCCGCACGCCCGCGAGGTTCTGTGCCTGAATAGCGGGCACCGTGGATGTGGGGAAGTACGGGGGCGCGAACCCCCGGTCCATCCTGCGGTCGTACACCTTGTGGTCGGAGTAACCGCTCGTGAGCCTACCCGATCTATCCGCGCAGCCCGTGACGCCCACGTACTGCGCGATGAGCCCGCCGAGGTGCCGCAGCTCCCCCTGCCTGGGGCGGCTGCAGAGCCCCTGCACCACGAATTGGCCCGGGAACCCACCCTCGCGGATTTCCCCCGCCATCAGTACTCCGTGTAGCTCCAGGTTGTCGGGCGTCCCCCGCGGGACGCGGATCTCGCCCGTTGGGGCGAAGATGCCGAGGAGGTTTAGCGGGTTGCTGCGCGGGTCGTAGGGGTTCGGCGGTCGCTCGTACCGTAAGTGGCCGGAGATGTACACGTGGCCGCTGGCCGTGACGGTCACCTGCTCCCGTTCCTCCAAGGTCCCCGAGAGGCCATAGGTTGTGCAGGCGCTCCCCGAGCAAGAACTGTCCTGCCCGATGTTGCCGCGCACGTAGATGATCGTCGCGTGCTGGTGACCCGTGGTTCCCTGAAAGCCCTTTGGCACGCCCCGGAAGGTGCGTCTCCCCGGCTGATTTTCCCTCGTCTCAGGATCCCAGTCGGAGTTTTCCACCGTAGTTCGACCTCCATTCCGATCCACGATCACGGTGACGACCTGCCCGTTTTCGTGCTCGAACCGGTAGTAGGCCAGGTCGCCACTAGAAGGCGGACAGTACGGGTATCCCGGTGCTCCAAAAGGACAGTTGCTCACCGTAAGGCGTCTAAGAGTTCCCTGAACGTAGATGCCGCCGGCAAGAGGCTCCCCGTCATCTGATCTTCCGTTGGGAATCTCATCCCGGACGGGGATGTAAATCCCTGGGGGGATCTCCCCCGAGTGATCGCGCAGCTCCGGCACAACCCGCCGGATCTCCTGACGCCATCGCATCTCGCTCCATTTGGCCGGATTATCGGGATCGTCCGGATCGTTTACGCAGTATCTCGCTTGCTCGGCGCATCCGATGGCGATCGCCCGCTGATTGTAAGAACTGGGCGCGATCGTAACGGGGTCAATGGTATCCGGTGTGCTCGGATCCGCGTCAAACCCGCGGGTGAAGTTCGCGGCCGGGTTGTCGGCATCATCGTTGTAGTTCGTGGGCGTGCAGTCGGGGAGGACAGGCGCCGCCCTCCGTTGTCCGCCCTCCACCCACTCGTTCGCTTCCAGCACGGTCTCCAGCGCCCCCGACCCCGAGATCCGGCGGAACCCCGCCCGCGTGCTGGTGCTCGTGAGCCGTGTGGCCTGGATGCGGCCCGGGTCGCAGGGACTCGAGGTGTCCGGAGTCCCGAACTTGGGAAACCCCCAGAACCAGAACTGCCCGTTGGTGTGCACCGGGCCGTCGTAGCTCTCTTCGTGGCCGAAGTACACCCGGTCGCCGCTCGCGAGCGTGAACCGGTGAGCCAAGATCACGTATGGGGCCAAACTCCGGTTGCCCAGCTCAACGGAAAACTCGCCTCCGAGCCTGACCTTCCTCCGAAACTGCGGATCTACTTGCCCCGCCGCCTCGACGCGGTACCGCAAGTGGACTGCGTAGCTCGTGGTAAGCTCGCTAAACTGCACGAAGCAGGGGTCAGGTGTGGGACATTCCCAGCCCTCCGCCGGGGCTTTCGGAAGCGCCTCCAGGAGGACCACGGCCTGGAATCGGCCGTTCCCGAGGGGATTGTTGGCCACCGACGGGTAGGCGGCCAGAAGGTTGTCTGGTGGCGGCCCAGAGCCCTTATCTAGGAACTGCAACTTCCTCCTCCCGGTCGGAAGAGACCAGTTCACCTGAAAAGCCACCCACCGGTCACTTGGTGCTGCCCCCACGGAGTATCCCTGGCCATCGGTTTGCACGTAGTCCAGGAATCGGAGCGGGTTCTGGGCCTCATACCAGGACCGCATGGTCGTCTCGTCAACGAGGAGGATCGACGCGTCCGCCGGGTCCGCGTTCACCAAGGCCATCAGGGCCGCCCGAGCCGCCCACGCGCCCCCTTCGGCGATGGCGAGGCTCTGCGCTCCTCGGTACCGCACCCGGCTGAGCCCCGCCTCCTGCCCGCTGAGGTAGAGGAGGAGGCCTCCCAGCAGGCTCAGGATGAGGATTACGACAAGGACCGAGATCAGGGCCACTCCGCGCTCGTCCCGCCGCGCCATGCCTCTCCCTCCCTACGGACACGAGGTTCCGAACTGCCGCAAGGCCACGTCCCCCACCACCTCCCGCTCCACCGCGGGAGCCCCCATCCGGGTCTCCACTTCCATCCGGATGCGGATCCGGATCTGCGCGATGCTGTCCGGATCCTCAGCCACCTCCCCGAGGGGGGTGAAGTAGCTGAGCCCGAACTCCGGTGCTGTCCTCCCCTCCGGCAGGGCCGCCAGCAGGGTCGGCGAACCGAAGGGCTCGGAACCCGCCGCGTCTGGATCCTCGGCCCGGGTGATCCGGCGGGTGGTGGGGTCGTAGGCGAAGAGGACGAAGTACGGGCTTGGCCGGGTGGGGCTGGTGGGGACGCACAGGGCCACGGAGGTGGAGGTAGGAGCCGGCGAAGAGAGCACCCGCGCGGCCCACCGGGCTTCATCCACCATCCCGTCCAGGGCGGCCCGCACCTGGGTCTGGGCCCGCAAGGTGGCTCCCGTGTCCCGCGCCGCGGTGACCCCCGCGCTCACCAGGGCGTAGATCCCCACGGTCACCAGGGCGAGGAGCGTCAGGGCGAGCAGGAGCTCCAGCAGGGTGAGCCCCGCCTGGCCCGAAAGGGACCTCAAGCGCCTACTGGTCATCGCAAGCGGTCGCCATCTCTACCAGCGGCTCGCCCGAAGCCCCGGACCTCCACACCCGCACCCTGGGGAACACGATGGAGAGGGCGGAGCCCGGATCGAGCCGGGAGACCTCCACGTCGAACCGGTACGGCCCGATGTTCGCGATGCGGTGGTAGGGGGTGGGGAGGGGGATGGGGGTTCGAGGCAGGTCCGTCCAGTTCACGCCCCACACGCAGTTCGGACTCGCCCGGATCTGTTCCAACACCTGGTTCGCGATGGTGGTGGCGGCCGCGAGTTCGTTGGCCCGAGAAGTGAACCGCATGCCGGCCAGGAACGTGTACATGAGGAAGACCGCCACCAGGCCAAACAGCACGATGGCCACGAGGATCTCCACCAGGGTAAGCCCCCGTTCTCCGGCCGCCCCGGGAAGCCCCTGCCTCCCTCCGCGCACGGCACTCCCTCTCCAAAACACGAAGAACCCGGCCCACCGGTGGGCCGGGTTCGCCACTGGCTCCGGACGACGCAAGGCGACCAAGTACGCACCGCCCTTCCTCGCCTCCAGACCTGACCGTAATCCCCCCAAGCACTCGAGCAACTTTCGTACCACCTTCCCCGAGGTCCCGCTGGTCCCCGGTCCCCGAAGCTGCCCCTGCCTGAATATGCCCAAAACCCGCGAGTTCCTGCCTACGGATCCCCCATCGGTTATGAAAATTCCTTCGATCGGAGGATGGGCAGCCCTGCAGGGGGCTGGTTTAGTCAGGTTAATTCCGGGCTGGAGGTGCCACCCGTGTTCAGAGGGCTTTTCCTCGGCTTCGGGCTTGGGGTTTTCGGGATCGTCCTCTTCCTCTCTGCCGGCGAGGCTTCTGCCGCCCTCCTGGCCCGGGGGGTGCCGGTGGTGGCCCTGGGATCCAGCACCCCGGCGGTCCCGGACTGCCCCACCCTGGAGGGAGACGTGTGCTACGACCCCACCACCGGGCGGATCGGGTTCTACGTCCCCCTCAGTCCGGCCTACAGCGGGATCTACGGCGTGACCCGGGTACCGTTCCCGGGGTCTACGAGGACCGCCGGCACGAGGTCCGACTCCCGATGGGCGCCCTTTACCAACCCGGACGCCCTCCGGATGTTCCTCCGGTTCTCGCCGGTGGCCCTTCCGGTGGGCTCCGCGAAGCTCACCTTCCGGTTCGAGGACCTGGATCTCGGTGGGGCCAACGATCCCGAGAAGTTCTTTGAGGCCATCGCCTTCTACGATGCCTCCGGGAACCCCATCTCCGGCTCCATCGCGCTCATGAGCGGGAGCTGCGCGCCCGTCCCTTGTACCCTCACCGGAGACTCCCGCTACCAGACCATCACCTTCCCCGACTCCTCCCAGCTCCGCGCCCTGCTCACGGGGGACCCGTTCTTCGTAGAGCTCCGGTTCGGGAGCCGCGCAGGTGGGCACCACAAGAAGGTCAATACCATGGAGTTCCTCTGGGCCACCCTGGAGACCGATCCCCTCCCTCCACCCCGCGTCCCAGAACCGCCGAGCGTGCTCCTCTGGGGCGCAGCCATGGCCCTCGTAGGGCTACGGAGGAGGGGGAGGAACCCAGCCAGCTCACCGCGAGCAGGGCCCCGACCGCGACCGCGCTGAGCAGGAGGGCGAGGGACGCCGCGGCGTCCCAGCGGCCTGCCTGCACCGCGTCGTACAGGGCGATGGGGAGGGTCTGGGTCTTGCCCGGGATGTTGCCCGCCACCATGAGGGTGGTGCCGAAGTCCCCCAACGCCCGGGCGAACGCCAGCGCCACCCCCGCCAGCACACCCCGGCGGCCCAGGGGCAGGAGCACCTGCGTGAACTGCTGCAGTGGGCCGGCCCCGTCTATGCGGGCGGCTTCCAGCACTTGGGGGTCCACCTCCTCGAAGGTCGCGCGGGCAGTGCGCACCACGAGGGGGAAGGAGGGCAACGCGGCGGCGAGGACCGCTCCCTGCCAGGTGAACACCAGCGGCATCCCGAAGGTGGCCTCGATCCACTTCCCCAACGGGCTTTGCCGTCCCAAAAGCACCAGAAGGAAGTAGCCCAGCACCGTAGGGGGCAGGGTCATGGGCAGGGAGGTGAGTGCCTCCACCACCCCGCGGCCCGGGAACCGCGCGGTCGCCAGGAGGTACGCCAGCGCGGTGCCCGCCACGGAGGCCAGCAGCGTGGCCCCGCCTGCCACCTTCAAGGAGATCCAGAGGGGCGAGGTGTCCACTACGGGCCTTCCCCGGGCAACACGAACCCGTATCGCCGCATGGTGGGGCGTCCCCGGGGCCCGTTCACGAAGTCCAGGAAGGCACGGGCTTCCGGCTGTCGCCTGGATCGGGTCACCACCCCCGCAGCCTGCCGGATGGGCTCGTGCAGCCACTGCGGGACGAGCCAGAACCGCCCTTCGCGGGTCACCGGGGGTGCCAGAGCCAAGGAAAGGGCCACGATCCCCGCGTCCGCGTTGCCCGACTGGACCAGCTGCAGGGCCGAGCTTACGTTCTCCCCGTACACCAGCTTCGCCCGGACCCGAGCGTACAGCCCCGAGCGGACCAGGGCCTGCCGGGCCGCTTCCCCGTACGGCGCGTGCTCGGGGTTGGCGATGGCCACGTAGCGCACCCGCGGGTCCAGGAGGGCGGCCAACCCTCGCTCCACGGGCAAGGGGTTTTCGCGCCGGACCCATAGGACGATGCGGCCCACCGCGTACAGCTGCACGGTCTCGCGCAACACCAGGCCCTGTTCCGCGAGCCGATGGACGAACGCCTCGTTGGCGGAGAAGAGTAGGTCGAACGGTGCCCCGTGTTCCAGCTGGTACGCCAGGTGGCCCGAAGAGCCGAAGGAGAAGGTCACGGGGACTCCGGTGCGGGCGCGGAAGGCCCGCCCTACTTCCTCGAAGGCGTACCGCAGGTCCGCGGCCGCCGCCACCAGGAGCGCCTCCGGTGAGGCCCCGGAGGTGTGCCAGGCCAGCACCACCGTGAGGGCGAGCCAGGCGGTCTTGCTCACCGCGTCGGGCCCCCCAGCCGGCGCGAGGTGCCCGCGGGGGCCGGGTCGTACCCCCCGATGGCGCCAAGTTCCTGCCGGAACCGACGGCCGGCCACCACGTCCAACAGCACCCGCACGGGCTCCCAGTCTACCAGGTCCTCCGGGACCACCAGGTCGTAGCGGTGCTCCGCCAGCGGCAGGAAGTCCAATCCGTAGCTGCGGGCCACGGGCAGCACCCCGGGCCCCGCGTCCGCAAGGCCGCCCGCCACCGCCTCCGCCACGGCCAGGTGGCTACAGAGCTCGCGACGGTAGCCCTCCAGTGCGTCCCCAGGGATCCCCGCGCCGCGCAACCACTGGTCAAACACCACACGGCTGCCCGAACCGGGCTGTCGGTTCACCACCCGTATACCCCCGCGGAGCAGGTCCTCGGGGGTCCGGATCCCGGCGCCGGGCCGCACCATCAAGCCCTCCACCCACCGGGCGACCGACACCACCACCGCCGGGGTCCGGCCCAAGGCGTGCCGGATGGTGTTGAGGCCTTCCGGGTCCCCGGGTGGGTGCAGGTGGGTCCCCGCCACGTGCACCAGCCCTTCCCTCACCGCTTGAAGGGCAGCGGCGCTGCTGGTGGGGATCCAGTGGACCCGGACCCGGCCGCTGGCCTCCGCGAGCGAACCTGCGATCCGCAGGGCCGGGTCGCAACCCGCCACGAACAACGTCCGCTCGGGCTCCCCGGCACCACCGAGCAGCGCCACCGTCGCCCTGGGGCCCGTGCGGCCCGTCACGGTGCCGTCCGCGGGCACCGCGGCCACCGGGCCCCACAGGGGCCAGGCCACCAGTTCGGACCGGACCCGGCCCAACCGGACCCGGCCAGTAGGGCTCTTTTCGGCCACGCGTGCACGCCGCCGGGCCGAAGTGTGGGGCGCGAAGAGGTCCTCCACCGCACAGCCCAGGGCCTGCGCCAACCGCAGGGCCACCGCGGTGTTGGGGATGTAACGGCCCGCCTCGATGGCCGAGAGGGCTTGGCGCGAAAGCCCCGCAAGGCGGGCCAGCTCAGCCTGGGACAGGCCCCGGGACTCCCGCACCGTCCGGACGCGGCTTTCCAGCTCCGCCGCTCCCCTGCGTCCCACGGGGCCAGGGTAGTCAATGATAATGGGCTATGTCAACGATTTACGACTACCCCCCAGCCCGGGATCAAACCGACGCTCCCAACCGCTCCTCCAGCAGCTCCACCACCGCCCGGGCGATCTCCTCCTTGCCCACGGCCACGCGGAGCACCTGTCCCGTCGGCCCCACGAAGTAGCCCCGGTGCTCCCCGCGCTCGATCTCCGCGAGATCATTGGCCACCATCACGTCCGCGCCGTTGCGCACCAGGGACTCGTGGGCGATCCGCACGAGCTCCTCCGGGCGTTTGCCGATCTCCAGCTTGAACCCGATGAGGAACGTCCGCGGGGAGAGCTCCTTCACGAGCCGGATGGCTTTCGGCGTGGGCACAAGCCGCACCACCCACTCCTCCTCTGAAGAGACCTTCTCGGAGCGCACCTCCGCGGGGGCGAAGTCCAGCACCGCCATGGGGTGGACCACCGCGTCGTAGCCCGTGGGGAGCTCTGCCTGGAACACCTGGATGAGGTCCTGCACGGTTTCGATCGGGATGAGCCGGAGGGAGTCCCGGGCCCGGGCCCGGGGCTGCGGGAGCTGGGAGCCGCGGCCGTACACGTAGGTGACCCGGGCCCCCGCCTGCACCGAGAGCTCCGCGATCAGAGCCCCTGTGCGGCCGCTTGCCTTGTTGCTGAGATACCGCACGGCATCCAGGGGCGCCCGGGTAGGCCCGGAGGTCACGAGGATGCGTTTCCCGGCGAGTGCCATCGGACGTTCCTCCCAGGAGGGTTCACCACGACACCATCATAGGGCCCTGCGGGACCACTCGAGGGGGAGAAGGTGCCCCGCCACTCGATGCCGCCCCGGCGGGGCGCCCGGATCATGGACCGGAGGACCTGCTCCCGGAAACCCGAGGCCTTCACGAGCCGCCCCAGCTCCACGTCGTCCGCCACCGCCAGCCGCAGCCGCTCTAGCCCGCTCCGCACACCCCACGGTCCAAGCCAGGGCCTCAGGCCCGAAGAGCGCCCACGCCTCCGTTGCCCCAAAACCCCACCCTGAGGGCGAGGTCAACGAACCCCCTCACGGCACGGCGACCCTACGGCCTGGAGGGCTTCCGCGATCTCCCCCCGGACCACCGGATCGGGCTCGGAGCCCAGCCGTACCCGCAGGGCCCGCTGGGCTTCCTCCCCACCGATCCGGCCCAGAGCCCACGCCGCGTGCCCCCGGACGATGGGGTCCTCGTCCTCGAGGGCTCGGATCAAGGCCGGGACCGCCCGGGGGTCCCGGAGGTTGCCGAGGGCTACGGCCGCGTTGCGCCGCAGCCCCTGGCGCTTGGCCCGCCGGATGGCGCTCGCGCGGAACCGCTCCCGGTAGGTCTCCTCGTCCAGGTGCAGGAGTTCCACGAGGTCCGGGCAGGCCACGTCCCGGCGGGGCGCGAACTCCGGGTGGAGGCCCTTCTGGACGAGGACGTTGTGGGGGCAGACTTCCTGGCAGATGTCGCACCCGAACACCCAGGTGCCGATGAGGGGACGGAGGGGCCGGGGGATCCAACCCCGGTGCTCGATGGTGAGGTAGCTGATGCACCGCCGGGCGTCCACCACGTAGGGCGCCACGATGGCACCCGTGGGGCACCGATCGAGGCAGATCCGACAACTCCCGCACGACCCCCGGGCAGGCGGATCCGGCTCCAGTTCAAGATCGGTGAAGACCTCGCCCAGGAACACGTAGGACCCGTGCCCGGTGCGGGTGATGATCATGGTGTTCTTGCCGAACCAGCCGATGCCCGCCCGTTGGGCCCATGCCCGGTCCAGGGTGGGGCCCGTGTCCACGTAGGGGCGGGCGAGCCGGGCCCCGTGGCTGAGGAGATCCCTGCACAGCTGCCGGAGCTTGCGCTCCACCACCCGGTGGTAGTCCTCGCCCCAGGCGTAGCACGAGACGCGGCCGCGCGGACGGTCTTCGTCGGGCTCGGGTGCGTCCCACCGGTACGCGAGCCCCACCACGATCACGGACCGGACCCCCGGCCAGGCCCGCGCGGGATCCAGGGCCCGTTCCGCGTGCCCCGCCACGTATGCCATACTTCCCTGCATTCCCCGCGCAAGCCAGGTGCGCAGCCGCTCTTCGTGCTCCGTAAGCGGCTGTGCCCGGGCGATCCCCACGAGGTCGAACCCGAGTGCCTGGGCCCGGTTCTTGACCCACTGGGAGGTCACGGATCGGGTTGCGGCGGACAGGTCTCCAGATCTTCCGGCCAGGATCTTGCCCTCTCTCAGTGGACTGCGGGACCCCTAGACCTCCCCGAGCATGTACCTGCGGGCGAAGTTGACCACCACGGGGATCTCGAAGCGCTCTCCCCGATAGGCCCGCACCGCGTAGACCACGGACAGCAGCCCCCACGCGGTCAGGAAGGCCAGGCCCGCGAGGAACCGGATGACGATGCCGAGCAGGGGGACGATCGCGAGAAGGGCCGTCGCCACGTTCAGGCCCACCCAGAGCACGAACCACCCGATGCCCCAGAAGAGGGCCTGCCATCCGTGGTGGCGCAGAAAGGGATCCTTCTTCATCTCCGTGAGGACCACCACCAGGGCGACGACCCAGATGGGGTAGCCGAGGGCTGCGAGGATCCGGTTTTCGGGCGCTTCCCGATCCATTGGGGGCCTCCTTCCCGCCGGTTTGTCCCTAAGGTTCGCCCCAAGGGCGCCCATCCCTGCAAACGCTCCGGGCGGGGCCTTCTGGCCCCGCCCGGAGTCCTCCGGGAGGCCCTGCGGGGTGTTTACCCCACCTCCACGGGCACCTTCCGCGGACGCGCGGCCTCCGCCACGGGCAAGGAGATCTCCAGAACCCCGTGCTGGTAGCGGGCGCTCACCTGGTCGGTCCTCACCTCCCCGGGCAGGTTCACCGTCCGCTCGAAGGGCCCGTAGGCCACCTCGCAGAAGAGGTAATCCTCCTGCGGGATGTCCATCTCCAGCTTCCGCTCGCCCCGCACCGTCAGCACGTTCCCCGTGACGGACACGTCCACGGTCTTGGGATCCACCCCGGGGAGGAAGAACCGCAGGATCAGGTGGTCCTTGTGGTAGTAGGCCTCCAGGGGCGGAACCCACGAGGCGGTTCGGCTCGCCGAGCCGAGCTGGGTCGAGCCGAAGAAGCGATCGAAGAGGTTGCTGATCTCCCGCTGAATGGCGCGGACCTCCTCAAACGGATCCCACCGACCCCAACGGGTCAGCATCCTCCATCACCTCCCGAGTGCGTTGTTCTCGGACGTCCCGGCTCATGTCCAGTCGAGCCGCGGCGCCCGATTCCACTTATAGTGCGGCTTCTTGGGGTTTGTCAAGTGGTTTACCTTGACGAACCTCCATCCCCCACCGGAAGGCCACCACGTGGAAGGTCCCCAGTCTCCGGTTGTGGCTGGGGAGCCACTCCACCTGGATCGGGTGGGCGAAGTCCGGCTGCATCCGGCCGTGCTGCAGCCAGTACCGGGCGTGGGGGTCGCCGAGGATGGCCGGGTTGGCCTTCGCCAGGAGAATCAACGGCCGGTCCACGAGGTGCACTTCCTCGAGCTCCGGGATCTCCCGGAGGGCCCTGAGCACGCGGTCCGCCACTTCCTGGGGAGGGTGGGGCCACAGGTTCACGAGCCCGATGTTCCGGGAGAGTGGCCCGATGACCTTCACGTTCGCGAGCTCGGCCGGGAAACCGCAGTCCCGCACCACCTCCAGGACCACCTCGTTGGCCCGGGCCACGGCCCGGCCGTGGTAGTCGGGGTTGATGAGGGGCTTGAGGAGGTGCTTGAGCTTGCACCCTTCCCGGCCCGGGTTCTCCCCGATCTTCGTCTGCGGCGGAGCGATCCCCAGTTCCTGAGCGAGCGCCCGGATCTGGGGCTTGTCGAGATCCAGGAGCGGCGCGTAGATCCCGTTGCAGAGCTTCACGCCCATCTTCCCCCAGGTGTCCGAGCGGTTGGCGCCCGTGAGCACGAGCCGACCCCGGGATGCGGCCTTCACGAGTCCCAGTTTGATCTCCCGGGTGCAGCGGTTGCAGGCGGGGCCTGAACCCATGATCCGGTCCTGCATGGCCTGGCCGAGCAGACACCGTTGCGCAAGGCCCAGCCGCTCCGCCATCTCCAGCACGATCTCGTTCCCGCGGCGGTAGGCGTACTGCCCCATGTTCACGGTGACGAGCAGCACCTTCTCAGGTCCCAAGGCCTCCTTCGCGAGGGCAGCCACCACGGTGCTGTCGAGGCCCCCGCTGAAGGCCACCACCACGGGTTGCCCCCCCGTGACCTGCCGGATCTCCTCGATCAGGCGCTCCCGCAGTGTAGACATCCTACCTCCCACGGTACCATAGAACCTGAGACCGTCCACGAGGGCGGCCAAGACCGAAAAGGGGGGATTTCCTGTGAACCGGATCCTGCTGGGTCTTGGGGTGCTCGGGCTCGTGGTGGCCCTCGGCCTGCCGGGGCAGTCCGCCCCCACAGGCCCGCAACCCGGAGGGACCCTCATCATCGGGCGGGGGGTGGACTCCGTCACCTTGAGCCCGTACGCCACCGCAGCCCCGGACGCGGAAGTGATCGCCCACATCGTGGAGACCCTCTACGAGCTCACGCCGGATGGCCGCATCGTCCCGAAGCTCGCGGAATCCATGCCGCGGGTGAGTGCCGACGGTCGCACCATGACCATCCGGCTGCGCCGGGGCATCCGGTTCCACGACGGCACCCCGTTCGACGCCTACGCGGTGAAGTGGAACTTCGACTTCATCTTGAACCCCGAAAACCGCGTCCCCTTCCGGACCATCCTCCTGGGGGAGGTGACCGGCGTGGAGGTGGTGGACCGGTACACGGTGCGTCTGGCTCTCCGCCGGCCCTTCGTGCCGCTATTGGCACACCTCACCCACGACTTCCTCGCCATTCACAGTCCGGCGGCCGTGGAGCGGGCCGGGGGGATGCGGCCACCCAACGGGGAACCCTACGGCCGCCAGCCGGTGGGCACAGGTCCCTTCCGGTTCCGGGAGTGGATCCGCGGGGACCGGATCGTCCTAGAGCGCAACTCGGACTACTGGGGGCCCCGTAAGCCGCTCCTGGACCAGATCGTCTGGCGATCCATCCCGGATGACGGGGCCCGGGTGCTCGCCCTGGAAGGCGGGCAGGTACACGTGGCCGTGCGGGTCCCGCCTCGGGAGACCACGCGCCTGGCCCTCAACCGGGCTTTGCGCATTGACCGCACGAACAGCGTGCGTACCATTTTCATCGCCTTCAACAACCAGAGGTTCTCGGACGTCCGGGTGCGGCAGGCCTTCAACTACGCGGTGAACAAGCGGGCCATCGTGCAGACGGTGTTGGGCGGAGCCGCGCGGGTCTCGGACGCGCCCATCTCGCCCGGGATCGTGGGGTATGCGCCCGTCCAGCCCGGCGGGTGGCCGTATGACGTACCGCGGGCCAAGCAGTTGCTCGCGGAAGCCGGCCACGGCGGCGGGCTTACGGTAACGCTCCTGCACCCCACGGGCCGGTACGTGCAGGATGCGGCGGTGGCGGCCGCGGTGCAGGCCCAGCTGCGGGCCGTAGGGATCAACGCGCGGCTTCAGACCATGGAGTGGGCCGCCTACCTCGCGTACACGAACCAGCCCGTGGACCGAACGCCCGTGGAGATGTTCATGCTCGGGTGGGGGACGGTCACGGGGGATGCGGACTATGGGCTCTATAGCCTCTTCCACAGCAGCCAGTGGGCGCCCGCGGGCTTTAACCGGGCCTTCTACCGAAACCCCCAGGTGGACCAACTCCTGGACCAAGCCCGCAGCGAGACGAACCCGGCGAGGCGGGCGGACCTCTACAAGCAGGCCATGACCCTGATCTGGCGGGACGCGCCGTGGATCTTCCTGCACAGCGAGTCCCAGACCACCGGCGTGCGCCGGGAGGTCCAGGACCTCGTGGTGCACCCCACGGAGCGGATCCTCGCCCACACGGCCTGGCTGCGCCGGTAGTGTGGCGCTACATCCTGAAGCGCCTCCTGCTGGCGGTCCCGGTCCTGTTCGGGGTCTCCGTGGTGGTCTTTGTGGCCATCCGCCGGATCCCGGGAGACCCCGCGCAGATCATGGCCGGGCAAGCGGCCACGCAGGAGGTGGTGGAGGAGATCCGGAGGTCTCTCGGGCTGGATCAGCCTCTCCCTGTCCAGTACCTCTATTTCCTCCGGAACCTCCTCCGCGGGGACCTGGGGCGTTCCCTCTTCAACGGGGCGCCGGTGGTGGAGGAGCTCGCGCAGCGGTTCCCCCGCACCGTGCGGCTGGCGTTCGCGAGCCTGCTGGTGGCCACCTTCATCGGCGTCCCTGCCGGGATCGCGGCCGCCACCCACCGCCTCTCGTGGGTGGACACCTTGGTGATGGTCCTGGCCCTAGCCGGGGTCTCCGTCCCGGTGTTCTGGTTGGGGCTGAACCTGATTCTGGTCTTCTCCGTGCGTCTGGGGTGGTTGCCGGCCTTCGGGTACGAGACCGGGCGGCACCTCATCCTCCCTTCCGTGACCCTGGGGGTGGCCAGCGCCGCGGTCATCGCCCGCATGACCCGGTCCAGCATGCTGGAGGTCCTGGGGCAGGACTACGTGCGGACCGCCCGGGCGAAAGGGCTCCCGGAGCGGTCGGTGGTGTACCGCCATGCCCTCCGCAACGCCCTCATTCCCGTGGTGACGATCCTGGGACTGCAACTGGGCACCCTGCTGTCGGGTGCGGTCCTCACCGAGACGGTGTTCGCGTGGCCCGGGATCGGACGGCTGTTGGTCGAGGCGGTGCTGGCCCGGGACTACCCCGTGGTCCAGGGCACCATCCTCCTCATCGCCACCACCTTTGTGGTCCTCAACGTGGCCGTAGACATCCTCTATGCGTTCCTCGATCCCCGGATCCGGTACACATAGGCCCCAAGCGGGCTCCCTCCTGAAAGCCGGATCGGGACCCGCAACGGCACTCGATCGGCCCCGACCGGCGTGGTCCGCAGGGGCCGTGGTGTGGCGGCAGCTGCAGCGGAGCCGCTCGGCCCAGCTGGGTCTTGGGATCCTCACGGTCTTTGCCCTGTGCGGGCTGCTGGCGCCGGTGCTCGCGCCGTACGATCCGTACGCCTCGGACCTGGAGAAGAGCCTGCGGCCGCCCAGCCGGGAACACTGGCTCGGGACGGACGAGCTCGGGCGGGACATCCTGAGCCGCATCCTGTACGGCGCACGTCTGTCCATGGTGATCGGGGCCATCGCGGTGGGGATCGGCGTGGTGCTGGGAGTCCCCATCGGATTACTCTCCGGGTACTTCGGAGGGTGGGCGGACCTTCTGGCGCAGCGGGCCATGGACGTCCTATTGGCCTTCCCCAGTACGGTCCTCGCCATCCTCATGGTGGTGATCCTCGGGGTGGGACTGCAGAACGTGATGATCGCGGTCGGCGTGGTCTCCGTGCCGACCTACGCGCGGCTCGTGCGGGCCCAGGTGCTCTCCCTCAAGGAGCAGACCTTTGTGGAGGCGGCCCGGGCTCTGGGGGCGGGGACAGCCCGGATCCTCTTCCGCCACCTGCTTCCCAACACCGGGGCTGTGCTCATCGTGCAGACGACCCTCCAGGTGGCGAGCGCCATCCTCTCCGCCGCGGCCCTGGGCTTCCTGGGGCTTGGGGTGCAGCAGCCCACGGCGGAGTGGGGGGCCATGCTCTCCAGTGCCCGCCAGTACATCCAGCTGGCTCCCCACACCCTGGTCTTCCCGGGCCTCGCCATCCTCTTCACGGTGCTGGGGTTCAACCTCTTCGGGGACGGCCTGCGGGACGCCTTGGATCCCCGTCTGCGGCTGTGAGTGCGCTACGGGGGGAGGTGTTGGGCTGGATGGGGTCAGCGGCCCGGAGGGTCTACCCGACCCGTACCCACTCCCGGCGCACGGTGACCCGGTCCACGCGGTCGAGCCGCACGCGGGGTCCAATTCCTACCTGCTCGGGCACCCGGATGGTCCCGTCCGGCTCCAGCACCACGGGCGGCTCGATCAGGTCCTCTTCGAAGTACCGGTCTGAGGCGGACAAGTCTCCGGGGAGGCGGAAGTTGGGGAGGGAGGCCAGGGCCAGGTTCGCCAGCCGCCCGATCCCGGTCTCCAGCATGCCCCCGCACCAAACCGGCACACCCCGCTCCGCACACACGTCGTGGGTCTCCACCGCCGCGGTGAGCCCTCCCAGGCGGGCTGCCTTGATGTTCACCACGCGGCAGCTCCCGAGCTCCAGGGCCTTCCGCGCGTCGTGGGGGTGCACGATGGACTCGTCCAAGCAGATGGGCGTGCGCAGGCGGGCCTGCAGTTTCGCGTGGTCCACGAGGTCGTCCTCGCCCAGGGGCTGCTCGATCAACAGCAGGCCGAGGTCGTCCATGGCCTCGAAGACGGCGGCGTCCTCCAGGGTGTACGCAGAGTTGGCGTCCACCTGCAGGGGGACGTCGGGGAAGCGCCGCCGGAGCTCCCGCACCACCTCCACGTCCCACCCCGGCCGGATCTTCACCTTCACCCGCCGGTACCCCTCCGCCAGAAAGCCCTCCACCCGTCGCACGAGGTCGTCCACGGTGGCCTCGATCCCCAGGCTCACCCCCACCTCCACCCGGTCCTGTACCCCGCCCAACAGCTCCCGCAGGCTCTTGCCCTCTTGCTGCGCGTACAGGTCCCACACCGCGGCCTCCAGCCCCGCCTTGGCCATGTGGTGCCGACGGACAAAGCGCAGCCGCTCCCGCACCTCGCGCGGGTGCCGCAACTCGACGTCCAACAGCGCGGGCACGAGGAAGTCCCTCAGCACGTGCCAGGCGGTTTCCACCGTCTCCTCGTTGTACAGGGGGGCCGCCATGACCGGCACCTCGCCCCATCCCACGACCCCATTCGCGTGCGCGCACACCAGCACCGCGCGCTTGGTCTCTTGCCGGCCGAAGCCGGTCTCGAACGGGAAACGCAGCGGCAGCTCGATGACCCGCAGCTCCACGGCCTCAAGCTTCATCTGACCGCTCCAGCACGTACACGCCGCGTCCGCCCGCCCGCTTCAGGGGATAACGCTCCCACCGGGTCCCCAAGACGCGCTCCAACCGGGCGAACATCCCCATATCGTGCGGTCCCACCAGGGTGATGGCGGTGCCGGTGGCGCCAGCCCGCGCGGTGCGGCCCACCCGGTGGACGTACGTCTCCACGTCCTCCGGCATGTCGAAGTTCACCACGTGAGAGACCCGGGGCAGGTCCAGCCCTCGCGCGGCCACGTTGGTCACCACGAGGACGGGGATCCGGCCCGAGGCAAAGGCGCGGAGGGCCGCCAGCCGGGCGCCCTGCCGCATGCCCCCGTGCAGGGCCGCCGCCCGGTGCTCGCGCGCGAGCATCTCCGCTAGGCGCTGCGCAGCCCGCTGGGTCCTGCGGAACACCAGGGCCGACTGCACCGGCTCGGTACGCAACAGCGTCCGCAGGACGCGGACCTTGTCTTGTTCCGCCACCTCCACGTAGAACTGGCGGACTCCCTCCACGGTGGGTGCCGGCCCCTCGACCCGGACCCACACAGGGTCCCGCAGGGTCCGGCGCACCAGTCCGGTGATCTCCGCGGGCAGGGTGGCGGAGAACAGCGCCGTCTGCCGCTCCCCAGGTGTGGCCTTCAGAATCCGCTCCACGTCGGGCAAAAACCCCATGTCCAGCATGCGGTCCGCCTCGTCGAGCACCACGGTGCGGACCCCGCTGAGACGCACCGCGCCCCGGTTCATGAAGTCCAGCAGACGGCCGGGCGTGGCGACCAACACCGTCGCCCTCTGGCGTAGGGTCTCGAGCTGTGCGGTGATGGAAGCCCCTCCGTAGACGCAGGCTATCCGCGCTCGACGTCCCCGGCCCAGGCTGTGCAGGTGGTCCGCCACCTGGAGCGCGAGCTCCCGTGTGGGCACCAGCACCAGGGCCTGGGCTTCCTGGCGGTCTGGGTCCAGCCGCTCGAGCAACGGGATCCCGTACGCGGCGGTCTTCCCGGACCCCGTGTGTGCCTGTACCGCCACGTCTTTGCCAGCCCGCAGTAGGGGAATGCTGCGTGCCTGGACCGGCGTGGGGGCCTGCCACCGCAACTGCTGGATGGCTCCCAGGCTCTCGGACTGTAGGCCGAGCTGTTCAAAGGACTGCGGCGGGCCTGCGCCCGGCGCGTGCGTTTCGGTTGGCATTCTTCAAGCCTCCTTCGGCCGCGGCTGCGCCACGAGAGTTTGGTCGGCATCCCTGCGTGTCCCGCCCGACCCGTCCCCGAGCGAAGGAGGCCTGCGAAACACACCGGAAGCTGGTGCCTCCGGTTCGAGCGCGACGACTGCCTGACCTTACCACGTCCCGGAAGGACGTGCAACCATCCTCACCGTACCCCCCGCGCCAGAGCATAGGCAGCCTCCCGCACCGTACCCCACGCGCGCCCTCCCAGCCTCAAGGCTCCGCCCAGGAGTCGGGTCCCCCAAGACCTCGGCCAGGGGGGCCGGGGTCTCACCCGCCTTTCCCGTCCCCCGCCTTGCGCCTCTCGGACCCTCCGCGCCGCCTCCGCGTCCCTGAGCTCCTGGCTCATGCGCTGCGCCGCCAGTTCCGCCAGCACCGACCAGTGCGTCACCCCACACCTCCTGCGTCTGTCGCCTCCAAAAGCACGCTCGGCTCCGGCGCTCACGCTTGCCTCCGGCGCGCCTGGCGTCGCCAGGCCGACTCCAGCAAGCGTACGCGCAGGGTCTCCAGGCTGGCACGGTCGAGCTCCATCTGGTACGGGCGCAGCCGCACCCGTTCGCCCACCAGTTGTCTGGCCACCGGGAGCGCGGCGGTGGAGACGTACACCTCCTCGGCCTCGCTGAGAGCCCTGCGGAATCTGTCCGGGTCGTCCACGCCCACCGCGGCCATGCTCACGTGCCGGACCCCCGCGTTCACCACCAGGTTGCGTACCCTCGCAGCCCGTTCCCGATCCAGGCAGCAGATCGCCACCCGGGTTCCCGCGGGCAGCCGTGCCAGGGCGCGCAGGAACTGGATCTGCAACCCGGCCCCGACCCCTACCACCTCCGCCGCCCGGCCCACCGCGCGCTGCACCTCCTCGAAGTGGAAGAAGGTGGTCACCACCACCCCCGCCGCGGCGGTCCGCCGGCGGAACGCGGCCGGGTCGCGCCGGACGTCGTCCAGGTGGACCCCCTCCACCGCCACGCCCAGCTCCCGGGTCAGGGTCCGGCTGTGCTGTTCGATCTCCGGTACGTTGCACTCCACGAACAGCAGGCGGCGCTGCCCTTGCTGGGCTTCGTGCATGCGGGCCCGGGCGGCCGCGGCTTCCGCGAACTCCGCGGGCGTGAACCCCATCTCCACGGCCCGGGCCAGCGCCTGGTCCACCACGTCCCGCAGGGCGGCCCGGTGCACGGCCGCCCGGGTGGTCTCGCTGTCCGCCACGAAGGTGCCGGCACCGCGCCGGGAGACTAGGTAGCCCTCCTCCTGCAGGGCGGCATACGCGGCCGCCACGGTGTTGCGGTGCACCCGCAGGTGGTCCGCCAGTTCCTGCACCGTGGGCAGGCGGTCACCCGGCTTGAGCTCGCCCAGGGCCACCAACCACCGGATCTGTTCGGCCAGCTGGGCGTGCAGAGGCTCGGGCAGGCGGCTGTCCACCGTCAGGGGGAGAGGGGTCTCGGACCGCACTTTTTCCTTTTTCATGATTATTTGTGACTTTAGCAGATTTTCCGCTGCCCCGCAAGGGGTCCGTGCAGAATGCTCCCCGAGGTGTCTGAGGGGGTTGTCGAGGCGGCGGTTGTTGTACGGGACGCCCACCAGGACTCCAAAGATCACAGGGATGAGCAGGCCCCAGAAGAGATTTCCGGCACCTGGAGCCGGGTGCGGGCATTGAGCAGTGGGTACAATCGGATCGGAGGGGTGCCAGAGCGGTTGAATGGGGCGGTCTTGAAAACCGCTAGGACCGAGAGGTCCTCGGGGGTTCGAATCCCTCCCCCTCCGCCAGGAGCCCCGTCCTGCAAGGGTTTTAGACGAAGAAC
>Ga0079995_1058556_pt1 | contig 100898 bp, 99 predicted proteins | sample FaiFalFF_MnMetaG_2_FD_69198 | JGI IMG/M metagenome (GOLD analysis project Ga0079995, IMG submission 69198) | Freshwater microbial communities from Yellowstone National Park, Wyoming, USA - Fairy Falls C (FF_Mn_C) (SPADES assembly) (version 4) | ecosystem: Environmental > Aquatic > Freshwater >... | reverse complement strand
GTCCTAGACGGCGAGGAGTTGCCCTCCGAGGAAGGTGAGTCCGTGGACCTCCTCGTCGTGGGGGGCGGGTCCGCGGGGTTTGCGGCCGCCATCCGGGCGGCGGAGCTGGGGGCGCAGGTGGTTCTAGTGGAAAAAGGCGTGATGGGCGGGACGTGCGTCAACGTGGGCTGCGTCCCGAGCAAGGCCCTGATCCGCGCCGTGGAGGCGTACCACTCCGCCGCCGCGCAGCGCTTTGAGGGGATCTCGACGGCGGCGGGGAGTCTGCACTGGCACCGGGTGGTGGCTCAGAAGGACGAGCTGGTGGCGGAGCTGCGGCGCGCGAAGTACGCGGAGGTGCTCGCCCGTTATCCCGAGGTTCGTTACGTCCAGGGGCAGGCGCGGCTCGCAGCCGACGGGAGCGTGCGGGTCGACGGGATGGTGTACCGTCCGCACCGGGTGGTGCTGGCCACGGGGTCCCGACCCTGGGCGCCTCCCGTCCCCGGGCTGGAGGAGGCTGGCTACCTCACCAGCAACGAGGCCGTGAACCTGAAGGAACTCCCGCGGTCGTTGGTTGTCATCGGAGCCAGCGCGGTCGGTCTGGAGCTGGCGCAGACGTACCTGCGGGCTGGAAGCCACGTCACGGTCCTCGAGGCCCTGCCGCGGGTGGTTCCCCTGGAGGAGCCCGAGGTCGGCGACGCGTTGCGGAGCTATCTAGAGGCCGAGGGGATGGTGATCCGGCCGGGTGTGCGGATCACCCGGGTGGAGCGCGTCGGTGGCCGCTACCGCGTGACCTTCACCGAAGGGCAACAAGAGGAAGAGGTGGTGGAGGCGGAACAGCTCCTCGTGGCCACGGGCCGGCGGGCGAACACGGCAGGTCTCGGGTTGGAGGAGGTGGGGGTGGAGCTGGGACCCAAGGGGGAGATCCGGGTGAACGAGTACGCCCAGACCACGAACCCGCGCATCTACGCCGCGGGGGACTGCGCCGGCGACCCCATGTTCGTGTACGTGGCCGCCCACATGGGCACGGTGGCCGCGGAGAACGCCCTCCACGGGAACCACCGGAGGGTGGACCTCGAAGGACTTCCCAGGATCACCTTCACGGACCCCCAGGTGGCCAGTGCGGGGTGGACGGAAGCGCAGGCCCGGGAGCGCGGCTATCAGGTGAAAACCGCACTGCTCTCCTTGGAGCACGTGCCCCGCGCTCAGGTCGCCCGGGATCTGCGGGGCCTCATCAAGCTCGTAGCAGACCAGGTCACGGGCCGGCTTTTGGGTGCGTCTGTCCTCGCCGCAGACGCGGGGGAGGTGATCCAGACCGCCGTCTTGGCCATCCGGGAGGGGTACACGGTGCAGCGACTAGCACAGCTGGTCTTTCCCTACCTCACCCTCGCGGAGGGTCTGAAACTGGCGGCGCAGGCGTTCGAAAAGGACGTGAGCAAGCTGAGCTGCTGCGCGGGATAGGAGGTGAGGAGGGTGGAGTGGCTTGCCAGTTTGGGGATTGTGGGACTGATTGCGCTGTGCTGCGGAGGTAAGCTCCTGGCAATCCTCCTCGCCGCACGGGCGGGGTCTAGGAATCCAGCGAATCCTGCCTCTGGGGCAGAGGCCGAGGAAGGAACGGTCGCAGCCCGCCGGGGCGGGTGCCCCTTCTGCTAAAAAAGGTGAAGCATGGAGGCAGTGCTGCGCGTCCTCCAGGAGGACTGGCAGGAGCCATTGCGGTGCACGAACATCGAGCAGGCGATGAGCCGGGCGGGGCTCCCGTTCCGAGATGCCGACCGCCGCCGGATCGCCCAGGCGATCCTCGAAGACCCTCGCCTTGCGGATCTCTTGCGGTGGCACCCCTCGGCCTACTTCCTCACCAACAACGAGCGCCTCACGGCCCGCGCGGTGCTCCAAACTCTGCAGGGATCGGCCGAAGAGGCCGACCTGGCCCGGAGGGTCTCGGAGGTCCTCTCGCTGACGGAAGATGAAGTCGAGGCCGCTCTCGAGGCCCTCGCTTGGATCGGGTTCCTGGACCGAGAGGAGGGGCGCCTGCGTCTGAGTCCACAAGCCCCGTGCTTCCTGGAAGGAGTGGGGCTCTACTTCCACGAGGTCGCAGCCGGCGCGGAGCGGTTCAACGTGAACTGCTTCCACGACTTCGTGCTGCTCACCAGTCCCGCCTACCGCGCGCGGCGGCTCCGGAAGCCCACCCGCCGCGGTCCGGACGCTCCCGGCATGACCCCGAAGATGCTGGCGTTCCTACAGAGTTTCAAGCCTGAAGGCCTGGTCAGGCGGGCCTACGACCAGGGCACCGTGCAGCTGCACGACGCGTGCGCCCAGTGCATGCGACGGATCCACTTGACCGTGACGGACGGGCGGCTCGTGGCGACCGACCCACTCGGCGTCTGGCACGTGCGGGGCGGCGGGTGCGGGGTGAACAACCTCTTCTGCGCACCGGCTTGTGCGGCGGAGTGGTTGAAGAGCCTTCCCTCCCTGCGGGAAGGGGAGCAAGGGCCGGTGGCCGCCCTGTGGGAAGGAGGGTAAGGCACTCCGGGGGACCGCGGGCGTTCACCGAGGCGGAGTTTCCCCGGCCTGCCGCCTACGGTTCCAGGGGCGAGCCGTTCAGTTCGTGGTGCACTTCCACGGGGACCGCGGACTGCAGGCAAGCTTCCGTGTAGCAGGTGGTGTGGGCCAGGTGCAGGACCCGCTGGACAGCCTCTCGGTTCGCGGTGGAGCGGACCCTGAGGCGGATGGCAAACCCCGCACACTCGCCCCGGGCGGTCCCCTGCAGGACGGAACCGGTCCGGCGGAAACGGGCGGTGACCGTGGCCTGGGCCTCCTCCAGGGGAACCTTCAGGTCTCTCGCGCACCGCGAGAGCTGGGTCAGGATTCAGAAGGCCACCCCGGCTACAAAGTACGTGAGCGGGGTAGGGGCACTCCCCTCCCCGCCCAGGTGCGGCCCTTCGTCGCTGACCAAGGTGTAGGCCTCCGCGGGTCCCCCGGGCCGGGTGACCCGCGTCACGGCCACCTTCCGCATCCCCTCCAGACCGCGGGCCTCCGCTTCGAAGGTCACCTCGTACACGCTTGGACTCTGCACCTCGCCTCCTCCCGAAGGAATTTGGTCTTGCCGTCCATTATAGCGCGAGCGGGATCCAGCCCTGTTGCACGTAGCTCGCAAGGCTCGGGTGGCCCTCCGCGGCGTCTACCAGAGGGACACCCGTGGCCTGGACGGCTTCCACTACGTTGAAGGCCCGGGCGCAGTACGCGCACGCGGCGTCCACGAGGCCCGCCCCAAGCACCTCCTGGAAGAGGGCGTGGTATTTGTGCTGAGGGTCGCTGAACTGCTGTAGCCAGACGGTCCCGGCCCCGTCGAACACGATTTTTGCGGGGATCCCCGCGCGCTGGAGCTCGCGCGCGTACAGGAGGGCATGGACGGCGCGGGCGAGCTCGCCGGGGCCCGCGTGCACCAGCAGGACGTAGCGGGGGCTCTGCGACACGGTCTTCCACCTCCTCCGAGGAGAGTCGAGGAGAGCTTGACCCGCCGTGGGCTGGGTGTTCTGTGAGAAAGCTCACAGACCCGTGGGAGAGGCCAGGGGGAGCATGGAGGCGACTCCGGCCGGCGACGAGTGCGCGGGAGGTGTGAGGATGCCCTGGGGCGCGTTGGTGGTCGGCGGGCTTGCGGGGACGGCGAGATGATGCTCCTGATGGGCAGCGTCCTGGTGCTGGTCTTTGCCCACCAGCCGCTGGCTGGCTCTTGAGGGGTGGGGAGATGCAGAGGGGACTGCTCCTGGGGTTAGGGGTTTTGGTCCTGGCGACCTCAGGCGGGTGGGCGGCCCACGAGGGAGGCGGGGTCCCGTTTGCGGACGCGGCCCGTTGGAAGACCAACTTCCAGAAGCACACGGTGCCCCTGCGAGAAATCCGCGAGGGAGGGCCACCCCGAGACGGCATCCCGTCCGTGGACCGGCCGCAGTTCGACACCGTGGCCGAGGCCCGGAGGTGGCTGGGGGACCAGGAGCCCGTGGTGCTGGTGGAGCGCACGGGGGACGCCCGCGCGTACCCGGTGCAGATCCTGGTCTGGCACGAGATCGTGAACGACGTGGTCGGGGGAGAGCCCCTGGCGGTTACCTTCTGCCCCCTGTGCAACGCCGCCATCGCCTTCCGCCGCCGTGTGGGAGGGCTTGTCTTGGACTTCGGAACCACGGGGAAACTGCGGTACTCCGACCTGGTCATGTACGACCGGCAAACCGAGTCGTGGTGGCAGCAGATGACGGGGGAAGCCATCGTGGGGCAGCTCGCGGGGACGCGGCTCGAGGCGGTGCCCGCGCAGGGAATCTCCTGGGCTGAGTTCGCTAGGGCACACCCCGCAGGGCGGGTGTTGAACCGCAACACCGGGCACCGCCGCCCGTACGGGCGGAACCCGTACGTGGGGTACGACAACGTGGGCAGCCTGCCGTTCCTCTACGACGGCCCTCCTACGGACCGGAGGCTGCGCCCCATGGAGCGGGTGGTGGCCCTCTCCCTGGGGGGCGAGGCGGTGGCCTACCCCCTGGAGGTCCTGCGCCGCGTGCGGGTGCTGAACGACCAGGCAGGGGCTCTGCCGGTGGTGGTGTGGTGGGCACCCGGCACGGCGTCCGCCCTGGACCGCGAGGACATTGCTCTGTCCCGGGACGTGGGCTCGGCCGGGGTGTTCGACCGCAGGGTGGAGGGCCGGGTCCTGACCTTCGCCTTCCGGAACGGGCGGTTCGAAGACCGGGAGACGGGGACGACCTGGGACCTCCTGGGCCGGGCGACGAAGGGGCGCCTGGAGGGGAAGAGGCTGCAGCCGGTGGTGCACGGAACGTACTTCTGGTTCGCCTGGGCGGCCTTCCAGCCGCACACCCGGGTGGTCCGGCGGTAGTCGAGCGCTTCTGACACCCACGGGAAGGAGGAGGAGAACATGGCACGGTGGCACTGCTGCAACCGGGAGTTCGAGAGCGAGGAAGCCCTGGCCCGTCACGACGTGGAGGTGCACGGTGCGGTGCGGGAGCCGGTGGGGACGTGCTGCGGGCTGCGCTTCTACACCCGCCAAGGGCTGGAGGAGCACGTGCGGACCGCCCACGGGCGGGGTTCCCGTGAGGCGGCGGGGAACTGAAGGCGCGGTCCGGGGCGGGCCCAAGGAGGGCGAAAGGAGGGAGAAGACATGGAAGCTCTGCTGACGCGGCGGGAGTTCCTCCGGTGGACGGTGGCGGCTGGGGTGGGCGCAGTGGCCGCGGATCGCCTCGGGGTGGCCGGATGGGCTGCGCCTACAAGCTACAAGAAAAACGTGGGAGACGTGCTGCGGTTCTCTCCCCGACCCCAGGGATGGAAGGGGCTGTTCGGCTTCGTGACCTTCCGACTGCACCCGGTATTCGTAGACGGGAAAATCGCCTACCACATCCGGACGGACGCTTCGGACCAGGGCTTCGCCCAGGCCCGGGGGCTGGTCTTCGTCCCCAAACTGGCCCTGGCCCTGCGGCAGGAGGCGGCCGCGGACTACTACGTGTTCCGGGGAGGTGCTTCCGGTCAGTTGCCGGTGGTCAGCACCGTGCCGGGGCGGGAGGACTTCACCCCCGCCTACCGGGTCCACCGGGTGACCTGGAAGACCTCCCCCAGGGTCTTGCGGTCTGTGGAGCAAGTGAAGGACGCTCAGAGCTCTGGGCAGGTGGAGGTGGAGGCCACCCAGGTGGTGGTGAACTACCCCGTGGTCCGGTGGCCCGACGGCCAGCTTCCCGTGGACCGGCGGCGCACCGCGTACCTGGGGGACGGGCAGCTCCTGGAGGACCCGAACGCCGACCGGAAGGAGGTCACCTTCAAACTGCACCAGTGCTTCCCGAACCACTGGTACATCGTCACGGACACGTCTGCGGCCCCCATGGCGCCCATGATGAAGGTGGCCGCCTCGCCGAAGAGCGGGTTGCTCACTAAGGCCGGCGCCACCGCGAAAATCCTGGTGTTCGGCAACGGGATCAAGGGGCCGGGCCCCATGGGCTTCCAGCCGTCCGTGTTCGACTCCAACCCCGGGGACGCCATCTGGAGCCCCTTCTGGGACCACTTCACCTTCACGTGGAATTCCGGGGCAAAGCCACGGGTGTTGCGGAGCGAGCGGGAGATTGTGGCGGAGGAAAACGCAGGACAGCTCAAGCGGTGGCCCGGGACCCCGGACACCAAGGGTGAGGGGTTCGTGGTGAACTGCCCCGCCCCGGTCAGTGGCCCGCCCACGTGGAGGGGAACCTGAAGGAGGAGGGCGAAGATGTGCGCGTGGACAAGTCCGCGTACCTGAACCAGATCGACCTGTTCCGCCAGCTCTCCCCGGAGGAGTTGCAGGCCGTGGACCGCCTGGCGGCCCTGCAGGAGGTCCCCCGGGGCAGCGTCCTGCTGGAGCCGACCCGCTTCGAGCCGGTCCTGTACCTGCTGAAGCGCGGCTACGTGCGGCTGTACCGGGTGAGCCCGGAGGGCCGGCAGCTGACGGTGAGCCTCCTGGGTCCCGGGAACGTCTTCGGGGAGCTGGAAGGGCTGTCCACGGGGACCCGGCACAGCTTCGCGGAGGCGGTGACGGACGTGGTGGTGTGCACCCTGCGGGACGCGGACCTGGAGCGCCTGATGCGCACGTACCCGGAGGTAGCGGTGCGCATGGTGCGGATCCTGTCCACGCGCCTGCGGGAGCTGGAGGACCTGCTGGAGCGGCTGGCCCTTGCCAGCGTGCGCACGCGCCTCCTCCACCTGCTGGTGAAGCTGGCGGAGCGGTTCGGAGCGCCCGACGGGAGGCTAGTGCGCCTTGAGGTGGAGCTCAGCCATCAGGACCTCGCGGACATGGTGGGCTGTAGCCGGGAGAGCGTGACCCTCTCTCTGCGGGAGCTGGCGGAACAGGGCCTCGTGCGGACCGGCCGCCGCCGCCTGTGGGTGGATCTGGAGCGCGCCCGCAGGCACCTGGAGGCCCAGTAGGTCAAACAAAATGCCCCCGGGGTACTCTAGGGGAAGTGCCGGAGGATCTGTGCGGGAGTCGCAGCAGCAACTCCGGGGTACCCGCGGAACCCGTCCACGTCGTACGTGCAGAGCGTGGGGATCCCGTGGGCCCGCATCTGCGCGGCGAGGAACACGTCGAACACTTCTTGGGCGACCGGCCTGCGGAGGGCAATGAGCTCTCGTAGCGCCTCCAGGGCGTGGGCCTCCGCCGGCAGTACCCGCAGGCCCACCCGCAGCGGCTCCAGCGCGTCCTGGGCCTCCTCCGGAGCCAGGGGCCGCTCGACCCTGCGGCGATCTGTCAGGACCGCATACGCCTCTAGGAGGACCTGGGGCACGAGCACGCCCGGAAGTCGCCCCGTGAGCGCTGCCTCCACAACGGTCCGGCTCTCGGAGTGGTGCGGCGAGTCGGCGTTGAGCGCGTAAACCAGGACGTTGGTGTCAAAGAGGATCACCGCCGCTCCTCGTACAGGTCAGCCCGCTTCCACTCCCGGACCGCCCCCAGGTGGTAGGGGCGGAGGGGTGGGCGCAGCCTCTGCAAGAACTGCTCCAAGGCCTCCAGGACCAGGTCGTTCTTGGGGCGGCGGAGCCTCCGACTCACGGCCTCCAGCTCGGCCAGGATGCGCTCCCGGTCCGCCGGGACATAGATATTCAGCTGCACCGCGGCTCACCCCGCTACGAGCTTAGCCTAGCCAATAGGCATAGTCAATCAGCCCCCCCAAACCCTCCTGTCCCAAGGGCCCCTTGACCTTCCAGTGGACTGGAAGGCGTAGGGTGACCTTGGAGGTGCGGACTCTCATGCACGCGAACGTCGGCCGGCTCCACCTCAAGCTGGGCGGGATGCACTGCTCCCTGTGTGTGGAGTCCGTCCGGAGGGCCGTCCTGCGCCTTCCGGGCGTGCGGTCGGTGCACGTCTCCATCGCCCACGAGGAAGTCCTGGTGGAGTACGACCCCGGGCGGGTCCTCCCGGAGACCATCGCGGGAGCCCTACGGTCCATCGGGTTCACCACACGCGCCCCAGACGAAGCCATCCGGTTCGCGGAGGAAGATCGGGAACTTGAGCACGCCCGCCGCACGGCCGGGGTGGCCCTAGGGCTCCTGGTGGCCGCCTCGGCCCTCATGCTGGCTGCGGGGTGGTGGGGGCCGAGCCCACGGTGCGCCCTTGCCATGGGCGGTCTTGCACTCTTCGGGGTCCTCGGCCCTGGTCGGTGGATCCTCCGGAACGCCTGGCAGTCCCTGCGCCGGGGCATCCTGAACCAGGACGTGCTCGCCAGCGCTGCCGTGGTGGCCGGTCTGTCGGGCGGCGCGGCGGGCCTTTTCGTGCCCACGTTTCCCCCGGGCGAGTTCTTCGGGGCGGCGGTGTTCGTGGTGGGGTTCCACCTCATCGGCGGGTACTTCTCGGTGCTCGTGCACGTGCGGGCCTCGCAGTCTGTGCGGCGGCTCCTGCAGCTTGCGCCGCAGACCGCCTGGAGGCTCCGTCCCGACGGGTCCGAGGAGGAGGTCCCGGTGGATCGGCTGCAGGTGGGAGATCTCGTGCGGGTGCGGCCGGGCGAGCGGGTCCCCGTAGACGGGGTGGTGGTCGAGGGAGCTACGACCGTGGACGAAAGCGTGCTCACCGGAGAGCCGATGCCGGTCGATAAGCTCGTGGGCGACGAGGTAATCGGCGGATCCCTGAACCAGACAGGCAGCGTCGTGGTGAAGGTGACCCGCGTGGGCCCTGAGAGCTTCCTCCGCACGGTGGCCCGGTACGTGGCGGAAGCCCGTGCCCTCAAGCCTGGGATCCTGCGGCTTGTGGACCGGGTGCTCCTGTGGTTCGTGCCCGGCGTGTTCACCGCGGCGGTGGCCGGCTTCCTCCTCTGGACGGTGGGTGCGGCCGTCGCGGGTGGGAGGCCGGACCCCGTTCGCGCCACCTTCGCAGTCCTGAGCGCCCTCGTCATGGGCTACCCGTGCGCCCTGGGGATGGCCACACCCCTCGCCGTCGTCCGGGCCGCCGGGGAGGCTGCCCGCCGCGGGGTCCTCATGCGGTCGGGCGAGGCCTTCCAGCTCCTCCGCCTCGTGGACACCGTGGTCTTTGACAAGACCGGAACGCTCACCGAGGGTAGGCCCCACCTCGCGACGATCCAAGCCTATGGGTTACCTACCGACGAGCTCCTGCGGCTCGCCGCGAGCGCCGAACTCCCCTCGGAGCATCCCCTCGCGCGGGCCATCGTGGAAGGAGCCCGCACTCAGGGGATTGAGCTCACGGAACCCAGGGGGTTCGCCGCGCACCCGGGTCGCGGGGTGGAGGCCGAGGTAGCCGGGCACCGGGTGCTGGTGGGGACGGCCCGGTGGTTGCAGGAGCTCGGGGTGGATCCGAGCCCGCTGCGGGCGGGCGCCGAAGCCCTTCAAAAGGCGGGCGAGGCCGCCGTCTTCGTGGCCGTGGACGGCCGGCCGGTGGGGGTGCTGGGGATCGCAGACCGACTCAAGCCCGATGCGCGAGAGGCCGTGCAAGTCCTCCGCCGGAAGGGTCTGCGGGTCGTGATGCTCACCGGGGACGACCGCCGGACGGCGGAGGCCGTAGCCCGCGAGGCCGGGGTGGATGCGGTGGTGAGCGAGGTTTACCCGGCAGAGAAGGCCGAAGCCGTGCGCAGGATGCAGCAGGAAGGCCGAAGGGTGGCTTACGTAGGGGATGGGATCAACGACGCACCGGCGTTGATGCAGGCAGACGTAGGGGTCGCCCTGGGGGCAGGGACGGACATCGCCCTTGAGTCGGCGGACGTGGTGCTGGTGGGCGATCGGCTCATGGCCCTCGTCGAAGCCGTGGACCTGGCGGCGCGGAGTTACCGGATGACGGTGACAAACGTCGGGCTGGCCCTCGCGTTCAACGGGTTCGGGGTGCTGGCTGCCCTGAGCGGCCAGCTGGCGCCCGTGTGGGCCATGCTGGCCATGGCCGCGAGTGTGGCGACCGTGCTCGGCCGTTCGCTGGCGATGCGGCTGTAGAGGGAGCCATGGCGCAGAGGGCGGCGCGCGGGAGCGGACTTCGGATCGGCGAACTTGCGGCTCAGTTCGGGCTGAGTCCGAGGACGATCCGGTACTACGAGGCCGTGGGGCTCCTCCCGGCTCCGCGCAGGACACCCTCCGGGTACAGGGTGTACGACGAGGCCGACGTAGCGCGGCTGCGTTTCGTCCTGCGGGCGAAGGCGGTGGGCCTGAGACTCGGGGAGATCGGGGAGGTCCTCCGGATTCAGGAGAACGGGCAGCGACCCTGCGACCACGTACGGCGGTGGATCGACCGCAAGCTCGCTGAGGTGGACCAGCAACTGGCAGCTCTGCGCTCGTTTCGGACGGACCTCCTGGAGCTACGGAAACACGCGTCACGGCGGCGAAGTGGGAGGGTCCGCGGGGTCTGCCCCATCTTGGAGACCTGAGGCGAGTCCGAAGTCCAGGCCGCGATTCCGCCCGCCTACTCCGCGCAGCAGCTGAGCCGGCTGGGGTCCTTGAAAAACGAGAGGGCCACGATCTTCAGGGCTTCCGCCATGGTGGGGTAGACGTGCACCATTTCGATGAAGTCGTGCACCGTGGCCCCAAGGCGGATCGCCATGGCCGCCTCGTGGATGACCTCGCTCGCGTCGCGCCCCACCATGGAGACTCCCACCACCCGCTGGCTGCGGCTGTCCAGGACCATCTTGACCACGCCGCGGGTGTCGCGGACGGCCGCGGCGCGCGGCACCAAGTCCATGGGCACGGAGGAGCAAACACAGCTGTAGCCGCGGGCACGCGCCTCCGCTTCTGTGAGGCCTACGGTGGCCACCTGGGGGTCCGTGAAGATGGTCCGGGGGATCACCGTGTGGTCCGCCTTGCGGAGCTCGCCCGAAAACGCGTTCATGGCCACCAGAACTCCGTCGTGGGCACCCACAGGGGTTGCCATCTGCGCGTCCCGATGCCGTCCGATCACGTCTCCTGCGGCCCACACGTTGGGTGCCGTGGTCCGCAGGTACTCGTCCACCACCACGAACCCGGCCTCGTCGGTCCGGACCCCGACCTCCTCAAGGCCGAGGTCGTCGGTGTTGGGGACGCGGCCGGTGGCCAGCAGGAGGCGCTGGGCCCTCACCGTGAACGGCCGGCCCTCCCGCTCGCCAAGGACCTCCACCTCCCCGCGGACCTCCCGGACCGCCCGGGCCGTCACGCCGGTCACCAGGCGGATGCCCTCGTCTGTGAGGAACTTCGTCACAGCCAGGGAGACCTCCGGCTCGTAGGTCGGCAGGACCCGGCGGCTGCGCTCCAGGAGGGTGACCTCCACGCCCAGCCGCGCGAACATCTGGCCCAGCTCCAAGGCGATGTACCCGCCTCCTACCACCACCAGGGAACGCGGCAGCTGGCGGAGCTCTGGGGCCTCGCCGGAGGTCAGCAGGTCCGAGGTGAGGTAGGGAACCTGCTGCAGCCCGTCCAGGGCCGGCAGGGCGGGGCGGGAGCCCGTGGCCACCAAGTAGTGCAGGCCCCGCAGCCGTCTCCCGTCCACTTCCACTTCCCCCTCCACGGTGAACCGGGCACGGCCTTCGAAGAACCGGATGCGCTCCGACCCGCGGAGGATGGCGGCGTACCGCTTGTCGCGGTAGTCCGCCACCAGACCGTCCTTCTGGGCCACGAGGGCGGTGAAGTCCAACTCCATCCCCTTGGATCGCAGCCCGGGGAAGCGGGGGTGCAACGCCTCCCAGTACAGCCGAGCGGCCTCGATGAGGTTCTTGCTGGGCAGGCACCCACGGTTCACGCAGGTCCCGCCGAGGGTACGGAACTCCGTCATGGCGACCGTCTTGTGGAGTTCGTGTGCCCGTAGGGCGGCGGCGAAGGCGGTGGAGCCGGAGCCGAGGATGACGAGGTCGAAAGTCTCCCGCACGGCGGCACCTCGAGGACTCGTTTGGACGGATCTTAGCAGATCGCCGTGTCCTGAGAAAGGCACGCACCTTTTTTCTGCTTGACTTGGCGGCCCGACGCGTCTAGCATGACAAATACGAGGAGGCGGATATAAGTGCGAGCCGCGCGAGGCGGGCCCGCCCCGGGGGTTGTCCTGTTGGCCCTGGTGGCCGGCGGAGTCGCAGCCTGGGGGGCGGCAGGGGCGTCCGGAGTGCGCGGGGTTGCTCCGGCCACGGTCTCTCTTCCACTAGGGGTGACCGAGCTGGTCCTCGCAGAGGACGGGTCCCGGGCGGCGGCGGTAACCGTCACCTTCGACCGTCAGCGGGGGCTTCCAGAGCGGGCGGTGGTGGTGGTGGAAGCGCCGGCGGGTCGCGTTCTGTGGAGGGCGAACCTGCCCGCGGTGAGTTGCTGCGACTTCCCCGTGTTCTCCACCACCCCGGACGTGCGGCAACTGGCCTTGGGGGGAGCGCGGGGGGTGGAGGTGTTCCGCTCCGACGGGGTGCGGGTAGCCTCCCTCGACCTCGGCCAGGTGGGCTCCCTGAACAGCGCACTGCAGCTGTGGTCGGACGGCCGGGGCCTGGTGGCCGGACAGGTAGACGGCGAGCTGAAGGCCTTCGCACTCCCCGCGCCTCGCCTGCTGTGGCGGGCGGCGGTGGGCTCGGCCCTTCTCGGTCTGGTGCTGAACGAGGCAAGCGGCGAGGTGCTGTCCCTGACCGCAGAGGGCTTCGTGGCGCTGGAGGGACGAAGAGGCACCCTCCGTTACCGGGTGCGCGCGCGAGGCGTCCCCGTGGCCGCGGCTTTCGCGGCTGGCCGCGGGTTCGTGGTGGCGTGGAAGGGCGCGGACGAGGTGCTGGGGGTGGGGTTTCTGGAAGGAGGGAGTTGGCGGTGGCAGCGCAGGCTTGGCCGGGTAACCGTCCCCTTGTTGGAGGGCGACCCCTCGGCGCGATGGGTGGCGGTGTCTGACTTTTTGGGCCACGCAGCGTGGCTACTGGGTGCTGGGGGACGGCTGCTGTGGTCTGCGGATGGAACCCCCGCGGCGGTGGGGCTGGACCGCCAGGGCCTCGCGGCCCTGGTCACGAAAGACGTGCTGGAGGTCCGGGCGCCGGGGGCGGGTGCCGTGCGGTGGCGGACACGCCTACCTGGCCGGGCGCACCTGGTGCGGCTGAGCGGCGGGGTCCTGGCCGTCCTGGGATCGCAGGATATGCAGGCGGTCCTGCCGGACCGGATGTGGCTGTGGCGGGTGAGCCGATGAGAACGCTGTGGCACGCCTGGCGGGGCTGGGTCCTGGGTTCAGGGCGGCCGCTTGATCCGGTTCCCATAACCGCGGGGGAGCTTGTGGCGGTGCTGGTGGTGGTCGTCTGGGGGGTTCTGTCCCTCCTGGCCCTTCCCCAGTGGGGTGGATGCGTCGCTGTCTGCCGGCTTCCGCGGTGAAATCGTCGTACGGAGGAGAAACGAGATGGACAGAGGGAAGATCCGGCGGAAGTCGAGAGCCCTTCCCGCACTTGTCCTGGCTGTTACTGCAACCCTCGTCACGCTGGCTGTGTGGAATTCGGCTCGGCCCCGGCAAGCCACCGCGGTAGCTCCCACGGGACTGGAGGGCACGCGCCCGGGGGATACGGCCCCAGACTTCCGGGTGCTGGACGTGCAGGGCCACGAGGTCACGCGGGCATCCTTGCTGTGGGGAGGCAAGCCCGGGTTTCTGTTTTTCACCGCCACGTGGTGCCTGCCGTGCGTGGAGGGGCTGCGCCAGCTGCAAAGGCTCCGGCAAGAGTTGCGCGACCCGGAGCCGTTCCGGGTGCTGGTGGTGTTCGTGGACCCGCGGGAGACGGACGACGACCTGCGGGCGTACCGAGATCGCCACGGGTTTCCTCGAACCTGGTTCTACGCCCTGGACCGGGATCGCCTAGTGTGGAAGTACCGGGTGCGGTTCCTCGACACCAAGTTCCTCCTGGACCCCCGAGGGGTCATTCGCTGGGTGGACGCGTTCCCGGCCACGTACGAGACCTGGCGTCGCGCCCTGGCCGCGGTCGGCGTAGGACCCTGAGCCCCATGCCCTCGGCGGAATTCGTAGGCTTTGCTTTCCTGGCCGGGGCTGCGGCGTGCCTTAACCCCTGCGGGTTCGCCCTCCTCCCCGGATACCTGGCGTACTTCGTGGGCCGCGACGACGGTTCGCGGGCCGCGCTGGCCGCAGGTCTGCGGGCGGGGGCGGGGATGGCGGGAGGAGTCCTGGCGGTGTTCGCGGGGGTCGGCGGGCTGGTCTCCGCGGCGGGCACAGCCCTCCTACGCCTGCTGCCCGTGGCGGCGGCGGTGGTGGGGCTCGGCGTGGCGGGGACCGGTCTGCTCCTGCTGGCACGCCCGTCTCTGGCCGTCGGGCTTTCGATCCCGGGCTTGCAAACGGCTACCCCCGAAGGCCGCAGCGGCGTGGGGTTCCTGGTGTTCGGCGTAGCCTACGGGACGGCTTCCCTGGGGTGCACGCTCCCCCTGTTCTTGGCGGTGGCGGCCCAGGCCCTGGCCGCGGGAGGGGCGGCAGAGGCGCTGGGGGTGTTCGTGGCGTACGGCCTTGGGATGGCGGCGGTGCTTTTAGGGCTTTCGCTGGCGGTGGCGGCGGGGCACCGCGCCCTGTTCCTCCGCTTGCGGGGATGGAGTCGTGCCGTGCGTACCCTCGGGCCGCTGGGGATGGTGGCGGCGGGCGCGTACCTCGTGTACTACCAGTTCAGGCTCGGCGGGTTGTAGCCGCACCGGCGCGCCTGGCCTCGTACTGGAGCAGAGCCCTCTTCCGGCCCCTGCCCCAGCGGTATCCCCCGAGGCTGCCGTCGGACCGTACCACGCGGTGACACGGTACCAGGACCGCCACGGGGTTGGCGGCGCACGCACGGGCCACCGCCCGGGCGGCCCGGGGCATGCCGCACTTCCGGGCCACCTGCGCGTACGTGAGGGTTTGGCCGGGGGGAATCTGCCGCAGGACCCTCCACACCCGCCGCTGGAACCTCGTCGCTCTTACGTCTAGGGGGACGTCGGGGGACGCGCTCCACAGGCTCTGGCGCAAGGCCCGGACCCAGCGCGCTAGCCCCCGCGCGTCCTTGCGGATCCGGGCCCCCGGGTACTCGCGGCGCAGCCGCCGCACCAGCAGCCGCGCACCAGCTCCGGCGTACACGGCGCACACGCCCCGCCCGGTTGCCGCCAGCAACAAGGTGCCTGCCACCGACGACGTGGTGGCGTACCGGAGGACACCTGGCGCAGGCGGCTTACCGCCAGAGGTCCTCTTCCTCTTCTTCCTCTTCCCAGAGGGACTCGTCGAACTCGTCCTCGTCTTCCTCCTCCTCGGGGAACTCCTCTTCCTCCTCCTCGTCTTCGGGCTGGAGGGTCACCTCGTCCTCCTCGGGCTCCACCACGTCCTCCACCCGCTGCTTGACCTGGTAGCCACACTCCACGCACTCGTACACGAGGACCGCGCCGAGCTCGTCCGAGGCCAACAGCTCCATGTCCGCGCCGCACTCCGGACAGGGTCGGTGGAAGGGCACCGTCATGGCCGCGGTCTCGCTACTGGGGGTGCAGCTGGGACGGCATGTCGTCGTCCAGGGACCGCAGCCCCTGCGGCTCCACCCGGTGCCCGCAGATGGGGCACTCGTACCAGGAGGCTTCCTCCGCCCTGGGCTCGTAGCAGGTCACCATGACCGTCTCGCAGTACGGACACGTCAGGACCGGCTCCCGCATGGCTCCCCCACTGCCCCAGTTCTCCCGTGTGCCCTTCCTTCGACCCCCTCCTCCTTCCTCCTCCTGCCCGGCGGGAGCCCCCGGTTCAGACCTTCGCGTGGGCGAAGATCCCGAAAGCCTCCGCCCGCTTGGCCACCGCCCGCCAGTCCAGGTTCCGGAAGAAGGCGTCGATGTAGCCGCCCTTGTTGGTCCCGAAGTCGATGAAGTACGCGTGCTCGAACACGTCCAGGGCCACCAAGGGCGTGCAGTTCCAGACGGGGTAAGTGTTCTGCTCGTCCCCGATGTAGTTGAACAGCTTGCCGGTGTCCCAGTCGTAGGCAGTCCAGGCCCAGCCCCGGGCCGCGATCCCGGTGGCCTTCAAGTCCTTCTGCCATTCCTCAAAGGACCCGAAGTCCCGCTCGAGGAGGGCCAGCAGCGCCCCCTCAGGCTTGCCCCCGGGACCCCCCAGGTGGTCGAAGTAGATCTCGTGGTTCTTGATCCCCCCCAGAGCTCGGGTGAGCTCCACCTTCAGGACCCGGATGTCGGAGTAGGTGGGGTTGGCCTTCGCCGGGTCCTTGTCCAGGGCCGCCAGCTTCTCCAGGATCTCGTTGGCCTTGTTCACGTAGCCCTGGTACAGCTTGTAGTGCTCCTCCATGGTCCGCTTGCTGATCCCGTCCAGTTCGGTCTCGAAGGACTTGAACTTCTTGGCCTCGTACCTCACGTGAGACCCTCCTTTCGCGGGGTTTTGCAGGGTTCGCCGGCGAGCTCGACCCCAGTATACCACCGTCCCCCGCAGCCTGCCCCGAAAACCCCTCTGCAGGGAGGACCGGGGCCCCCTCACCTCGCGGAGCGGTTTGGGGGTGGTCCCGGCCCCTGTCCCCGGCGGCCCGGAGGGCCTAAACCCCGGCAGGCTGTGGCGCGTCAGCTACCATGGGGGCAGGATGGAAGAGGACGAAAGGCTGGTCCGGGCCTTCCGGGCGGGAGAGGAGAGCGCGTTTGCGGCCCTGGTGATCAAGTACCGGGAGCCCGTGTACCGCTTTCTCCGGCGGATGACGGGCAACCACGAGGACGCCGCGGACCTCACCCAGGAAGTCTTCCTGCGGGCGTACCGGGGGCTGGGCCAGTTCCAGGGGCGGTGCCGGCTCCGGACCTGGCTGCTGCGCATCGCCACCAACGCCTGCTTGGACCACCGGGAGCGGCAGCGGCAGCCCCTGCCCCTGGAGGCCGCGGCCGCACTGACCGCCCCGCCGGAGGCAGCAGAGCCAGAAGCCCTCGCGGAGCGCAGGGAGCGCTGGCGCCGGGTGCGGGACGCGGTCCAGGCCCTGCCGCCGAAACAGAGGGCGGCGGTGGTGCTGCGGCTGTACGGGGGCTGCGCGTACAAGGAGATCGCGGAGATCCTGGACTGCTCCGAGGGGACGGTGAAGGCCGCGGTGTTTTCCGCCCTGCGCAAGCTGCGGCGGGCCCTGGAGGCTGTGAAGGAGGAGGGCTGAGGGTGGGAGGCGATCCCTGCCCAGGCTACCGAGACCTCGTGCTGGAGGCCGCCACCGGTCCCGTGGACCCGGTGCTGCTCCGGGACCTGGAGGCGCACCTGGAAGGGTGTGAGGCGTGCCGGGCGGAGTGGGAGTCCTGGCGCCAGGTGGTGGCGTGGCTGCGGGAGGTGCCGGAGCCCTCCGTACCGCCGGGCTTCTGGGACGAACTGCAAGCACGCCTCGGAAGGCAGTTGGGGCGGCGCGGTCGCCGGGCGAGGTGGGCTCGAGCCGCCAAGGCCGCGGCTGTGTCCGTGCTGGTGGCTTTGACGGTGCACCAGGCGGCTCCTCCCCGTAGCCCTGTGGGGGAGCCCGGGGTGGTGAGCCCCGCGATGCGGGCCCTCCTCCCCCAGGTTTCCCAGCTGGCACAGGCGTGGGGAGCCGGGCTGGACGGGGAGGTGGACTGGTGAAGGGCGGGAGACGGTGGAGCGTCCTGGCCGCCGTGGCGGCGGTGTTGGTGGCTTCAGGTCTGGCCGTGGCGCAACGGCCGCCCGCCCCCGAACGGGCCGAGAGGGTCTTGGAGGCGCTCCTGGTGTGGCGCCTGGTGGACGAGTTGGAGCTCTCGGACGAGCAGGTGTGCAGGGTATTGCCGGCGCTGCGCCTCCTCAAGCACGCCCGCCTGGCATTCGGGCAGAGGCGGGCGGAGTTGCACCGCGAGATCCGGGCCCTGTTGCGGGAGCGGCCCGTGGACCGGGAGCGGGTGGAGGGGAAAGTGCGGGAGTTGCAAGCCGCCCACCGGGAGTTCCAGCAGCGGCGCGGGGAAGCCCTGGAGCGCATCCGGGCGGCCCTCACCGCGGAGCAGCGGGCGCGGTTTGCCCTGATCCAGGACACCTTCGAACGGGAGACTCTCAGCCTGCTGGGCGACGTGGAGCGCTTCGTGCGGGAAGGCCCGGGTCGGCCGAGCCGGCCGTGAAGACCCCTGACCCTGCCTTGGGGCCGCCGTGGGGAACACGGCCTTCACGGAGGCCTCTTCCGGCCATGCTCCTGGGGTACGCGGCCTAGGGGCAGGGCCTGGCCCGTCCGGGGGTCCACCAGCCGGTAGTCCGACTTCCGGTAGGTCTCCGTGGTCCCACAGCGGGGACACGTGTGGTAGTTGGCGGCGAAGGTCCCCCGGCCGAAGGAAACCGTGTCCGTCCGGAGGCCTGTGTCGAATACCTCCCCGCAGGCCCGACAGGCCACGTGTAGCGCCACCCTGGCCATCTCACTCCCTCACGTCCCCTGCGGCGGTCCCTCCCTTCCAGCCCTCCACGGCCTGGCGCCGCCAGATGATCCGCCACCCCTCCTGGAACTCCGGGGGAGGGAGCTGTCCCCGGGCCACCATCTCCAGGAGCTGAGGAGGCTCGACCCCCAGAAGGGCCGCCGCTTCCCACGTGGTGACCACGGGGACCCCTGCAGCCACCAGCTCGCACAGCCGCCGGAGGAACCCGCGGGGGCCGGGACGGTGTATGATCAACGCGCAGGCGGAACGGCCGCGCGGGTGGGCGTGCTTGACCAGGTTGGCGTAACGCTCCAGCTCTTCCGGGAACCCGCGCAGGTGCGCCAGGACCTGGAGGTCCAGGGTCAGGGCTAGCTCGCGGGGTTCCACGGACCTGCACCGAGGGGCTGGTGCCGGAGGAGGGATTTGAACCCCCACGGGCTTGCGCCCACTGCGCCCTGAACGCAGCGCGTCTGCCGTTCCGCCACTCCGGCCCGCATCCATTGATGCTATCCCGGGAGGTGCGGGCGGTCAAGGTGAGCGACCGCATGGAGCGCTTGGTAGCGGAGCTGCGGCAGGCCGCGGGGAGCCGGGTGGTACACGTGGAACGCCTGCCCCCTCGACCCCCGCGGTTCGCGGACCCAGCTCGCCCTCTGCCCGATCCCCTGGTTCGGGCCCTGGAGGCCATGGGCATCCGGCGCCTGTACACGCACCAGGCACAGGCCCTGGACCTGGTGCGGGGCGGCCAGTCTGTGGTGGTGACCACCCGGACCGCCAGCGGGAAGACCCTGTGCTACAACCTTCCGGTGCTGGAGACCCTCCTGGCCGACCCCAAGGCCCGGGCCCTGTACCTGTTCCCCACCAAGGCCCTGGCCCAGGACCAGCTGGACAGCCTGCGGGCCTTCGGCCTCCCGGTGCGGTGCGGGGTGTACGACGGGGACACGCCCCCTTCCGAGCGCGCCCGCATCCGGGAGGAGGCGCAGGTGGTGTTGACCAACCCGGACATGCTGCACGTGGGGATCCTGCCCCAGCACGGGCGGTGGGTGCGGCTGTTCCGCGGGCTGCGCTACGTGGTGCTGGACGACCTGCACGTGTACCGCGGGGTGTTCGGGAGCCACGTGGCGGGCGTACTGCGGCGCCTGCGGCGGGTCTGCCGTGCGTACGGGGTGGACCCGCGCTTCGTGTGCACCTCTGCCACCCTGGCCAACCCCGGGGAGTTCGCGGAGAGGATCCTCGGCCTCCCGGTGGCGGTGGTGGACGACGACGGAGCACCCCAGGGCACGCGGTGGTTTGTCCTGTGGAACCCGCCGCCCGTCCGGGGAGGAGGGCGCCGTAGCCCTTACCGGGACGCCAGCTGGCTGGTGCGCTGGCTGGCCTCCCGCGGTGTGCGGACCATCGTGTTTACCCAAGCCCGCAGGGTCACGGAGCTGGTGTACCGGTACGCGGTCACCACGTCTCCCGAGCTCGCCCACAAACTCCGCGCGTACCGCGCGGGCTACCTCCCGGAGGAGCGCCGGGAGATCGAGCGGGCGTTGTTTTCCGGGGAGCTGGTGGGCGTGGTGTCCACCAGCGCCCTGGAGCTGGGGATCGACGTGGGAGGGTTGGACGCGGCGGTCCTGGTAGGGTACCCGGGCAGCGTGGCCAGCACGTGGCAGCGGGCAGGGCGGGCGGGGCGGTCCGGGGCGGACTCCTTGGCCGTGCTCATCGCCTTGGAGGACGCTCTGGACCAGTACCTGGTGCGTCACCCCGCGTACTTGTTCCAGCGGCCCGTGGAGGCCGCGAGCGTGGACCCCGCCAACCCCTACGTCCTGACCTCCCAGCTGCGGTGCGCGGCGGCGGAGCTTCCCCTTCGGGAGGAAGACTTCCAGCTGTTCGGAGAGCCCGCGCGGGCGGTGGTGCAGGTCCTGGCCGAGGCCGGAGAACTGGCCCCGGACCGGGGCCGGTGGACCTGGCGCGGCGTCCGCTATCCCGCCTCCCAGGTCGGCATCCGTACCGCCAGCGAGGCACGGTACACCATCGTGGACGAAGAGCGCGGGACGCTGGGGACCGTGGACGAAGCGCGGGCCTTTGAACAGGTCCACCCGGGGGCGGTGTACCTGCACCAGGGCGAGACGTACGTGGTGCGGGCCCTGGACCTGGAGGGCAAGGTGGCGAGGGTGCGCAGGCGGGAGGTGGACTACTACACGGAGCCCCGCACCGTCACGGACCTGGAGATCCGCGCGGTACGGGCTCGCCGTCCCCTGGGCCCCACGGAGGCCTACCTGGCGGAGGTGGAGGTGACCACCCAGGTGGTAGGCTACGCCCGCAAACACCTGGCGGGGGACCAGGTGCTGAGCGTGGAACCCCTGGTCCTGCCCGCCCAGACCCTTTCCACGGTGGCGGTGGGATTCCACGTCCCCCAGGAGGTAGCGACCGCGGTGGGCCACGAAACGCTCCCCGGCGCCCTGCACGCGGCCGAGCACGCCAGCATCGGGCTGCTGCCGCTGTTTGCCCTGTGCGACCGGTGGGACCTGGGCGGCGTGTCGTATCCCCTCCACCCGCAGACCGGCCTGCCCTCGGTGTTCGTGTACGACGGGTACCCCGGGGGCGTGGGCATCGCGGAGCGCGGTTTCGAGGTCCTGGAAGCGTGGCTGCGGGCCACCTGGGACGCGGTGCGGGGGTGCCCGTGTGAGGGCGGCTGTCCGTCCTGCGTGCAGTCCCCCAAGTGCGGGAACGGGAACCAGCCCCTGGACAAGGAGGCCGCGGTCCGGCTCCTTGGCCTCCTGCTGGGTGCTGCCGGCCGGGGACGTGCCGCAGCCGCCGCGGCCCGCCGTCGGAGGCGCTAGGAACGTGTCCCGGAAAAACCCCTCCAACGCAGGGAGAGCGGGGTGGTCTGGGGCGCCGGGTACCCTCTACCTGGTGGCAACCCCCATCGGCAACTTGGAGGACGTGACCCTCCGGGCGCTCCGGGTTCTGCGGGAGGTGGACCTGGTGGCTGCGGAGGACACCCGCCAGGTCCGCAAGCTCCTCAACCACTACGGAATCCGACAGAAGGTGACGAGCTACCACGAGCACAACGAGCACACCCGCACGCCGGAGCTGCTGGCGGCCCTGCGCTCCGGGCGGTCCGTGGCCTTGGTGAGCGACGCGGGGACCCCGGTCCTCTCGGACCCCGGCTACCACCTGGTCCGGGCGTGCGCGGAGGCCGGCGTGCCGGTGGTCCCCGTACCCGGGCCCAGCGCGGTGGTGGCAGCCTTGGTGGCCTCAGCCCTGCCCACGGACCGGTTCCTGTTCCTGGGCTTCCCTCCCCGTAGGCAGCCGGCCCGGCGGAGGTTCTTTGCGGAGGTCCGGGACCTGGGCGCCACCCTGGTCCTGTTCGAGTCTCCCCAGAGGCTGGAGGCGTGCCTGCGGGACCTTTTGGAGGTTCTCGGAGACCGGCGGGCCGCCCTGTGTCGGGAGCTCACCAAAGTTCACGAAGAGGTGCGCCGCGGCACGGTGCGGGAGCTTCTGGAGTCCCTGCAGGAACGCCCCGCCCTGGGGGAGGTCACCGTGGTGGTGGAAGGTGCTCGGGGCAGCCCCACGGAGGTCGCGCCGGTGGAGGGTACCTTGCGGGAGAGGCTCGCCCGTGGCGAGACCCTGCGGGAGGCGGCGGCTGCGGTGGCGAAGGAGTTCGGACTGCCCCGAAGCCGCGTGTACCGCCTGGGCCTGTCCCTGGGCAGGGCGGAGGGCGGGCCCGTGGGGCTGTTCGTGTACGGCACCCTCAAGGACCCCGACCTGGTACGGGCCCTCACGGGCAAGAGCTTCCCCTCTCAGCCCGCGGTGTTGGTGGACTGGCGCCTGGTCCCTCCGGACCGGTCCTCCTCGGGCTATCCGGAAATCGAGCCCTCTTTGGGCGACCGTGTGGAGGGCTTGCTGTTGGTTCGGGTGGACCCACAGGCTCTCCAGGCCCTGGACCGGTACGAGGAGGGCTACGTGCGCCGGCGCGTCCGGGTGACGGTGGAAGGCCGCGCGGTGGAGGCAGAGGTTTACGTGCCGGCCCGGTGCGCCCGCACCGGGCAGGTGGTTGGCCAGGCCGACCGCCCGGAGGCCCGTCCAGAGCCTTAGGGAAGCGTCCTGGAGGAGACGGAGGTCGGGCGGCGAAAACTCCTCCCGCACACCCCAGGGGACCGGGAGGGCTTCCATGATCTGGAACCCCGAAGCGGAGACCATGCCCCGTGCGGAGCTGGAGCGGCTGCAGCGGGAGCGGCTCCAGACCCTGGTGCGGTACGTGTACGAGCGGGTGGAACCGTACCGCCGGCGGATGCAGGAGGCGGGGGTGTCGCCAGACGACGTCCGCCACCTCGAGGACCTGACCAAACTCCCGTTCATGACCAAGCAGGACTTCCGGGACCACTACCCCTTCGGGTTGTTCGCGGTGCCGCGGGAGCAGGTGGTGCGGATCCACGCCTCCTCCGGAACCACGGGCAAGCCCACGGTGGTGGGCTACACCCGCCGGGACCTCCAGGTGTGGGCGGAGGTGTGCGCGCGGTGTCTGGCGGCTTCGGGGGCGCAGCCGGGGGACGTGTTCCAGAACGCGTACGGCTACGGGCTGTTCACCGGCGGCCTGGGCATGCACGCGGGGGCGGAGCTCATGGGGCTTTTGGTGGTCCCTGCCTCGGGGGGCAACACCGAACGGCAGGTCCTGTTGCTGCAGGACTTCGGCACGAAGGTCCTCGCGTGCACCCCCTCGTATGCCCTGACCCTCGCGGAAGCCCTCCTGGACCGGGGAGTGCAGCCCGGACAGCTGCCCTTGCGCTACGGTGTCCTGGGCGCGGAACCGTGGACGGACGCCATGCGCCGACAGATCGAGGAGAAGCTCGGGATCGCGGCGGTGAACATCTACGGGCTCAGCGAGGTGATCGGGCCAGGGGTGGCCAACGAGTGCGTGGAGGAGCGGAACGGTTCCCACGTGTTCGAGGACCACTTCCTGGTGGAGGTGGTGGACCCGCAGACCGGAGAGCCCCTGCCCTACGGCCGGGAGGGGGAGCTGGTGTTCACCACCCTCACCAAGGAGGCCCTCCCCGTGGTCCGCTACCGCACCGGAGACGTGGCGTCCCTGAACCCGGAGCCGTGCCGGTGCGGCCGGACCTTCGTCCGGATGTCCCGGGTGCTGGGCCGCACGGACGACATGCTGGTGGTGCGGGGAGTCAACGTCTACCCCTCCCAGGTGGAGGCGGCCCTGGTGGGGATCCCGCAGTTGAGCCCCCACTACCAGATCGTGGTCACCCGGGAGAGGACCTTGGACGAGCTGGAGGTCCGGATCGAGGTGGACCCGTCTTTCCATCAGGAGGTGGGGGGCCTGGACCCCGCGCCGCCCGTGGTCCAGGAGCTGCAGCGGCGGGCGGAGCAGGCTCTGTACGGGGTACTGAACCTGCACGCCCGGGTTACCCTCAAGGCGCCCGGCAGCTTGCCCCGCAGCGAGGGCGGGAAGCTGCGGCGGGTGGTGGACCAGCGCAGGCTGTGAAGGCAGGGGAAGTCCCCCCGGAGCTGGTGGAGGCCTTCCGGGGCGACCCCTACGGCCAGCTGCTCGGCGTGTGTCTGGAGGAGGTCCGGCCCGGGTACGCCCGGGTCAGCCTGGACCTCCGGCCCGAGCACCGCAACTTCCACGGGGTCGTGCACGGGGGGTTGGTGTTTTCCCTGGCGGACTGTGCCTTCGCGGCGGCCAGCAACAGCCACAACCAGCGGGCGGTGGCGATCTCCGCCACCATCTACTTCCTGCGGGCCCCCGAGCCCGGAAGGCTGGAGGCGGAGTGCGTGGAGGAACACCTGAGCCGGAGCCTGGGTTCCTACCGCGTGGGAGTCCGGGACGGCAACGGCCGGCTCGTGGCCAGCATGCAGGCTCTCGTGTACCGCCGTGAGGAACCCGTGGTCCCACCGGCCTCGCAGCCCTGACCGTTTCCCCGTGCCAGGCGGAGTGCGTCCGTGGGCACGCCGCGAGGGAAGGGCTTCGGACGGGGGGACCTGAGTCCCCCGGTGCGGAGCGACCTCCGGGGCGGCCTCCCAGGGCCGCGGAGCGCCCTGCGTCCCCTGCGGCACCGCGACTTCCGGCTGTTGTGGACGGGGCTTTTGGTCTCCAACACCGGCACCTGGATGCAGTTCGTGGCGGTGGGCTACCTGGTGGACCGGCTCACCCTCTCCCCCTTCTACCTCGGCGTGCTGGCCCTGGCCCAGGCCGTCCCCCGGTTCCTGTTCGCCCCCGTGGGGGGAGCCCTGGCGGACCGGTGGGACCGGAAGGCCCTCCTGTTCTGGACCAACGCGTGGCTGGCGGCCAGCGCGGGCGTGCTGGCCTTCCTCACCCTGGCGGGCTGGGTGCGGGTGTGGCACGTAATCCTGTTGGCGGGCCTGAACTCGGCCTTGCAGTCCTTCGACATGCCCGCCCGGCACTCGTGGATCCCGAGTCTGGTAGACCCCGACGAGGTACTGCAGGCGGTGACCTTGAACTCCGTGGCGTTCAACGGGGCCGGGATCGTGGGCCCTTCCCTGGCGGGGCTGGTCATCGCGGCGAGCGGAGAAGCCACGTGCTTCGCCCTCAACGCCCTGTCGTACGCGGGCGTGCTGGTGGCCCTGCGGCAGATGGGCGCCCCACCGCCTTCCGCGGAGGGCGCGGCCTCCGTGTGGGAGGAAATCCGCGAGGCGGTGGAGCTCTTGCGCCGTGACCGGACCCTGGCCACGGTGCTGGGGGCGGTGGCCGCCTTGAACTTCCTCGGGAGGCCGTACTTCCGCCTGCTACCGGCCTTTGCCCGCGAGAGCCTGCACGCGGACGCGGTGGGCCTGGGGCTGCTCCAGGCGGCGCCCGGGCTGGGCACGCTCCTGGCGCCCTGGTACGTGACCGTGGCTCAGAAGAGCGGGGAAGGGCGGCTCCTCCAGCGGTCCATGCTGGCCCTGGGGGTCTGCGTGGTGCTGTTCAGCGGGAGCCCGGGGTTCGGGTGGGCTTTCGGCCTGCTGGTGGCCGCGGGCCTGTTCCAGTCCGCGGCCTTGTCCTCCGCCAACGCCCTGGTGCAGACCACCGTGGACCCCCACATGCGAGGACGCGCCATGGGGTTGTACTCCGTGACCGCCTTCGGCATGTTCACCCTCGGGAGCTTCCCCTTCGGGGCCCTGGCGGAGTGGACGGGCACCGCGGTTGCCTTGGCCGTGGGAGGCGGGCTGACGGTGCTGGTGGCTTGGGTCCTGGGCCCGAGGTTGCGGGGCATCCCGTAGCCTCGGGGAGCGAGGACGGATGGAGAGCGGAGGACAGCCACACCCTGTGCGGGAAGAGAGCCCCACGCAGTTGCGGGTGAGGCCAGCCCGGGAGACGGACCGGGCCGCGGTGGGCCATCTGCTGGCCGTGGGGTTCGCCGACAAGTTTGCGCCCCTGTTCGGGAGGGACCACGACCGTACCGCGGCCCTTCTGGCGGAGCTGCCGTCGTCGGGAACCGTGTACGTGGCGGAGGAGTCGGGCCAGGTGGTGGGGACCTTCACCCTGGTGCTGGAGGAGCGCCCTCACCCGGGCGTGTGGCCCGTCCTGCGGAGGCACCTCCCCTTCCCCTCCGCCGTCCGGGCCCTCCTGTTGCTGCAGCTCCTCGGCTCCGGCCGCCCGGACCCCCACACGGCCCTGGTGGAGGCGGTGGCGGTCCTGCCCGAGCGGCGGCGGCGAGGAGTGGGCCGGCACATGATGGCGGAAGCCCTGGCCCAGGCGAGGCGGGCCGGCCGTCGCTGGGTGGGCCTGTACGTGGTGGAGGACAACACCCCCGCGCTGCGGTTGTACACTTCCCTGGGCTTCCAGGTCCAGAGGACCCACCGCCTTGTGTGGACACGCCCCCTCTTCGGAGCCCGACGGATCCTGTACATGACCGCGGACCTGGGCGCGTGACCCCGCAGCTCTTTCAATCCTCGAGGTCCAGGCGCCTGCGTTCCAGGGTCTGGATCCGCTCCCCCGTGGGGAGTTCGTGGGTGATGACCTGGAAGTCCTGGTAGAGGTGTGGTGCCAGGGGCTGCGCCACCTCGGTGAAGATCCGGACCGCCACCTCCCGGATCTCCGCGTCCGCGTGCAGGCTGCCGCGCTTTTCGAAGAACTCGCGCCAGGAGCGGTGGTTGCCCGTGACCACGATGTGGGTCTCCGTCATGTTCGGCAAGACACACCGGGCCGCCTCCCGGGCGCGCTTGCGCCGCATCCGACGGTCGTCGAGGGCGCTGAGCTTGCGCTGGGCCAGCTCCACCAGCCGGCGGTAGGCCCGCTGGGTCGTGGCGTACACCTCCTCCAGGACCTGCAGGGCCTCCGGGTCGTCCCGGAACAAGGGCGGCACCACCACCGCGGCGTCCTCCTCGTTGTAGAACCGTTGGCTCAGCTGGGAGAAGGAGAAGTGTCGGTGCCGGACCAGCTCGTGGGTGCAGCTGCGGGACACGCCCAGGAGGACCACGGTGAAGCCCGCGTGTTCGACCACGCTGAAGTGTTCCTGGGCCAGGATGTTCCGCAGGTACTGCTCGTTGGACCGCCCGCTGGGGTTGGACCAAGACTGGTAGCACAGCCGTCCCGCGAACTCGCTCAAGACCTCCGCGTCCCGGGCGGAGTCCGTCTGCCAGACGGCCCAGGGTACACCCTCCCAGGCGTCCAGGGAGAAGACCGTGTGCGCGGCCTTCCAGATCCGCAGGGTGCTCGTCCGAAACCTCGTGGTGGTCTCCGCCACCGCCGCCCTCCCGCCTCGCGGTTTGAGGACCTCTTCCCCTCCGGGGGCGAGAATCCCTTCTGGTATCATGAGCGTGTCCCGAACGCGGAGGACCGGGTCCCCCAGAATCGTCCCGGTGGTTTTCGGGGTCGTCTATCATGAGCCCGGAGGTGGAGTGTGTTCCTGTTCTGGCTGGTGGTGGTCCTGGTGCTCCTCGGCCTGTACGGGGGCTTGGTGGCGGCCGGACTGATGGACCTGAGCCTGGGCCTGCCCTCCGGCCACTTCGTGCGGAGGCTGGCCCGGGCCCTGGCGCGTCCCTTCCGCGGCGCCGCGCCGGACGAGGACGCGGTGGAGGAGATGGCGCGCCGTCTCCGCGGCGGGCCCGGCTCGTGGCCCGCGGCCGGGGTGTAGATCGCAGCCCGTCCTGAAGAAGCCCCCCATGGAGAAGACGGACCGGGGTCCCCAAACATCGCACGGTGATTTTGGGGGTGGTGTAGACCCCCTGGAGTCCGTCCGCGGGCGCCTGGCCGCGTACGTCCCGCGCAGGCTGCCGGAAGAAGGGCTGGTCCTGGCGGGGGTCCTGGTGCCCCTGTACGTGGAGGCAGGGGAGGTGTACGTGCTGCTCACGCGGCGGACCGAGCACGTGGCCACCCACAAAGGGCAGATCTCCTTTCCCGGGGGAGCCGTGGAACCCGAGGACCGGGACGCCCTGGACGCGGCCCTGCGGGAAGCCCAAGAGGAGCTGGGGATCCGTCCGGAGGACGTGGAGGTCCTGGGGTCCTTGGACGACGTGTCCACGGTGGTGTCGGGGTTTTTGATCCGGCCGTACGTGGGCCGCATCCCGCACCCCTACCCCTTCCGCCCCGCACCGCAGGAGATCGCGGAGGTGCTAGGGATCCCCCTGCGTTTCTTCGCGGACGACCGGAACGTACGGGTGGAGTTCGTGGGCGAAGGAGCCTCCCAGCGTGTCCTGCACTTCTACGACTACGGGCCCCACACCGTGTGGGGCGCCACGGCCCGGGTCCTCCGGAGGCTGGTCGAGGTGCTGCGGTGAAGGAAGCCTCGGAGGTCCGCCGTCCCGACTACCACACCCACCTGGAGAACTACAGCCTCGACCGCCAGAGCCTCCTCCGCATGGTGGAAGCAGCCCTGGCCGCGGGCGTGGACGAGATCGCCATCACCGAACACGCCCACAACTTCGTCCAGTGCCGGGACATCTACCCCGAGGACAACGCCTGGGTCCACGGCCGCGACTCCCCCGAGCGGCGGAACTGGGACCTGGAAGCCTACCTGCGGTTGCTGGACTGGGCCAGGGCCGAGGGCCTTCCGGTACGGGCGGGGGTCGAGTGGGACTACTGCCCCGGCAGGGAGGCCCAGCTGGAGCGGTGGATCCGGGCCTACCCGTGGGACCTGGTGCTGGGCGGCGTGCACTGGCTTCCGGGCCGGAACGGGGGGTGGTGGGGGTTCGACATCCCCGAGCAGCGTGGCGAATGGGACGTGCGTTCCCCGGATCAGGTGTACGAGGAATACTTCCGGCTGTTGTGCGAGGCCGCCGGGACCGGCTTGTTTGACGTCCTCGCACACCCGGACGTCGTCAAGGTGTTCGGGTACCGGCCGCACCGAGACCCGCAGGGGTGGTACGACCAGGCCGCCGAGGCCCTGGCCAGGGCGGGGGTGTGTGCGGAGGTCAACACCGCGGGCTGGCGGAAGCCGGTGGGAGAGCTTTACCCTGCCCCCCCGTTTCTCGAGACCCTGAACCGCCACGGGGTACCCATCGTCATCAGCTCCGACGCCCACTGGAGCGAGCACGTGGGGTACGGATTCCGGGAGGCCGAACGGGCAGCCTACGAGGCCGGGTACCGGTCCCGCTGCGTTTTCCGCGCGCGCCAGCGGCGGGAAGTGCCCCTGCCGCCCCCTTGACCCGTACGTCAGTTCGCACTTCCGAACGCACGTGCACTGTTGACGAGCGCTCCCCCCTGGTATACTGGGGCCGAACCTCCTTAGGACCTCTGGAGCTGGACATGCCCAGTCCCTCGGAGCTGTTTCCGATTGGTGTGGTTTCCGTGCTGACGGGGCTGAGACCCCACGTCCTGCGCAGGTGGGAGCAGCAGGGGCTGGTGGCCCCCGTCCGGATGGGCAAGGCGCGCCGCCGGATGTACTCCTGGCGGGACATCGAGCAGATCCAGCTGCTACGCCACCTCATGGAGCACGAGAAGCTGTCGCCCCTGCAGGCCCGCGCCGCCATCCAAGAGGGGTGGCCGAGGTTCGTGGGTTGGGAGAGGAGGTTGTGGGGCCGGCAGGGCCGGACCCCCGGCAGGGGTGGGGCGCGGTTCGTGGTGGCCGTGGGGCGGCCGCGGGTGGAAGAAGAGCTGGAGGAGTAGAGGTTTCAGCCGTCCCCGGAACGGCTCGGCTCGGACGTTCCGGCGGCTGGGGAGCGGGTGCCCGGAAGGGCGCCCGCTCCTTTTTGTGTGCCGGGGGTCGCGGGGAGGGCGCTTGGGGCCACAGGCCCGTGCACGCAGACCCGGTTCCGTCCCCAGGACTTGGCCCGGTACATGGCAGCGTCGGACCGCCGCAGTAGCTCCTCGGCCTGCCGGGTCTCGGGGCCGGAGAGGGCAACCCCCACGCTGGCGGTGACGGCCAGCTGCTGGCCGGCCACGAGGAAGGGCTCCTGGAGGGCCGCCTGGACGCGCTCCGCCACCGCCTGGGCTTCGTGGACACCCGCCACGTCCTCCAAGAGGACGGTGAACTCGTCTCCCGCCAGGCGGGCCAGGGTGTCGGAGCTTCGGACGCACGACTGGAGCCGCTGTGCCACCTGCTGCAGGAGGCTGTCCCCGGCCTCGTGGCCCAGGGCGTCGTTCACCCCCTTGAACCGGTCCAGGTCCACGAACAGGACCGCCACCTGCCTGCCCGTGCGGCCGGCGCGGTCCAAGGCGTGCTGCAAGCGGTCGAGGAACAGGGTGCGGTTGGGCAGCCCCGTGAGGGCGTCGTGCAGGGCGAGGTGGGCCAGCCGTAGCTCCGCACGCTTGCGCTCGGTGATGTCCAGCCCGTAGCCGATCACCCGGACCACCCGGCCTTCCTCGTCCAGGACGGGGCAGGCGCGCCGCACGTAGTAGCGCTGCTCCCCGGTGGGGGTCACCACCGTCTCCTCGTGTTCCACCACCCGGCGCTCCTGGATGGCGCGGCGGAGACTTTCCTGCCGGCGGGCTGCCAGGGAGGGGTCGCGGCCCTTCCGCAGGCAGTAGGCGTAGTCGTCCCGGCCGATGATCCACCGGCGCAGCTCGGGGTCCCGGACCGCGGCGGGGTTCACGTACACGTACCGGAGCTCGGGGTCGAAGACCGCGATCTCGGACTCCACCTGGTTGAGGATGCCCTCGTAGAAGGCGCGCTGCTCTTCCAGGGACCGGGCCGCGGCTTGGGCTTGCTCCACCAGCCGCGTGTTCTGAAGCACCAGGGAGGCCAACTGGCCGAAGCGGACCACGGTCTCGATCTCCTCGGCGGTGAACGCGGGGGCCGTGCGGTCTCGGGCAACGGAAAAGGCCCCCACGAACCGTCCTTCCGTGAGCAGAGGGACGCTCACCGCACCTCCAATAGAGTCGAACCGCGGGTCGCGGAGGCGGCCGGGCCACTGGCTGTAGTTCTCCACGACCACGGGTTCCCCCGTCTCCCACACGCGGCCCACCATGCCCTCACCGCACCGTACCGCCAGCCCTTCCTGCCCGGCCCAGGCCATGGCGCCCAGGCCCACCCGGCAGCGCAGGACGCCGTCCTCCAACAGGTAGAGGTTTCCGTGGGAGCTGCCGAGGAGCTCGCACGCGCGCTGGACGATGGCACGCAGCAGCTCCCTCGCGCCCGCGCCCGCGAGGAGGCCTTGGGTGGTGGCGTGGAGGGCCTCCAGGAGCTCCTGCCGCCTCCGCAGGCGCGCCTCCGCCTCCCGCCGGCGCGCCACCTCCTCCTGGGCCTCTCGGTACAGCCGGGCGTGGTGCAGGACTAGTGAAGCGAGGTACCCGAAGCGGCGGGCGGCCTCCACCTCCTCGTCGGTGAAGGGAGGTTCGCCGCGGCTGCGGGCCACGAAGAACGCTCCCATCACCTCGTGTCCCACCCGGAGGGGCACCGTCAGGGCGGGACCCAGGTCGTCCACCTGGGGGAAGGGCATCCGCCCCGGCCAAGCGGCGTAGTCTTCCACCACCAGGAGCTGGCCTGCCTCCCACACCCGGCCCACCATCCCCTCGCCGCGGTGCAGACAGAGACCCGCTTCCTCTGCCCACTTCGCGGCCCCGACCCCCACCCGACAGCGCATCACGTCCCCTTCCCGGAGGTACAGGTTCCCGTGGTTCGACCGCAGGAGCCCGCACGCGCGGTGCACCACCGCCGCCAGCAAGGCGTCGAAGTCCGTCCCGCTCAGCAGCTCCTCCGCGGTGGCGTGGAGGGCCCGCAGGAGCTCGTGCTGCCGGACGAGTGCAGCCTCCGTCAGCTGGCGCCGGGCCAGCTCCTCCCGGGCCGCGCGGTACAGCTCCTCGTTCTGCACCACCAGGGACGCCAGCTCCGCGAACCGCTCGACCAGCTGCGTTTCCTCCTCGGAGAAAGGTCCGTCGGCCTGGCCGCGCACCACCACGATCACGCCCGTGACCTTCCCGTGGACGGTGATGGGCATGGCGGCCGCGTACCGCACGAAGGCGAGGCGGGGGTCTGGGAGCCGTCCGGTCCAGCGGGCGTAGTCGTTGACCACCAGGGGCCGGCCCGTCTGCCACACGTGCCCTGAGAGGCCCTGCCCGGGCCGGACCTCTAGCGCCTCCTCCTGCATCCACCGGGTGGCGCCCAGGGCGCACCGGCAACGGAGTCGGTTGTCCTCCACCAGGAAGAGGTTCCCGTGGGGCGTCCCCAGGAGCTGGCAGGCCCGCCGCAGGAGGGACTCCAGCAGGTCCTCCGCGCGCCCTCCTTGCAGCAGGCCCACGGTGGTGGCGTGCAGAGCGTCCAGCAGGGCCGCGCGCCGGCGGAGCTGCTCCTGGGCCGCGCGGTGGCTGACACCCAGCCGGAACAGGAGCTCCGAGGTCCCCGCCACGGTGACCGCCAGCCCCAGAAAGGCCACCAGCGCCTCCTGCCGGTCCGGGGCCCGCAGGAGGACGGCTGCCAGGCCTGCCGCCGCCGCAGGAGGCGTCATGGCCAGATACACCCGCTGCGGGAAGTACGCGGAGGCCAGGAGGACGGGGCCTGCCAGGAAAACCACGGCGGAGTAGGGGACGTCCAGCCACAGGACGGCCGCCAGAAGGCCCAGGCACACCGCCCCGTGTGCGGCCACCACCCACGGCCGCCACCCGTACAGCCTCGTGGACCGAGCCACCCTGGCCATTCCCCAGGGCTTGACAGCAACCCGCGTGCCAGACGTCCTCCGTTCGCGTGCCTCGTACAATGGAGGTGTGCGGATCTACCTGGACTACGCGGCCACCACGCCTACGGACCCGCGGGTGCTGGACGCCATGCGCCCGTACTTCGGGGAGGTCTTCGGCAACCCCAGCAGCGTCCACAGCTTCGGGCAGGAGGCGCGGGCGGCTGTGGACCGGGCCCGCAGGACCCTGGCGGAGGCCCTGGGCTGCCAGCCCTCCGAGGTGGTGTTCACCAGCGGGGCCACGGAGGCGGACAACTGGGCCGTTTTGGGGGTAGCCCTGGCCCACGAGGGGCGGGGCCGCCACCTCGTGGTGTCCTCCGTGGAGCACCGGGCGGTCCTGGAACCGGCCCGGTGGCTGGCGGAGCGCGGGTGGGAGGTGACCTTCCTGCCGGTGGACCGGTACGGCCGGGTGGACCCGGAGGACGTGCGGCGGGCCCTGCGGGCCGACACCGTCCTGGTGTCGGTGATGCATGCCAACAACGAGGTGGGGACGGTCCAGCCCGTGGCGGAGGTGGCCCGGGTAGCCCGGGAGCACGGCGTGCTGGTCCACACGGACGCTACCCAGACCCTGGGGGCCCTGCCCGTCCGCGTGGACGAGCTGGGGGTGGACCTGCTCAGCGCCTCCGCCCACAAGCGCTACGGCCCCAAGGGCGTGGGGCTTCTGTACGTGCGCAAGGGGACCCGGATCCTTCCCCTGCTGCGGGGCGGCGCCCACGAGCGGGGCCGGCGGGCGGGGACGGAGAACGTGCCCGGCATCGTGGGCTTCGCCCGCGCGGTGGAGCTGGCCCTGGCGGAGCGGGAAGCAGAACAGGCCCGGCTGGCGGCCTTGCGGGACCGCCTGGTACGGGAGCTTCTGGAGGTCCCCGGCGCGGTGTTGAACGGCCACCCCACGGAGCGCCTCGCCAACAACGCCCACCTGTGCTTTGAGGGCGTGGAGAGTGAGTCCCTGCTGTTGGCCCTGGACCTGCGGGGCCTGGCGGCCAGCAGTGGCTCCGCGTGCACCGCGGGCAGCCTGGAGCCGTCCCACGTGCTGCAGGCCATGGGGGTGCCAGCGGAGCTGGCCGCGGGTGCCCTGCGCCTGACCGTGGGCCGCTGGACCACGGAGGCGGAGGTGGAGACCGCCGCGGCGTGGGTGCGGGAGACGGTGGAGGAGCTGCGCCGGGCCCTGCCCGCGCGGCGGCCCCGCACCGCGGCCCGCAGTTGAAGGCGCGCCGGGGGTCTGCCATGATGGACGCGTGACCGCACCGGCACCCCGGCGGTCCGCGCGGCGGGAGGGAGCATGACCCAGTACGTGCCGATCCTCGTACACTTCGCCACCTCCCTGGCCCTGGTGTTGGGCCTGCTGGCGGTCCACATGGGGCTGGGGGGGCGCAAGCCCAACCCGGACAAGCTGATGCCCTACGAGTCGGGGGTCTGGCCGGTGGGGTCCGCACGGGAACGGGTGCCCGTGCGGTACTACCTCGTGGCCATGCTGTTCATCCTGTTCGACGTGGAGGCGGTGTTCCTGTACCCGTGGGCGGTGTTGTTCCGGGAGCTGGGCTGGCTGGGCCTGGCGGAGATCCTGGTGTTCGTGGGCATGCTGCTGGTGGGCTACGTGTACGCCTGGCGGAGGGGGGCGTTCCAGTGGCAACCGTGACCCGGGAGGACCTCAGCGGACTCGAGCGCAACGTGCTCACCACCACGGTGGAACGCATGCTGGCCTGGGCCCGCAGCTCCTCCGTGTGGCCCGTGCAGTTCGGCCTGGCGTGCTGCGCCATCGAGATGATCGCCACCACCACGTCCAAGTTCGACATCGCCCGGTTCGGCATGGAAGCCTTCCGGGCCTCCCCGCGCCAGTCCGACCTCATGATCGTGGCCGGCCGGGTGAGCCAGAAGATGGCCCCCGTCCTGCGCCACATCTACGACCAGATGCTGGAGCCCAAGTGGGTGCTGTCCATGGGGGACTGCGCCTCCTGCGGGGGCGTGTACAACAACTACGCCCTGGTCCAGGGGGTGGACAAGATTGTGCCCGTGGACGTGTACGTGGCGGGATGCCCGCCGCGGCCGGAGGCCCTGCTGTACGGGCTCATGAAGCTGCAGGAGAAGATCCGGGAGCGGGCCCGGGCGGGAGGGGGCCGGTGAAGGCGAGCCTGACACCGGTCCAGGAGTTCCTCGCGGAGCGGCTCGGGGACGGGGCCCTGGAAGCCCACACCTTCCGCGGCGACGCCACCGTGGTGGTGGCCCGGGAGCGGGTGGTGGAGGCCCTGCAGGCGGTCCGGGAGGAACCCTGGCGGTTCGAGGTCCTCCTCGACCTCACCGCCTGGGACCGGTACCCCGCGGAGCCGCGGTTTGAGGTGGTGTACCACCTCCTCAGCCTCCACCGCGGGGAGCGGCTGCGGGTGAAGACCCGGGTCCCGGGCGAGGACCCCGTCTTGCCCAGCGCGGTGCCCGTGTTCGCGGGGGCCAACTGGTTCGAGCGGGAGGTATGGGACCTGTTCGGGATCCGGTTCCAAGGCCACCCGAACCTGGTCCGCATCCTCCTGCCCGACGACTGGGAGGGCCACCCCTTGCGCCGCGACTACCCCTTGACGGAGGAGCCGGTGGAGTTCCGGGGCCACGTGCCCAAGGTCCCCAGCCAGATCATCCCGCACGTGCCGCCTCCCCGGCGGGATCCGTAGCCCCGGAGGGAGGCCCGTGGAGCCGAGCCAGGGTCTGGAGCAGGTGAACTCCCTCCCCGGCCGCGGCCGGGAGGTGGCCGGGGGTCTCGCGCGGGAGACCCTCACCATCAACATGGGACCCCAGCACCCCAGCACCCACGGCGTGCTGCGCCTGGTGCTGGAACTGGAGGGGGAGGTGATCGTGTCCTGCCAGCCCGTGATCGGCTACCTGCACACGGGCATCGAGAAGGAGATGGAACACCGCACCTACCACCAGAACATTCCCCTGGTGGACCGGATCGAGTACCTGTCCAGCTACCACGAGGAGCTGGCGTACTGCATGGCGGTGGAGAAGCTGCTGGGGGTGGAGGTCCCCAAGCGGGCCCAGTACATCCGGGTGATCCTGTGCGAGCTCAACCGGATCGCCAGCCACCTGGTGTGGTTGGGGACCACGGGCATCGACCTGAACGTGAGCAGCCTGCTCATGTACTGTTTCCGCGACCGGGAGCGCATCCTCGAGATGTCGGAGATGGTGTCCGGACAGCGGATGATGCCCGGCTACTTCCGCATCGGGGGCGTGGCCGAGGACCTTCCCGACGAGTTCTTCCCCGCGGTCCGACAGTTCCTGGACGAGTTCCCCCGACGCCTGGACGAGTACGAGGCCATGCTGACGGACAACCTGGTCTGGCGCCGGCGCCACGAGGGGGTCGCGGTGTTGAGCCGGGAGGACGCCCTTCGGTACGGGGTCACGGGTCCCACCCTGCGAGGGTCCGGGGTGGCCTACGACGTCCGCAAGGCCTTCCCCTACTCCTCCTACGAGGACTTCGAGTTCGACGTGCCCACGGGGGAGAACGGCGACGCCTTTGACCGGTACCGGGTCCGCATGGAGGAGATGCGGCAGGCACGGCGGATCGTGCTGCAGGCCCTGGACCGGCTCCCCGGTGGACCGGTGATCACGGACGACCGGAAGGTGGCGCTCCCGCCGCGCCGGGAGCTGGTGCGGTCCATGGAGGCGGTGATCCACCAGTTCAAGCTGGTGAGCGAGGGCATCCACCCGCCCAAGGGCGAGGTCTACGCGGCGGTGGAGTCCCCCCGCGGCGAGAAGGGGTACTACATCGTGTCGGACGGGTCCAACCGGCCCGTACGGGTGCGGGTGCGGGCCCCGTCCTTTTCGAACCTGCAGGCGTTGCCCGCCATGGTCCGCGGTGGCATGCTGGCGGACGTGGTGGTGGCCATCGCCTCCATCGACATCGTCCTGGGGGACGTGGACCGGTAGGGCCGGTCTTCCCCGAAGGCGGGCGGCCCGCTCGGTGCGGCCGCGCGAGGAGGTCGCGTTGCTGTCGGAGGGCGCGAGGAAAGACATCGAAGCGTTGCGGACACGGTACCCCGTGGCCCAGTCCGCCCTGATCCCGGCGTTGCTGCGGGCCCAGGAGGAGTTGGGATGGCTGCCTCCGGAGGCCATGGCGGAGGTGGCGGAGCTGCTGGGGCTGCCCGTGGAAGTGGTGGCGGAGGTGGCCTCCTTCTACACCCTCCTCTTCACGCAGCCCGTGGGGCGGCACGTGGTCCAGCTGTGCACCAACGTGTCGTGTATGCTGTCGGGGGCGGAGGCCGTCCGGGAGAGGGTGGAAGAGGAACTCGGAATCCGGGCGGGCCAGACGACCCCCGACGGCCGGGTGACCCTGTTGGCGGTGGAGTGCTTGGCGGCGTGTGACCACGCCCCGTGCATGATGGTGGACGAACGGCGCTGCGGCCCCCTGACCCCGGAGGCCGCGGCGCAGTTGCTGCGGGAGCTGGACTGACGGGATGGGCCAGCCGGTGCTGCTCCGTCACGTGCGGGAGCCCGACCAGGGCGAGATCGAGGCCTACGAGCGGCGCGGGGGCTACGCGGCCCTGCGCCGGGCGGTGCGGGAGATGACCCCCGAGCAGGTGACGGACCTGGTGGACCGCGCACAGCTCCGGGGCCGGGGCGGCGCGGGGTTCCCCACCGGCCGCAAGTGGAAGTTCGTGCCCAAGGACGCACCCGTCAAGTACCTGGTGGTGAACGCGGACGAGGGCGAGCCGGGGACCTTCAAGGACCGGACCCTCCTGGAAGGAGACCCGCACCTGCTGGTGGAGGGGATCGCCCTGGCGGCATACGCCAACGGCGTCCGCACCGCCTACGTGTACATGCGGCGGGAGTTCTACGAGGCCCGCCGACGGCTGGAGCGCGCCATCGCGCAGGCGTACGAGCGGGGCTACCTGGGCCGGAAGGTCTTGGGGACGGACTTCTCCCTGGACGTGTACGTGCACCCGGGGGCGGGGGCGTACATCGCGGGGGAGGAAACGGCCCTGCTGGAGTCCCTGGAGGGCAGGCGGGCCATGCCGCGGCTGAAGCCGCCGTACTTCCCCGCGGTCATGGGGCTGTACGCGAAGCCCACGGTCCTCAACAACGTGGAGACCCTGTGCTGCGTGCCGTGGATCGTGCGGGAGGGCCCGGAGTGGTGGCTGGAGCAAGGGCCGCCGCAGCTGTACTCCGTGAGCGGGCACGTGCAGCGGCCGCAAGTGGTGGAAGCCCCCCTGGGGACCCCCGCCCGGGAGCTCATCGCCCGCGCGGGCGGTGTACGGGGAGGCCGGCGGGTGAAGGCCTTCTACCCCGGGGGCACCTCGAGCCGCCCCCTGACCGCGCAGCACCTGGACGTGCCCCTGCGGCACGAGGAGCTGGCGAAGTTGGGCTCCATGCTCGGTTCCGCGGCGGTGATCGTGATGGACGAGACCACCGACATGGTGAAGGTGATCGCCCGGGTGTGTGAGTTCTACCGGGACGAGTCGTGCGGGAAGTGCACGCCCTGCCGGGAGGGGACGGTGTGGGTCACCCAGATCCTGGACCGGATCCTCCACGGGAGGGGTCGGTGGGAGGACCTGGACCTCCTGGCCAGCCTGGCCCGGAACATGACGGGGACGTGCTTCTGCCCCCTGGGGGAGAGCGTCCCGCCGAGCCTGCGGGCGGGACTGGAGGACTTCCGGGAGGAGTTCGAGGCGTACATCCGCGCGGCCCGGGAGCCCGTGCACATGCCGGTACGGCTGCACCTGGGGGCTCCCGCGCCGGGAGGGTAGGCGAGGCATGGCCACGGTGACCCTGACCATCGACGGGCAGACCGTGACCGTCCCCAAGGGGACCACGGTGTACCACGCGGCCCGGCAGCTGGGGATCGAGATCCCCATCTTCTGCTACCACGACCGCATGCCGCCCCTCGGCGCCTGCCGCATGTGTTTCGTCCAGGTGGAGAAGATGCCGCGCCTGCAGACCTCCTGCACCCTGGAGGCCCAGGAGGGCATGGTGGTGTGGACGGAAAGCCCGGAGGTGGTGGAGGCGCGGCGGGCCATCCTCGAGTTCCTCCTCATCAACCACCCCCTGGACTGCCCCATCTGTGACAAGGGCGGGGAGTGCCCCCTGCAGGACAACACCTTCCGGTACGGGCCGGGTGCTTCCCGCTTCGTGGAGCCCAAGCGGCACTTCCCCAAGGCGGTGCGCCTGAGCCCCGTGCTGACCCTGGACCGGGAGCGGTGCATCCTGTGCTGGCGGTGCACCCGGTTCGGAGAAGTGGTGGCGGGTGACCACGCCCTCAAGGGACACGACCGCGGGTACCGGACCCACATCGACACCCCGCCCGTGACCCTGGAGCGCCCGAGCAAGTTCATCGGCAACACCATCGCCATCTGCCCGGTGGGAGCTCTCACCAGCGGGGTGTACCGGTTCCGGGCACGTCCGTGGGACAACCGGCCCACCCCCAGCGTGTGCACCCACTGCGGAGTCGGGTGCGCCATCTGGGTGGACGCGCGGGGGGGAGAGGTGGTCCGGGTGCGGGCCCGGGAGAAGCCCGAGCTGAACGACATCTGGCTGTGCGACGCGGGCTTCTTCGGCTACGACTACACCAACCACCCCGACCGGCTCACCACCCCCTTCGTCCGCCGCCACGGGGTGCTGCGGGAGGCGAGCTGGGACGAGGCCCTGGAGCTGGTGGCCCGAGCCCTGCAGGCTGCGTCTCCCGCGGTGGGTCTCCTGGGCGGGGAACGCCTCACCATGGAGGAGGCCTACCTCCTCGGCCGCCTCTTCCGGTCCCTCGGGTCCAACCACCTGGACGCGCGGGTGGACGCCACCTTCACGCCTCCCCTGCCCGCGTACGTGTGGGGCGCCGGCCCCTTCCACGCCCTGGACGAGGCCGGGGTTTTGGTGCTGGTGGGGTGCGACCTGAGCGAGGACTATCCCGTGCTGTGGCTGCGTGCCAAGCGCGCCCTGGACCGGGGCGCGGTGGGCGTGGCGGTGGCGCCCAAGCGCGTGGAGGTGTCCCCGTACCTGCGGTGTACGGTGGTCCCTCGTTACGGGACGGAGGCGGACGTCCTGTACGCCGCCGCACGGCTGGCCGCGGAGGGGAAGGGGTCGGTGCCGGAAGGACTGGACAGCGTGGACGTGGTGTCCAGCTGCCTCCGTGCTGGGGTCCGGGAGGAGGCGGTCGGCGAGCTCGCGGAGAGCTTGAGCGGGCGGGGACCCGTGGTGTTCCTGGTGGGCCGCCTGTCCCTGGACGGCCCGGAGCCCGAACGGGTCCTGGCCGCGGTCCAGACCCTGCGGGCGGTTTGCGGAGGCGCGCTGTGGCTGCTGCACGGCAAGGGGAACGCGGTGGGAGCGGCCCTGGCGGGCTTGGCTCCCGACGCCCTGCCGGGCCTTTCGCCTCTGCAGGATCCCATGGCCCGGTCCCGAGTCCGGGAGGTGTGGGGGTTCGACCCTCCCGAGGACGCGGGGCTCCCCGCGCCTGCCATGCTGGAGGCCGCGGCTGCAGGAAGGCTGCGGGCGCTGTACGTGGCCGGGGCAGACCCGGCGCGGGACTTCCCGGACCGGTCCCTGTGGCAGCGGGCCCGGGAGGGCCTGGAGTTCCTGGTGGTCACGGACCTCTTCTGGACGGAGACGGCCCGGCAGGCGGACGTGGTGTTGCCGGCCCTCAGTTCCTTCGAGCGGTCCGGCACGGTGGCGAACCTGGAGGCCCGGCCCCAGCGCATCGCGCCCAGCCGCATGGGCCCTCCGGGAGCCCGGTCCGACTTGGAGATCGTGCAGATGGTGGCCGAGCGCCTGGGCCGTCCCATGGAGTACGCCAGCGTGGAGGCGGTCTGGGAGGAAATCCGCCGGCTGGTCCCCGGGCTGCAGCTGGACTCTCCGTACCCGCTTCCCCGGCCCCAACCGCAGGTGGACGTCCGGGTTCCGCCGCCTGGGACAGGGGACGCGGGGCTGGTGGTGGTCCCCGCCGCCCCGCTGTTCCGGAACGGGGAGATGGCTCGCCGGTGCAGGGGGCTGCCGGAGCTGGCGGGACAGCCCACGGTGGGCGTACACCCCCAGGACGCCGCGGGCCTGGGGCTTGCGGACGGCGCGGAGGCAGAGGCCCAGCTGGAGGGCGTGGCGGCGCGGGTCCGGGTGCGCCTGACGGAGGACGTGGCCCCGGGGCACGTGCTGGTGCCCGTGGGGTTCCCGGAGCTCCCGCGCGGGCTGTGGGTGGGAGGCAGGCGGCGGCTTTCCTTGCGGCTCCAGGGGCTGCAGGCTCCTGCGACCGTCGGCTCCCAGGGGGCGTCTGACGGACCTTCGGGCGAGCGTCCCCGTCAGGAGGACCCGCGGTGACCGCGCTGGTGGCGGAGGCCTTGGTCAAGAGCGCGGTGCTGCTGTTCGTGCTGCTCACCGCCACCGCCTACGAGGTCCTCCTGGAGCGCAAGCTCCTGGGCCGGTTCCAGGTCCGGTACGGGCCCAACCGGGTGGGACCCTGGGGGCTGCTGCAACCCCTGGCGGACGGGATCAAGTTGCTGACCAAGGAAGACTTCGTCCCCGCGGGCGCGGACCGGGTGGTCTACGTGGTGGCCCCCGTGCTCCTCATGACCGTGGCCCTGTTCAGCTACGCGGTGATCCCCTTCGGCCCCGAGGTGGAGCTCTTTGGGCGTCGGGTCACCCTGTACCTGGCGGACGTGAACACCGCCCTGCTCCTGGTCCTGGGCGCGTCCTCCCTGGGCGTGTACGGCCTCATCTTGGGCGGGTGGTCCTCCAACAGCAAGTACTCCCTGCTCGGAGGGTTGCGGAGCAGCGCGCAGGTCATCAGCTACGAGCTGAGCCTAGCCCTGGCGGTGCTGGCGGTGGTGCTGGAGGCGGGCAGCCTGAGCCTGGTGCGCATCGTCCAGGCCCAGGAGCAGGGGTGGTTCGTGCTGAGGCAGCCTGTGGCCTTCCTGGTGTTCTTCCTGTCCGCCCTGGCGGAGACCAACCGGGCCCCCTTCGACCTCCCCGAGGCGGAGCAGGAGCTGGTGGCGGGCTACCAGACGGAGTACGGCGGGTTCAAGTTCGTGATGTTCTACATCGCGGAGTACCTCGCCATGATCACCCAGGGGGCCCTGGCTGCCACCCTGTTCTTCGGGGGCTGGCACGGGCCCGTCCTGCCTTCCGTGGTGTGGTTCGGCCTGAAGGTGCTGGTGTTCGTGGTGGTGCTCATCTGGATCCGTGCCACCGTCCCCCGGGTACGGTATGATCAGTTGATGGGCCTGGGTTGGAAGGTCCTCATCCCGGTGGCGCTGGCGAACCTCCTGGTGAGCGCCGTCCTTCTCCTGTAGGCGGGACGTTCGGAGGCGCGGTTGCGGAACCGCAACGGCTGGCAACGTGTGGTCGTGGAGGGAGCGGCCATCCTCAAGGGGATGGCGGTGACCCTGCGCCACCTCTTCCGCCCTCCCGTCACCGTCCAGTACCCGGAGCAACGCCCCCGCATCGCGGGCCGCTTCAAGGGGCGGCACTGGTTGACCCTGTACCCCGACGGCACGGAGCGGTGCGTGGGCTGCGAGCTGTGCGTGATCGTGTGTCCGTCCCAAGCCATCTACGTGAAGGCCGCGGAGAACACCCCGGAGAGGCGGGTCAGCCGGGGCGAGCGCTACGCGGAGGAGTTCCAGATCAACATGCTGCGGTGCATCTTCTGCGGCTTCTGCGAGGAAGCCTGCCCCACGGGGGCCATCGTGTTGGGCCGGGACTTCGAGCTGGCGGACTACCGGCGGGAGGCCCTCATCTACACCAAGTCCATGCTGCAGGAGCCTTACCCCGGGGCCTCTGGCCGGGACCCGAACCGGGAGGTGTAGCGCCCGTGGAGGTGCTGCTGTTCGCACTGAGCGCGGTGTTGAGCCTGGCCGGTGGCCTGGGCGTGGTGGTCGCACGGCAGCCCGTGCACAGCGCCCTGAGCCTCCTGGTGGTGCTGGGGGCCCTGGCGGTGTTGTACCTCACCCTGGCCGCGGAGTTCTTGGCCGTCCTCCAGGTGATCGTGTACGCGGGGGCCATCGTGGTCCTGTTCCTGTTCGTCATCATGCTGCTGCACGCCCGGACCCCCGAAACCCGCCCCTCCCCGGTGGGCGCTCAGGCGGCGGTGGCGGTGCCCCTGGGGCTCGCCCTGTGGGTGGGCCTGAGTTCCGCGGCCCTCCAGCTCCCCGCCCGGGCGTCCCGGGTCCCGGAGGGGTTCGGCAGCACGGAGGCGGTGGGGCGGGAGCTGTTCGGCACCTTCCTCCTGCCCTTCGAGGTGGCTTCCCTGCTCCTCGTGGTGGGCATCGTGGCCGCGGTGGTCCTGGGGAGCAGCCCCTCGTCGTACGAGCGCCGGGGGAGGGAGCGGTGACCGTCCCCGCGGGCGCCTACCTGGTCCTGAGCGCTGCCCTGTTCACCCTGGGCACGGTGGGGGTCCTGGTGCGGCGCACCGCCTTGGTCCTGTTCATGTCCATCGAGCTCATGCTGAACGCGGTGAACCTGGCCTTCGTGACCCTGGCCCGGGTCCACGGGGACCTGGGCGGCCAGCTGGCGGCCTTCTTCGTCCTGGTGGTGGCCGCGGTGGAGGTGGTGGTGGGGCTGAGCATCCTGGTCCACATCTTCCGGACCCGGGACACCGTGGACGTGGACGAGGTGGACCTGTTGCGAGGGTAGGAGCCGTGGGAGCGTGGGCGGTTCCGTGGGTCGTGGCTCTGCCCCTGGCGGGAGCGCTGGTCAACGGGCTGTGGGGAGGCCGCCTGGGGCGCCGGGGCGTGTCCCTGGTGGCGTGCCTGTCGGTGCTGGGGGCGTTCCTGCTGAGCGTGGCCCTCACCCGCGACCTGGTGGCTTCCCCGGGGGCGGAGGACCGCACGGTCCGGCTGTTCGAGTGGATCGCGGTGGGCGACTTCCGCATCCCCGCGGCCCTCGTGTGGGACCGGCTGGCTGCCCTCCTGGCCCTGGTGGTCACCGGGGTGGGGTTTCTCATCCACGTGTACTCCGTGGGGTACATGGCGGAAGACCCCGACTACAGCCGGTACTTCACGTACCTGAACCTGTTCGTGGCTTCCATGCTGGTCCTGGTCCTGGGCGCCAACCTCCTGGTGCTGTTCGTGGGCTGGGAGCTCGTGGGGCTGTGTTCCTACCTGCTCATCGGGTTCTGGTTCGAGCGGCCCGCGGCCGCGGCGGCGGGGCGCAAGGCCTTCGTGGTGAACCGCGTAGGGGACGCGGCCTTCGTCCTGGGGATCCTGTCCACGGGGAGCCTGCTGGGGACCCTGGACTTCCGGGAGATGGCACGCCTTCTGGGAGAAGGGGGCGGCGGCCTGCGCGGCCATCCGGCCTTGGTGACCTCCGCCCTCCTGCTGTTCGCGGGCGCCACCGGGAAGTCCGCACAGCTGCCCCTGTACGTGTGGCTCCCTGACGCCATGGAGGGACCCACCCCGGTTTCCGCCCTGATCCACGCCGCCACCATGGTCACCGCGGGGGTGTTCCTGGTGGGCAGGCTGTGGCCCTTGTTCGAGGCCGCGGGGCCGGTGCTGCCCTGGGTGGTGGCGCCTGTGGGTGCGGCCACCGCCCTGTTCGCGGCCACGGTGGCGGTCGTCCAGTACGACCTCAAGCGCGTCCTGGCGTACTCCACCATCAGCCAGCTGGGCTACATGTTCCTCGCCCTGGGAGTGGGCGGCGGCACCGCCGCCTTCTTCCACCTCACCACCCACGCCTTTTTCAAGGCCCTGCTGTTCCTGGCCGCGGGCAGCGTGATGCACGCCCTGCACGGCCAGATCGACCTCCGCCGCCTGGGCGGACTTTGGAAGTCCATGCCCTTCACCTTCCTGGGGTTCGTGGTGGGGGCCGCGAGCCTCAGCGGGATCCCGCCTCTTTCCGGGTTCTGGAGCAAGGAGGAGATCCTGCACGCGGCGCACGGGTCCGGGGCGCTCTGGTTGGTGGCCTTGGGCACCAGCTTCGTCACCGCGTACTACGCCACCCGGGCCACGGTGTTGGCCTTCCTGGGAGACCCCCACAGCCCCGGCCGGCCCCACGACCCGCCTGCGGCCATGGCGTGGCCCCTGGCGGGTTTGGTGGTGCTGTCCGCGGTGGGCGGTTTCCTCGGGGCCAAGTGGCTGGGGGCTCCCTTCCACGCCTTCTTGGGGCCCGCTTGGGGCGGGCACGAGGCTCCCGCTCCCGACCTCGGGGCGGTGGCCCTGGCGGTGGCCGTGGCCACCGCGGGGGTGGTGGCAGGCTGGCTGGCGCACCGCGGCCGCCGGGAGCCACAGCTTGGGCCCGTACGCAGGGCCCTGGAGGCGCAGTGGGGAGTGGAGGCCCTCTACGAGGCTGCGGTGGTGCGGCCCGGCCAGGCCCTGGCGCACCTCCTCTCGGAGGCCGTGGACCTCCGCGGGGTGGACCGTGCGGCTTCCGCCCTGGCGGAGGTGGTGGTGCGGGCGGGAAGCACCATCCGGACGTGGCAGACGGGCAACGTGCGGCAGTACGCCGCAGGGCTGTTGGCGGGGGCCGTGGTGCTGTTCGCGTACTGGGTGCTGCGGTGAGGCCGCCTTCCTGGATCCTGTCCTTCCTGGTGTTTGCCCCCGCGGTGGGCGCGGCGCTGGTGGCCCTGGCCCCCCGCCGGGACTCCCTGCTGCGGGGGATCGCCCTGGCCGCTAGCCTGGTGTCTCTGGGAGTGGCCGCGTATCTGTTCTGGAACTTCCCGCCGGGCGAGCCGGGGTTCTGGATCACGGAGTCCGCGGGCTGGGTGCCGGCCCTGGGCATCGGGTACCGCCTGGGGGTGGACGGGATCTCCCTCCCCCTCGTGGCCCTGACCGCGTTGCTCTTCCCCGTGGCCCTGGTGGGGACGTGGGAGGCGGTCCGGACCCGGGTCAAGGAGTACCTGGTCCTCCTGTTGCTCCTGGAGACCGCGGTCCTGGGCACTTTCCTGGCCCTGGACCTGGTGCTGTTCTACGTGTTCTGGGAAGCGGTGCTGGTCCCGATGTACTTCCTCATCGGCCTGTGGGGCTCGGAGCGGCGGGCCTACGCGGCGCTGAAGTTCTTCCTGTTCACCATGGCCGGGAGCGTGCTGATGCTCCTCGCCATCGCGGGCCTGTACCTGGCGACGGGGACCTTTGACTTCCAGGCGCTGGCCGCGGGCCAGATCCCCGCGGCGCTGCAGGGCTGGCTGTTTGCGGCGTTCGCCCTGGCCTTCGCCATCAAGGTGCCCCTGTTCCCCCTCCACACCTGGCTTCCCGATGCCCACACGGAGGCGCCCACCGCGGGCAGTGTCATCCTGGCAGGGCTGCTCCTGAAGATGGGCACCTACGGGCTGGTGCGCTTCGGCCTGGGGCTCTTCCCGGAGGCCGCGCGGGCCGCTTCCCCCTGGTTTTTGACCTTGGCGGTGGTGGGGATCCTGTACGGGGCCGCGGTGGCGTACGCCCAGCGGGACGTGAAGCGGCTGGTGGCCTACTCCTCCGTGAGCCACCTGGGGTTCGTGGTCCTGGGCACCTTCGCCCTCACGCCGCAGGGCCTGGCGGGTGCTCTGCTGCAGATGGTGAACCACGGGATCTCCACGGGTGCCCTGTTCTTGATGGTGGGAGTGCTGTACGAGCGGGCCCACACCCGGGCCCTGGACGCCTTCGGGGGCGTGGCGCGGGTGATGCCCACCTTCGCGGCCCTCTCGCTGTTCGTGGTGTTCTCCTCCGCGGCCCTTCCGGGTACCAACGGGTTCGTGGGGGAGTTCCTGGTGCTCCTGGGGGCCTTCCGCCGCTGGCCCGCGTGGGCTGCCCTGGCCGCGGGGGGAGTGGTCCTGTCCGCGGTGTATCTGCTGTGGATGGTGCAACGGGTGTACTTCGGAGCCCCGACACCCCAGGTGCGGGCGTTTCCGCCCCTCCGGAGGTACGAGGCGTTGAGCCTGACGGTCTTGGTGGCGGCCATCTTGTGGATCGGTCTGTACCCACGACCGTGGCTGGCCCGCAGCGAGGCGGCTGTGCAGGCCCTGGTCCAGCGGGTGGCCCAGCAGGCGCAGACACCCTCCCCGTGGGCTGGAGGAAGACCGTGAGCTTGGACCTCGCCCCCCTCCACCCAGAGATGGTGGTCACCGCGGTAGCTTTGGTGGTCCTCCTGGGGGACACCGTGGTCCGGAGCCGCGGAGCGGGTGTGGCGTGGCTGGTCTTGGGGCTTTTGGGGCTGGCGGCCGCGGGGGCCCTGGTGTGGAGGGCGCCGCCGGCCTCCTTCGGCACCCTGTACGTACGCGACGGGCTCGCTAACGCCTTGCAGGCGGTGGCCCTGGCGGTGGCCGCCGTAGGCCTGCTTCTGGCCCGGGACTACCTGGTGCGGATGGGGCTGGACCGCGGAGAGTACTCCGCGTTGCTCCTGGTGTCCACCGTGGGGGCCATGCTCATGGTGTCCAGCCAGGACCTGTTGTTCCTGTTCGTGGCCCTGGAGACCCTGTCGGTGCCCCTGTACGTGCTGGCAGGGTTCGCCCGGGACAGCCGGCGGTCCCAGGAGGCCTCCCTGAAGTACTTCCTGCTGGGCTCGTTCGCCTCTGCCCTGCTGCTGTACGGCGTGGCTTTGGTGTACGGGGTCACGGGGAGCACGGGGCTGGGACGCCTCGCTGGGGCGCAGCCGTCCTTCCCCCTCTTGGCGGGCCTGGGCTTGGTGGTGGTCGGTCTTGGGTTCAAGGCCGCGGCGGTGCCCTTCCACGCTTGGGCCCCGGACGTGTACGAGGGAGCCCCGGTGCCCGCGGCCGCTTTCATGTCCGTGCTGGCCAAGGTGGGGGCGGTGGGAGCCCTGCTCCGGTTGCTCCCCGTGAGCCTCCCGCACCTGGTCCCCGCGTGGCAGCCTCTCCTGAGCGCGGTGGCCGCGGCCACCATGGTGGTGGGCAACCTGGCAGCCCTCCGCCAGACCAACCTGAAGCGCATGCTGGCGTACTCCAGCGTGGCCCACGCAGGCTACCTCCTCATGGGGGTCGCTGCGGGCAACGGGGCGGGTGTGTGGAGCGCGGTGTACTACCTGGCGGTGTACGGGGCCATGAACCTGGGCGCCTTCGGGGTCCTCACCGTGTTGGAGCGGGCGGGGATGGAGGCGGACGAAGTGGACGACCTGCGGGGCCTCGCAGACCGGGCCCCCGCGGCGGCGGCGGCCTTCGCCCTGTTCATGGCCTCCCTCACCGGCCTCCCCCCCACCGCGGGTTTCCTGGGGAAGTTCTACCTGTTCACCGCGGCGTTGCAGGCGGGGCTGTTGTGGTTGGCGGTGGTGGGGGTCCTCACCAGCGTGGTTTCCGTGGGGTACTACCTGCGGGCCGCCTACGCCGCGTACACGGGTCCCGGGAGGGCGGGGGTGCGGGTCCGGCCGGCTCCGTGGGCGGGCTTGGGACTGGGGGTGAGTGCCGCCGCGACCCTCCTCTTCGGGCTGCTGCCTGGTCCCCTCACCACCTGGGCACAGCGGGTCGCTTCACTCCTGCGGTGAACGCGGAGGGAGGTGCGGAGGTGGAGAAGTTCGACGCCATCGTGGTGGGCGCGGGCCCCGCGGGGACCGCGGCCGCGGCCACCATGGCACGGGCGGGGTTGAGCGTGGTCCTGCTGGAGCGGGGCGAGTACCCTGGCGCCAAGAACGTCATGGGTGGGGTGATGTACGGCCGCATGGCGGCGGAGGTGGTGCCGGAGTTCTGGCTCCAGGGGGCCCCCATCGAGCGGGTGGTGGTGGAGGAGCGGGTGTGGCTGGCCACGGAGGACGGGGCGGTGAGCCTGGGCCACCGCAGCCCGCACATGGCCTTCCACCCGGACGGTTGCCCCAACGCCTTCACCGTCCTGCGGGCCCAGTGGGACCGCTGGTTCGCCCAGAAGGCGGAGGAGGCCGGAGCTTTCCTGGTCCCCTCCACCACGGTGGAGGACGTCCTGTGGCAGGACGGGCGCGTGGTGGGCGTGCGGACGGGACGGGAGGAAGGGGACCTGTACGCGGACGTGGTGGTCCTGTGCGACGGTGTCAACTCCGCGTTGGTGCAGCGCGCGAGGTTGCGGGACCATCCCGTGGAGCCGCACCACCTGGCCTTGGGGGTGAAGGAAGTGGTGGGGTTGCCCGCGGAGGTGATCGAGTCCCGCTTCAACCTGGAGCCCGGGCAGGGGGCCACCGTGGAGATCTACGGCGCGGTGACCCGGGGGATGTCGGGCTACGGGTTCCTGTACACCAACCGCGACTCCGTCTCCGTGGGGGTGGGGGTGCTGGTGTCCCACCTCATGCGCACCCGGATCACCCCCTACGACCTCCTGGAAGGGCTGAAGCGGCATCCCCTGGTCCGGCCCCTGTTGGCCGGGGGGGAGACCTTGGAGTACAGCGCCCACGCCATCCCCGAGGGGGGCTTGCGGGCCATGCCGAAGCTGTACGGGGACGGGGTCCTGGTGGCGGGGGACGCGGCCATGATGGTGAACGGGCTCCACCGGGAGGGCAGCAACCTGGCCATGACCGCGGGCCGGCTGGCAGGCGAGACGGTGATCGAGGCCAAGCGGCGGGGAGACTTCAGCGCCCGCACCCTGGCCCTGTACGCGGCCAAGTTGGAGGAGTCCTTCGTGCTGAAGGACCTGCGCAAGTACCGGAACCTGCCGGACCTGGTGGAGCGCAGGCCGGACCTGTTCACCACCTACGTGGAGCTTGCCAACCGGGCGGCGCACGAGATGCTGACCGTGGACGGGGTCCCCAAGCGGGACAAGCAGCGGAAGATCTGGCGGGAGGTGACCGCCCGCAGGCCGATGTGGCACTTGTTGCGGGACCTGTACGAGGTCTGGAAAGCCGTGCGCTAACGGCGTGTCCCGGAAAAGCCCCTCCAGCGGAGGGGGACCGGGGTCCCCAAAAATCGCGGAGCGATTTTCGGGGTGGTCTAGCAGGGTGTCCGGGTAGAAGGGCCGGGACCCCGCGGCGCCGACCCTGGCGGAGGAGGAAGATTATGGAGCCAGCCCAGCCGACGGCGAGAGTAGAGGACAAGCTCTACACTCTGCGGTGGAAACACGACCGGACCAGCCACATCGCCATCACCGACCCCCGCGTGTGCGTGGAGCGGTGCGGAGACCGGTGGCGGCGTCCGTGCACCACCTTCTGCCCGGCGAAGGTGTACGAGTGGGACCCGGAGCAGGCCCGGATCGTGGTGGCCTACGAGAACTGTGTGGAGTGCACCACGTGTCTGGTGGGCTGTCCGTACCGGGTCATCGACTGGAGGCCTCCGCGGGGAGGCTTCGGGATCCAGTACCGGTACGGCTGACGCACCTCGGGGTGGGGCGGGTGAAGGCTGCGGCGGTGGTGAACCCGGTGGCGGGGCGGGGGCGGGCCCTGCGGGTCTGGCCCCGGGTGCGGGCGGCCTTGGCGGCCGGGCGATGGTCTGTGGAGGAGGTGCGGTCGGAGGCCCCCGGCCACGCGGTGGAACTCGCGTGCCACCTGGCACGGTCCGGAGCTCAGGTGGTGTTGGCCGTGGGGGGCGACGGGACCGCCAACGAGGTCTCCAACGGCCTGGCCCGGGCCGAGGCCCTGGATGCCGTGGCCCTGGGGTTGGTGCCCCTGGGCACCGCCAACGACTTCGCCACGTGCCTAGGCATCCCGCAGGAGCCGGAGGGTGCCGCACAGGTCCTGCTGACCGCCCGCCCGCGACGGGTGGACCTGGGCCGCGCCAACGACCGGTGGTTCGTGAACGTGGCGGGAGTGGGCTTCGACGCGGAGGTGGCGCGGTGGGTGAACCACCACAGCAAGCTGGTCCGCGGTACCGCCATGTACGTGGTCGGCATCTTCCGCACCCTCCTGCGGTACCGGCCCACGGAGGTGCGGGTCTGCCTAGACGGAGTTCCGTGGGACGCCCGGGCCTTCTTGGTGGCCGTGGGGAACTCGCCTGCGTACGCGGGGGGCGTGCGCATGTGCCCCGACGCGCGCCCGGACGACGGACAGCTGGAGGTGGTGCGGATCGGGGACATCCACAAACTGGAGGTGTTCCGGATCCTGCCCCTTCTGTACAGGGGCCGGCACCTCACCCACCCGAAGGTGGCAAGGGCCGCGGCCCGGGAGGTGACGGTGGACGCCTCAGTCCCCCTCGCGGTCCACGTGGACGGCGAGCCCGTGGGCACGACCCCGGTCCGCTTCCGGGTGCAGGCCCGGGCCCTGCAGGTCCTGGCGCCCCCGTAGACCCCCGAAAACCGCTTCGCCATGTTCGGGAAGCCGGTCCATGGGTCCGGGCGCCTTTCCGTGTGGGCCCGGGAGGGTCTGAGGCGGAGACCTTGAAGGCGCCGGGTATCGTATGTAGAGGAGGAGTGTTCCGGGACCCCACGTCCAAGTCGTAGGAGGTGCTGGATGCGGGCAGTCGGCTGGATCGGGTTGGCTGTGATCCTAGCGGTCGGGGTGGCGCAGGCCACCCCCGCGGCCCCCAGCTTCCGCGGGCTGGCGGTGTACACCCAGTACCCGGCCCAGACCGTGCGGGCAGGGGAGCCGGTGTCCGTGAGCCTCACGGTGCGCAACTTCGGACTGCCGCCCCAGGTGGTGACCTTGCGGGTGGCGGAGAGCCCCTCGGGATGGCGCGCGCGTTTCCTCGCGGGCGGGCGGGTGGTCCAGGCGGTCTCCGTGATCCCCGACGGCGAGGCCACCGTGACCCTCCGCTTGGAGCCGCCCAGGGGAGCGCGGGCGGGGACGTACCGGTTCCGGGTTCTGGCCCAGGGACAGGGTTCCAGCGCTTCGCTGCCCCTGGACATCACCTTGGGCCAGGTGTTGCCCCCTCGCCTCAGCCTCGAGGCGGAACTGCCCACCCTGCGGGGTCCTGCCACCTCCACCTTCCGCTACCGGGTGACCTTGCGGAACGACAGCGACCAGGACCAGCTGGTGCAGCTGGTCGCAGAGGCGCCGCGGCGGTTCCAGGTGAACTTCACCTTGCTGGGGCAGCAGGTCACCAGCGTGCCCGTGAAGGCCGGGGAGTCCCGCGAGGTGGAGGTGGAGGTGAACATGCCCCAGGACACCGCCGCGGGGACGTACCCCATCACCGTCCGGGCCGCCGGCGGCGGGACCAGCGCCACCCTGCGGCTCACCGCGGAGGTCACGGGACGGCCCGAGCTGCGGGTGACGGCCCCGGAAGGACGGCTGTCAGGCCGCGCGTACGCGGGGTCCACGGAGCCCCTGAAGGTGATCGTGAAGAACGAGGGGTCCGCGCCGGCCCGCAACGTCTCCCTGTCCAGCTCCCCGCCTTCCGGCTGGGAGGTCACCTTCGAGCCGGACCGCATCGACGAGATCCCGCCCCGGGGGGAGAAGGAGGTGACCGCCCGGGTGCGGCCCTCTGCCCGGGCCATCGCGGGCGACTACATGGTCACCATCACCGCCAGCGCCACGGAGGGGTCCGCCTCCGCGGACTTCCGGATCACCGTGCTCACCCGTACCCTGTGGGGCATCGTGGGGGTGGTCCTCATCGCGGCCGCCCTGGTGGTGGTGGGCCAAGCGGTTTCCCGGTACGGACGGCGATGAGCGCGGCGGTCGAGACCTTCGGGCTCACCAAGCGCTACGGAGAGCTGGTGGCGGTCCAGGACCTGAACCTCCGCCTCCAGGCGGGAGAGGTCTTCGGAATGCTGGGCCCCAACGGCTCGGGCAAGACCACCACCATCCTCATGCTGCTCGGCCTCACGGAGCCCACCGCGGGCAGCGCCCGGGTCCTGGGCTGGGACCCCACCCGCCAGCCCCTACAGGTCAAGCGGAGGGTGGGATACCTGCCGGACTCCGTGGGGTTCTACGACGAGCTGACCGCGTGGGAGAACCTGCGCTACACCGCGGCCTTGAACGGGCTGTCCTCCGCGGAGGCCAACCGGAGGATCGCGGAGGTCCTGGAGCGCATGGGGCTGCAGGACGTGGCCCACCGGAAGGTGGGCACCTTCTCCCGGGGGATGAAGCAGCGCCTGGGCCTGGCGGACGTGCTCCTCAAACGGCCCCAGGTGGCCATCCTGGACGAGCCCACCCTAGGCCTAGACCCGGAGGCGGCCCTGGAATTCCTGGAGCTCATCCGCACCTTGAAGCGGGACGGGCTCACCGTGCTTCTGGCCTCGCACCTGTTGCACCAGGTGCAGAGCGTGTGCGACCGGGTGGGGCTGTTCCACCGCGGCCGCATGGTCCTGGAGGGGACCGTGGACGAGCTGCGGGAGCGGGTCCTGGGCGGCGCGTACCGGATCCACGTGCAGGCCCGAGGCCCGGGGATGGAGCGGGTGCTGGCGGAAGTGCCGGGGGTGGTGCGGGTGGCTCGCACGGACGGGGACACCTACCGGGTGGAGGCACGGGTGGACTGCCGGGCGGAGATCGCCCGCCGGGTGGTGGCCTCCGGGGAGCTGCTGGCCCTGAGCGTGGAGCGCCCGGGGTTGGACGAGGTGTACGCCCGGTACTTCCAGCAGCTGGAAGCCCAGCCAGGAGGTGCCGCATGACCACGCAGGTGGCGGAAGCCGGCGCGCAGGCCGCGGCGCGGCGGGAGGGCTCCCCGTGGACGGGGCTGTGGGCGGTGGTGTACAAGGAGCTGGCAGACCACCTCACGGGCGTGCGGATGCAGATCCTGGAGACCCTCATGCTCCTCACCGCGGTGGGGACGGTGTACGCGGCCACCCAGAGCATCCGGCAGACCATCGGGGAGGACCCCTTCCTGTTCCTGCGCCTGTTCACCACCGCCCGGGAACCTCTGCCGTCCTTCGTGGGCTTTTTGGGGTTCCTCATCCCCCTCACGGCCATCGCCCTGGGCTTCGACGCCATCAACGGGGAGTACAACCGGAGGACCTTGAGCCGGGTCCTCAGCCAGCCCATTTACCGCGACGCCCTGATCCTGGGCAAGTTCCTGGCGGGCCTGGCCACCCTCACCATCACCCTGGTGGCCCTGTGGGTGGTGGTGACGGGGATGGGGTTGTTCGTGCTGGGGGTCCCGCCCGGCGGAGAGGAGGTGGCGCGGGGCCTGCTGTTCCTGGTGGCCACCCTGGCGTACGCGGGGATCTGGATGGGGTTGGCCATGCTGTTCTCCGCCATCTTCCGCCAGCCAGCCACCTCCGCCATGACCGCCATCGCGGTGTGGCTCCTGTTCGCGGTGTTCTGGGACATGCTGGCGGCCTTGATCTCGCAGGCCCTGCGGCCCACCCAGTACGGAGGGGTGGCGGAGGAGCTGGCCCAGGCCCGGCTGCACCTGCTCCTGGCGCGGTTTTCGCCCAACACCCTGTACGCGGAGACCGTCATCGCCCTGCTGAACCCTGCGGTGCGCTCCCTGGGCCCGGTCCTCATCACCCAGCTGGAGGGCGCGGTGCTGGGGACGCCCCTCCCCCTGGGGCAGAGCCTGCTGATCGTGTGGCCACAGTTCACCGCCCTGGTGGCGGTGGTGATCCTCCTGTTCGCGGCCACCTACGTGCTGTTCCAGCGGCAGGAGGTCCGGGCGTAGACCACCCCGGTCCTCCTCCGCTACACCACCCCAAAGATCGCGTAGCGATTTTTGGGGACCCCGGTCTCCCTCCATGAAACAGGTTTTTCCGGGACACGCTCCTAGAGGGGTTCTCGGGGACACGCTTCTAGCGGGCGCGCAGGCGCAGGGGGGTCATTCCATCCACTCCGTCTCGTAGGCCGCGCTGCGGGGGACCACGCACAGGAACTCCGCGGGCACCGGACCCGCGTTCTCGTAGCGGTGGGCCGCCCCCGCGGGAATGAACACCACGTCGCCCGGGCCCACTTCCCGCACCTCCGCGCCGAGGGTGAGGCGGATGCGGCCGGACAGCACGTACTGCTCGTGCTCCACCGCGGGGTGGCGGTGGAGGGGGATGCAGCCCCCGGGCTCCAAGGTGAATTTCCGGAGGACGAAGTTCTCCGCCCCCTCCGCGGGCCCCACCAGCACCTGCACCCAGGCACCCTTCGCCCGCTCCACCGGGCGGGCCTCCACTTCCCGTGCGGGTCGGACCATCCCTGTCGCGGACACCGGCCACCTCCCGTGTTGGTTCTACGAGAACTCGAAGGCTACCTTGAAGGCGCGTGCCCGGGACTTGCCCAAGGCGGTGCGCAGGGCCTCGGGGTACCGGGACAGGGGGAACCGGTGGGTGACCAGCCCGGACAGGTCCAACCGGCCCTCCGCCATCCACCGCAGGACCAGTTCCAGGGTGCGGACCCGTTGCCCTTCCCACGTCTCCACCCCGTACGCGTAGCTGCCCACCACCCGGAGCTCCTTCAGCCACACGGGCGTCCAGTCCACCCCCTTGGGCAGGGACGCCAGCCCCAGGACCACCACGGTCCCCTTCGGACCCGCCAGCCGGAGGCTGTCGTCCAGGCTGCGGCCGGAGCCCACGCAGTCCACCACCAGGCGGGCACCGCCCACCACAGACCGCTTGCCCAGCATGGGCCGGAGCAACCGTGCTCCCAACAGCTCTGCCAGGGCGTCGTAGTGGCCGTCCGCGCCGCGCAGGCACACCGCGTGGTGGGCTCCCAGCTGGAGCGCCCGCTCGGCCTGGAAGGGGTACTTCACCAGGGCCACCACGCGGGAGCTTCCCCCGAGGGCCCGAAGGCAGGCCACCACACACTGCCCGATGACCCCGCCTCCTACCACCAGCACCACCTCACCGGCGGGCGGACGCCACCGCAGGAGGGCGTGGAGGGCACACGCCGCGGGCTCGCTCAGCAGGGCGTTGGAATCCGTCACCGCGTCCGCCACGGGGAAGACCTGGGAGCGGTGCGCCACGAAGGTTTCCCCCCAGCTGCCGCCGGTGTCGCGGCAGGCCCCGATCATCAGCCCAGGGCTCACGTGCCCGTCCGTGACCCGCAGGCACAGGTGGTAGTCTCCTTGACGGCACGAATCGCACGCCTGCGAGATCCCGCGCGCCACGCACGGCAGGACCGGCTCCACCACCACTCGTTGCCCGACCTCCACGTCCCGCACCCCGACACCCCGCTCCACCACCACCCCCACGTTCTCGTGCCCCGGCACGAAGGGGAAGGAAGCAAAGGCAGAGGTGGAGGGGCTGGCTTGCAAGGTCACCAGGTGCAGGTCGCTGCCGCAGATCCCGCCCAGGCGGGTACGGACCCGGACCCAGTCGGGGCCGGGGAGGGGAGGGGAGGGCATTTCCACGAGCCGCAGGGGCGAAAGCACACTCCAGTACGCAGGTTCCCAGACCGCCCCGGCCGCCCGAGTGAGGAGGTATCGGGGCACCGTGGGGTGGAAGGCCAGGGCCCGCATCCCCGCTATTCCATGGGGACTTGGCGGATGAACCCTCTCTCGAGCCGGTCGAAGATGTCCCGCAGGTTCGGGCCCGTGATGGTGAGGCCGTGGTTCTTCAGGCCCACCACCGCGCGGCCGGGGTCGGGGGCCTGCCGGACCAGGTCCGCCACCGCCTGGGCCAACTGCAAGGTCCCGCACGGGTAGTTCACGGGGGTGGAGCGGACTCCTTCCATCCAGGCGTGCACGTGCACGATGGCCCCCACCTGGGGGTGTTCCGTGTAGATCATCCAGTGCTCGATGGCGTCCACGGAGACCCGGCGGGGCTGCACGTGGGGGGGCACGCTGAGGATCATGGCGGCCCGCTCGGGGTCGAAGCCTTTGACCAGGAGCATGTCCCGCCCCACCACCCGCATGTTGGCCTTGTCCACCCCGCTGGCGCTCATCCAGAACCGCTGGGCGTCCTTCCGGACGCTGAGGTTGCCGTAGCTCAAGCCCCCGATGCCGTAGAGCAGCTCGATGTGCCGCAGGTCCCGGGCGGACAGGAGCCGGTCGATGGGGAAGGGCGCGGGCAAAAGTCCCAGGGCGTCCAGGCGGCGCCCCGCCTCCGCCAGTTCCCGGGTGAGCTCGTCGCCCTCCCACAGCTCCTCGGGTAAGTCCGGTTCGAACACGTTGTCGATGACCAGTTGCGAGCACGCCAGGGGCTGCAGACGCTGGTACACCTGCCGGAAGTACTCCCCGTCCCCGAAGGTGCCCGAGACCGGGTAGTACCCTTGCTCCAGGGTCACGAAGTACGTCCGCACACCTCCCGGCTCCTGGACCAAGTACACGCACAGGTTGGCCAGAGACCGCACCAGCAACGGGTATCCCGCTCGCAGCACGTCCTCCGGAGGCTGGGGGTCGAACACCACCGCCACCACGAAGGTGGCCTTCGCCCGGCGCCGGTAAGCGCGGGGTTTGGCAGGGTTCACGAAGTTAAACACCAACCGCACGTCCCCGTCCCCTTCCGCCAGGAAGCGGTGGCCGTGCGTCTCGAAGACCGCCCGCACGCCGTCGCGGAAGGTCTCCAGCACCGGGTGGTAGGGCTGGCCCGCGAAGCTGAACCGCAGGGGTTGAGCCTCCCCAGACTCCCGCAGAGCCCGCAACCGTTCCCTCACCAAGGTCAGGTCCATGGCTGTCCCACTCGCACGCACCAGCAAGCCTTCCCAGGGAATCCTTCGCCACGGGGACCGGCTTTCCCTACGACCCTGCAAAACCTTCCCGCAGGGCGGGGTCTACCGGGCAGAAAGCCCACGGGCCGTCCGCGGCGCCCTCCACAGGAACGCCGCGGAGGCGGCGAGGAGGACCAGGGCCGCCAGCTGGCCGAGGGCGAAGGGCCCCAGCACGCGCTGCTCCGAGCGGAGCAGGTCCAGGCCGAAACGCACCGCGGAGAGCACCGCCACGGTCTTCCAGAAGACCTCCCCGGGGAACCGCCGTCGGGGCAGCCAGCGTTGCACCAGGGCGAACAGGACCAGGGAGGTGGCGATCTCGTACAGCTGGAGCGGGTGACGCGGGGCGTCCGGCGCCGTGGGGAACACCACGCCCCACGGGAGGCTGGTGGGGTCCCCGTACAGCTCGCCGTTCATGAAGTTGCCGAACCGCACGAGGGCGTTGGCCAGGGGAATCCACGAAGCGCACGCGTCCGTGAAGGACCACGGCGAGATGCCTTCCCGGCGGGCCAGCCACGCGGCGTACAGCAGGCCTGCGGCGATGGCCCCGTGGGAGGACAGGCCGCCTCGGTCCACCCGCAAGACCTCCACCGGGTCCGCGAGGTACGGGCCCGGGTGCGACAGCACGTAGGCCAGGCGGGCGCCCGCGAACAGGGTCGCGACAAAGGGCAGGAGCACGCGGTCCGGGAGGTCCTGCGGCAGGCCCACCGTGGGGGCTGCCCGCCGCGTGAGCCACACCCCCAGGAGGATAGAGGCCGCCATCATCACGCCGTACCACCGCACGGCCAGGGGCCCCAGCTGGAAGAGCACCGGACTCACGGCCCCATTGTACGATGGAGCGGAAAACCAAACGCGGGAGGCGGTGCATGGCTTCACCGAGCTGGCGTCTGGAGCTCATGCGGGTGGCGCAGGGGAAGGCGCCCGCGGACCTTCTCGTCACCGGGGGGACGGTGCTCAACGTGTACACGGGCGAGCTGTTGCCGGGCTGGGTGGTGGCGTGCAAAGGAGAACGCGTGGCGTACGTGGGGCCTGCCCAGGAAGGTCTCGTGGGCCCTGGGACCCAGGTGTTGGACGCGGCTGGGCAGGTGGTGGTCCCGGGTCTCGTGGACGGCCACACCCACCTCTTCGGCGCGCGCTACAGCCCCCACGCGGTTGTGCCCGCGGTGGTGGCAGGCGGGACCACGTGCCTGGTCACGGAGACCTCGGAACTGGCGTACGTGGCGGGGGAGGTGGGGCTGCGGGCGGCCCTGGAGGCCCTGCGGGGCCTTCCCGCCAGGATCTACGCCACCCTCCCGCCCCTGGCCGCCACCCTGCCGGAGCTGGAGCGGGCGCCCGCCCCGGAGGTGTACCGGGACCTCCTCAGGGACCCCCTGGTGGTGGGCCTCGGGGAGATTTACTGGGGGAACCTGGTGCTGCGGGAGGACCCGAGGCTCGTACAGCTGGTGGAACTCACCTGCGAAGCGGGCAAGGTGGTGGACGGACACGCCGCGGGTGCCCGAGCGGGACGGCTGGCGGCGTATGCCGCGGCGGGCGTGACGTCCTGCCATGAGCCCACCACCGCGGAGGAGGTGGTGGAGCGGCTGCGGCTGGGGTACCACACCCTGGTGCGCGAAGGGAAGATCCGCCAGGAGCTGGAAGCGGTGGCCCCCGTGTGGCACCACGGCAGCGTGGACCTGCACCGGCTGTCCCTGGTGACGGACAGCATGGGGGCCCGGGAGATTCTCGAGGACGGCTACATGGACGCGGTGGTGAGGAAGGCGGTGCGCCTGGGCATGGACCCCGTGGCGGCGATCCGGGCCGCCACCCTGGCCCCCGCGGAGCGGTTCCGGCTGGACGACCGGGTGGGCGGACTGGCTCCGGGCCGGTACGCGGACTTCAGCCTGGTGCCTGACCTCCGGGGCTTCCGCCCCACCTTGGTGGTCCTCGGTGGCCGGGTGGTGGCGCGGGACGGGAAGCCTTTGGTCAGCGCCCCACCCTACCCCTACCCGGAAGTCCTCTTGCGCAGCCTCCGGCGGGAAGTACCCCCGCCGGAGGCCTTCCGGGTCCGGACGCCGCAGGGACACAAGCGGGTACGGGTGCGGGCGGTGCGGATGGTGACGCCCTTGGTCACCCAGGAAGGTGAGGTGGAGATCCCCGTGCGAGACGGACAGCTGGCTCCTGACGGGGACGTGTCCCTGGTGGCGGTCCTGGACCGGGAAGGCCAGGGCGGCCCCTTCGTGGGGTTCGTCGCCGGGTTCGGCCTGCGGCGGGGCGCCTACGCCACCAGCATGGCGTGGGACAGCCCGCTGTTGGTGGCGGTGGGCGCAACCCCGGAGGACGTGCACGCCGCCTTCTCCCGGTTGGTGGCCCTGGGGGGCGGGGTGGTGGTGTGTGCGGGAGGAAAGGTTCTGGCAGAGCTGGCCGCGCCCGTGGCGGGGGTGGTTTCCCCGGAGCCCCTGGAGGAGGTCGCCCGTCGGGAGAGCGCCGTAGACCAGGCCCTGCAGGAGCTGGGCGCCCGCGGGCCGCGCCCCTCCCTCAGCGTGGACGTCCTCACCGGCTTGGCCATCCCGCACCTCCGCGTGTGCCACCGGGGTTACGTCCGGGTGCGGGACGGCGCGGTGCTCGGGCTGTGGCCGGAAGGTGCTTGACACCCGGGGGCGGAGCTGGTAGCGTTCGGTCAACAGGACAAGTGAATAGCAACACCCTTATCCAGAGTGGGCGAGGGACGGGCCCGATGACCCCCGGCAACCTACCGGCGTTCCGCCGGCAAGGTGCCAACTCCCGCGGAAGGCATTCCGAGAGATAAGGGCGGTTGTTGCCCTCCGCGGCTGGATTCCGGTGGATGTTGCATTCGCCGGCATCGGCGCCGGAGGGTTTCTCTTTGTCTGGAGGGTCCATGCGGGTGCGGGTGACGGTACCGGCCACCTCCGCCAACCTGGGGCCTGGGTTCGACTGCCTGGCCCTGGCCCTGGGCTTGCGGAACGAGGTGGAAGCCACCCTGTCGGAGGAACCGCGGGTGGAAGTGCGCGGGGAGGGGGAAGGCGTGCTGCCGTGTGACGAGGGCAACGCGGTGTACCAGGCCGCGCAGGCCTTGGCCCGGCGGGCGGGTGCGGGCGGGGTGGCTTTCGCCTTCCGGTGCACCAACCGGATCCCCTTGGACCGCGGGTTGGGCAGCAGCGCGGCCGCCCGGGTGGCGGGGATCGCGGCCGCCAACCGGCTTTTGGGAGACCCTCTGGACTTCGCCTCGCAGGTGCAGCTGAGCGTGGACCTGGAGGGCCACCCGGACAACGCCGTGGCCTGCTGGCTGGGAGGCCTCACGGTGTCGGTCCGGGACACCCGCGGGGGCGTGTTCTGGCAGCGGCTGGTGCCGCAAGGGCTGCCGGGGGTGGTGCTGTGCGTCCCGGAGGTGCGGGTGTCCACGGAGCAGGCCCGGGCGCGGCTGCCCCGGACCGTAGCCCTCGAGGAGGCGGTGTTCAACGTGGGGCGCGCCGCGCTGCTGGTGGCGGCGCTGTGTGCGGGAGACCCGCAGGCCCTGGCGGTGGCCACCGAGGACCGCCTGCACCAGCCCTTCCGGGAGGCCCTGGTACCGGGGATGTCAGAAGCCCTGGCGGCGGCCAGAGAGGCGGGCGCGTGGGGCGCGGTGCTCAGCGGGGCCGGCAGCAGCCTGCTGGCCTTCTGCCCCGCGGAGCGGGCGGAGGACGTCGGGCGGGCCATGTGCTCCGCCCTGGCGGCCCGAGGGGTGGGCAGCCGGTGGCTGGTGGCTCCCCTGGACACGGAAGGAACGGTGGTGCGGGACACACGGGAAGGAGGTGGAACGTGGGACGGGTAGCGTTCTTGCGATGCCGGGCGTGCGGTGCTCCCCACGCGGTGGGGCCGGAGTACGTGTGCGAGCGGTGCTTCGGTCCCTTGGAGGTGGAGTACGAGGAGGCTTCTCTGCGGGAGGCCACGCGAGAGCGGATCGCGTCCGGTCCCCGCTCCATCTGGCGGTACCGGGCCTTGCTGCCCGTGGAGCCCGAGGAGGACGGGCTGCAGCCGGGCTTCACCCCCTTGGTGCGGGCGCGGCGCCTGGGAGAGCTTCTCGGCCTGCGGTCCCTGTACCTGAAGAACGACACCACCAACCCCACGTGGTCCTTCAAGGACCGGGTGGTGGCGGTGGCGGTGGCCGCGGCGCGGGCCTTCGGGTTCGAGGTCCTGGCCTGCGCGTCCACGGGGAACCTGGCCCACGCAGTGGCCGCCCACGCGGCCCGGGCGGGGATGCGGGCGGTGGTGTTCGTCCCCCAGGGCCTGGAGGCGGGGAAGATGCTGGCCACCGCGGTCTACGAGCCCACCGTGGTGGAGGTGGAAGGGACCTACGACGACGTCAACCGACTGTGTACGGAGATCGCGGGGGAGCACCCCTGGGCCTTCGCCAACATCAACGTCCGCCCGTTTTACTCGGAAGGCTGCAAGACCATCGGCTTCGAGGTGGCGGAGCAGCTGGGCTGGCGCCTCCCGGACCACGTGGTGGTGCCGGTGGCCTCCGGCAACCTCTTCGTGAAGACGGAGAAGGCCTTCTCCGAGCTGCTCCAGCTGGGCTTGGTGGAGGGGAAGATGCCGCGGCTGCACGGCGCCCAGCCCGCAGGGTGCGCTCCCATCGCGGACGCCCACCAGCGGGGCGCCTCCCAGGTCACGCCCACGAGGCCGCAGACGGTGGCCAAGTCCCTGGCCATCGGCAACCCCGCGGACGGCTTTTACGCGCTGCAGACGGTGCGGCGTACGGGCGGGGTGTTCCAGGTAGCCACGGACGAGGAGATCGTGGAGGGCATGCGGTTGCTGGCGCAGACGGAGGGCATCTTCGCGGAGACCGCGGGCGGGGTCACGGTGGCGGTCCTGCGGAAGCTGGCGGAGGCGGGAGTCTTCGGCCCCGACGACGTGGTGGTGGCCCTCATCACGGGGGCGGGGCTGAAGACCGTGGAGGCGGTTTCCGAAGTCGGCCGTCCCGCCATCCGCATCCGCCCCACCCTGCGGGACTTCGAGCGGCAAGTCCTCGCGGCGGTGTAGGAGCAGGAAGGGACAGAGGGGGCGGCGAAGTGGGCCAGCCGGGCCCGACAGGTGGCGGGCCGGGTGCGAGATGAGTCTGGTCGTGGAACCTGCCAAGCCGCAGGACGAGCCGGAGATCCAACAGCTCGTCAAGTCCGTGCTCCACGAGTTCGGACTCCCCTTCGACGCCGCGGTGGCGGAGGAGCTGACCAACCTGGAGGAGCACTTCCCTCAACCGCGTTCGGTGTTCTTCGTGGCTCGCATGGACGGACGTATCGTGGGCACCACGGCGGTGAAGGAGGCGGGCAAGGGACGGGCGGTCCTCAAACACCAGTACGTGCACGCGGACTACCGCCGGCGGGGCATCGGGGCGAAACTCCTGGACGCGGCGCTCGTGTACTGCAGGGTGTGCGGCTACCGGGAGGTGGAGCTGGAGACCGCCCCGTGGATGCAGCAGGCCCAGCGGCTGTACCGGTCCCGCGGGTTCCGGGAGGTACAGCGGGACGAGCAGGCCGTCCGGTACCACCTGGTCTTGGCTCCCTGACGTGGCACGGCCCTCCCCGGATCCGGCCCAGGCGCTGGAGCGCATCGCCGGGGAGATCCGTTCGTGCACCCGGTGCCCCCTCCACCAGCACCGCACCCACGCGGTGCCGGGAGAGGGCCCCGCGGACGCTCCCGTGCTGTTCGTGGGCGAAGGGCCCGGGGCGGAAGAAGATCAGCAGGGCAGGCCCTTCGTGGGCGCTGCGGGCCGCCTCCTCGACAAGCTGCTGGCCGGTATCCGGATTCCCCGAGAGCGGGTGTTCATCACCAACACCGTGCGGTGCCGCCCGCCGGGCAACCGGGAGCCCCACCCCGACGAGGTGGCCGCGTGTCTGCCGTACCTGGTCCGGCAGATGGGCGTCCTGCAGCCCCGGGTGGTGTGTCTGTTGGGCGCCACCGCCACCCGGGCCCTGTTGGGGTCAGACCAGAAGCTGAACCAGGTGCGGGGACGGGCCATCCGGGAAGCCGGCCGCTGGTGGTTTGCCACCTACCATCCTGCCGCGGCCCTGCGCAGCGCTTCCCTGGCCAGTGCCCTGCAGGAGGACTTCCGACGCCTCCGGCGCCTGGTGGACGTGGAGTGGGGGACCGAGGACCCCGGACGGTGGAAGGCCGGGGCCGTGCAGAAGATTTTCATGGGGGAGGAGACCGCGGAGCCGGTGGTGGTCTCCCACGACGCCACGCTGCGGGTCAGCTGGGAGGTCCGGGGTGTGCACCCCGTGTTCCGCACGGAGTCGGCGCTGGTGGAGCTGCTGCGGCGCTTCCTCCTGCGTCAACAGAGGGCCGCGCAGGCCCGCACGGTCCCGGAGATCCTCCACGTGGAAGCGGTGGATGACCGCGGCAGAGCTGTGGCCCCGGAGAGCCCGGAGTGCGTCCACCTGCACGCGGAGCTACGCTTTCCAGAAGGCTGAACGACCCTCGCCGTCCGTTGCCTCGAGCCCGAGGGTTGTGCGGCGCCTCCCTTGAGGTGGACCGGGAGGGGACCGAGCCGGCCCCCTCCCGATCCTCCGGGACCTCCCGCGGGGAAGCCTAACCCGAGGCCCGCTGCAGGGCCCGGAGCAGCCCCCGCTTGGTGTACACCACCGCCAGGTGGCGCTTGTACTCCGCGGAAGCGTACAGGTCGTCGGTGGCCTCCAGCCCGTCGGAGGCGAGCTTGGCGGCCTCCGCCAAACTCGCCTCGTTCGCGGGCTTGCCCACCAGGGCCTGTTCCACCTTGGAGAGGCGCACGGCCTTGGGCCCCGCGCCCGTGATGGCCACCCGGGCTTCCCGCACGGTCCCGCCCTCCACGGACAGAAGACAGGCCACGCCCAGGAGGGAGTAGCCGGAAGCAGGGTGCGGCAGCTTGGTGTACGACCACCCCTGCCCCTTCGCCTGTGCGGGGATCCGGACCCGACACAGGATCTCGTCCGGTCCCAGGGCCGTGGTCAACATGTCCACGAACCACTGGGACGCAGGGACAGCCCGCAAACCCCCGGGACCCTCGCACTCCATCTGCGCGTCCAGGACCAGCACCGCGGCGGGGTAGTCCGCGGCGGGGTCCGCGTGGGCCAGGCTACCGCCGAGGGTACCCCGGTTGCGCACCTGTACGTCCCCGATCTGGGACGCACACTCCGCCAGCAGGGGCACCCGTTCCCGGACCAGGGAGCTGGTGGCCACCTCGTCGTGGGTGGTCATGGCGCCGATGACCACAGCCCCGTCCTCCTCCCGAATGCCCCGCAGCTCCTGCACGGGGCCCAGGTCGATGAGCATCTCCGGCTGGCTCAGCCGGAGCTTCATGAGGGGCAGGAGGCTGTGGCCGCCCGCCAGGAGTTTGGCGCGGCCTCCGTGCTGCTGCAGGAGGGAAAGGGCCTCCTTCACGCTGTGGGCCCGGACGTACTCGAAGGTGGCGGGGATCATGCAGCACCTCCCTTCGCCTGTTGGATGGCTCGCCAGACCCGTTCGGGCAGAAGCGGCATGTCCACGTGCCGGATCCCGAAGGGGCTCAGGGCGTCCAGGACCGCGTTCACCACGCACGGGGTGGCGGCGATGGTCCCCGTCTCCCCCACACCCTTGACCCCCAGCGGGTTCACGGGGGTCGGCGTCTCCGTCCGGTGGCACTCGAACCAGGGGAGCCACGCCGCCTTGGGCACCGCATACTCCGCCATGCTGCCCGTGAGGAGGTTGCCGGCCTGGTCGTACTTGGCGAACTCCCAGAGCGCTTGGGCCACCCCCTGCACGATCCCCCCGTGCACCTGCCCGTCCACGATGAGGGGGTTGATGACGCGGCCGCAGTCGTCCACGGCCACGTACCGCAGGATCTTGACCTGTCCCGTCTCCGGGTCCACCTCCACCACGCAGGCGTGGGTGCCGAAGGGGAACACGAAGTTGGAGGGATCCCAGTTGGCCTGCCCCTCCAGCCCGGGCTCCATCCCCTCCGGGAGGTTCCACGCCAGGTAGGCCTGGAGGGCCACCTCCTGGATGGTCATGCCGCGGTCGGGAGCCCCGCGCACGTGGAACCGGCCGTTCTCGAACACCAAGTCCTCCGCGCTCACCTCCAGCTGGTGGGCGGCGATGCGCTGCGCTTTCTCCTTCACCTTCTGCGCCGCCAGGTACACCGCGGTGCCGCCCACGGGAGTGGTACGGCTCCCGTAGGTCCCCCAGCCCATGAGGATGCTGTCCGTGTCGCCGTGGAGCACCTCCACGTCGTCCAGGGGCACCCCCAGCTCCTGGGACACGATCTGGGCGAAGGTGGTCTCCTCTCCCTGGCCGTGGGGGCTGGTGCCGGTGAACACCGTCACCTTCCCCGTGGGGGAGAAGCGGACCACCGCGCTCTCCCAGAGGCCGCCCGCGAACCCCGTGGACCCCACCACCTTGGAGGGGCCTGCCCCGCAGATCTCCACGTAGGTGGACAGCCCGATCCCCAGGTAGCGCCCCTGCTGGCGGGCTGCGGCCTGCTCTGCCCGGAACTTGGAGTACTCCACCAGCTCCAGGGCGCGGTCCAGGGCTCGGGCGTAGTCCCCGCTGTCGTAGGTGATCCCCGTGGCCACCGTGTACGGGAACTGGTCCCGCGGGATGAGGTTCTTCCGGCGGATCTCCGCGGGATCCATGCCGAGCTCCCGGGCAGCCAGGTCCATCATGCGCTCCAGCACGTAGGTGGCCTCCGGCCGGCCCGCGCCGCGGTAGGCGTCCGTGGGGGTGGTGTTGGTGAACACCCCGGTGACCTCGCAGTCGATGTTGGGAATCCGGTAGGGACCCGACAGCACCAGCCCGTACAGGATGGTGGGGATGGCCGGCGCGGCGGTGGACAGGTACGCCCCGAAGTTGGCCAACGTCCGCACCCGCACTCCCACCACCGTCCCGTCAGGCCGTACCGCCATCTCCGCCTCGGTGACGTGGTCGCGGCCGTGGATGGTGGCCTGGTAGTTCTCCCGGCGGCTTTCGCACCACTTCACGGGCCGGGCCAGGCGGGTGGCCAGGTGGGCGACCACGGCCTCCTCGGGGTACACGGGGATCTTGCTCCCGAACCCTCCGCCCACCTCGGGGGCGATGACCCGCAGCTTGTGCTCGGGGAACCCCAGCACCCCCGACAGGATGACGCGGGCGATGTGGGGGTTCTGGCTGGTGACCCACAGGGTGAGCTCCCCGGAGCCCGGGTTGTAGTGGGCGGTGGCCGCCCGAGGCTCCATGGCGTTGGGAATCAGGCGCTGGTTCACCAGGCGCTGGCGCACCACCCGGACCCCGGGCTCCCGCAGGGCGGCGTCGAAGTCCCCGCCCTTCACCGACCACAGGAGCACCCGGTTGTTGGGGACGTCCTCGTGCACCAGGGTGGAAGAGCGCAGGGCGTCCTCCATGTCCACCACCGCGGGCAGCACCTCGTACTCCACCTCCACCAGGGAGGCGGCGTCGTAGGCCTGTGCCCGACTCTCCGCCACCACCACCGCCACCGCATCGCCCACGTAGCGGACCTTGTCCTTGGCCAGGGCCGGGTGGGGTGGGGTCTTGAGGTCGCAGTTGGGGACCTGCCAGCCGCACGGGATGGCGTTGACCTTCCCCTCCAGGTCCTGGGCGGTGAACACCCCCAGGACTCCGGGGGCCGACCGCGCCCGGGAGGCGTCCACCCGCCGGATCCGGGCGTGGGCGTGGGGGCTTCGGACGAAGACGGCGTAGCACAGACCGGGCAGGGCCAGGTCGTCGGTGTACGTGGCCGTGCCCCGGATCAGGCGGGGGTCCTCCCGCCGTCGGACTCTCGCTCCGAACACCTGGGTGACCGCCATGGCTACGCACCTCCCGCGGGTGCCCCCACCGCGGCGCGCATCAGGCGGGCCGCGGTCTTGACCGCGTTGACGATGTGCTGGTAGCCGGTGCACCGGCACAGGTTGCCCTCCAGGGCGTGCCGGATCTCCTCGTCCGTGGGGTTCGGGTTGCGCTGCAACAGGTCCAACGCCGCCAGCATCATCCCCGGGGTGCAGAACCCGCACTGCAGGCCGTGTTCGTCCCAGAAGGCCTGCTGGATGGGGTGCAGCTCCCCGTCCTTGGCCAGCCCCTCCACCGTGGTGATGTTTGCCCCCTCCGCCTGGACCGCCAGCACCGTGCACGACTTCACCGCTTTGCCGTCCAGGAGCACCGTACACGCCCCGCACGAGCTGGTGTCACATCCCACGTGGGTTCCCGTGAGTCCCAGGTGCTCCCGCAGGAAGTACACCAAAAGGGTGCGCGGCTCCACGTCCCGGGTGTACTGGACGCCGTTCACGGTCATGGTGACCTTCACACCACCTCACCTCCCTTCCGGGGAAAAGTCGCGCGCCGACGGGTGTGATCGGCTCCGGTGTTCCCACCCCCTTCCGCGGCTTCCTGAGGCGCCGTGTATTTCTCGGCCGGGGAGGCGTTTTCCTCCCGCGTGCAGGTGTTCGCGGGCAGGCTTGCCCGCGGGGGAACGCGAAACACCTCTTTCGTGCCTGGACGTGCGCACACCCGGCGGTGGATTTGGGCCTTGCTCCTCGTGGGCGCGGCCTTGGCGTGGGCCGTGTGGTCCTCTCGGCCCAGGACCGAACCCGCGCTCGTGTACTTCGTTCGGTGGGACGAGCACCGCAACCGCGGGCACTTGGTGCCGGGGCTCCGGTGGGTCCGGGGCCGCACCCGCGCAGACCTGGTGGCGGAGGCGGTCCGCGAGCTCCTGGCGGGGCCCAACCGGGAGGAGCTGTCGCTGGGCTACGCCACGGAGATCCCCGCGGGCACCCGCCTGCTGGGGGTGCGGGTGCAGGGGAAGACCGCCTTCGTGAACCTTTCGCGGGAGTTCGAGAGGGGTGGGGGGTCCAGCAGCATGCTGGCCCGGCTGTACCAGGTGGTGTACACCGCCACCCACTTCCGGGGTGTGGAGGACGTCCGCATCGAGATCGAGGGCCAGGCGCGGGAGGCCATGGGCGGAGAGGGGGTGCTCCTGGACGTCCCCGTGCGCCGGCCCGTGCGGGCTCCGGAGTTTTGAAACCCTGACGCGTGTCGTATGCTGTCCGGGGCGAGTCTTCAGGGAGGGACGGGACGTGCGGGAGGAGCTCGAGCGGATCCGGGAGGCGCGGAAGCGTTGGGAGCGGGAACGGGCGGGACCCGAGCGGAAGGAGTCCTTCGAGACCCCCAGCGGCATCCCCCTCGACCGGGTGTACACCCCCGAACACACCGCGGACCTGGACTACCTACAGGACCTGGGGTTCCCCGGAGAGTTTCCCTACACCCGGGGCGTCTACCCCACCATGTACCGGGGGCGCCTGTGGACCATGCGGCAGTACGCGGGCTACGCCACCGCGGAGGAGTCTAACCGGCGGTTCCGGTTCCTCCTGGAGCAAGGGCAGACCGGGCTCAGCGTGGCCTTCGACCTCCCCACCCAGATGGGGTACGACTCCGACCACCCCACCGCGGAGGCGGAGGTGGGGAAGGTGGGGGTGGCCGTGGACTCCCTGGCGGACCTTGAGGTCCTGTTCGAGGGGATCCCCCTGGACCGCGTTTCGGTTTCCATGACCATCAACGCCACCGCCCCGGTCCTGCTGGCCATGCTCCTGGCGGTGGCGGACCAACAGGGGGTGGCCTGGGAGCGGCTGGACGGGACCACGCAGAACGACATCCTCAAGGAATACCTGGCCCGCGGTACCTACATCTTCCCCCCGGAGCCGTCCCTGCGTCTGGTGGCGGACCTGGTGGAGTTTTCCGTCGGACACCTGCCCCGGTGGAACCCCATCTCCATCTCCGGCTACCACATCCGGGAGGCAGGTGCCACCGCGGTGCAGGAGCTTGCCTTCACCTTCGGGAACGCGGTGGCGTACGTGCAGACCCTGGTGGACCGTGGCCTCGAGGTGGACCGGTTCGCACCCTCCTTGTCCTTCTTCTTCAACGCCCACCTCCACCTGTTCGAGGAGGTGGCCAAGTTCCGGGCCGCCCGGCGCCTGTGGGCGCGCCTGATGCGGGAGCGGTTCGGTGCGCGCGACCCGCGCTCGTGGATGCTGCGGTTCCACGCGCAGACCGCGGGCGTCGCCCTGCAGGCGCGCGAGCCCGACAACAACGTGGTGCGGGTGACCGTGCAAGCCCTGGCCGCCATCCTGGGAGGGGTCCAGTCCTTGCACACCAACGCCCGGGACGAGGCCCTGGCCCTGCCCACGGAGGAAGCCGCCCTGTTGGCCTTGCGCACCCAACAGGTCCTGGCCTTCGAGACCGGGGTGGCAGACGTGGTGGACCCCCTGGGCGGGTCCTACTACGTGGAGTGGCTCACCCGCCGCCTCGAGGCGGAAGCCCAGGGCTACCTGGACCGCATCGACGCGTTGGGGGGGATGCTGCGGGCCATCGAGACGGGCTGGGTGCAGCGGGAGATCGCGGAGTCCGCCTACCGGGAGCAACAGCGGGTGGAGGCGGGTGAACAGGTGGTGGTGGGGGTCAACCGCTTCGTCTCGCCGGAGCCGGTGGCGATCCCCGTGCTGAAGGTGGACCCGGAGGTGGCGGAACGGCAGAAGCGCCGCCTGCGGGAGGTCCGGGCTCGCCGGGACGGCCGGGAGGTGGCCTCCCTCCTCCGGGACCTGCGGCAGGCTGCCACCCGCCGCGACAACCTCCTCCCCTACCTGTACCGCTGCGCCCGGGCCTACGCCACCGTGGGGGAGATGTGCGACGTCCTGCGGGAGGTGTTCGGCGTCCACCGGCCCGCGGTGACGGTGTAGGAGGGGCGGTGGACGTCCGGACCCTGGCACGCCTCGTCCTGGAAGGCGACCACGCCGCGGCCGCCCGGGCTATCTCCTGGGTGGAGGACGGGCACCCCGGAGCCGGGGAGCTGCTGCGGGAGCTGGGCCCCCACACGGGGCGGGCGTACGTGGTGGGCCTCACGGGCCCCCCGGGAGCCGGAAAGTCCACCCTGGCGGACGCCCTGGTCCGGCTCCTGCGGCGGGATCACGTGCGGGTGGGCGTGGTGGCGGTGGACCCCACCAGTCCCTTTTCGGGAGGGGCCCTGCTGGGGGACCGCATCCGGCTGGTGGAGCACAGCTCCGACCCGGAGGTGTTCGTACGCTCCCTGGCCACCCGAGGTGCCCTGGGTGGGCTGAGCGAGGCCGCGGACGACGTGGTCCGGGTTCTGGACGCCATGGGCTGCGGGGTGGTTCTGCTGGAGACTGTGGGGGCTGGGCAGGCGGAGGTGGACGTGGTCCGGGCTGCGGACACCGTGGTGGTGGTGGCCGTGCCCGGCCTCGGGGACGCGGTGCAAACCCTCAAGGCGGGGATCCTGGAAATCGCGGACGTGTTCGCGGTGAACAAGGCAGATCACCCGGAGGCCGACCGCACCGTCAGGGAGTTGCAGGCCATGCTCCGCCTCCTCCCAAAGGCCGGTTGGGAACCGCCCGTGGTCTCCACCGTGGCCACCACGGGGCAGGGGGTGGACGAGCTCCTGGCCGCGGTGCACCGCCACCGGGCCTACCAGGAGTCTTCGGGGCTGCTGCGGCAGCGGAGGAGGGAACGGGTGCGGGCGCAGATCCTCCGGGCGGCGGAGCTGCACGTGCGGGAGGAGCTGCTGGCGGCCCACCAGGACCTGGAGGACCTGGCTTCGCAGGTGGAGGAGGGCCGGCTGACAGCCCGGGAAGCTGCCCGGCAGCTGTTGCAGCGTGCGGGGGTGGGAAGGTGAAAGGGCCTCGGCTGGACCACGTGGCGGTGGCGGTGAAGGACCTGCAGGGGGCCCTGCGGGCCTTCGAGGCCCTGGGCCTGCGTTGTAGCCACGTGGAAGAAGTCCCCGCGGAAGGGGTCCGGGTGGCCTTCCTCCCTGCGGAGGACGTGTCTGTGGAGCTACTGGAGCCGACTTCTCCCGCTGGAGCCGTGGCGAGGTTTTTGGCTTCCCGGGGAGAAGGAGTCCACCACGTGGCGCTGCGGGTCCCCAGCCTCCACGAGGCCCTGACCCGGGCCGAGGCAGCCGGGCTGCGGCCCGTGCCACCGGCACCGAGGCCGGGTGCCCGGGGAACCCGCGTAGCCTTTTTGAACCCCAAGGACACCTCCGGGGTGCTGGTGGAGCTCATCGAGGATCCCGCAGACTGACCCACCTCCCACGTCCTCCGAACTCGCAGGCATTTGCATTGACTTGCGTTTATTTGGTATGATCAGCGCGCGAACGGAAGTAAATAGGACGGACCGCACCACCCTCGTCGCTCACCCCCGTCCGTCGACTCCGGCATCAGGAGGGAGTGCATGGAGGTGGGGCGTGCCCGGCGGGTTCGGGCCGTTTCCGTGGCCACCGCCGCCTTTGTTTTGGCTGCCCTGGGCGGTGCAGGCGCCCAACCCGCCCCGGCTTTGCAGGTCGAGCTGGTCTCCGACGGCCGGACGGAGGTCCTCTTTACCACCGCCCGGACCGTGGCCGAGCTACTGGCCGAACGAGGAATCCCCCTCAGCCCCTCCGACCTCGTGGTGCCCTCCCTGGAGACCGCGCTTCAGGACGGCCTGCGGGTCACCGTGTTCCGGGCCATGCCCGTGAGGGTGACCGCGGACGGGGTGACCCGGGAGGTCTGGGTGGTGGGCCGCACCGTGGCGGACGCCCTGGCCCGGGCAGGAGTCGTGCTGGATCCGCAGGACCGCGTGACCCCTGACCTGTGGCAGGAGCTGGGCCCGGGAGCCCATGTACGGGTGGTCCGGGTGCGGGAGGAGACCGTGGTGCGCAGGCAGACCCTGCCGTACCGGACCGTGCAGCAGCTTGTGCCCGCGTACCTGCCGCAGCCGCCCCGGGTCCTGGCGGAGGGACGGGACGGGCTGGTGGAGCACGTGTACAGGCTCGTGTACGAGGACGGCCGGCTGGTGCGGAAGGAAAAGGTCTCAAGCCGCGTGGTCCGCCAGGCGCAGCCCCGGGTGGTCCGGGTGGGAAGAGGCTACGTGCCCTCCCGGGGAGAGCTGGCCCGCAGGCCTTCCCTTCTGGTGCTCGCCACCGCCTACGCACCCCACCACGGCCGGGGCGTGGACGGCGTCACGGCCACGGGGCTCCCCGCGCGCCGAGGGGTGGTGGCGGTGGACCCGCGGGTCATCCCCCTGGGGTCCGTGGTGTACGTGGAAGACTACGGGGTGGCGGTGGCCGCAGACACCGGAGGCGCCATCCGGGGCAACCGGGTGGACCTGTGCTTCGACACGCCCCGGGAAGCGTACCGCTGGGGCCGCCGGACCGTCCGCGTGTACATCCTCCGGAAGCCCTCGGAAGACCGCTAGCGCAGGCGAGCCACATTCCCGTAGGCTTCAAGGGTGGCCCCCTCGGAACTGTGGCGCTTGCTCATAAGCCACGGCATCCGCCCCCGGCGGTCCTTGGGCCAGCACTTCTTGGCGAGCTCCCGGTACCTGGCGCGCATCGCGGAGCTCGGGGAGCTCGGGCCGGAGGACGCGGTCCTGGAGGTGGGTGCGGGCACCGGCCTGCTCACCGTGCGGCTGGCAGAGCAGGCGGGGGTGGTGGTGGCGGTGGAGGTGGACCCCCGCCTGGCGGAACTTCTGCAGCAGGCGGTGCGCGGCCAGCCGCGGGTGCGGGTGGTACAGGCCGACGTTCTCCGCCTGGACCTTCCCAGCCTGTTTCCCGCGGGCTTCAGACGCAAGGTGGTGGCCAACCTGCCCTACGGGATCGCTTCCCCCCTGTTGGTTCGGCTGCTGGAGGACGTCCCAGACCTGGAGCGCCTGGTGGTCACGGTGCAGGAGGAGGTGGCCCGTCGGCTCGTGGCGCCCCCGGCCACCGCGGAGTACGGCTTGCTGACGGTGCTGGTGCGGTTCCACGCGGACGCCCGCCTGGCCCTACGGGTCCCTCCCAGCGCTTTCGTACCACCTCCCAAGGTGTCCTCCGCGGTGGTGGTGCTGACCCCGCGGCCGCGACCCGAGGGCGTGGACTACGGGCTTTTCCGCGCCCTGGCCAAGGCGGCCTTCGGGCAGCGGCGGAAGCAACTCCAGCGGGCCTGGGCAGGCCTGGCGCCCCCGGAGGACCTGCAGGAGGTGGCCCGCGGGGCGGGCGTGGACCTGCGCCGGCGCGGGGAAACCCTGACCGTGGACGAGTTCGCCGCGGTGGCGCGGAACCTGCAGGCCCTGCGCCGCGGCCAGGGCTAGCACATTTTGGTCAACTCTTTCAACATTCTGGAACGGCGGGATTGCGCGGGTGGCCCACTCTCCATAGTACTCTAGAGAGGCCGGCAAGATTCGCGCAGGGTTGGATCGGGACAAGCCACACGTCCAGCCCGGGGCCGTGAGAAGGGGGTGGCGGTGTGCGCACAGTCGTGGCGGGATTCCTGCTGTCCGTTGCCGCCTGGGTGCCCTTGGCGTCGGCGGCGGCGCCTTACTACGCGGGCAAGTCCGTGGAGATTATCGTGCCCACCGCGCCCGGCGGACCTTCCGACATCCTGGTGCGGGCCCTGGCGCCGTACCTGGAGAAGCACATCGCGGGGAATCCCTCCGTACGCGTACGGAACATGCCGGGGGGAGGGACCATCCTCGGCAGCAACTGGTTTGCCCTGAACGCCAAGCCGGACGGGTCCACCCTGTTGGCAGCACCCGTCGGGGCCACCATCGCGTACATCATCAGGAACCCCGCGGTGCGCTACGACTTCCGGGCTTTCAAGCTGGTGGCGGTGAGCGGGAGCGGCGCCGTGTTCTACGCGTCGCCCCGGGTGGGTGTGCGGCGGGCGGCGGAATTGCCGCAGGCCCGCGACCTCGTCATGGGCTCTCCTTCCCCTCCGGGGAACGTGTTGACTGCCCTGGTTGCCATGGAGCTGCTGGGAGTCAGCCCCAAGGTGGTGTTCGGATTCGAGGGGGTCGGGCCTGCGCGGCTCGCTTTCGAACGCGGGGAGCTCACCTTGGACTTCCAGTCCACCATCGTGTACGTGACGCAGGTGGAGCCCCTCGTGCGGGCAGGCCGTGCGGTGCCCCTCATGACCCTGGGCTATCTGGACGAGCGAGGCCAGGTCGTCCGGGACCCCGCGGTCCGGGGCCTCCCCACGGTCTACGAGGTCTACCAGCAAATCCACGGTCGTAAGCCGGACGGCCTGCTGCGGTGGAAGGCCTTCCGGGCTCTCTTCGCCGCGGGTTGGGTTTACGGCCGAGGTCTGTGGGCTCCCGGCGGCACGCCTCCGGAGGCGTTGCGGGAGCTCCACGAAGCGGTGGACCGCATGAACCGGGATCCAGACTTCCAGCGCGACGTGGCCCAACGGCTGCTGGAAGGGTACGCCTTGCACCGAGGGGATCGGGTGGAGGCGACGGTGCACCGTAGCCTGCAGGTCACGTTGGACGTGGTGAAGTTCATCCGGGATCTCATGCGGCAAAAGTACGGGCAGGAGATCTAGGGGCCCGGCGGTGAAAGCCCGCCGCCAACCCACGCCGGCGTCGCGTCGAAACGCGCAGATGACTTTTCACGGATAGCGGTTCCGGTGCCCGTCATGGCCGAAGCGGCGCTTCGCGCCCTGGAAATCTTCACCGGCCCAGACCGGCTGGCCCTGCTGTGCGCGGGTATCCTGGCGGGGATCGTGGTGGGGTTGCTGCCCGGCATGGGGGGCATCGTGGCGGTATCCCTCATCCTGCCGTACGTGCTCCGTATGGACGCGGTGGCGGCGGTGGCGGTCCTCACCGGCGCCCTGGCGGTGGTACACACCGCGGACACCATCACCTCGGTGTTGATCGGCGCGCCCGGCTCCGCAGCCAGCGCTACCTCCGTGATCGAGGGACACCCCTTGGCGCGGCAAGGGCAGGCGGCCCGGGCGCTTTCTGCGGCCTTCCTCTCCTCCATGCTGGGCGGGCTCATGGGGGCCCTGGGGCTCACCCTCTCCATCCCCGTGGCCAGACCCTTGGTCCTGTCCATGGGCGCCCCGGAGCTGTTCATGCTCACCGCCCTGGGAGTGAGCTACGCGGGCAGTCTCCTGGGCAGGGAGGTGCGCAAGGGCCTGCTGTCGGGGTTGCTGGGGATGTTGGTGGGACTGATCGGCCCTTCTCCCGCGGCGGCTCAGGTGCGGTTCGACTTCGGTTCCCTGTACCTCATGGACGGGCTCCCCCTGGCAGTGGTTGCCCTGGGAATCTTCGGGGTGGCGGAGGTGGTGAACCTGCTGGCGGAGGGGGGCAGCATCGCCCGGGGCGCCACCCTGGGCCACGGGTGGCTGGACGGTGTGCGCGACGTGTGGCGCCACCGCTGGCTTGTGGTGCGGGGAGCGCTTATCGGCATCTGGGCAGGGATCCTCCCCGCCCTGGGTGCCACCGCGGGCACGTGGATGGCGTACGGCCACGTGGTGGCCACCAGCCGGGACCGCGACCGTTTCGGGAAGGGAGACATCCGCGGGATCATCGCTCCCGAGTCCGCGAACAACGCGGTGGCGGCGGGGGACCTCATCCCCACCCTGCTGTTCATGGTCCCTGGCAGCGCGTCCGCGGCGATCCTGGTGGGGGCTCTGCTGCGGTACGGCATCCTGCCGGGTCCCCGGATCCTCACGGAGCACCTCGACCTGATCTACGTGATCATCTGGAGCTACGCCCTTGCGAACGTCATCGGAGCGGGAATCTGCTTTGCCGCCAGCCCCGCCTTGGCTCGGCTGACCCGCGTGCCCTTCGCGAGGCTGGCGGCACCCGTGCTGGCGGCCATGGCCCTGGGAGCTTACCAGGCGTCCCAGGAGATGGGCGACCTGGTCACCCTGGTGGTGCTGGGTGTCCTGGGCTGGCTCATGAGCTCCGCAGGATGGCCCCGGGCCCCCTTCCTGATCGGGTTCGTCCTGGTAGGGCCCATGGAGCGCTACTTCGTGATCACCAAGAACCTGTACGGGTGGACTTGGCTGGCCCGCCCGGGAGTCTGGGTCATCGGCGCGGCCCTGCTGGCCCCCTTCCTGTGGGGCCTCGTGCGGTGGCTGCGCCGGGGCGGAGTTGCCGCGGAGCGAACCACTCTGCCGCCCGGCCGGCACGCCCTGGACTTGGCGGTAAGTGTCACCGTGCTGGCGGTGTTCCTGGGGGCAGCCTTCCTCGCTGTTCGGCTGGTGCCCGGGGCCAGGGAGCTGCCCCTCCTGGTGGCCCTGGCCGGGTGTGGGTTGGGCGCGGTGCAGGTGGTGCAGGGAGCCCGCGGGCGGGGAGGCGCAGGGGAAGACCTTCCGGAGCCGGCTCGTCTCCGCCGGGGCCTCGGGATCCTGGCGGGACTGTGGGGGTTTGTGCTCCTGACGTACCTGGCAGGCTTCCTGGCCGCCGTGGTGGCTTTAGCCTTGTGGGTGACGTTGGCCCTCGGCCGCATGCGGCCCCCGTGGGCGGTGCTGTATACTGGGGCCACCGCCCTGGCAGTCCACGCCCTGGCGGGGTTCCTGGCCCTGCACCTGCCTCCAGGGCGGATTTCCCCGTAGCCGGCTACAGCGCGAGCTCCAGGATGTCGAGGACTCCTTCCAGGCGGTCCACCAGGTACACGAGACCGTTTGCGTCCACGTACACGTCGTTGGACTGAGGCACTCCGGAGCGCACCTCGGGCACGTACCAGGCCACCTCCTGGGGTCGGAACGGGTCGCGGATGTCCACCACTCGGAGTCCGCCCGCGAAGTACGTGAGGAAGATCAGCTCCTCGCTCTGAAAACCGCCGGGACGGTTTTCGTGTACGTTGTGGGGGCCGAAGCGGTAGTCTGGGTGCGCCAGACCTTCCGGCTCCACCCGAAAAGCGGAGACGGGGACGGGGTTTCGTTCTTCCCGGACGTCCACGAGCCACATGTACTTCTCCCGGTCCCGGCCCTCCTTCCACTTCCGGAGGGCCTCCTGGGTGCACACCACGAGCTTGCGGCCGGGCAGGGGAAGGGCGGTGTGCAGCATGTCGCCGAAGGGCGGGTGGAAGGTGTGGCGGGTGACGAGCAAGGGTCGACTCCACGAGCTCATGTCCAGGATGGCCCAACCCCAGTCGGTGCAGCCCACGTAGCACCGGTCACCCACCACGAAGGGGGCTCCGTGGACCCGCACGCGCCAGGAGGCAGGCCACTCCGGCTCCTCGCCTCCCTCCGTCCACTGCCCTGGGATCCACCAGCGCCCCACTTCCTCCGGGCGGTCGGGGTGTCGGAGATCCAGGATCCGGTAGATCTGGTCCGAGTATCCGGGGGCGCCTGCCGGGACGTGCGCGTAGCGGCCGTCTACGAACCACAGGCGGTGAACCCCAATGCCACCCGTGTCGAAGAAGGCCAGCTCTCGGGGGCGGGTAGGGTCCCGGACGTCGAAGATCCCAACCCCAGCCCGGAACTCCCTGGCGTGAGAACCGGGTAGCTGCTCGTAGTTCACCAGCATCAGGTCTTCGGCCACTTGCACCTTGTGCATGTGGGTGTTGGGCGGACACGGGAGTTGCGCGACCACACGGGGGGCCCGCGGGTCCCGGACGTCCACGATGGTGGTGCCCACGTCCTTCATGGGTGCCAGATACGCGAAGCCCCGGTGGACCACCACCTGCCCGGCTCCCCCGGGGGCGTACTCGGTTCGGCTCAGCAACCGGAAGTTGTGGATGCGCGCGGCCACCTCGTTCCTCCTGGCGTCAGATGTGCTGCCCGTACTTCTGACGGACAGTTTCCCGGATAAATCTCACCACGTCCAGGGTCATGCTCATGTTGCGGTACAGGGTTTGCTCCACCCGGTCTCCGCGCAGGACCGGGTAAGGTCCCAGCACTTGCTCCGCCTGCCGGCGGAAATCCGGGTCCGCGACCATGCGATCCACGGCCGCCCTGAGGTCCCGTAGGGCTTCCTCCGGCGTCCCCTCAGGGACCCACAGGGCACGCCCGTAGGTCCAGGTGGCCGCCACGAGTCCCCGGTACGCCTTCCAGGCCAGCAGCCCGTCCGGCTTGCGGCCGTGGACCTGTTGGTACACCTCGTACACCGTGGGGAGGTCCGGCACCGCGGGATCGCGGACCAAGCGGCCCCGTTCGTCGAGGAAGCCCAGGGTCATGAGGGGTACCGCCTTGCCCTGCCGCACGAGGGGGAGGACCTGGGACGCGTACACGAAGGTGGCCTGGAAGTCCAAGTTGAGCTCGCCGCGTTCGAAGGCCAGCCGGATGGGGCCCCGGGACTCGAAACCGAACACCACCTTGGGGTTGACGCCCAGCAACTCGAAGGCCAGGAGGGCGGGCAGCTCCACCCCTGGGGGCGTAAGGCTGCCGAAGCTCAGCCCCTGGGCTCGGGGCAGGTCCCGCGCCTCCCGCAACCCTGCCAGGGGAGCGGCGTAGAACACCGCGCCGCTGCCGTTCACCAGGACCGGCCGGAGCTTGCGGAACTCGTACCGGACCGCAGGGTTCCGGAGGACGTACGCGACCTGGCTGGACACGGTGCTGGCCAGCATCATGGTGCCGTCGGGTTTGGCGTTGGCAGCAAACCAGTTCATCCCGATGAGGGTGCCACCCCCCGGCATGTTCCGGATGCGGACGCTGGGCGTGCCGGGGATGTGCTTTTCCAGGAAGGGTGCGAAGAAGCGGGCCAGGATGTCCGTAGCCCCTCCCACCGCGGTGGGCACCAATAACTCGATGCTCTTCCCCGCGTAGAAAGGCGCCTGGGCCCCCGCAGGAGGCAGTGCCAGGACGCCGCAACCCAGCAGGCCGAAAAGGAAAGCCGCGGCGCGGCTCCTCCCCCACACGGTTTCCACCCCCAGAGAGAGTTCTCTCGCTGGCCTGAAATACGTGCGGGGGCCGGGGGATTCCTCCCGCGGACTCAGGGGGAAAGGGCGGGGCTTCCGGAGAGCAGGCGCAGGCGCCGGGCGTAGTCCGCTCCCACCCGCACCACCAGGTCCACCTGTGCCTCGGGGACGGTCCGGCTGGCGGTGGCGCCCACCCCGAGCATCTCCCGCACCGCCCTGGCCAGGGTCCTGTCCCCCCGGGTGGAGATGACCGCGGTGGAGGCCTGGGCCTCCGGTTCCGCGTCCACCCGCAGGACGTGGAAGCCCATCTGCCGCAGCCGCTGGGCCGCCTGCAGGCCGGTGCCCGGCACACCGCTGGCGTTGCGGACCTCCACCGTGGTCTGCGCCACCTGCTCCTCCCGTAGGCCGTAGAAGAGCTCCAGCACCAGGGCCCGCACCCGGTCGGGCTCCGGCTCCCAGAACAACGGTGCGAAGTGGCCGGGGAGGGTCTCCGTGCGGACCTGTTCCGGCCGCAGGCGGCTCAGGAACCACCCCAGGGTCGCCGCCTCGTGGGGCGTCAGGTTGGTCTCCGTGTTCTCCTGCACCGCCCGGAGAATTTGCGGGGCGCGCAGCCACGTCTGCGGTTCCTTCAGGCGGTGGAAGAGGGCCTGCACCACCTTCTGCTGGCGCTGGGTGCGGCTGATGTCTCCCAGCGGGTCGTGGCGGAAGCGGGCGTAGCCCATGGCCTGCTCGCCCGACAGCAGCTGCCGGCCCTTCTTCAGGTCGATCCGCAGGCCGGCCCACCGGTCCTCGTACTTCAGGTCGCGTTCCACGTCCACCCACACGCCTCCCACCGCGTCCACCAGGCGGGCGAAGGAGTGGGGGCCCAGCTTGACGTAGCGGTGCACCGGGACCCCCAAAAGCTGCTCCACCGTCCGGATGGTGAGAGGAGGTCCGCCCAGGGCGTAGGCGGCGTTGATCTTCCACCACCCGCGGTGGCCGGGGATGGTCGCCCGGGTGTCCCGGGGGATGGACAGGAAGCTGGCCGTCCGGGTGGCGGGGTCGAAGCTGGCCAGGAGGAGGGCGTCCGAACGCGCCAAGTTTACGGGCTGACGCCGGTTGTTGAAGGTCAGGTCCACCCCGATCACCAGCACGTTGACCCGCTGCCGGAGGTGGAGGGGAAAGGCCATGCGGCCGTCCCGGGTGGCCCACCCCGTCCGGGCCAGGGTGACGCCCAGGGAGCCCAGGAGGAAGGCTGCGAACAGGCCGAACAGGGTGGGCACTGCCCACCGCAGGAGCCGTACTCCCCAGGACCTGCGGGGCACCTCGGGGGCGGGCAGGAGGGGTTCTGTCGGCGTGGTCTGCACGGCTCTATAGCATAGCGCAAAAGGGCCCGGGGCGCAGGCGCCCGAGCACCCGTTCGGGAGGAATCTCCGCGGCGCGTGGGGAAACCCACAGGCGGTGCGCGGCACCACGGAGGAGGGGGCTTGACCAGCGAGCCGCCGCGGGTGGCAGGCGGTGGGCACGGGGCGGCTTCCGGCGTCCGGCGGACCCGGAAGCCGCCTCCGTTTGTGCGAAGGGGTGGTGTGCGGTGAAGGAACTGCGGTTGCACGCGTACGCGAAGGTGAACCTCACCCTGGACGTCCTGGGCCGCCGGCCCGACGGCTACCACGAGGTGGAGACGGTCCTGCACACTCTCGAGCTGCACGACACCGTGGTCCTGCGGGAGGCGGAGACCGGGATCCGGGTGGTGTGCGACCACCGCCGCGTCCCCTCCGACGAGCAGAACCTGGTCTTCCGTACCGCGCAGCTGTTGCGGGAAGCCGCGGGCACGGACCGGGGGGTGGAGATCGAAATCCGCAAGCGCATCCCGCCCGCCTCGGGCCTGGGGGGAGGCTCCTCGGACGCCGCGGTGACCCTGCTGGGGTTGGCGCAGATGTGGAAGCTGCGGTTGGACCACGGCCAGCTCTTGGACCTGGCCGCCCAGGTGGGCTCCGACGTGCCCTTCTTCCTGGTGGGCGGGGCCGCCTTGGCCACGGGGCGCGGGGAGCGGCTGCGCTACCTCCCCACGCTTCCCACCACGTGGGTGGTGGTGGCGTGTCCGGAGGCAGAGGTCTCCACCGCCTGGGCCTACGCCCACCTGGATTTGGAGCAGGTCCCCCGCAGGCCCAACACCCAGCGGCTCGTGGAAGCCCTGCGGGCGGAGGACGTAGGCACCGTGGCCCGGGAGCTGTGCAACGTGTTCGAGCCCCTCGTGTGCGGCCGCTACCCCAGGGTGGCGGAGCTCAAACGCCGCCTGCTGGACGCGGGAGCCCTGGGCGCCAGCATGACGGGGACCGGGCCCGCGGTCTACGGCCTGTTTGTAGGGGAGGCGGAAGCCCGCGCGGCGTACGAAGCCCTGCAGGCGGAGGCAGACGGGCAGGTGTTCCTCACCCGCACCTTCGCCGAGCTGGAGCGGTGACCCGGGTGGTCCAGTTCGAGTCCGTGGACGCGGCGGTCCTGGCCGGGGGAGACCCGGAGCCCGGCCTGCCCCCGGGGGTCCCCAACAAGGCCTTCCTCCCGGTGGCGGGGAAGCCCCTGGTATACCGGGTGGTGGAGGCCTTGCGGGCCACTCCTGCGGTCCGCCGGGTGGTCCTGGTGGCCCCCCCGGAGGTCCCGGAAGCCGTGGCCCGCCTGTGCCACCAGGTGATCCCAGACCGGAAGGACCTGCTGGCCAACGTAGAAGCCGCCCTGCACGCGCTAGACGGCGCGGCGTGGGTGCTGGCGTGCGCCGCGGACCTGCCCTTGCTGTCCGCCCGCGCCGTGGCGGGGTTTCTGGAGGCGTGCGAGGCCCGGGAGGCGGACTTCTACTATGGAGTCGTGCGGCAGGAGGACCTGCAGGCGCGGTTCCCCGGTGCCCGCAAGACCTTCGTGCGGGTGCGGGAGGGCGCCTTCACGGGCGGTAGCCTGTTGCTCCTGAAGCCGTGGGTGCTAGAGCGGGTGCGCCCGCTGTTGGAGCAGGCGGTGGACGCCCGCAAGAACCCGGCCCGGCTCGCTACCCTGTTCGGGGCCGGGACCGTGGTGAAGTACCTGACGGGCAGGCTGTCCGTGGCGGACGTGGAACGGCGGGTCTGGGAGCTCACGGGGCTGCGGGGCGCGGCGGTGGTCTGCCCGGACCCGGAGGTGGCCCTGGACGTGGACGTGGGCAAGCCCGAGAACCTCAAGGTGGCGGAGCGTGCGCTCGCGCAGGGATGATGGGGGCGAGGGGCAGCGTGCTTTCCCGGAAGTCCTCGGGGGCGGAGTGGGGTCCGTGAGGGAGTCCGGCCGTCGGACGCGTTCGGGCAGGGGCCGGGCAGACCGTCTGCGGCGGGGGGAGCGCATGATCGCCATCGCCCACGCGCTGCAGGCGCAGCCGTACCGGGTGCACCGGCTCAGCACCTTCGTGGAGGCGCTGGGAGCGGCCAAGAGTACCGTGAGCGAGGACGTGGCCAGCCTCCGGCGCGTGTTCGAGCGCTTCGGGCTGGGCCGCATCGAGACCCTGAGCGGGGCCGCGGGAGGGGTGCGTTTCGTACCTCACCGGGACCCGGCCCGCATCCGCAAGCTGGCGGAGGAGCTGGCGGCGAAGCTCTCGAGCCCCGGGCGCGTGCTGCCCGGAGGCTTCCTGTACACCTCCGACCTCCTGTCCACCCCCGCGGTGGTGGAGGAGGTGGGGGAAGCCTTCGCCACGTACTTCGCGGACCGCCGCCCGGACGCGGTCCTGGCCATGGAGGTGAAGGGCATTCCCATCGCCTTCATGACCGCGCGGGCCTTCCACGTGCCCATGATCACCATCCGCCGGGCGGGGCGTGTTACGGAAGGGCCCGCGGTGACGGTGAACTACGTCTCCGGTTCGTCCCGGATGCTGCAGCAGATGACCCTGCCCCTGCGGGCGGTCCGGGAAGGCCAGCGGGTGCTGTTCATCGACGACTTCGTGCGGGGCGGGGGGACGGCCCGGGGTGTGGTGGACCTCATGCGGGAGTTCCGCGCGGAGGTGGTGGGGGTAGGCGCCCTGGTGGCTTCCCGGGAGCCGCGCCACAAGCTGGTGGAGGACTACTTCGCCTTGCTGGTGTTCGAGGGTACGGACCGGCGGGGGCACCCCGTGGTGCGGCCCAGCGACCAGGTCCTGGCCATCCGCTGACCTTTCCGCCACCAAGGCTCGTGCCTCTTGACGGGGGCGGGCCCCCTATTTATACTGAGCGAGCATTCACTCACTCTGAGGAATAGCTCGGCGTGCCACGACTCACCGCGCAGGCCCGGAAGGCCCTGACCCTGGAGCGGCGTCAGCAGATCGCCCGGGCGGCCCTGGAGGTCTTCTCCGCCCGGGGCTACGGGGAAGCCACGGTACGGGACATCGCCCGCCGCGCGGGCCTCGCGGAGGGCACCGTGTACCTATACTTCCGCAGCAAGCGGGACCTCCTGTTCGCGGCGTGGGAGGCGGTGGCGGTGTCCCGGGTGCTGCCGTCCCTGCGGCAGGTGGAAGCGGCCCCCGCGGGAGCGGAGGAAGACGTGCTGGCCGCGGTCTTCCACGACCAGTTCCTCACCCTCATGCGGCACGGCGCCTTCTTCCGCCTGGTCATGCACCGCGCGGACGTGGACCTGGAGTTCCGGCGCAGGGTGCGGGCCCGGGTGCGGCAGTTCCTGGCGGAGGTGACCCGGATCCTGGAACGGGCGGCCCGCCGGGGGGCGGTGGCGGACCTGGACCCCGAGGTGGTGGTGCGGGCCCTGAGCGCCCTGCTCCGGGGCCTGGTGTTGTTCGACCGGTACGACCCGAAGCCCTTGTTCTCCCGGTACCCCGTGGAGCGGGTAGCCCGGGAGGTGGCCCGGTTCGTCCTGTACGGGCTGCTGCCCCGGGAACGACCGTCGCAGGTGGCAGGAGGGGACGCATGAAACACGTGGCACTCCTTGCGGCCTTGGTGCTGCTGTGGGCGGACGCCCGAGTCGCGGCGCAACCCGCACCCCGGCGGCTGTCCTTCGCGGAGGCGGCGGCCCTGGCGCTGCAACAGAACCCGGGCCTGCGGGCCGCGGCCTTGGACGTGGCGGTGGCAGAGGCCCAGCTGGCGCAGGCGCGGGCCGGAGGCGCCCCGCAGCTCAACCTGACCAGTTCGTACACCTACCTGCAGCAGCGGGGTCAGACCCTCACCTTCCCGAACCCCTTCGGCCCCGTCCCCCCGACTCTCACCGTGCAGGTCCCGCCCCCCGACCCGAACGTGCTGGTCCTGCGCCTTGCGGCCCAGTACCCCCTGTACACCGGCGGACGGCTGGAGGCCCAGGTGGCCCTGGCGGAAGCCAACGTGCGGGGGGCGCGGGCGGCGCTGGAGCGCACCAAGCAGCAGCTGGTGTTTCAGGTGCACCAGGCCTACCTGCAGCTGCTGCTGGCCCGGGAAAACGAGGCCGCTTCCCGCCGGGCGGTGGCCGCTGCGGAAGAGTCCCTGCGGGTGGCGCGGGCCAGGCTGGCGGCGGGTGCTGCGGCCCCCTTCGACGTCCTGCAGGCGGAGGTGAGCCTGGCCAGCGCCCAGCAGGGGCTGGCCAGGGCCCAGGCACAGGTGGGGACCGCGCAGGCGGCCCTGGCGGCCCTGGTCTCCCTCCCCCTGGACACCGTCTTTGAGCCCACGGACGCCCTGCAACCGCGCCCCGTGGAGGGCGCCCTGGAGGAGTGGATCCAGCGGGCGTTGCGGCAGCGCCCGGAGCTGGAAGAGCTGCGGGCGCGGGCGCAGGCGGCGCGGGCCAGCATCGACCTCGCCCGCAGCGGCGGAAAGCCCAACGTGGCCTTGGCGGCCCAGTACGACTGGTCCGGGCCCTGGTCCAACCTCGCCAACTCCTGGTCCGTCACCCTGGCGGTGACGCTGTCCCTCCACGACGGGGGGATCACGTTGCAGCGGGTTCGGGAGGCGGAGCTGCGGCTGGAGCAGCTGGCCGCCCTGGAGTCCCAGACCCGCCAGCGGGTCGAGCTCGAAGTCCGGCAGGCCTGGTGGAACCTCCAGCAGGCCACCCCGGAGCTCGTGGCCGCGCAGCGTGCGGTGGAGCAGGCCCGGGAGGCGTTGCGGATCGCCCGGGTGCGGTTCGAGGCGGGGGTGGGCACGTCCCTGGAACTGGTCAGCGCGCAGGCGCAGCTGGCGCAGGCGGAGGTCGGGCTGGCCGCGGCCCGGTTCAGCCAGAACCTCGCGCGGCTGCAGCTGCTGCTGGCGGCAGGATCGCTGTGAGGGAGGGAGGGTTCGTGATGCGGCGCGCGGTGTGGTGGTTGCCCTGGGTCGTCCTGGCAGGCTGCACGGCCGCCGGGCCCGGCCAGCCCGCGGCCACCCCGCAACCCGTGGCGGTGGAGGTGCAGAGGGTTCAGCGCCGGACCCTGCAGGAGACCCTGGAGGCCGCGGGGACCGTACAAGCGGTGGCCAGCGCGGACGTGGTGGCGAAGATCCCCGGCCGGGTGGCCTCCGTGACCGTGGACGAGGGGAGTTCGGTGTCCCGGGGGCAGGTGGTGGTGCGCCTGGATCCCTCCGACCTGCTGGCACAGGCGGCGCAGGCCGAGGCAGCTTTGGAGATGGCCAAGGCGCGGGTGCCTCAGGCCCGGTCTGCCACGGAGCTGGCCTCGGACACCGCCCGGCACCAAGTGGCGCAGGCGCAGGCGGCGGTGGAGGCGGCCCGGGCCCAGGTTGCGGCGGCACAGGCGCAGGTTCTGGCCGCAGCCAGCCAGCGGACGCGGGCGGAGGCGGACCTGCAGCGGGCCCAGCAGCTGTTCAGCCAGGGAGCGCTCCCAGCCCAACAGGTGGACGCGGCGCGGGCCGCGGCGGAGGCTGCGCGGGCGCAGCACGAGGCAGCGCAAGCTCAGTGGCAGGCGGCACAGGAGCAGCTGCGGGTGGCGGAGGCCAGCTTGCGCCTGGCCCAAACCGCCTCGCAGCAGGTGGCCATCCGCCAGCAGGACGTGGCCCAGGCGGAAGCCGCCGCGCGGCAGGCCGAAGCGGCCTTGCGGCTGGCGCGGTTGCAGCTACAGCACACGGAGGTCCGAGCGCCCCTGGACGGAGTGGTGGTGGAACGGAGGGTCGACCCCGGTGAGTACGCCGCGCCCGGGGTCCCCCTGCTCACGGTGGCGGACGTGTCCACGGTGCGGGTGCACCTGGTGGTGTCGGAAACCCAGATCCGGGCTGTGCGGAGGCGGCAGGAGGTGCGGGTGACCGTGGACGCCCTTCCCGGTCGGGAGTTCGTGGGCCTGGTGGAGGCCTGGTCGGCGGCCGCGGACCCGCGGACCCGCAGCTTCGTGGTCAAGGTGCGTGTCCCCAACCCGGAGGGCGCGCTGAGGCCGGGGATGTTCGCCCGCGGGCGCTTGGTGGTGCGGTCCAGACAGGACGTACCCGCGGTGCCCGAGCAGGCCGTGGGGTACGAAGGCTCGCGGCCGTACGTGTTCGTGGTGGACTCCGGCAGGGCCCGACGGCGGTTCGTGACCGTGGGGCTGGTCTCCGGGGGATGGGCGGAGGTGCAGGGCCTGGTGCCAGGCACCCCCGTGGTGGTGGCGGGCCAGAGCCTCCTTCGGGACGGGGACCCGGTCACGGTGGTACGGTGAGGGAGTTCCCATGTGGCTGACCCGGCTTTCCATCCGACGGCCCGTCCTGGTGCTCATGGCGTGGGTGGCCCTGGGCGTGATCGGCCTGCGACTGCTGTGGGGCATGCCCGTGGAGCTGCTGCCCAACATCGAGTTCCCCGTGGTGTCCGTGGTCACCGTGTACCCAGGCGCGGGTCCCCAGGAGGTGGAGAGCACGGTCACCAAGCCCCTCGAGGACGCGGTGGGTACGGTGTCCGGGGTCCGGGAGATCCAGGCCAGCAGCCAGGAAGCCTTGTCCTTGGTGCTGGTCCGGTTCGCCCTGGGCACCGACCTGGACGCGGCGGTGGGTGCGGTCCGGGAGAAGCTGGAGGCGGTCCGGGCCCGGCTGCCCCGGGACGTGCAGGCGCCGGTGGTCCAGCGGTTCAGCTTCTCCGCCTTCCCCATCCTGTCCCTGTCCCTCACCAGCGACACCCGGTCGCCGCAGCAGCTGCGCAGCCTGGTGGACGACCGCGTGCGCAGCCGTCTGGAGCAGGTTCCGGGGGTCGCCAACGTGGAGGTCATCGGAGGCCAGATCCGGGAGGTCCAGGTGGAGGTGGACCGAGACCGGCTGCAGGCCTACGGGTTGAGCCTGGCCCAGTTCACCGCGGCTCTGCTGCAGGAGAACCTCAACGTGCCCGCGGGCTCCCTCCGGGAGGGAGGGAGGCAGCTGTCGGTGCGGGCTTTGGGCGAGTTCCGCAGCGTGCGGGAGCTGGAGGACCTGCGGGTGGCCCTGCCCGGAGGAGGGTCGGTGCGGCTGGGAGACGTGGCCCGGGTGCGGGACGGGGTGGCGGACCGCACGCAGCTCAGCCGGCTCAACGGCCGGGAGAGCGTGACCCTCTTGGTGCGGAAGGCCGCAGACGCCAACACCATCGCGGTGGCGGACGCGGTGAAGCGCGAGCTGAAGCGGGTGCAGCAGACCTACCCGGACCTGCACGTCACCGTGGCCAACGACGCCTCCACCTTCACCCGGGAGGCCGTGAATGACGTGTTCTTGGCCCTGCTCCTGGGGGTGGTGCTGGCTTCCGCCATCGTGTTTCTGTTCCTGCACGACGCGGTGAACACCCTCATCGTGTTCTTGGCCATTCCCACCTCCTTGCTGGCCTCCTTCGTGGTCATCGCCTCCTTGGGGTTCACCCTGAACTTCTTCACCCTGCTGGGCCTCTCCCTGGCCATCGGCATCCTGGTGGACGACTCCATCGTGGTGCTGGAGAACATCCACCGGCACTTGGAGGGGGGCGAGCCCCCCGCGGAGGCGGCCCTGAACGGCCGCGGCGAGATCGGGCTGGCCGCGGTGGCCATCACCTTGGTGGACGTGGTGGTGTTCGTCCCCTTGGGCCTGTCCGGGGGCATTTTCGGACAGCTGCTGCGGCCCTTCGGCCTCACCGTGGCCACGGTGACCCTCTTCAGCCTGTTCGCGGCCTTCACCCTCACCCCCATGCTGGCCGCCCGTTGGCTGCGGCGCCGGACCGGCCACGAGGAGGTCCGGGGGCTGGCGGCGCGGCTGTTCGCACCCGTGGACCGGTTCTACGGCTGGCTGGACCTCCGCTACGAGGCCCTCTTGCGGTGGGCCCTGCGGCGTCGGGGTCTGGTCGTGGTGCTGGGGGTGGTCTCCGTGGCCGTGGTCTTCCCCCTGGCGGGCCGCCTCGGCTTCGAGTTCGTCCCCACCGTGGACCAGGGGGTGCTGTCGGTCCGCGTCGAGCTGCCCGCGGGGACCAGCCTGAGCCGGACCACAGAGGTGGCCTCCCAGGTGGAGGCGCGGCTGCGCCGGGTGCCGGAGGTGGAGGACGTGATCACCAACGTGGGCACCGCGGGCCAGTTCGCGGAGACGGGGCCGCAGTACGCCAGCCTCCTGGTGCGGCTGCGGGAGCACCGCCAGCGCAGAGATCTCGAGATCCTGCGGGAGCTGCAGAACGACCCGGCGGCGACCCAACTCCCGGGGGCCCGGGTGGTGTACTCCACCGCGCAGATCGCGGGCCCCGGCCGGCCCGTGGAGATCCGGCTGCTGGGGGACGACCTGGCCCTGCTCACCGCTACCGCGGAACGCGTGGCGGAGCGCCTGCGGGCGGTCCCGGGCACCCGGGACGTGGACGTGAGCGTTCGGCTCGGGCGGCCGGAGCTCCAGGTCCGCATCGACCGAGACCGGGCCAGCCAGCTGGGCTTCTCCACCGCGGCCATCGCGGCCACCTTGCGCAACGCCGTGGAGGGCAACACCGACACCAAGCTCCGCCTGGACGGAGAGGAAATCCCCGTCCGGGTCCGGATGGCGCGGAACGGTCGCCCCCTCCGGCCCTCGGACCTGCCCGACCTCCTGGTGGCCACGGTGGACGGGCGTCCCGTGTACCTGCGGGACGTGGCCTGGGTCCAGCCCGGGACGGGTCCCACCCAGATCGACCGCCGCAACCGGCAGCGGGTGGTGGTGGTGTCCGCCAACCTGCAGCCGGGGGCCTTCGCGGGCAACGTGAACCAGCTGGCGGCGCAAGCCGTGGCGGACCTCCGCCTCCCCGGCGTGGCGTTGGAGTTCGGGGGCGAGGCGGAGCAGATCGCGGAGGCCGGGGGCACCTTCCTCTTCGCCCTGGGGCTGGGGGTCGTGCTGGTGTACATCGTGCTGGCTGCCCTGTTCGAGAGCACCTTCACGCCCCTGTCCATCATGCTGGCCCTGCCCCTGGCGTGGGTGGGAGGGGTCCTGGCTCTGCTCGCCACGGGCAAGAGCCTGTCCCTTGTGAGCGCCGTGGGGTTCATCCTTCTCACGGCGCTCGTGATGAAGAACTCCATCCTGCTGGTGGACTACACCAACACCCTCCGGGCCCGCGGCCTCGGGCGCACGGAGGCGGTGTTGCGGGCGGGCCCCACCCGGCTCCGGGCCGTCCTCATGACGGCGCTGTCCGTGACTTTGGCGAGCCTGCCGGTGGCCCTGGAGTTCGGGAAGGGGTCGGAGCTGCGGTCTCCCCTGGCGTGGGCGGTCATCGGCGGGCTCATCTGGTCGACCGTATTGACGCTGGTGGTGATCCCGGTCACCTACACCCTCCTGGACGACTTGCGGGGGTGGGTGGTCCGGGTGAGACAGCGCGCTCCCGCGCGCGCCGTGGAGGTGGCGGAGGAGGCGGGGAAGTGAAACTGGTGGTGGTGGTGTACGAGGCGGGCGTAGACGACTCCGTCATGGAGCTGCTCCGGCAGGTGGAGCTCCCGGGCTGGACCAAGCTGGAGGGCGCTACCGGGTTCGGCCGGAAGGGCCTGCGCCTGGGGACGCCCATCTGGCCCGGAACCAACCACGTCCTGTTGGTGGGCCTCGAAGATGCCGCGGTGCGGCCGTTCTTGCAAGCCCTGGACCGGCTGAAGGAAGGCTACCTGCGGCCGCCCGCCATCCACAGCTTCGTCCTGCCCCTGGAGGGCTGAGGTGGGACGGCGTCTGACCCTGGTGGGCCTGCTGGCCCTGGCCGTGGCCGGGGCGGTGTGGAACCTGCGCCGGCCCCCGCAGGGCGCCACCGGTGTGGTGGAGGTCTCCGGCACCGTGGAGGCCACGCAGGTGGACGTCACCCCGAAGATCTCGGGCCGCCTGGTGCGGATCCTGGTGCGGGAGGGGGACACCGTACGCGCGGGACAGGTGGTGGCGGAGCTGGAGCCGGAGGAGCTGGAAGCGCAGGTGGAGCAGGCCCAGGCGGCGTTGCAGGCGGCCCGGGCGCGGTGGGAGCAGTCCAAGCTAGCCCTGGCCCTTCAGCGGGAACAGCTCCTGGCCGCGGTGCGGCAGGCGGAGGCGGGGGTGGAGGCCGCGGACGTGCGGGTGCCCCAGGCTCAGATCGTAGCGCGCGCGCAGGAGAAGACCGCGGAGGCGCAGCTGGAGCAGGCCCGGGCACAGCGGGCGGCCGCGGAGGCAGGGGTGGAAGCCGCACAGGCCCAGCTGGCGGCGGTGGAGGCGAACCTCCAGGCAGCGCGGGCAAACCGGGAGCGGGCGGAGCTGGACTTGCGCCGCGCCCAGGACCTGGCCGCCCAGGGAGCCATCCCCGCGCAGCAGCTGGACGCGGCCCGGGCCGCGGCGGAGACCGCCCGGGCGCAGGTGGACGCCCTGGTGGGCCAGCGGGAGGCGGCGGCGCGGCAGGTGCAGGTGGCCCGGGCGGCCCTGCGGCAGGCCGAGGCAGCGGTGCTGGCGGCCCTGGCGGCCAGGGAAGCGGTGCGGGCCCGAGACCTGGACACGCAGGGCGCGCGGGCGGTCCTGGGGCAGGCCCGGGCAGCTCTGGAAAGCGTGCAGGCGCAGCGCCGGTTGGTGCAGCAGCGGGAGCGCGAGGTGGAGTGGGCCCGGGCACAGGTAGAGCAGGCGGAGGCAGCCCTTCGCTTGAGCCGGATCGCGCGCGGTCACGTGTCCCTCCGCGCGCCCCTGGCCGGGGTGGTGGTGTCCCGGACCGCAGAGGTGGGCGAGCTGGTGGTGCCCGGTACGGTGGTGCTCACCGTGGCGGACCTGGCGCGGCCCTACCTGCGGGTGTTCGTGTCCGAAGTGGACTTCGGTCGGGTGAAGTTGGGCCAGCGGGCGGAGGTCCGGGTGGACGCGTTCCCCGGGCGTACCTTCTCCGGCCGCGTGGCGGAGGTCAGCCAGAGGCCCGAGTACACCCCGGGCAACGTGCAGACCAGGGAGGAGCGCACCAAGCTGGTCTTCGCGGTGAAGCTCGAGCTCAACAACCCCGAGGGGGTCCTCAAGCCTGGGCTGCCCGCGGACGCCCGGATCCTCGTGGGCGGGCCGCGGTAGGCGCCGTCCCCCGGGGGGGCCCAAAAATGCGCGGTGCGTCGGCGGATCCCGAAAGGTGCCGGACCGCCCGCGACGGAAGGTTCCCGCGGGTTCAGGATGGGAGACGCCTTCCCAGGGTATCCTGAAGAGCCCCGTGGCACAGGGGACCGGGGCCTAGGAGCGTGTCCCGGGAAAACCCCTCCAAGGGAGGGAGACCGGAGTGGTCTAGCGGTTCGCTGCGCGGGGCTGGTGCGGCGCTTCGGCGCCCGGGTGGCTGTGGACCGGGTGGACCTGGAAGTGCGGCGCGGGGAGATCTTCGTCCTGGTAGGGCCGGACGGGGCGGGCAAGACCACCCTCCTGCGACTGCTGTGCGGGCTCCTGGAGCCCACCGAGGGCGAGGCGTGGGTGGCGGGCCGGTCGGTGCGGAAAGAGCCCGAGGCGGTGCGGGAGCGGGTCGGCTACGTCCCCCAGCAGCTGGGGCTTTACGGGGACCTCAGCGTGTGGGAGAACCTCCAGCTGTTCGCGGACCTGTACCGGGTCCCGCGCACGGAGTTTGCGTCGCGCGCGCGAAGCCTGCTGACGGCCTTCCGGTTGTCCGGAGTGGAGGACCGGCTCACCAGGGCCCTGTCGGGGGGCATGAAGCAGAAGCTGGCCCTGGCCTGCGCCTTGGTCCACCAGCCGGAGGTCCTGTTGCTGGACGAGCCCACCACGGGGGTGGACCCCGTGTCCCGGCGGCAGTTCTGGAGGATCCTGTACGACCTCCACCGGCGGGGGATCACCCTGTTCCTGACCACGCCCTACGTGGACGAGGCGGAACGCGCGTCCCGGGTAGGGTTCCTGCACCGCGGGCGGCTGGTGGCCTGCGACGACCCGCGGAGCCTGCGCGCGGGGCTCCCGGGCTGGGTGGTGGAGGTGGTGGCCAGACCCCGGTCCCGGGCCCGGGCGGTGTTGCGCGCTCACCCCCAGGTACGCAGCGTCCACGTCTTTGGCGACCGCGACCACGCGTGGTGGGTGGGGCCTGGGCAGCCCGAGGCGGTGCGGGAACTGCTGGAGCGGGCCGGCGTGGAGGTGGACCTGGTGCGGCCGGTCCCCCCCTCCCTGGAGGACGTGTTCGTGGCCCGCCTGGCGGGGGAGACCTAGGTGGCTGAAGGTGTTGCGGTGCGGGCCGAAAACCTCACCCGCCGGTTCGGCGAGGTGGTGGCTGTGGACCACGTCTCCTTCCAGATCCGGGAAGGGGAGATCTGGGGGCTTTTAGGCCCCAACGGCGCGGGGAAGTCCACCACCGTGCGCATGCTGTGCGGCATCCTGGAACCCACGGAGGGCACCGCGGAGGTTTTGGGGCTGGACGTGCGCCACCACCCGGAGGCCGTCAAGGAGCGGGTGGGCTACATGTCCCAGCGGTTCAGCCTGTGGGGCGACCTCACGGTCCTGGAGAATCTGGAGTTCTACGCGGGCGTGTACGGGCTGCACGGCGCGGAGGCCCGCCGGCGAGTCTGTGAATGGCTGGAGCGCGCGGGCTTGGCGGACCGGGCCGGGGACTTGGCCGCTACCCTGCCCGGCGGCTTCCGGCAGCGTCTGGCCCTGGGGTGCGCGGTGTTGCACCGGCCCGCCCTGCTCTTCCTGGACGAGCCCACCTCCGGGGTGGACCCCCTGTCCCGGCGCGACTTCTGGGAACTCATCCACAGCTTCGCGGAGGAAGGGACCACGGTGGTGGTCACCACCCACGCCATGGACGAGGCGGAACACTGCGACCGGTTGGCTTTTCTGTACGGGGGGCGGATCATCGCCCAGGGCCCCCCGGCGGAGATCAAGCGGACGCGCATGGAGGGGGTGGTGCTGGAAGTCCAGACAGACCGGCCCGTGGAGGCCCTGCGGGCGGTGGAGGGACACCCCTCGGTACGGGAGGCGGGCCTGCACGGAGCAGCCCTGCACGTCACCGTGGGCGCCGCTGAGGCCGCTAGCGAGCTCCTGGAGTTCCTGCAGGCCCAGGGGGTCCCGGTGTCCGGGGTACTGCCCGCGGTGCCGTCCCTGGAGGACGTGTTCGTGAGTCTGGTGGAGACCCTGGAGGGCTCGCGGTGAACTTCCGACGGCTGTGGAGCGTGGTGCGGAAGGAGGTCGCGCAGCTGCGGCGCGACCGCCGGACGCTGGTGACCATGCTCACCCTCCCCGTGGTGCAGCTGGTCCTCTACGGGTACCTCAACAGCGAGGTGCTGCACCAGCCTACCGCGGTGTGGGACCAGTCCGCCTCCGCGGAGAGCCGCGCGTTCCTGGCGGCCCTGGAGAACACCCGGTACTTCTCCGTCCGCTACCGGGTGCGGAACCTGAGGGAGATGGAGTCCCTGCTGGACGCGGGACGGGCGAAGGTGGGGGTGGTGGTCCCCCGGGACTACGGGGAGCGGGTGCGGACGGGCCGGGCCGCGAGCTTGCTGGTGGTGGTGGACGCCTCGGACGCCACCAGCGCCCGGGTCCTCCTGCAGGTGGCCCAGGCCCTGGGCGTGCGCATCTCCCAGGACCTGCAGGTCCGGGCCTTGGCCCGGCGCGGCCAGCGGCCGCCCCCGCCGCCGGTGGAGGTACGGACCCGGGCGTGGTACAACCCCGACCTGCGCAGCCAGGTGTTCATCGTCCCCGGCGTCCTGGGGGCGGTGATGCAGTTCGTCACCACCTTCCTCACCCTGGGGACCATCGTGCGGGAGCGGGAGCTGGGGACCTTCGAGCAGCTCGTGGTCACCCCCGTGCGGCCCGCGGAGCTCATGCTGGGAAAGCTCCTGCCCCTGGTGGGCTTGGCGTACTTCAACCTCACCTTCATCCTCCTGGTGGCGTGGGCCTGGTTCGGGGTCACGGTGAAGGGCAGTTGGGTCCTGCTGTATGTCCTCACCTTCGCCTTCTTCTTCTCCTCCCTGGGCCTGGGGACCCTGATCTCCACCGTCTCCCGGACCTTCCTGCAGGCGGCCCAGCTGGCGCAGGCCATCCTCCTGCCCAGCATCCTGCTTTCGGGCTTCCTGTTCCCTCGGGAAAGCCTGCCGCCCTTCCTCCAGTACGTGGGCCTGGCCATCCCCCTGACGTACTACGTCACGGTGATCCGGGGGATCTACATCAAAGGCGTGGGCTTGGAGCACCTGTGGCCGCAGGTCCTAGCCCTGTTGGCGTTGGGGATTGTGGTGTTCGGCGCCGCGATTGTACGGTTCCAGAAGAAGCTCGACTGACGGGAGGTGCGAGGTGGCGGACAAGGAGATCGTCTTCACGGAAGAAGCCCCCCGGGCCATCGGCCCCTACTCGCAGGCGGTCAAGGCAGGCGGGTTCGTGTTCGTCTCCGGTCAGATCGCCCTGGACCCCACCACGGGCCAGCTGGTCCTGGGGGACGTGCGGCTGCAGACGCGCCGGGCCCTGGAGAACCTGCGGGCGATCCTGGAAGCCGCGGGCTCCTCCTTGGAGAAGGTGGTCCGGACCACGGTGTATCTGAAGGACCTGAACGACTTCAACGCCATGAACGAGGAGTACACCCTCTTCTTCCGGGATGCACGGCCCGCCCGGGCCACGGTGCAGGTCGCCAAGCTGCCCCGGGACGCCCTGGTGGAGATCGACGCCATCGCCCTGGCGTGAGGCCCTCCTGCGGCTGGCGGCCGCCAGACCAGCTCCACACCGAACGGCTGATCCTGCGGCGGCCGAGGGAGGAGGACGCGGAAGCGATCTTCCACGCGTACGCCCAGGACGCGGAGGTCCTCCGGTATCTGACCTGGCTCCCCCACCGCACCGTGGAGGAGACCCGGGCGCTGGTGCGGCGGGCCCTGGAGGAGTGGGAGGAGGGCCGGACGTTCCGGTGGGTGGTGGTCCGGAGGAGAGAGGACCGTCCCATCGGGATGGTGGAGCTGCGGCCCGACGGCCACCGACTGGAGCTGGGTTACGTGCTCGCCCGGCGCTACTGGAACCGCGGCTACATGACGGAGGCGGTGCAGGCGGTGGTCACCTGGGCCCTGGCGCAACCGGAGATCCACCGGGTGTGGGCGGTGGTGGACGTGGACAACCGAGCTTCCGCCCGCGTGCTGGAGAAGGCGGGGATGCAGCGGGAAGGAGTCCTGCGCCGTTGGTCCGTGCACCCCAACCTCGGCCCCCTCCCCAGGGACTGCGCCTGCTACTCCGCGGTCAAGCCTGAGGGGGAGGCGGGGTGGTAGAATGAGCAGGGCTTGGGGGGTCGTCTAGCGGTAGGACCCCGGACTTTGGATCCGGCGACCCAGGTTCGAATCCTGGCCCCCCAGCCAGCTAGAACCCGCACAGGACAAGCCAAGAGAACCGACCAAGCCCGCCGCCACCGCTCTCGCGAGCTTCGGGCGTCTGCGGTGTGGTTCGGCTTTCGGCACACCGCCCAGCCAAGCCTCGTAAATCTGCTCGCGAGCTTCGGGCGTCTGCGGTGTGAACCTGCAACCCAGGAGCCGGACCGCCGCTGCCGCCGCCCACCAACCGAGGTGCCCCAGGGTGGTTTCGGGCTGGCCTGCGAGCGGCGGCGTTGGCGGCCAGCATGATCGGGCGGTCCTGTCCCGTGCTCATGTCGGTGCGACTCCCCGGATGCCTCTGGGCCTTTGTTATATTACCAGCCCCACGATGACGTGAACGAGCCACACAGTTCTCGTTGCCTCGTCCGCGGTCCAAAAGAAGGTGACCGGGTCGCCGGAGCCTCCCGGTGGGGCGAAAGTCGCCCAGTGGAGGTTCCCTGAGGAGCCCCCGATCCCGGTCGGGTTTCTCAACAGCGCAAACCGCAAGCCTTCCAGCGCTTGATCTACCCATGGGGCTTGAGATCTGACCTGGGGTAGGCTCTGTACGAACCGCTGGGATTCCTGGATGCGCCACCTGCTAGCTGGCATCCCCAGCAAGGAGGGCGGTCGCGTAGTCCCTCAGCTCTTCTACCACGCGCTTCCCCTCCTGGGAAAGCTGCCGGCCCGGATCATAAAGGGCCAGCCCGTAAGGGATCGTCTCCCCTTCCTCGGCGAGCTGCCACCCGATGAAGCCGTGGGAGAGCTCGGAAACGTCAGATGCCGTGCGTCCCCAAAGGATCCGGATGATCTGGTCTAGGAGGGCGATCTGCTCGCCCGTGAACTGCCGGAGATCCGGCTCCCTCAAGGCGACTGGACGCTTCTGCTCGTACCCAAACCGGTCTTGCGTCCTGATGGCCGCGGCGCCAGACTGTACGAGAGCTTCCAGAACGGGTTTCAGCCTGCGGGGCGCGGGTCCGAAGGGCAGCCTTTGGTACTCGGCGCCCGTGATAGACGCACCCAGTTTACGGTAGGCAAGAAAGTCTGCCAGAAACAGGATCTTGTTGAGCTTCGTGCTCCCGAAGCTCTCGTCTCCCTCACACACTCTGGCCACGTAAAGGATCAGCTCGGCTAACCTCCGGTCGGACGGAGCCTCCTCTGCACCCGCCCTTTGGCCCACGCAACTCACCTCCCCCAGAACCGTGCCGACTTGATTGTCCCGCTCTTCCGGCACCTCTGCAATGCAAACCCCTCCCACTTCGGGGCTCAGCGGCCCTGCCGCAGCCAAAGGGCCTCCCGGAGCTGTTCCGCCCGGTCCGCGGGGATCAGGTGCCGGAGGCGGCCTTCCCGCACCAGACCCACCGCCAGGACCTCCCCTTCGAAGGTCAGGGCGGTGAACCCAGGCTCCGAGGAAACCGGGAGGACCTGGCCGGACAGGAGGCGGTCCCACTGCTCGGCCTCCAGGTCCATCCGGCGCTGCACGCGCCAGCCCAACCACTGGACGAGCCAACTGGTGGGCCGTTCCCCTCCCCGGCCCCACCGGGCAAAGGCCCTGAGGCCGCAGCCGGTCAGCTCCCACGCCCGGCCGGGCTTCCACGCGGCCGCGGGCCAGACGGCGCACCGGTGTAGCCACAGGTGTCTGGTGGCGCACATCCACCGGAGGCCTTCCAGGTGCCGCGGGTCGACCCCCAGCTCGTCCCGGAGGAGGGTTTGCGCGCGCTCCACACGGCGCACCGCGGAGGCCTCGGGCAGCTTGGCGGCCGGGTGGAGCAGGGGCGGAGGGGGCGGCCCGTCCGCGGAGGAGGTCCCCTGCCGCCGCAGGCGTACGACGAACAGGCCTCCGGAGTCAAGGTGGTGCGGGTACACCCGCCACGCCGCCCGGAGGCGGCGGTCGTACGCGTGACCCGCGAACTCCACCAGCCCCTCCGCGTGGGGGACCGGGAGGGACAGGGGCTCCACCTCCAGGTCCGGGTGGTCCCGCAGGACCCGGTCTACCACCGCCTCGTTCTCCTCCGGGGCGAAGGTGCAGGTGGCGTACACCACCACTCCGCCCGGGCGGACCAGCCGGACCGCGCGGCGCAGCAGCGCCTCCTGCAGCCGGCTGAGTCGGCGTCGGGCGGCCTCCGACAGCTCCCGCAGCACCCGGGGGTCCTCCCGCACGTTGCCCTCCGCAGAGCACGGGGCGTCCACCAGGACCGCGTCGAAGGGAGTCCCCAAGGGGAAACTGCGGCCGTCCGCCCGGAAGCTTGCCACGTTGAGACGGGCGGTGCGCTGCAGGTTGGAGCCCAGAGCCCGAAGGCGGCGCTGGCTGGTGTCCGCGGCCACCACCGTCCCGGAGGGCAACAGCTCGGACAGGTGGGTGGTCTTGCCCCCCGGAGCCGCACACAGGTCGAGGACGAGTCGGGCCTCGGTGTCTTCCAGGACCGCGTGGGCCACCAGGGCCATCACGGACTCCTGCACGTACAGGTAACCCAGCCAGTGTTCCACCGTCTTGCCCACGGGGAAAGGCTCTTCGACCACCCGGTAGGTGTGGGGAGGGTAGGGGAGCGCTTCGAGGCAGAACCCCTGGGACTCCAGCCGGCGGACCAGAGCCTCGGGGGAGATGCGGGAGGGGAAGACCCGTACGGTCTTGGGAGCTGGTCGCGCGCACGCGGCCTCGCACCGCTCCCACTCCGGGAGGACTCCCCGGTAGCGCGCCCAGGGCATCAGCGGTAGGCGGCGAGAAGGGCGGGCAAGGTGGCCTCCGCCTGGTACCGTGGCTGGTAGCCGAGGTCCGCCCGCGCCCGGGCGATGCTGAAGTGGTGGGGTGCCAGCATGGCCCGCAGGTTCCCCGGGCTCAACATCTCCGCGCCCGGAGCCCCCGCCAGGCGGGCGGCCGCCCGCAGCAGGACAGCCGCCGGGGCGACGGCCCACTCGGGCACGGGGATCTCCCGCACCCGGACCCCCAAGGCTCTCGCCGCAAACCGCACCAAGTCCCGGACGGTCCGGCGGGCCCCGTCCGTAACGTTGTACGCCCGCCCCGCGGCCCCGGCCGTGCGCGCGGCCAGAAGGTGGGCCTGCACCACGTCCTCCACGTGCACCAGGTCCAGGGGAGCCTGGCCGCCCGCCACCATGGGGAACCAGCCGCCGCGCAGCACCCGCACCGCGTTGGGGGTGAAGTGGCGATCCCGAGGACCGTAGATGAAGCACGGCCGGAGGACCACCGTCTCCACGAGCCCCCGCGCGTGGTAGCGGAAGCAGGCGTCTTCCGCCAGGACTTTGGACTCCCCGTACGCGTGGCTGGGACGCCGGGGGGTGTCCTCGTCCGCCCCCTCCGGGGCTGCCTCCCCGTACACGGCCACCGAGCTGGTGAACACCACCCGCTGCACGCCTGAGTCTGCCGCGGCCCGCAGGACGTTTTCCGTGCCCGCGGCGTTTACGGCCAGGATGCGTTCCCGGGGGGCGGCCCCGTCCAGCTCCGCAGCCACGTGGAACACCACCTGGCACCCGCGGCAGCCGGCCTGGAGGACCTCTGGCTGGTCCAGGGTACCGACCAGCACCTCGACCCCCCCAGGGACGCCCGACAGGTCCCTGCCGGGGCGCACAAGACCTCGCACTTCCCAGCCCTCCCGCAGCAGGGCCTCGGCGAGGTGCCCGCCCACGAACCCAGTCACCCCGGTGACGAAGGCCCTCACGGGCTCCAGTTTAGGACAGGGCGCAGGGTTCCCGGTGCCCCCGACGAAAATCCGAGGGGGATGGTGGAGGCGCCCGCCGGCTCTCAGCAGGTACGGGCCCCGCGGCACGCGTCACTCTGCTCCCAGGCCGCGGTGGTGCTGGCGGTGCTGAGCCTGTACGCGGACGCGTGGGCACACAACCACCTGGTCCGGGACGTGGGGTGGTGGGGGACCTTCCCTTCCCGGCCTGGCCCGCCCCACTTCCCGGCGGGTTTGAGCCTGTGGCACCTGCCGTACCTGACGGCGGTGGTGTGGGTCGGGGCGCAGGCCTTCCTGGAGCAACGGGCAGTCCGAGGGGGAAGCCCCGCCCCGCGGGAGAGCCGGGGCCGGGCGGCGGCAGCCGGCGTGGCGCTGTTGGGCTGGTTGCTGAGCACGGTTTCCTCGGGCGCCCGCACCCCGGGGGCGGCTTTCGTCCGCCTGGAGTCCCTGCCGGGCCTGGTGGGGCCGGGAGCCCTGCTGCAAGCGGGCGCCCTCGTCCACCTGGGTTGGTGGCTGGCGAGCGCCACCCGTGGGTGGAGCCGGGTCGCGGGCGGCTTCGTGGTGCTGTCCACCCTGACGTTCCTGACGCAGTTCGCGCACCCTTACGTGGACCCGTGGCCCTCCGCGGGGTTCCTGCGCACGGGACTGCAGACGTACCGGTACGGGTTGTTCTACTTCGGCGAGGCCATGGGGTTGCTGAGCCTGCTGCTGCAGGCATCTGTGGCCAGCGGCGTGCTGGTGGCGGTCGGGCGGGCGGGCCTCCTTCCCGCGGGCGGGTGGACCGTGTTGTTCGGGGCCAACGGCCTTCTGCTGGCGAGCCTCCGGGACCACCACGGGTTCGTAGCGGCCGCCCTCTTGACGGGCCTGGTGGCGGACCTGCTGGCCGCCCGCGCCCGGGGAGGCGGGCCCCGTGGAGTTCGGCTTTGGGCCGGTGCGGTGGCTGCCGCCTTCTGTAGCTCCGTGTTCCTGGTGGTGGGCCAGATGGGCGCGGTGGACGTGCTGTACGGCACGGGAGGCGGCTTCGCCCTCCCGCAGGTCTCCGGGTTAGGCTGGTCCGTGCAGCTGTGGATGGGAGCCAGCTTGGCAGCAGGGGCAGCGGGTTGGCTGGTGGCGTGGGTGGCGGACCCGAGCCGGTAAGGGCGTAGCATGGCGTGGTACTGGGAAGGCCTGGTGGTCCTGGCCCTCGTGCTGGTGAACGGGCTGTTCGCGGCCGCGGAGATGAGCGTGGTCACCGCCCGCCCGGGGCTTCTGGAAAGGAGGAGGCGGGCAGGGGACCGGGGGGCCGACGCCGCGTACCGCCTGGTCCTGCACCGGGACCGGTTCCTGGCCGCGGTCCAGGTGGGGATCACCCTGGTGGGCACCCTGGCGGGGGTGTACTCCGGCGCACGGCTGGCCGAGCCCCTGGCGGAATTCCTCCGCGGATGGCCCCCGCTGGCCCCTTACGCGGGTTCGCTGGCCGTGGCCCTGGTGGTGGCCGCCGTCACCTTCGCGTCCCTGGTGTTCGGAGAGTTGGTCCCCAAGCGGGTCGCCCTGGCGCGGGCGGAGGAGCTGGCGGCACGCCTGGCACCCCTCATGACGGTGTTCTCCCGGGCCGTCTCTCCCCTGGCGTTCCTCCTGGCGGCGGCGGTGAACGCGGCCCTGTGGTTGGTGGGACAGAGGGGTGCGGGGGCGCGGAGGCTCACCGTGGAGGAGTTCGGCAGCCTGGTGGAGGAGGGCCTGCGGGCGGGTCTCATCGAGGAGAAGGGTGCCCGGGTGCTGGAAGGCGTGCTGAAGGCCACGGGCCGTGTGGTGTCCGAGGTGATGACACCGCGTACGGAGCTCGTGGCCGTCCCCGTGGAAGCTACGGTGGAGGAGGCGGTGGCCCGGATCCGGTCCACCACGTACTCCCGGTTCCCCGTGTACCGGGGCGATTTGGACCACATCGTGGGGGTCCTGTTCGCCCGGGACCTGGTGGGGGCGGACCGAAATGCCTCGGTGGCGGACCTCATGCGGCCGGTCCTGGCCATCCCCGAGACGGTGCGGGTCCTGGAAGCACTGAGGCGGTTCCAGGAACAGGGGCAGCACGCGGCGGTGGTCTTGGACGAGTACGGGGGTACCGCGGGTTGGGTCACCCTTGAAGACCTCCTGGAGGAGCTGGTGGGCGAGATCCCCTCCGAGCACGGGGAGGAGGAGCCGGGGGTGGTGGTGCGCCCCGACGGCTCCCTCCTGGTGGACGGCCGGCTCCCCCTGCACCAGCTCCTGGAGCGTCTTGGGCTGAGAGAGGAGGAAGTGGGGGTCGAGGAAGCTTCCACCGCCGCGGGGCTGGTGCTGCACCTCCTGGGCAGGATCCCGTCCGTGGGCGACCGGGTGGTGGTGGCCGGCTACACCATCGAGGTGGTGGACCTGGACGGTCCCCGCGTGGACAAGCTTCTGGTGACCCGCCTGGCCCCGTCCCGGTGATGGTGGAACCCAAGGACCTGTTGCGGTACGCCCTGGAGGCCACGCGGGACCGGGTGATCCGGTGTCTGGAGGACCTGTCGGAGGAAGAGGCCCGGAGGGTGGTACAGGGCCTCTCGCC